>Ga0182024_10008919_pt1 | contig 20942 bp, 18 predicted proteins | sample P32metaG_FD_120480 | JGI IMG/M metagenome (GOLD analysis project Ga0182024, IMG submission 120480) | Permafrost microbial communities from Stordalen Mire, Sweden - P3-2 metaG (Illumina Assembly) | ecosystem: Environmental > Terrestrial > Soil > Wetlands > Permafrost | place: Sweden: Stordalen...
AAACACGGGCCGCCGGGGAGGTGAGCCGCTGACGAACAACGACCACGAGCGGTGAAGGTGGCCCGGGCAGGGGGGTCAGTTTTCAACCGTTGGAAAGGGGTCAGTTTTCGGCCGGCGTTGACAAGGTCGACCACTCGGGTCTTGTCCGGATGGAGGGTGAGACCGAGGTCACCAAGGAGGGCTTCAGCTCTCCGTTGGGCCTCCTCGGCCTCGTCCCGGGACGAACACAGCACCACGAAGTCGTCCGCATAGCGGACGACTTCTCCCATGCCACGCTCGGCCCAGGCCCGGTCGAAGGCGTGCAGGTAGATGTTGGCCAGGAGAGGTGAGATCACCCCGCCCTGGGGAGTCCCCGTGACCGTCTCGGACACCACCCCGTCGACCAGCACCCCAGCACGCAACCACTGCCGCATCAGTTTGAGCACCCGTCGGTCCGACACCCTCTGACCGACCAGCAAGAGAAGTCTCTCGTGGTCGATCTGACCGAAGAAGTCCCGAATGTCGGCCTCGAAGACGAAGTGATTACCTTCGATGAAGCCGACCCGGAGCCTCTCCAGGGCGTCGGTGGCCGACCGTCTGGGCCGGAACCCGAACGAGCAGGGGAGGAAGTCGGCCTCGAAAATGGGCTCGAGGACGATCTTGGTCGCCTGCTGGGCCACTCTGTCCATCACGGTGGGGATGCCCAACGGGCGTTTGGACCCGTCGGGCTTCGGAATCTCCACCCGTCGCACTGCTTTCGGGCGGTAGATGCCTGCACGGAGGCTTCGTTGGAGTTCATCGAGCAGGCGCTCGACCCCATAGGCCTCCACCACGGAGAGGGTCAGACCATCGACCCCCGCCGCTCCACGATTGGCTCGGACCCGCCTCCACGCCTCCTCCAGAACGTCACTCCTGGAGATGCGGTCATACAGGGCGTGGAAACGCCGACCCTCAGACTGCTTGGCCGCAGCCCATAGTCGGTTCTGGAGTTGTCGCACTTTGGCGGGGGCCATATGACGGCCCTCGGGGTAGTTGGACCGGGCGGTCCCGGTCATGCCCTCGCGCTTACCTCCGTCTCCGACGTGACCGAAGTCGGGGTCCTTCCCTCCTGCCGTGTTCCTCACGGCGATCAGCGGTACTACGACCCCGTCGGACTCCCGCTGCGCTCCGCTCGATTTCACCACTGGCTTATACGAGCGGTCTTTGCTGACAAGGCTGCGCAGACGGGTCTCTCCTGTTCCGAACCAAGCCGTGCGTACGTGCCGATCCCCTTACCCCGGAGGGACTCGACCAAGGGCATGTCCGGAACGCCAGTAGGTCGGATGCTGCCTTCACCGTGAAATGAGCGGCTCGGCTCCCCCATTGTGTATCTGACGAGGCTGCAGGACTCGCGCCTGGTGGCACTACGGCCCGCACGCTTGCTCCCTCCGAAGAGGCTTTTGACGCCCCGCTCAGTCCGTGGCCTCTCGACGACGGACCGGGGCCTGCTACCGGGCTCTCCGGCGATTACCCGGGTGGGACTTGCACCCACTGGTCTGGTCCAGCTTTCAGGACGCACCATGGCCCGATTCTACGGACCGGGCTCGTGTCGCCGATAGCCGATCGGAGAACAGGTGGCCGGATGACGGCGCAAGGCGCTGGCAGCTGTCGGCGGGCGCGCGGTGTCGCGACCAATATCCGCGGCTCCGAAGCTCCCGTAAGCCGTGAGCAGACCGGCCAAGAATGCCTGCGGATACATCGTCCCAGCAGGATGAACTCGAACTGCACGCCCGCGCAGTATCGAGCAGCGCCGGTGGATCCAGACCTTCGACAGCCTCCCACCATTCCTTCTCGGAGGTTCCAGGGTCGTCCACCATGGCGGCCAAGAGCCTGATCCTTGGCCAGGATCAGCTAACTGTGGAGACTCCCCTCCATAAGCTGTGGGCCACTCCCCCACTTTCAGTCGCGACTCCCGTCAGCTGTCTCAGGATTCTGTGTCTTCATGGGTGCTCCTTTCAGACGGTCTCGGGGCTCGGGCCGGCAATCGGTGTGGCGTGGCGCACGATCTCGTCGATCCGTCGCATAGCGTCTTCACTCAGCTCGATGTCGGCAGCGGCGACGGCCTCGTCGACATGGGCGGGACTGCGGGTGCCGACGATGGCCACGTGCACAGACGGGTTGGCCAATGTCCATGCGATCGCCAGCTGTCCGAGGCTGATTCCCAGCTCTTCACGCGCGAAGCGCTGGAGATCGGCGACTGTCCGAAGATTCCGCTCGAAGGCAGCCCCGTGGAAGACATCACTCGTTGCCCTCCAGTCGCCGGGGGCAAAGCGGGTATCCGGGCCGAGGTGTCCGCCCAAGAGCCCGTGCGCCAGCGGTCCGTATACGAGGACGCCAATGTCGTGGGCGGCCGCATAGGGAAGGACGTCGGCCTCGATCTCTCGCCGGAACAGGTGATATGGAGGCTGCAGCGTTTCGACCGGAAGGTTGGCGCTCAAGGCCTCCATCTGGTCAGCGTCGAAATTGGACACGCCGACATGGCGGATCTTGCCTTCGGCCACGAGCTCGGCCAGAGCACCAGCAGTCTCCGCGAACGGGGTGCTTGGATCGGGCCAGTGGATCTGATAGAGGTCGATATAGGCGGTGTCCAGGGCGTGCAAGCTCTCGTCGACGCCTTTTCGGATCCACTCGCCGCTCGCGTCCCGAGCAACACCGGAGCCACTCGGCCTCAGCCCCCCTTTGGTGGCGATGACGAGGTCCTCCCGTGGGCGCCCGTGCAATGCCCCGGCCAAAAGCCGCTCCGAGGCACCGAATCCGTAAGCTTGGGCCGTGTCGAAGAACGTGACGCCGCTGTCCGCGGCCCGGCGAATGGCGGCCGTGGCGGACTCCTCGTCCGTTGGACCCCAGTCGCCTCCGAGTTGCCACGTGCCGAATGCGATGCGTGACACGGTAAGCCCGCTCTTGCCTAAGGTGATCGTTTTCATGCTGTCCTCCTGATGGGTGTGGGGATGTCTTTTGTGATGGACGAAGGGTTGGAGGCCTCTGTGATGGCCACCAGTACGGCCTTTTGGGGCCTCGTCCAGAACCAAGCAACGAAGGTACCGGTGAAGGCGATGGCGGCCGCTGCCAACATGGCAGCACGATCTCCGTTGATCGTGCTTATGCCAGCCCGGGCATGGGAGCCATCGGCGATAGCGACAAGGAGAGCGACACCGAGGGCGGCGCCGACCTGACGGGTGGTGTTCACGACTCCTCCGACGACGCCTTGGTCGGAGTCTGCCATTCCGCTCGCCGCCAGGACCGTCGTCCCGAAGACGGTGCCGACGGTCCCGAAGCCCACCAGAACGACCGCAGTGAAAAACGGGCTGTAGCGCCCGCTTGCTGGGAGATGCATGAGGATTAAGAACCCCGCACCCGTGGCCGCCGTCGACAACACGAGCAACCAGCGCATCCCGAATCGCCGCGCCAGCCGCGCGCCGAACATGCCGGTGACGAAGCCGACCACGCCCTGAGGTGCGATGACCAGTCCGGTGACGAGCGGGGAGTCGTGCAAGCTCTGCTGGAGGTAGAGCGACAACACCACTAGCTCCCCCGCGGTCCACACCCCGAGGAGCAGGGTGATGATCCCGGCCGCACGGAGATTCGGCCGCTGCAACAGGCGGAGATCGATCAGAGGGTTGGGGTGCACTTGCTCGACTCTGACAAAGCCGACCAACGCGGCCACCGCCAGCGCCAGCGCGCCGAGCACGAGGGTGTGGTCCCACCCCAGAACCGGGCCCCCTGAAACGGCAAACACCAGGGCCGCCACGGCGGTCGTCGCCAGGATCGCGCCGGTCACGTCGACGTGGATGGGCTTGCCACGGGAGCGGTCATGGGCGAGCAGGACAGGCGCGACAAGCGCTGCCGCCACTCCGATAGGAACGTTCACCAGGAAAATCCACCGCCAGCTCATGTACTGGACGAGGACTCCGCCGATGACCTGGCCAGCGACAAAGCCGATCGACGCCGTGGCGCCGTAGAGGCCTAGGGCGCGCGTCCGCTGCGGTCCTTCGACGTAGTTGGCGGTGATGAGCGACAACGAAGCAGGTGCGACAAGCGCTGCGCCGACGCCCTGGAGGGCGCGAGCGGCCACGAGGAAACCGGCATCACCGGTGAGGCCAGCGGCGAGGGATGCCCCGGCGAAGATGGTGAGCCCCGCGACGAACATCCGGCGCCGCCCGAGGATGTCAGCCAGGCGTCCCCCGAGCATCAAGAGCCCCCCGAACGAGATGGCATAGGCCGTCACCACCCACTGCACCGAGTCCCCACCGAAGCCCAACGCTTCGCGCATCGACGGCAGAGCGACGTTCACAATGCTGAAGTCGAGGACGACCATGAACGACGCCACCAGGACCAGGGCGAGTGCTCGTCCCGACAGCACTGGGGCGATCGGAGTGCGGGTTCCCACCCCAGTGGCCAGATCCTGGGTGGCGGACGGGGCCAGGGTGGCCGAACCGTCGGCCGCTCCTGAGGCAGGGCGGGCGGGGCGGAAGCGGGTCAGCCGCTCGGTTTGGGCAGGGGACACAGGCATCATCGATCTCCCGTCTTTATGGAACGATACGTATCGTAACGTAACTCCTGTAGAATGCAACCCAATGAGCGAATCCCCTATTCCCCCGGTGTCCCTTCGGGGTCGACCGCGCAGCCAGCGTGCCGAGCGCGCCATCTTGGAAGCGACCACGCAGCTTCTCGAAGAGGGCGGATTTGTGGCGCTCACGATGGAGGAGGTGGCCCTACGGGCCGGCGTGGGCAAAGCCACGATCTATCGGCGCTGGCCAACCAAGGGCATGCTGGCCTTCGACGCCTTCCTGGCCCAGTTTCTTGCCCGCCAGCCGCTCCCCGACACAGGCACGTTGCGGGGCGATCTCCTGGCCGCACTTCGCGCCTGGATCCGGACCGTGAACGGGACCGTGACGGGGCGCACACTGGTCGGGCTCATCGCGGAGGTACAACGAGATCCTGCGCTCGCTGATGTTTGGAGCGATCGGTTTGTCCGGCCTGTGCGGGATCAGCACCGGGTCATGATCGAACGCGGTGTCGATCGAGGTGAGATCCCGCCGGGGGCCGACCCGGATATCGCGCTCGACCTTCTGTTTGGGTCGGCGTACCACCGGTTACTACAGTCGCACCTCCCCCTCAGCGACCGCTTTGCTCAGGTTGTCGTCGACACCGTCGTCTCGGGGATGGCGGGCGGCCCACGCTGACCGCAGGGTAACGCCTTGCTAGTCGAGCACGATTGACCGCATCGGGGTGGGCGTCTTGTTCTATCGGCGGAGCACACAGATCGACACGTCGAACTAGCGATGAGGACACGACCCAGTCGCTCCATGTCCCAGGCGCCGCTTGGCACGCCGCAGCGGCTTGGCCGGCGGGTTATCGGCGGCCACTATCGTCGCCGGGGCCAAGCGACCGATCAGTTAGCCCCGATGGTGGAAAAGAGGTATCGCCCTCGGCTCGGGATCGGGTATCTGTCACGTGCCTGTTGCGGATACGAATCGTCGATATTGGCCGGGCCAGCCGGTGGCCGACCATTCGGATGACGAGGCGGCGCAGCGGGCCAATCATGAGCATCAGACCGAGGGCATCGCCAATGAATCCGGGCACGCAAATCATCACTCCGCCCATGAGGATGACTAGGCCGTCGAGCAATTCCCGGGTGGGCACCTCTCCTCGCGCCAACCTCTGCTGGGTGTGGGCTAGCACGCCGACGCCGACGCTCCGGACGACAAAAGGCCCGAGCGCGCTCAGGACGAGCAGGATCCCCAACGCCCAGAGGAAGCCGATCTGTTCGGCCACGACCACGAACGAGGCGATCTCTGCGCCAACGAACAGCAACAGACCTGGGAAGAACACAAACCCCAGAGTAACGCCCGCCGCGGTGCCGTCGAGCGCTACCAGTTCGCTCGTGAGCAGGTCATTTCGGGATTGCCCCTCGGGCCAACTCGTTGGCCAACCAGGGGACATCGACATCAGCGCTTCGGCACGGTCCGGCGACGGCTATCGACGCTGCGGATGTTCCTCGACCAGCTCATCGACGTCGGTTCCCATAGGGCACAAGGAGCGCAGGCGACGCCCGCTCCCTTAGTGGCCGCCGTGACCTCGCCCTCCTGAGAGTGCTGGAGCCGTGGGCGTGCGGCCACTACGTGATCGAACAAGGCCTGGACGTTGGGGTCGAAGATCTCGCGCCGCTAGGGATCCGCAGGTAGACCGGCGTCGAGGACGTCGAGGATCGTGGTATCCACGGCGACGGCATCAACGTTGCCAAGTAGATTCACAAGATTCACACAGTTGCTTCACACAGACGCACGGCACCCTGGCGTTATGAACAACCCTATTGAATCTTCCAGCCCAACGAAGAACACGGATGACACAGTGGACGTCCCGCCGCAGCCGGAGTCCACGACACCTGTGGCGCCAACGGTCACGCCGGACCAACCGGCCGACGTCGGACAACCCGAGGGACAGACCTCAACGGGCGACTTTGCACCGCCTCCTGACTACGGTTCCCCGCCCGGACAGGAACCGCCGCCCGAATACGGTCGGGTCGGATGGCCCGAACCCGGACGGTCTTCGGGGAGTGAGCATGGAGGCGTCGTCGGGATCCTGCGCAAGGCCATGGCGGCCTGGACAGTGGCGGGTCTTCTCGCCCTCGGGGTCATTGGACTGTCCGTCGCCCTGGCATCGGGAAGCTCGACCCCGGCAGCCTCCCGTGGTTTCGCTCCGGGCTCGGGTACGTCGTTCAGAGGCGGCCTCAATCCGGGGGTTTTCGGAACTGTGGCCAGCGTCAGCAACGGCAGCTTCACGGTCACCAGCGCCTCCGGTCAGACCGTGACAGTGGACGAGCAATTGTCGACCACCTACTACAACGGAGGGACAAGCGCCTCGTCGGGCGCAGTCACCACCGGTGGCAGGGTAGCGGTGCACGGCACTCTCAGTGGAAGCACGGTGACAGCGACACGGGTGACGGTACTTCCCGCCGGTGGCTCCGGGCCGGGTCTATCGAGCTAAAGAGTCGAACGTCGTCAGCGCCACAATAGGCGAGTAAGGACGACCACGGCACGGCAACTGTCATTTACTGTCGAATCCGCTCTGGCGGCCTAGGTCGGTTCGTCAACTTTGATGCGAAGCTGCCATCAGGTTGGCTAGATCGTCGGGCTCCAGCATGGAGGGTGGCACATCGGGCCCCCACGCGTAGAGGGTTCGTAGCGACGGTTCCCATGTTCCCGGTGTCCACAGTTGATCGTCGGTGATGATGTCCATGTCGGAGTAGTACTCGGAGAAATTGCCGGCTGGGTCTCGCAGGTACCAGAAGAAGTTAGAGCCGATGAAGTGACGGCCCAACCCCCAGATGTGACGCTCGGGGTGACCTTCGAGCATTCGCATGGCTCCGCGGCCAACTTCATCGACATCTTCGACCTGCCAGGATGTGTGATGCAGGAACGCCACCGGGGAAGGCTGGATCAGCAGGTTGTGATGGTCGGAGGAGCACCGCATGAAGGCGGCGACACCCCGGACTTCGTCGCTCACCTTGAATCCGACGCCGTCGACGAAGAAGCGCTGCGAGGCTTCGGCGTCAGGAGTGCCGATGACGACATGACCCAGTTTGCGAGGGCGTATCGGTTCTTCGCGCATGACGGCTGGCGCACGATGGTTCTTTCGTTCGGCACGGCCGGGTCCGTTGTACGGCCCGATCGCGGCTGGATCCTGTAGGACCCGGGGGAGGACTTTGATCACAGTCCGAGTGCCACTATGAGGCTCGACTGCGCTGACACTGGCAGAGTCGCGCTGGCTGGTGATTCCGAGTCCGGTTAGTCGGTCGATAGCACGGTCCAAGTCGTCGGGGTCGTCGGCTCCGACACACAACTCGATCAGCCGCCGGGTAGGGCTCTCGACGATGCGAAGTTGCTCGCCGCCATCGCTGGTCGAAAAGCAGGCGCCACCACGGATCAGCCCGAACTCGGCGTAGTAACGAGAAGTTTCTTCGACGTTAGGAACGCCGATCGTGATCGACGCCAGTCGGTGCAGGGCCACGACTTCCTCCTCAGCTAGACCGGGCAGGCGGGTGGTCGATGGTCATTCGATGTGCCCTCTTAGGCACCCGGCACCGGTTCATCAGGGTGCCAATGCCTTCGATTGTGGTGGTGATCAGGTCGCCGTCGACGAGGAACCGGAGACTTGCGGCGCCGACCCCGTCCGGCGTGCCGGTGAAGATGAGGTCTCCGGGGCTGAGGGTCAGGATGCTGGAGAGGTAGCTGATCAGAGTCGGGATGTCGAAGATCAGATTCGAGGTGCGATCCTCTTGGCGTCGCTCACCGTTTATGTCACAGAGGATCAGAAGGTCACCGGGGTCGGCGAAAGAGTCAGTGGAGACGACGACGGGGCCGATCGGTCCGTAGGTGTCCCGGGACTTGCCCAGATCGAAATGGGCGGGCTCGGCCGCGAACTGCAAGGCCCGGTCGGAGATGTCCTGTCCGACAGTCAGCCCGCCGACGTGGCCCCACGCATCCTCGCGCCTGATATCGCGACCACCGCGGCCGATCACGGCCACGAGCTCCGCTTCGTAATCGTCGGTGCTTCCGCCGAGGACTACAGGGTCGGTGGGGCCGGCAAGACAGCTCGGGAATTTCGTGAAGACGAGCGGCGCGTCCGGCAACTTCATCCTGGACTCGTGAGCATGCGACCGATAGTTGAGCCCGACGGCGAACACGCTCCGAGGCGAGGGGATGGGTGGTCGAACGTCGGCGTCGCCGATGCTCCCGTCGGGCACCGCTTCCGGGATCGCGCGTGCCACTCGGTGCAGTTCGTCAAGCTGAAGCCACGCGCCCATCGGATCGGCGCTTATGGCGCCGCGGCTTACCCTCGACCCGTCGAACCAGCGGCCGTCGGAATCGACGAGTGCGGAGCGGCCTTCGACGTTGGCGAATCGGAACGTCACACGTCCTCCGGGGCGTCCGGGGCGTCCCACGGCATCGACGCCGAGACCCAGTGGGTCAGCGGCTCCTCTTGGTCGTTGCGGTGGAGATGTCTCGGCGGCGTCACGAACGTCGAGTAGGGCCGGCAGCGCACCAGCACTCGGCCTTCCTCCTCTCCGACAGCTTTTACCACGGGGCGCAGCTCTGGTCCCAACGGCTCACCTGACATGCGTTCGGCCACCGCCATCATCACGTCGACCAGAGTTTCACCGTCGTCGTCGATCACAGCGTCGCAATAGACTTGCAAGTAGGCAAAGGGCCAGGTTTCGTCGAGGATACAGAGGCTGATCTTGCTGTTTCTGGCGACGGCTTTGGCCTTGGCCCGCTCGATCATCGTTGCCACGAACAGGTCGTCGTTGTCCGCTGGGATGTAGTAGACGACCGACATCGCCGGCCCATGCAACCGTCGGCCGTAGCCGAATACGCAGGTCCGGTGGGTCCGAACGAACAGCCGCCGCTCAGAGGGCAGCATGTCTCGATCCGTCGGCGCCTGGAATGGATCCTTCGACAGCGGCAAAAGACTCACAGATGAGCGATCTCTGTCTAGGTTCGAGTCCCCACTCACACCTCTCACCTCCTGCCGCTATTATCGAATGATAATAAGGCTACACTCCGGGGCGATGCCACGCAAGGCCCAACCGCCGAACAGGGTCCGGCTCCGCCGGGCGAGGACCGATATCCGGAGGGCCCTGCTGGAGTCGGCCCTGGTCGAGTTCGGGGCCAAGGGCTTCGACGGTGCGTCGACGCGTGCGATCGCGCGGCGGGTCGACGCGCACCAGCCGCAGATCAACTATCACTTCGAGTCGAAGGCGGCCCTGTGGACCGCCGCGGTGGACTACCTCTTCGGGCTATTGGGGGAGGCGTTGGAGGGCGTGATACCCACGAAGCTAACCGGGGTTGATGTGTTGGCCGTCGCTGCAGCGTTTGCGGATGGGATACGTCGGTTCGTGGGATTCGCAGCCGAGCACCCTGAGCTCAATCAGATCATGGTGCATGAGGGTACGGCGGCCAGCGACCGGTTGGTGTGGATGACGGAGACCCATGTAAAGCCCGTCTTCGAGCGCATCCGGCCAGCTTGGCAGTTGCTTCGTCATGCCGGCGTTGCTGCACCTATCGACAGCGAGATCCTCTACTATGTGCTCGTCGGCGCGGCATCGTTGCCCTATGTGAACGCCCCCGAAGTTCGTCTTCTCACGGGCCGGGATCCGAGTGATCCCAAGTGGATCGGCGCTCACGCTGATGGACTGGTAGCGATCCTCCTTCCGGGGTTCGATGACGGGCGAGTTGATTCGGCGGAATGAGAACGCCGGAGTGGAGGTCAGTCTAAGCACTGTCCGGTCGCGCCACGTCACCACCAACGCCCCAGCGTGTTCTCCGCATTGGGCGTCAACGTCAGAGGCGCATCCTTGTCGCGCGACGTGACTCAACTCGCCCGTTCCAAGTGGAACCTTCCCCACCGCGAAAGTCGACGTGACTGAGCAGTCTCTCTTTGTTCCATAAGGCGCGGTCATCGGGGGCGCCCGTGCCGATGACGTGAAGTCTGGCCCAGCGCTCCTCGTCCGTTGCTAACTACGGCCATGGGGGTGAGCTCCCGGTTGCGGCCGCCTCGCCCGCGCAGGAGATAACAAGTCCGACTGAGATGGCCAGCTCGGGCACGATACTGATGACGCCCAAGCCGAGAAATCCGCTAATGGTCGCCCCGAGGATGGCACCGGCCACGCCGGCGGCCAGAGTCGCCGAGGCCGACGCGGTTCGCGCCTCGCAAGATGAGCCGACCCAGGCCACCAATGAGCAGTCCAACGATGACGAGGCTGATAATGCCCACGATTCGTTTCTCCGTTCTGTCTCTGTGCAGTTCTGTCGTTTAGGTCCGTTGCCCATTACGTGCCCTTACAATTGGCCGACCCCAGTCGCGTTGGACCACCGATGGGTGGAACGGCCCCATGCGCCCCCGGCCGCGCGCCGAATGGGGCCGAGGAAATGGCCCGGCGTCGCTGGGGCGCACCCAGCCTCGGGACGCGGGGGACCGACGAGCGCCGGAAAAGGGGGGCTCCTGAAAGGGTTGTTGCTGCGAAGGTCTGAGTGGATTATTTCTTGCATCCACCGAGAGATGACCTTGCTGCCACGATGACTTCGCCTGGGCAAAGTGTCCGAACGGGGCAAGCCCTGCACTCCCTGCCTATGCGGGGATGTCTGGACTAATGGCTCCGTTGTCAAGACTTAAACCGAATCATCCCCACCGTTGAGCGCGAATTAGATGATTGTCGCCGAGTTGGCCGCCGCCGCTCCAGCGAAGCGACCAAAGAGCGTCGAGTCGCCTAGTGAGAGGCCCGAGGCGTAGCCGAAGGAACAGATCCCGGCGGTACACCGCCCGGCCGCAAACAAACCTGGGATGGGAACACCGGAGAGGTCCATGACCTCGCCGGCGACAGTCGTTTCGAGCCCGCCAAGCGTGAATGGGGCGTACGGCGCGGAACCCCGCCGCAGGTCGAAGGCTCCGAGCGGCGGGACGAGCGGCCGGACGCGCTCGCCCCGTTTGTGGAACACCGGGTCGGCGCCCAGCTCGGCGTGGCGGTTGTAGAACGCGAGGGTCGCCTCGAGCGAGCCCACCGGCAGGCCCATCTCGGTCTCTAACTCATTGACCGTTTCGCAGACCCAGGAGACCTCGAGACCCATCCAGTTGGGCTCGTAGCCGGCCTCGTCGATCACGAGGAAGCAGGTGGCGTCGCGCTCGTAGAGGGCGGCCTGGCCGACCCGGCCCATGTAGGTGTCCTCGTTGATGAAGCGCTGGCCGGCGCCGTCAACGATGATCCCCTCGGTCAGCTGCCGCGGCGGGATGATCGGCAGTGAGACCTCCCCGGCGTGCATGTTTTTGACTCGGGCCCTGACTGCCTGGGCCATCTCGATCCCCCGGCCGTCATCGGCCTCGGTCCCGACCTTCCAGGTCCCCAGGAGGAGGGTCGGCGCGTGGCGCCGCAGCATCTCGTCATTCCAGATGAATCCGCCGGCGGTGAGCACGACGCCACGGTGAGCCTTGACAGCCACCCGCTCTCCGTAGCGGGTGGCCACGGCCCCGACCACGCGGCCGTCATCGACGATGAGGCGTTCGACCCGAGTGTCGTAGGAGACGTCCGCCCCGGCCGTGACGGCCGCCTCGGCCAGTTTCTTCATCAGCAGCCACCCCGTCGAGCGTTTGGTCTTGGCCAGGTGGCCCCGGGGAGCGGGCACGGCGATCTCGTTGAACGGCCATGCGTCCTCGCCCCCGGACCAGACGAGTCCCTCGGTCCCGGTGGGAGCCATCTGAGTTTCGACGTCGAGACGGGCGTCGTACTCGACACCCCGTGCTACCAGCCAGCCGAAGTGATCGAGGCTGGCTTCGGCGTAAGCAACGACCTTGGCCACATCGGGCTCGGGTCCGCACGCCGCCAGCAGGAAGCGAACCATGTTGTCGACCGAGTCCTCGAACCCGCAGGCGGTCTGGACCGGTGTGCCCCCGCCCAGATACACGATACCCTCCGACAACGCCGCGGCGCCTCCCGCCCCTGAGGCTCGCTCGGCCACCAGCACCTCAGCGCCAACCTCCCGGGCGGCATGCGCCGCGCAGGACCCCGCCGCACCAAAGCCGGCCACAAGAACATCGGTATCCAGGTCGAACGACCCGATCTCCGCCAGTTCGAGCGGCTCCACGTACTCGCCAAACGCAGTGGATCGCCGTTGGTTATCTGTCACGAGGTGAAGTCTACGAAAGGGACCGGTGACACCTTGGAACCATCGGTTGTACAGGTAACGGCGCTCGCTGCTGAGCTGTGCACCCTAGTGGGGCGCGCATCCGATGGGCGTCATCCGCAAACCTGCCAGGTCGTCATCTCTTCGGGTGGCCTCGGATCGTTACCCCGAACGATCGCTCGAGGAGCCAGCGATTCCGAACCTTCGACAGGTCCCGTCATACCCCCCGGTGGTTCCCAGGGGGCCCTGCGAGCGTGACGGCCGACATCCCATGATGGACCCTGACGAGGTCATTGTGGCGAGTCCCCTCCTTTGGGTTTTGTGAATACCCCACTGCGGGGTGTTCACAAGAGTGGCACCGGTAGCGCTCACGACGCCCTCTGCTAGACGTGGCGATGAATCTCAGACTCGTCTGCCACCCCACAGAATGCCGGCCTTCGGCCGGCATTCTTCCTTGGAACCCGATCGACTAGCGAAGATGATGTTCCCCCGCTGAGTCAATCGAGAGCCATGGCTGCATACAGTGCGATTCCGGTGGCCATGGCCGGTTCGTCTATGACCATCCGGTTGGAGTGATTTGGCGCCGGCCGATCGACGCCAGGCGGTGCGGCTCCGAGGAACGCCATGGATCCGGGCACTTGCTGGAGCACGAAAGACCAATCCTCGGCCCCCATGAACGGTGTCGGCACTCGGAATGCCCTCTCGGGACCGAAAAGACCTTCGGCGACTTGCAAAGAGCGCTCGGCGGCGGCGGAGGCGTTGACCGTTACCGGGTACCCTTCGAGGGTGGCGACGACCTCGCCAGAGCAGAGGTGAGCGGCGGCGACATGTTCCACCACCCGGCGCACACCTTCAAGGGCGATTGCGCGGGAAGATTCCGATACGGCGCGTACAGTTCCCTCGAGAACAGCGCGCTCGGGAATTACGTTGCTGGTGGTGCCAGCGCGGATGCTGGCCACGGTCACCACCGCGGGGTCGAACGCAGGTAGTCGGCGGGTCGTCATTGACTGGAGAGCTGTCACGATCTCACACGCCACCGGTACAGGATCGACGGCATCATGCGGCATGGAAGCGTGGCCGCCCCTGCCGATGATCGTGGCGATGAAGGCATCGGCCGATGCCATCAATGTTCCTGATCTTGTGGCGACCATCCCGGTCGGGATGATCGGAGTGATGTGGATGGCGAACGCCCGGTCCACAGGCGCGGCCCGCTCGAGAAGACCCTCCTCCAGCATCAATCGTGCGCCAGCGAACCCCTCTTCTCCTGGTTGAAACATGAAGACGACTTGACCCGCCAGCTGGTCACGACGCGCCGCGAGCAACCGAGCGGCGCCGGCAAGCATGGCCACATGGGCGTCGTGCCCGCAGGCGTGCATGACACCATCGACCTTTGAGGCAAAAGCCAAGCCCGTGTCCTCGGGCATCGGCAATGCGTCCATGTCCCCTCGAAGCAACGTCGTCGGACCCGGCCTGGCCCCGACTAGCACGGCTGTCACCGAGGTCGTCCTCTTACCGACCGACACATCAAGGCGGAGATCACCGAGTTCCTCGAGCACCGTCTCCTGGGTACGGGGTAATTCGAGTCCCAGTTCGGGATGGGCGTGGAGACGGCGGCGGAGATCGATCGCCCTGTCGAGCTCCCTTTCGGCATCCTCAACAAGAGCTGCATCCACGAGGGGGATCGTCGCGTCAGCCACCCGACCTCCATTCCCGAGCCCGATCGATGGACATCGGTGCCTACTCTACGGATTCTCGAGCTGCGCCGCGATCGGAGGTCGGAGTTGCCTACAGACGTCCTCTCGCGTCAGACGCCCGAGGGCAGCCCGACGCCGACAATTTCAACTGGGGACCCCCGCCGTCGAGAGAAACTGGCGTACTGCCAGTGAATACAGGGGTACTACTCATCAGGCCGTTCGACGAACGCATAGAGTGAGCTGATTTCATTCTCGTCGAGGACCACAAAGTCGTTTCCGGTCGCGGAATCAGGACGCTCAGGCGGCCCGAAGGTCCAGGAGGTCCGGATCGCATTTCCAACAGTGGTAGCTGCGGTGAGGGTGACTCTGCTCAGGGAAGCGTGAATCCAGAGAATCACTGAAACCTTCCAACGCTTCGTAGCCGACGAACTCGTCTTCCGCATCATCGAAATACGCGTCGGGGAGGAGACGCTCTGCGAGCGCCCTACGCCGGGATTCTGGCTGGAATAGTCGGCAACCGACACAGGTTGAGACCTTCATGAACACCGTTGTTGTCGCAAGTGCGTACGGCGGACCAGAAGTCCTATCGGTCTTCGATGAGCCGGAACCCGTACCAGGTCCCCGAGAAGTCTTAATCAAGGTCCTAGCGGCCGGCGCGAACCCGGCCGACTACAAACTCTACAGCGGCGCCTACGGAAAGGATCCCTCCCAACTGCCCATTCGTGTCGGCACGGAGGCGGCCGGTGTGGTGAGTGCCGTAGGTGACGAAGCCGAAGGGCCATCGGGTCCCATCCACCCCGGCGATGAGGTCGTCGCCTACCGGATCCAAGGTGCCTATGCCGCCCAAGTCGTGGTGGCCGGGTCGGCGGTGGTGCCCAAGCCATCGACGCTCTCCTTCCAGGAGGCCGGCGGTCTCATGCTGACCGGGAGCACCGCCGTGCATGCGCTCACCGTGACGGGCGTCACCTCCGGCGACACCGTCGTCGTTCACGGGGCGTCAGGCGGAGTCGGCCTCATGGCCGTCCAGCTCGCCTTCAACGCCGGAGCGCGGGTCATCGGTACAGCCAGCGAGGCCAGCCATGACTACCTGCGCAAGCTCGGCGCCGAGCCGGTGATCTATGGCGATGGCCTCGTCGAGCGGATCCGTGCCCTCGCTCCCGATGGAGTGGGCGCCGCCGTCGACACCGTGGGCAGCGACGAGGCGGTCGATGCTTCTGTCGCCCTCGTCGCCGACCGCGACCGGATCGTTACCATTGCCGCCTTCCGGCGAGGTATTGAGCTCGGCATCAAGGTCATCGGTGGTGCCCCCGGCGCGGACCCCGGTACGGAGATCCGCGCTGCTGCGCGACTGGAACTCGTCCGCCAAGCCGAGGCAGGCCAGCTCCGGGGCCGAGTAGCCCGCGCGTACCCGCTAAGTGAAGCGACGGCAGCCCACCGGGAGCTGATGTCGGGGCACACCCACGGAAAGATCGTCCTTATCCCCTGACCAGGACCGTCGCACAAAAGAACCTCCGTATCCATGCCTGCAAGAACACATCGGGCGGGTGCCGTGTCTGAGTGAATACCGAGCGAGCGCTCAATTGTTCCGGCGCCGACCCGGGATAGCAACTTCAGGCGCCGGCACCGCCCGATGCTCGCGCAAGATTGCACCTCACGTCACGATTCCAAATGAGCTACACGTAGATCCCCCAGGCATAACTGGACACGGCAGGGATCCCGAGTGGCCGAACCGTTGACGCGAGCACCAGACTCAGCGTCCCAAGGTCCCCACAATCACGACGCTTCACGCTCGAGATGGGCCTTGTGAGCGAGCTTGATGACCTCCTCTGACACTGAACGCTTGTCGCCTTCATGGGCCGGATGGTGCGCCGGGCAAGCAAGATACGGGGTGCCTTCGACTGGCTTCCCCAGTCGTAGACATCCTTTGACGTGGCAATTGTGGTGGCGGTAGATGGTGATGATGCTGCCGAGGATGAGGAAGTCAGGAATTGCCCCGCCGAAGCCGGACCAGAACCCGTACCAAGTACCCGACTCGGCATCCGCCCCGGTGTAACGCAGGAACCAGTGAGCTGAGTCCGTCCAAAACGCAATCGCGAATATCAAGACAATGGCTACGACGAAAAGCAGCCCAACAACGAGCCGTCGTTTCATGGCGATGCTCCCGACCTCTCTGTTTTCAAATTCGGTCCCGGACAACTCTTTTGAACCAAACTGACTGAACAGCCCAGTCCTTTCGCCCTCACCCACTGGAATCAAGGAAGAACCACTCGAGATCTCTTGAACGTCCTTGGTATGAAAATACTGGCTCTTTCCAGCAATCTTCGGTCGAGCAACCGGGTAGCGGCGGAACAATACGACAGAAGCCCCGCGCTGTCTATGCCCGTGTCGGTCCCACCTCGCTGAGGCGCGATCGCTCGCCGTCCGCGATTCGGCGCGATCCCTGTCGGCGCTGGCCGGAGCCGACCTGGCAAGGGACGAACAATCCGGCAGGGCTATCTAGGAACCAACCGTTCTATCGGCGTCTGCAGCACGCATCGTGGGCATACCGCCATGGTGGAGGCTCCACATATAAGCGATGGGTTATAGATCGTTAGTTGTTGGCGCTTCCTGTACTTCAGCCGGGTGTTCGGTACATAGCTCGTCGAGACACTCCAACGTCTTCGTCATGGCCTCGATCCCTATCCTGCCGTTGTTAATTTTGACCCGCCCCTGTTCCGGCCAACGGGCGCAGTCGAAGATCTCGGTCACGATCGTTGCGTTGGCGCCGTCGGGAGCGCCCCACGGGTGTTTCCAGACGGGCTGGTCCACGTCGCGTCGCCGTGGTTCCCAGGTGATGCGCCGATTCAACTCGTACTCGACGACGTGGTTGGCCATCTCATAGTCGCTGAACTCCGAGAAGTACCGTCTCAGCACCAAGACATCCCGACGCCGGTAATGACGGAGTCGGTTAGGGGCCCCCGCGACATCCCGGACCCGTCGAGATCAGTGTGCCACCCGGATCCGCCAGGATTTCGAAGATGGGGCCCGGGTCGGCATTAATGCGCCGAGAAATCACAACAAGCCTGCACTCCTCGCTCGGAGGCCGCGTTCCATCCTCTGGCGGTGCAGCGGTCATGCGACCCTCCTCCATCGTGGTTCCACCATCCAATTCGACGTGGCGCCGGCCCGGGACTCATCGTTCACTCTCCGAGCATGCTTCGTGAGCGAGCCGCCGTGGTGGCAGCTCAAGCCATATCAGCGACCGATCAATAGGTCGGCAGAGATCAGACCAACTGGCGGCAAACGCCCTCTGACGTAGCCCCGGTCGTCCCCGGCACGAACCTCGTGAAGCCGGGCAAGGTGGCCAGTCCGAGCACTTGGACCCAGGGCGTTCGCACGATCGGGAGTCCCAGACTGCGTAGTTCCCGCTTCTAAGGTCCCCCACTTGACGACCATGCGGGAGGGTTGAGGCACGTTCCGTACCGCGCAGTGACTCGCATTTTGAAGATCCGACCAGACGACGGGTGTTCGTGAAACAGCCGCAGCCTGCCGCCATATCGCGGTCGGGAAAGCATTGCCAACTCTTGGTGCCGGTCACGTTTGTCCAGCTGTGCTAAAAACGGTGTGTTGCCCTGGACCCTGGTGACGCCCAGCGAGCGATGTGGGGTCGGCAGCAATGACACCCGGAAGACAGTCGAGCACCTTTTTGGTCAGCGCCCCCGGTCGGGTTCACGACTCAGGGATCGGATCAGCGACGCACCCGTTGGCCCTTCAGATCAGTGACGCTCGCATCATCGCCTTGGTCGGAAGCAAGAAATCGACCGGCGATCGGAATGACTCGGAGGCGATGCGCACCGGGCGCCACGTGCCGATAGCGACGACACATGCTGACCTCGGTTCGCTCGGAGGTGACCGTGCCTTGGTCCGTACCGCCAGCGATGCCCCGACGAGCTCGACACGACTATTCCCCTGGCCAGCTCGTCAATGTGATCGATGGCCCTACAAGTCATTTCTACGGAACGCGACGATGGTGACCATGTTGCGTTCGACGGTAACGATCCGGCAGGGAACACGAGGAGGACCATCATGATCACCGCTTCCTTGCTCGCCACTTTGGGCAACCTGAATGGTCCCGGCCGGTACTTGCACTGGTCGATCTTCACCGTGTCGGTGGCCAATCTGGTCCTCATCGCCGTGATGGTCGTGATCTTCGGCGCTGCGCTGATCCTCCCCTTCCCGGGCCATTCTCGAGACAACCCGTCGCCGGGTGGGGTTGCCTCTGACGAAAGCGGTGCGCCTTCCGCCACCGACGTGGGATCCCTCGATGCCGGTGACGACGCCGATGCTGCCATGTGGACGTCGCGGCTCCGGCGCCGGGCCCTGCGTCACCTGCCGCCCGGCAAGCTGCTCCCCGACCGCCAGCCCGCCTACGTCGCCTCCTGGGTCTACGTCTTCGGCGTGGCCACCCTTGCCGCCCTGGCCGTGGTGATCGTGTCCGGCTTCGCCATCGCTCTCGGCGGCACCGACTGGTGGCACACCGACCCGGTCGGGCATTTCTTCAACAGCCTCCATCTGTGGAGCGTCGAAGCGTTCATGGCCTTCATGGTCATCCACTTGTGGGGCAAGTTCTGGATGGCCGCGTGGCGCGGCAAGCGGGCCCTCACCTGGGTCACCGGCGTGGTTGCCTTCGTGGCGTCGGTGGTCGAATGCTTCACCGGCTACCTGTCCCAACAGAACTTCGACTCCCAGTGGATCTCCGCCAGCGGCAAGGACGCTTTCAACGGGGTCGGTGTGGGCGCATTCTTCAACCTGATGAACGTGGGCCAGATGCTGCTCTGGCACGTGGTGCTGATACCCGTGGTTCTCGTGGCCCTCGTCGGGGCCCACGTCCTGGCCGTGCGGGTCCGGGGCGTCGTCCACCCCCTCCCGGTCAACCGGGCCCGGGGGGGCGCCGCCCGGCGGGCCGCCGCAGCCGCTGACACCGCCTCGTGGCGAGGGCCGACGCGGCGCTACGACATCTTGAAAGAAGCCACCGTCGCCACCGTCGTCGCCGTCCTCTTGGTCGTCGCTCTGGCCGGGCTTCTCTCCTCCCCCGATGTCCCGCCCGTCACCGTCTCCACCTGGGCCCGGATAGCCCCGGCGGACTTCGTGGCCACCGCTGCCACTGAGCTGGCGGGCACGAGCGAGACGGCCACGTATGGACCGCCCTACACCGACACCCCGGGGAGTGCCCAGAGCCTCCTCTTCGCCCCCACATCGATCACCGGGGTCCGCCAGCCGATCGACGCGGCGGAGACCTTCGTACTGGCGCCTCTGTCCAAGGTCGCCCCCACCGATCCGACTCTCGTCGCCGCCCTCAACCGCTACCGGGGCGCCTCCCCCTCCACCCGCAGTGCCTGGGACGCCGCCTACCTGAAGGCCGTTACACGCGTCACCTTCCGCCACGGCACTCCCGTCGTGCCGGCGGCGGCTGACGGGCCCGTGCCCACCATGCTGGCCACCGAAGTGACCCTGGCCCGCAGCGGGGCCATCGACGCCGACCTACTGGCCAATCACGCTTTCTACGGGACCGACTTCACCAAGCCGCTTCTGTTCTTGGAGGACGGCCAGTACTTCAGCAACGTGGCCACGGCCCAGCATCTCACGGGCGCCCAGTGGGGCGTGATGAACGAAACGGGGAGCTACCCGGGCCAGCCCTGGCTGTGGCTCTACACCCTCTGGTACCAGGTGCCCGGCTTCGACAACTCGACCAACGTCGACCTCATCGCCATCTACCTCACCGGAGTCGCCACCATCCTCCTCCTCGCCATACCCTTCCTCCCGGGGCTACGCGACATTCCCCGGATCGTCCCCGTGCACAGGCTCATCTGGCGCGACTGGTATCGGCACGGCCACGCTCCGACCGGCGGTCCGCAGCCAAACTCAAGAACTTCGATTCCGGAAGCCGATCGAAGTGCCGGCACAGTGGGCGATCAATCCAACCTGCCCGAACGACCATCCTCTCTCGCGGAACACGATTAGGCCACGCGAAGAGCAACGAAATCATGGTCGGCCGCGCGAGCGGACCGCTGCGGACGGAACCGGTCCCGTCGCTTCTCTGGACGGGACCGGCGGCAGGAGCCTGGATCGTCCACGATGCGCCAGATCGCCCTGGCGTTCGAGTTCGGAAACGAGATGTATTGATTTGAACGCTGGGCCATTGGCAGGCGCTCTGGCGGATGGCCGGCATGGAACTACAGACACGTGCGCTCTATCTAGGCGAAGAATGCTGTGGAGAGACGCTCGAAATCTCCCGCGGTGAGCCTGATGGGATCGCCAATGTTGAGCTTCATAATTGACTGATCAGGAATCAACTTGATGACATTGCTGTCACCAAGGATTCCATTGTTGTTCATCAAGGAGTCGCATAGCATTTCGACCTCGTTGAGTGGATTGCCGTCCTTGCCCGTGACCATCCGACGCTCCTATGTTTGTCAAGACCCTTTTGGAGAACGTGAGTAGACAGCTGGCAGGCCAATCATGAGTCACTCGCGCACGAGGACAGGCTCTTATCAGGCCAGGCGGTCGTGTCCCG
>Ga0182024_10008920_pt1 | contig 20942 bp, 11 predicted proteins | sample P32metaG_FD_120480 | JGI IMG/M metagenome (GOLD analysis project Ga0182024, IMG submission 120480) | Permafrost microbial communities from Stordalen Mire, Sweden - P3-2 metaG (Illumina Assembly) | ecosystem: Environmental > Terrestrial > Soil > Wetlands > Permafrost | place: Sweden: Stordalen...
GTCCGTCATCATCCCCTTGGCCCGCAAGAGCAAAGACGATCCGTTCTTCGCCGACGTGTACGAATTGGCGATCAACGGCCAGGAGATCTCGCCGGGTTACAGTGAACTCAACGACCCCGACGTGCAGGCGGCGAATTTTGCGCACCAAGTTGGCGACAAAGAGGAGCAGCAGAAGACGGATGAGGACTTCCTCTCCGCCCTCCGCTACGGCATGCCGCCGGCGGGCGGGATGGGGCTGGGAATCGACCGGCTGGTCATGATGCTCACCGGCGCCGAGAGCATTCGCGACGTGATTTTGTTCCCGTTGATGAAGCCTTTGTAGGGGCATTTGTAGGGGCACACGGCGTGTGCCCAGCCCAGTAAGGGGCACACGGCTGTGTGCCCTGATCGGCGGACGCCGTTCGCCACCGATGTAGGGGCACACGGCGTGTGCCCTGATGGCGAACGCCGTTCGCCGGACATGGAACGGCCGAATCCGCACGAGGGCACACGCCGTGTGCCCCTACAACAAGACCAATGGTCGCGCGAGGGCACACGCCGTGTGCCCGTACAGCGCAAGATCGAACGCATGCACCTTCCCGACCCGTTTACCGACATCGTTCTCATCGGCGCGATCGCGACGTGCGTGGCGGTCTACCTCTTGGTAACCGGCCCGAAGGTGCTGACGGTTCTGATCCTCAAATATCTCCGCCGTCGCCGGATCGCGTGGGTCTCGCTGGCGGCGGTCATGCTCTGCACCATGATGGTGCTGGTGGTCATCAGCGTGATGGGCGGGTGGCTCGATATGTTCGAGCACTCATTCCAGGGCCTGACCGGCGACATCGTCGTGGAATCGCAGACGCTCTCGGGGTTTCCGTATTACCAGGAGATGATGGACCGGATGCAGCGGCAGCCGGGCATCGAGGCGGCGGTGCCGACGATTCACACCTTCGGCATCATCAACATCGGCAATCTGGCCTCGGCGGGCGTGCAGGTGATGGGGCTGCCGATCAACCAGATCGGCAAGGTGAATCGATTTCCCGAATCGCTGTATTCGCAGTATCAGCAGTTTTCAGACGATGCGAAGGCCGCCAAGGACCCGGCCGAGAAGGCGAAGCTGATGCAGGAAGCCGATGCGCACAAGGCGCACCTCTCTTTCAAGTTGCCGCTTCCCGCGGATGCCTATCGGCACGATCCGGCGCTGCAGAAGGTCAATGCCGACCCGGCGACGTTCCCCGGCATGATCCCCGGCTCGGCGATCATCGGCATCCACCGCCAATCCAATGGCGAAACCACGGGCCGCGATCCATTCCTGTATCTCACGCCGGTGAAACTGACGACCATCGCCATTCATCCCGGCGAGATGGGCGTGAATGAGCGCGACAAGAACGAGACGATTTACTGGATCGCTGACGACAGCCACACCGGCTTGTGGCAATACGATAATAACTTCGTCTACGTCCCTTTCGACGAGCTGCAGCGCGATTTGCAGATGACTGCGCAGGAGTCAGTCGATCTGCGGACGAACCTGACGCGGATCGAGCCGGCCCGCACCAGCGAGATTCATGTCCGCGTGAAGCCCAACTACGATCTGAATAAGGCCAAGCAGGAAGTGGTGGACGTGGTGAACAGCGTGCTTGCCGAGCACCGCGCCAACGGCGAGGCGACATTTCGCCCGCCGGACGTGCAGACCTGGCGGGAGAAGCAGCACATCTGGATCGACGCCATCAGCAACGAAAAGCTGCTGACGGTTTTCCTCTTCGGCATCATCAGCCTGGTGGCGGTCTTCCTGGTCTTCTGCATCTTCTACATGATCGTGATGGAGAAGACCAAGGACATCGGCATCATCAAGAGCGTCGGCGCCACGTCGTCCGGCGTGGCCGGCATCTTCCTGGGATATGGACTGGTGATCGGGCTGGTGGGCAGCCTGATGGGACTCTTGTGCAGCTTTCTGATTGTCCACTATATCAACGAGCTGCATACGGAATTGGGTCGGCTCTTTGGCATCCAGATTTGGAATCCCGAAGTCTATGTATTCGACAAGATCCCCAATACGATGAACTGGCGGGACATCGCCATCATCGTCCCGATCGCCATCGTCAGCTCGGTGTTCGGCGCCCTCTACCCCGCCATGCGAGCAGCAAAAATGCATCCGGTTGAATCGCTGAGATGGGAGTAGCATTAGGGCCACACAAGCCGAGGCAGAGCGGCGCGCGGGGCTGCAAATCGATCGGGCACGCCGCAGCCGCGCCGGCTCGGGTCGCAAGCGCGCTTCCGATCACCCGGGGCGGCGCGGCGACCACGGTTTCCGCTCAATGCTGCCCTCCCGGCGCCGCTATGCCCCGGCTTGGAAGGTTACTTTGACCGATGGCGTTACTTCTATGTCCGTCACGACTGAACCATCCTCCTCCCGAGCCGCGTCAAAGGACCAAATGATTCTGCGCGCTTGCGGGATCAAGAAGGCCTTCACCGTCGGGCAGGAAACGTCGGTGGTGCTGAAGAACGCCGACTTACACCTGCGGACCGGCGAGTTCGTGGCGATCGAGGGGCGGTCGGGGTCGGGGAAAAGCACGCTCCTGCACATCCTGGGGGCCCTGGACGCGGCCGATTCGGGATCGATCGAATACGATGGCAAGGATCTGGCCCAGTTGAGCGAAAACGAGCGCAGCCACCTGCGCAATACGCAGTTCGGCTTCGTCTTTCAGTTCTATCACCTGCTGCCGGAGCTGAACGTAACCGAGAACACGCTGCTGGCGCCGATGATCGAGTTTTCGTGGCTCGGATTTCGACAGCGCGGTCGCGAACTGCGGGAGCGGGCGAGGGAGATTCTCACCGAACTGGGCCTCGGCCATCGTTTAAAGCATAAGGTGACGGTCCTCAGCGGCGGCGAGCGCCAGCGCGTGGCCATCGCGCGGGCGCTGATGAACTCGCCCAAGGTGCTATTTGCGGATGAGCCGACCGGGAACCTGGATGCCGAGACCGGCAAGCAGATCATGGGCGTGCTGGAAAAGCTCCATCGCGAGCAAGGGCAAACGATCGTGATGGTCACCCACGATCGAAGCCTGGCCCGCCAGGCCGACCGCATTCTGGTGCTCAAGGACGGAAAACTCGAGCGCGCCAGCGAAATTCCGCCGACTCCCGCGACGCCGACGCTGGATTATCGATAGAATGCAAGCAGTGAAGGCAGTAGGCAGAAGAAATTACTCGTTCTCTCTGCCTTCCGCCCTCTGCCTACTGCCTACTTCTTCCAAGGAATGCATAATGAAAGTCTGGTTGGACGGCCGCCTCGTTGATAAGGCCGATGCGAAAGTCAGCGTGTTCGATCACGGGCTGCTCTATGGCGACGGCATTTTCGAGGGCATTCGCGCCTACCACGGCAAAATCTTCGAGTGCGAAGCCCACCTGGACCGGTTTTTTCAGTCGGCAAAGGGGATTCGTCTCAATGTTCCCCTGAATCGCGAGCAACTGCGTGCCGCGATGGCCGAGACGATGAAGGCCAATGGCTTTTCCGACTGCTACATCCGCCTGGTGGCAACCCGCGGCGTGGGCAGCTTGGGGCTGAGCCCGATGCGGTGCGAGAAGCCGTCGGTCTTTGTCATCACCGATTTGCTGGAGATGTACCCGCGGGAGATGTACGAAAAGGGAATGTCGGTCATCACTTCCGCGATTATCCGCAATCACCCCTCGGCCATCTCCCCGCGGGTGAAAAGCCTAAATTATTTGAACAATATCCTGGCCAAGCTGGAAGCCATCGACGCGGGCGTTCCGGAGGCGATCATGTGCAACCACGAGGGGAACGTGGCCGAATGCACCGCCGACAACATTTTCATTGTTCGCGCCGGACAGGTTCAGACGCCCCAGACGCACGACGGCATACTGGAAGGCATCACCCGCCGGGTGATGCTTGACCTGTGCCACAAACTGCAGATCCCGTGTATCGAGAAGACTTTGCAACGTCACGACTTATATATCGCCGACGAGTGCTTCCTCACCGGGACCGGGGCAGAGGTGGTGCCCGTCACCCGGATCGATAGCCGCTCGATCGGCGCCGGCCAGCCCGGTCCGATTACACTAAAACTGATCGAGGCGTTCCATCGGTATACGAAAGAGTAGGGAAGGGTTCGGGGTAGGGTTCTCGTTCGGCGATCAAAGCCCCGCCGCCACCGGCTCTTCCTGGAATTCCGCGGCAAACTCCGGCTGTTCGCGGTTGAAGTAGACCGTTCCCTCATACCATCCCGGCGCCGCCTGGCGGCAGCGGGAGAGGGTGCAGGTGATGCTCATCACGCCGCCGTCCGGGTGGGGGAGTTCGATCAAGCCGCCGTAGCCCAAGGGCAGGCGGTGGGGGGTGACAAAGCCCAGGCCGCGAGCGTGGACATCGCGGGTATAGACCGTCCAAGGTGAGACGTGCGGGCCATCGCTGAAGAGTCGCAACCGGCCACGGACGCGATAGCGGGCCCGCGGGGTCTCGCGCCGTTCGTCAGGACGATGGCGGCCAGTCTCCATCGCGGAGAGAATCAACTCCACCTGCGGCGGCACGCCTGCCGGGGGAGGCGCTTCAGGGGTCTCTGGTTCGATCTGCATCATCTTTTCTCCCGCGGGCCGGTTTCTTCCGAAACCAAGCCCCGCTCTCAACCGTACGATACGTTCGCGCCCGGCGCCAAATTGGAAGACTCGATTTAGAAGGGGACGACGCAGCGCCGACAGATCCGGGGCGGCGCGGCGGGATCGCGTTTTCGTATGTCGAGTTTGCTGACGCCGCTCTGCCCGCGGCGTGGGGGGCCGAATGCGAACCGGAGCGTTGCCCTTCCGGATTCTGAGGAAACGCAAAGCACGCAGGACAGTTAACTTACGCCGACATTGTGGCGTGAATGTTGGGGTCTCGCGGATGAGGCTGCAGTCGCTGGGCCGTTGTTATTTTAAGTGATCGGACAGCCCTTTTTCTGTTGCAAAACCGCCCCGGATTAAGAGACTTTGCCGCACGCTTTCCGCGGGGGCGCCGCAGTAGTGGTTTCCCATCCGATTTTCTGAGCCGGAGCATTTTTTGATGTTTGAGATCCTTGAAGGTCGCTGGCTCTTCTCGCGCACATGGTTTGTCGCGACGGGAGGGCTGGACACAAATGCGGGAACGCTGGCCGCTCCGCTGCAAACGATTCAGGCGGCCGCTACGGTGGCGCAGCCGGGCGATGTCGTGATGATTGAGGGCGGCACGTATCATGAGACCGTCACGCCCGCCAACTCCGGGACCGTTTCCGCCCCAATCACCTACGAAGCGTACAACAATCAGCCGGTGGTCATCGACGGCGCGGACCCGATTACCGGCTGGTCGGACTACAACGGCTCGATCTATAGCGCGCCGCAGTCGTGGGACCTGGGCGAGGGGAACAACCAGGTCTTCGTTGACGGGCAGATGATCAATGAGGCGCGCTGGCCGAACACCACGCTGGACGTTTCGCACCCGGCTTACTCGACCAGCGAATCGATCCAGAACACTGACGAAGCCACCGGCTACTTCTATCCCTCGACCGCGACGCTCGACGATCCAAATTTGCCCGGCGGAGCCGGCGCTTGGGCCGGCGCGACGATTCACATTGCCAGCGGGCAGGGATGGGTCGTCCAGACCGGCACCGTGTTGAACTCGGCCGCCGGCCAGCTCACCTTCGGGTTCGAGCACGCCACCGTCTACGAGGATCCGGCATCGGGCAATCCGTATTATCTGACCGGAAGCTTCCAGGCGCTCAACGGTCCCGGCGAGTGGTATCGAGATCCGAATACCGGCCAGCTCTATCTGTGGATGCCCAACAGCGACGACCCCTCGGCCCACACGATCGAAGCCAAGGATCGGCAATATGCCTTCGAGCTGAGCGGAAAGTCGTACATCGATGTTCAGGGGATCTCGATCTTTGCCGCCACGATCGATACCAGCGCCACATCGACCCACATCACGCTCAACGGCATCACGGCGCAGTACGTCTCGCAGTCAATGAACGATCCATTCCCCTGGGATGCCCACGACTACGGCATGGCCAGCACCGGCATCCTGCTCAACGGAACGCAGAACGTGCTGGAGAACAGCACGATTGCATTCAGCTCCGGCGACGGCGTCTACGTCAGCGGGTCGAACAACCTCGTGCAGAACAACACGATTCACGATGTCGATTACGGCGCTGGCGATCAGGCCGGCATTGAAGTGGCGGGGAACAATCAGCAGATCGTCGGCAATACCATCTACAACGCGGGGCGCGACGGGATCACCGCCACCTATTCCACCGCCGATCAGATCCTCTCCAACACCATCTATGACTGCGGGCTTCAGACCACCGACCTGGGCGCGATCTACGTCTGGGGCACCAACGGCGCGGGAACGGTCATCGCGGGGAACACCATCTCCGCCATGCACGCCGGCGGGTATGGCGCGTGCGGCATCTATCTCGATAATGGCTCAACCAACTACATTGTCCACGACAACACCATCTCCACCACCGACACGCCGATCAAAGTCAACGGCCCCGATAGCAACATCCAGCTTTACAACAACACCACCTCGGGCGGCAGCAACTACATCACACCGGCCAGCACCGACATCAGCGGCGCCGGCGCGGGCGTGACCGATCTCGGCACCCTCGGCGGATTCCGCGGCGAAGCCCAGGGCATTAACAACAGCGGCGAAATCGTCGGCTCGACCCTGTCCGGCACCGGCGGGCCGGGATTCCTCTATTCCGGCGGCGCGATGTCCGACATCGGCACGCTGGGCGGCAATTATTCGATCGCTTACGCGATCAATTCCTCCGGCCAGTTCGTCGGCTCCGCGTACGGTCCCAGCGGTGGACGACAAGCATATCTGGACTCGAACGGCGTGATGAGCAGCCTTGGCGTGCTGCCCGGTGACGTGGGAAGCGCCGCACTCGCGCTGAACAACCTGGGCGTCATCGTCGGCGAATCGTACAACTCGGGCGGCATCGCCAGCGCGTTCGTCTGGGCCGGCGGAACCATGTCCGCCATCCCCACGCTGGGCGGACGCGTGAGCGCCGCGTACGGCGTTAATGACGCCGGACTGATCGTCGGCGCGTCCACGCTGGCCGGGGATCAATCCGCCCACGCATTTGAAGACCTCAATGGAACCGTGACCGATCTGGGCACCCTCGGCGGCAGCAGCAGCTACGCCCTGGCCGTCAACAGCGCTGGCACGATCGTCGGTGAATCGCGCATTGCCGGGGACGGCGCGGTTCACGCTTTTGTCGATCAGAATGGCGTGATGAAGGACCTTGGCACGCTGCCGGGCATGCCCAACTCGGTCGCCACCGGCATCAACGCCAATGGAGACATCGTCGGTTATGCCTACAACGACGCGAACCTGGCCACCCAGGGCATGACCGAACACGCCTTCCTCTATCGCAACGGAGTGATGTACGACCTGAATACTCTGTTTGCCTCCATCGGCTGGACGCTGGGCTCCGCCAACGGGATCAACGACAGCGACCAGATCGTCGGCGGCGGGACCAATCCGTCCGGGTTCTCGCGGCCGTTCCTCGTCTCGGTTCCGGCGACGACTGCCACGGCATCGTTCGTCCACGCCGATATCACCACGCAGGGGACGTGGACCGGAACTTACGGTTCGGATGGCTACGTCGCTTTCGATGACGTGAGCCATCTGCCCAGCTACGCGCAAGTATCGGCTTCGGGACAGTCGCAGTACGTCTGGCAGCAGCCTACCAGCGATGCACGGGCGCTTCAGGACACTTCCGGCGGCACGACACGAACCGCCGCCTGCTACTACGCGGCCGGCAGCTTCTCTTTGGATGTGAATCTCACCGACGGCAACAGTCATCAGGTGTCGCTCTACCTCCTCGATTGGGATTCGCGCGGCCGGGCCGAGAGCGTGCAAGTGACTGATGCGCTGAGCGGTGTGGCCCTCGACACCCAAAGTGTTTCAAATCTCACCGGCGGCCAGTGGCTCACCTGGAACCTCAGCGGCCATGTGTGCATCACCATTACCGGAACCGCCGGGCCGAATCCGGTGGCCAGCGGAATTTTCTTCGATGCCGTGGCGCCAGCGCCGGTGGCGCCGTCGGCGCCGACCAACCTTGCCGCCGTCGCTTCCGTCGCGGCAGCGAAGCTGACCTGGACTGCCTCGACCGGCGCCGTAACGGCCTATCACGTCGAGCGCAGCACCAACGGCGGGGCGTATAGCGAGATTGCCGCCAGCGTGCAGGGAACGACCTACACCGACTCGACCGCGTTGGCCAACACGAGTTATTCCTATCGCGTCCGCGCCGAAGACGCCGGGCAATTCTCCGGCTATAGCAACGTGGCGCAAGTGACGACGGGCGGCGCGACCAACTCGGCCACCCTGACTTTCATCAAGGCCGACACCACCACCGGCGGGACGTGGACCGGCACATACGGGGCCGACGGATATTCGATCTTCAATGGCGCCACGGTCCTCCCGTCCTACGCGCAGCTCGGCGTCTCCGGCCAGCAGAGCTATACCTGGCAGCTGCCGAGCGCGGATTCCCGCGCCCTTCAGACCGCCCCCGGCGCCAGCACACGCCTGGCGGCGTGCGACTATGCGGCCAGCGCCTTCACGTTGGACGTCAACCTGACCGACGGCGCGAGCCACACCGTCGCGCTGTATATGGTCAATTTCGATTTCCAGAATCGCGCCCAGACCGTTCAAGTAACCGACGCGACGAGCGGAGCCATCCTCGACACCCGCAGCGTGAGCAATTTCACCGGCGGGCAATGGCTGGTCTGGACCATCACCGGCCACGTGAAGATCACCCTCTCCGACGCGGGCGGGCTAAACCCGATTGCCAGCGGGATCTTTTTCGGCACGCCTACGACCACCACAACGTCTGCCGCCGCGAGCTACCTGCGGACCGATACGACGACCCTCGGCAACTGGCAAGGCGTGTATGGCGCGGATGGCTACAACATCTTCGACGACGCCTCCAGCATGCCGTCCTATGCAAGCCTGTCGGCCTCGGGCCAATCGGCTTACATCTGGCAGAAGCCCTCGGCCGACTCCCGCGCGCTGCTCGACGGACCGTCGTTCTCCACGCGAACCGCCGCGTGCTACTACGCCGCCAGCAGCTTCAGCCTCGACCTGAATCTCACCGATGGCCAGTCCCATGAAGTGGCGCTGTACATGGTGAATTTCGATTCCCAGAATCGTGCCCAGACCGTGCAGGTGACGGATGCCACTACCGGCGCGGTGCTCGACACGCGCAGCCTCACCAACTTCGCCAGTGGCCAGTGGCTGGTCTGGAACATCACCGGCCACGTCAAAATCACCCTCACCAACGCCAGCGGCCTCAACCCCGTCGCCAGCGGAATCTTCTTCGGAGCCTGATATAGATCACCGCAGAGACGCGGAGGACGCAGAGAGGAAGCAAATACAGAAGAGGTATATCCGCAGATTGCGCAGATTTCGCAGATTGAAATGCATTCTAATCTGCGAAATCTGCGCAATCTGCGGATATACCTCTTCTGTCTTGTCTCTGCGTCCTCCGCGGCTCTGCGGTGATTCATTCTGTCCAGGAGATCTCTTGGCTAAGGTGCGAAAGGCGGTCATCACGGCTGCGGGGCGCGGGACGCGGCAATATCCCGCTTCGTCGGCGGTGCAGAAGGAAATGTTCACGCTCGTCGATCGCGACGGGCTGACCAAGCCGGTCATCCAGATCATCGGTGAGGAGGCCATCGACTCCGGGATCGAGGAGATTTGCATCATCACCCAGCCTGGCGAGGAGACGCTGCATCGCGAGTATTTCCGCCGGCTCGATGGCGAGCTGCTCAAGGCGTTTGGCGGCAAAGACTGGGCGATCCGCGAATCGGAAAAGCTCGGGGCCTTCGGCGAGCGACTCCATTTTGCCGAGCAAACCTCGCCCGAAGGCTTCGGCCATGCGGTATATCAGGCCAGGCGGTTTGTGAAGGACGAACCGTTCCTCCTGTTGCTCGGCGATCACGTTTTTATCTCGGATGTGAAGGAGCGGTGCTCGCGGCAATTGCTCAACGTCTACGAGCAACACGATCTCGACGCGGCCACCGCGGTGCAGCCCACGGTCGAGCGAATGCTCAATCAGTTCGGCGTCATCAAGGGCGAGCCGGTCGATCCGGCCAACGGGCTCTATCGTGCCGAGCTGATCATCGAAAAGCCATCGGTGGAGACCGCACGCGAGCAACTGGCGACGGCCGGTCTGCCGGCCGGGAATTATCTGGCGCATTTCGGCATGCACGTCTTCTCGCCGCGGATCTTCGATTCGTTGGAATTCCTGATCGCAAACGACCTGCGCGAGAAGGGAGAGTTTCAACTCACTGCAGCGCAGGAACATCTGCGCCAGCACTCGGAAAAGTATTGGGCCGTAATCGTCCAGGGGACGCGATACGACACCGGCATCCCCTATGGCCTCATGGAAACGCAATTGGGGCTGGCCCTGAACGGCGTCCACCGCCAGGAAATTTGCCAGGCCATCGCACGAATTCTCGCCAGACAGGTAAAGACCTGAACGGAGGATCAGTTTATGGCAGTTGGTTCAGTGATTGGCGAGAACATTTCCGGCGCCAGCCGGCGCGAGTTTCTCAAGCAGTCGGCGTGGGTGGCGGGGATGGGCGTGTGGGTGGCGACGGAGCCGCGGGCGCGGGCGCTGGAGCAGCAGTCGCCCAATGAGCGCGTGAACGTCGCGTGCATCGGTCTGGGCGGAAAGGGGGACAGCGATTCCGATCAGGCCAGCATGCACGCCAACATCGTCGCCATCTGCGACGTGGACGGCGGCGCGCTCAGGTCCAAGGCCGGCAAGGATGTCAACCGCCGCTACCCCTTTCAAAAATCGCGGCAGTTCAGCGACTTCCGCAAGATGTTCGACGAGGTCGGCAAGTCGATTGACGCCGTCACCGTTTCCATCCCCGATCACATGCACGCCGCCGCGACGATGATGGCGATGAAGATGGGCAAGGCCGTCTACACGCAAAAGCCGCTGACGCACGATGTATGGGAGGCCCGGCAACTGCGACTGGCCGCCCGGGAGCACAACGTCGTCACCCAGATGGGAAACCAGGGGACGGCCGGCTCCAAGTTCCGCGAGGGCGTCGAGGTGATTCGCGCAGGCCTGTTGGGGGACGTGCGCGAGGTTCACGTCTGGACCAATCGTCCGATCTGGCCGCAAGCGCCCGAGCTGATGACCCGGCCTCCGGGCGAGCCGGTGCCCGATGACCTGAAGTGGATCACCTGGCTCGGCACCGCGCCGGTGCGGGGTTACAACAGGGGCTACCATCCTAATCATTGGCGCGGCTTCTGGGATTTCGGCACCGGCGCGATCGGGGACATGGGCTGTCACCTGATCAACCTGCCGTTCATGGCCCTCAACCTGGGCCACCCGTCGGCGGTCACCGCTGAAGCCGGCGACGTGAACAACGAGACGTATCAGTCGTGGGCACGGATCGCCTACGAATTCCCCGCGCGCGGCGCGATGCCGCCGGTGAAGGTCGTCTGGTATGAGGGGAAACGCGACGGGAAGCTGGTGCTTCCGCCGCCGGAACTGATCGAGAAAACCCTCGCGGATTACGGCGAGGCTCAGGCGCCCGACCACAAGAAGGACCAGCGGGCAAAACGGCCCGACCTGCCCTCAGGCGGCGCGATCGTCGTCGGCGACAAGGGCGTACTTTATTCCCCGCACGATTACGGCGGAGCCTGGACGTTGCTGCCCGGTGACGCGTATCGCGACTACAAGGCCCCGCCGCAAACGCTCCCGCGCAACAAGAACGACAGCGACGAGGGGATGAAGATCGAATGGATCGACGCCATCAAGGGCGGCCGCCCGCCGATGAGCAACTTCGACTATGCCGGCATGCTGACCGAAATGGTCCTGCTGGCCAATGTCGCCGTCAAACACAACGGCAAACGTCTCGAATGGGACGGCCCCAACATGAAGTTCCCCAACGCCCCCGAGGCCGAACAACTGCTCCGCCGCGAATACCGCGCGCCGTGGGCACTCTAACGCGTTCGGAGTCGGGCAGATATTCTTCGGCGGTCTGGCCCGTGCATGGGATTTGTGGTGGGGCGGACATTCCTGTCTGCCTACTTCGCCGCAGGGACATTCCTGTCCCTTCCTTATTTTTCTTCGGGCTTGTACGAAACAGGGAGACGTAATGCGACGATCGACTGGGACATTGCTGGTAGTAATCGCCTTGGGAGGAACGGCCAGTTGGCTCCTATGTCACCCCTGCGGTGAAACGGCGCGCGCCGCCGCGCCAGAAGCCGCGACGGCAACTTCCACAAACACGCTGACCGATTCCGAAAAATCCGCCGGATGGAAACTGCTTTTCGACGGCAAAACCACCGAAGGCTGGCGCGGATACAAAAAGCCGGGCGTTCCCGATGATTGGAAAGTCATCGACGGCACGCTCGACCGCGTCCACACCTGCGGCGACCTGATCACCCGCGATAAATACTCCAGCTTCGAACTCACCGTCGACTGGCGGATCTCCCGCGGCGGAAACAGCGGCATCATGTATCACATCACCGAAGATTACCCCGAGCCGGGCATGAGCGGCCCAGAGTGCCAGATCCTCGATAATGTCGACGGCAGGGATCCACAGCGTGCCGGCTGGTGCTACGGCCTGTATCAGCCGCCCATCGACCCGAAAACCGGCAAGCCGCTCGACACGACCCATCCCGCCGGGGAATGGAACACCACCCGCATCGTCGTCGATGGCCCTCACGTCACGCATTGGATGAATGGCGTCAAGTACGTCGAATACGAGCTCTGGAGCGACGACTGGAACCAGCGCGTCGCCCGCAGCAAGTTCACCGCCTGGCCCAAGTTCGCCCTGGCCAAGACCGGCTACATCTGCCTCCAGGACCACGGCGACGAAGTCGCCTTCCGCAATATCAAGATTCGCGTGATCGATCAACCGTCGCAGAAGTAGGGGTATGTTGTCCGACCGTTGTGCGCCATGACGATTCCCGTTGCATCCCACCCTCACGCCGGGGCAGAGCGGCGCCAGTGAACTCTCGTCTGAAGCGCGCGCCTTTCGCCGCGCCGCCCCGGATCCGGGTGCGCCATCGCGCCGCGTACAGAACAGCAGTCCCGACCCGGGGCGGCGCGGCGTTAAAGCGATTCGTAGTTCGGATGTCTTCGCGCGCCGCTCTGCCCGCGGCTTGTGTGGCATGCACCCTCATGGGACCACATACGTATCGCGCGGAGATTCAACCAGCAGCGTCGACCCGCTGAGCTGAAATGTCGCCCACACCTGATACTTTCCCGAGGGCAGTGGCACCGGCAGCAGCAAATCCTGGTCGCCCGGCGCGGGCGTGCGCATCCACCCGCCGGCCGGAACCTCAAACTCCAGCGGCTGTCGCGGGCGCAGGATCTCCCGGCGGCGCGTGAAGGTCATCGCCGGCCCGTGCTGCTCGAACCCGCCGCAGTGAATCACCACGCAGCCGGGCTCATAGCCGACGATCACGTCGTGATCGGCGACGTTGTAGACCTTCACCGTCGCCAACGGGTAATGGTCCGAGGGATTGACTGGGTTCATCAAAGTGACCTGCAAATCCTTGGGCTCGGCGAGGCGAAAAGTTTCGGCCCCGGACGGCTGGGTTGCCGCCGGAACCCGCTGGATCAGAATCCGTTCGATCGCACTCGATGCGGTCCGGTCATCGTTCGGGCACGGCGCACACCCGCCCGAGCACAACATTCCATAGACAAGGATTAGCGACGTCATCACACATTTGCTCATGGGGGCCGATCGTGAAGGACACGGTCTCATCCTGGTCCCGAAGGATCACTTCTCCCTCCGCCGCTTGCGGCTTCGCGAATCAGCACACGTGCTGATTCGCGAAGCCGCAAGCGGCGGAGGGAGCAACGTCACCTGGCGCGAATGTTCCTCGACATTACCAGTGACTCCACCGTCGCTAAGAAGGCTTGGTAAGAGCCTCGCCCTCCCGGCTCCGAGGCATCATAGGTTGGCGGCCGATTTTCGGCGCGTGCAACTTGGGTATGAGCAGAATGCCCCGAGTGCCGAGAGCCGATCGCCGAAGGCGCAAAGCTGTAAACACGTTTCGTCGGTAAGATCTCTTTTTCGCGATCCTGATGACTACAATCGCACCGACTAACAATGGGAGCCGATCGCCTTGAACATCAGCATCCTCGCGGCGGGCGCGGGCGGGATGTACTGCGGAAGCTGCATGCGCGACAACGCGCTGGCCACCGCCCTCAAGCGGCTGGGGCACGCGGTTACGCTGATCCCTCTTTATTCGCCGCTCCGCACGGACGCCGTCGCTGAGAGCATTCCCGAGGTTTATTATGGCGGCATCAACGTCTACCTGCAGCACGCCAGCCGGCTGTTCCGTCACACGCCGCGAATGCTCGATGCGATCTTCGATCGCCCGTGGCTGCTGAACGCCGCCGGGAGTTTTGGTGCGCAGACCGACCCAAAAAAGCTCGGCAGCTTCACGCTCGATGTCATCCGCGGCGAGGACGGCGCGGCGACCAAGGAACTGAATCGGCTTGTGGAGTTTCTTCGCGACCACGTCAAGCCGCAGGTGGTCAGCCTGCCGAACCTGATGTTCATCGGGATGGCCCGAACCTTTCGACAGGCGCTGGGCGTGCCGGTCGTCTGCGAATTGACCGGCGAGGATCTCTTTCTCGACGCTATGGACGCCGCGGATCGCGATCGGATTCGCGGCGTGATTCGCGCCCGCGTCGGGGACGTGAGCCGCTTCGTCGCCACGAGCGAGTATTACGCGGGGGCGATGGCCGAATACCTTGATCTCCCGCGCGATCGCATCGACGTGGTCTACACGGGGCTGGCCAGCGAATACCTTGCCGCTCCACTATCGAAGTCGTCCGAGGGACGGCCGCCCACCGTGGGCTATCTAGCCCGCATCTGCTCGGAAAAAGGTCTCTCCCGGCTCATCGACGCTTACATTCATTTGCGGAAGCTGCCTGGAATGGAGACGGTGCGCCTCAAGGTGGCCGGATATCTTGGCTCGAAGGACGCAAAGTGGTTCGGCGCGCTGCAAAAGCGCATCAGCGAATCCGCCGTGGCGGACGGAATCGAATACATCGGCGAGGTGGACCGCGACAGCAAACTGGCGATGCTCGATTCGATCGACGTCTTCAGCGTGCCGACCGCGTATCCCGAGGCAAAAGGCATTTATGTTCTGGAAGCGATGGCCCGCAGCGTGCCCGTGGTGCAGCCGGCGCACGGATCATTCCCCGAACTGATTCGCCTGACCGATGGCGGAGTGCTCGTCCCGCCGGACGACGCGCTGGCGCTCGCCGCGGCACTGGCGGAACTGATCCGCGACCCGAACCGCCGATCCGAATTGGGACGGCAAGGACGCGCCGCCGTGGAATCAGCCTTTACGGATGAGCGTATGGCTGCCAATATGTTGAAGGTTTACGAGGCAGCGATGGAAAGTGAAACAGAGGCAAGAAGGCACGAAGGCACGAAGGCACGAAGTGATGCGGCACCGAGCGCACCCGGCTTCCCAATCAGCAATCAGCAATCAGCAATCAGCAATTCTCCCCTCGTCGTCTCCGACGTCTGGAAGGAATACCCCACTCCCGGCGAGCCCCTGGTCGTGCTTCGCGGGGTGTCGTTCCAGATCGAGCCGGGCGAGACGCTGGCGATCGTCGGACCGAGCGGGTCGGGCAAGAGCACGCTGCTGAACATCCTCGGCACGCTGGATCGCCCGACGCGCGGGACCGTCCGGTTAGGCGAAGTCGATCCCTTCGTCCTGGGCGGCGGGCAGCTCGCCTGCTATCGCAGCGAGAAAGTCGGCTTTATCTTCCAGGACCATCACCTGCTCCCCCAATGCACGGCGGTGGAGAACGTGCTGATTGCCAAGCTGGCGGCAGGGCGCGTGAATGACGCCGACGCCAAGCGCGCCAGGGAATTGCTCGGCATGGTCGGGCTGGCCGATCGGGCCAGCCACCTGCCCAGCGAACTGTCCGGCGGTGAACGCCAGCGCGTCGCAATCGCGCGAGCCTTGATGAATGGACCTCAGTTGCTGCTCTGCGATGAGCCGACGGGAAACCTGGATACCAAGGCGTCGCAGGCCGTCGGCGAGCTGCTGCTCAGACTCGCGGCCGAAACGCATGCGATTCTGATTACCGTCACGCATAGCCCGACCTTGGCCGAGATGTTCGGCCGGCAGATGCGCATGACGGACGGGGTGCTGATGTAGGGGCACACGGCGTGTGCCCGAATGTAGGGGCGTACGGCTGTACGCCCAGGGCACACGGCCGTGTGCCCCTACATGGCGGGAGAAATGCCGCGGATAACACGACGGTTTGGCAATGACCCGCTTCCGCCTCATCCTCCGCAATCTTCGCTACTTCAAAGGCGTCAACCTTGCGTTGATCGTCGGCATGATGGTCGCCACTGCGGTGCTGACCGGCGCGATGATGGTCGGTGGCAGCGTGCAGGCGAGCCTGGCGGACCTGGCCCGCCAGCGGCTTGGGCCGATTGATGATGCGCTGATTGCCCGCCGGTTCTTCGACCAGTCGCTGGCGGATCGGTTGCAAGCCGATCCCGATCTCGCCAAGCGCTATCGCATCGCGCCCGCGGTTCTCCTCAACGGCGGCGCAGGAAATGAGAACGAAACGGTGCGGGCGGGCGACGTGCAAATTGCCGCCGCGGGCGGCGATTTCGCGCCGGTCGCGATGGGCCAGTGCATTTTGAACGGGCCGACGGCCAGCGCACTGGGCATCAGCAGCCCGGGCGGAATGACGCTCTTTTCGCTGCCGGACAAGCCCGATGAGGTTCGCGAGGCGACGCTCTCAAGGCGATCGCGCCAAGACACGCTGGCCGCGATGCGATCCAAAGTCGTTCAAATTGATAGCGCATCGGACATGCTCGCCCTGTTCAACCCGAACGGCGGACAGCGGGTGCCGAAGAACGCGTGGGTGAATCTTTCTGAATTGCAGGACCAGGTCGAGCTCAAGGGCCGCGTGAATGCAATGCTGGTTCACGACAATGCGCGAGACGATTCCGTTTCGAGCGCCAGCCCGCTAAACGAGCGGCTGCGGCAGCTCGTGCGTCTCGAAGACTACGGCTTAGCGCTGACGCCGGTCGAAGGCGGACAGGTCGCGCTCAGTTCGCGCAACACCTATCTCGATCTGCCGCTGGTGACTGCCGCCGAATCGATCGCGCAGGCGTCGAAGATTTCTCTTCAGAAGATCACGGTGAACCTGATTAATTCCGTGAGCACCGGTGCCGGCGGCAAGACGATTCATTATGCGGTGGCCGCCGGCATCGCGCCGCTCGGCGAGGTTGACCTCAAGGCCGATGAAATTGCGATCAATCAATGGACCGCCGATCAGCTCGGCGCCAAGGTCGGCGATCGTCTGCATCTCACCTTCTATCAGCGGCTCTCGACCGGAAACCTGGCCGATGCCAGCAGCGATTCGGCCGGCTTCAAGGACGGGTTCCGCGTCGTTCAAATCCTTCCGATGAGCGGGATCGGCGCGGATCGGTCGCTGACGCCCAACTACAAGGGGCTGACTGATGCCGACAGCATCGCCGATTGGGATCCGCCTGAAGGTGTGAAGATTGACAAGACGCTCGTGACGAAAGCCGACGAGGATTACTGGCACAAATACCGGGCGGCGCCCAAGCTGTTCCTGAGTTTCAAAGCCGCCGAGAAGCTCTGGGGCGGCCCGATGGGGGATGTGACCAGCCTCCGCATCCCGGCCGGATCGGCCGATGTATTTCGTCAGAATCTGCACGACAAGCTCGACCCGGCGGCAATGGGTCTGGTCTTCCAGCCGATTCTCGCGCAGCAGCTTGCCGCCTCGGGCGGCAGCACGGACTTTGGCCAGTATTTCATCTACTTCAGCTTCTTTATCATCGTCGCGGCGCTGCTTCTGGTGGCGATGCTCTTCCGGTTGAACGTCGAGCAGCGCGCCCGGCAATTGGGCGTGATGTCAGCCATTGGCTTCGCGCCGTGGACGCTTCGTCGGCTGGCGCTTTCGGAAGGAATGCTGCTTGCCAGCGCGGGCGGCCTCCTCGGCCTTCCTCTGGCCATCGCTTACACGGGCCTGATCATGTATGGCTTGCGGACCTGGTGGAACGGCGCGGTGGGGACGACCTCGCTCTATCTGCACGTCGTGCCGATGACGCTTGTGTACGGATATGTTGGCAGCCTGCTGGTGGCATTCTTCGCGATCTGGTGGGCGGTCTGGCGCGTGGGCCGGACGCGCACCGCGACGCTGCTGGCCGGCGGGTGGGGCGCGGCGCGCCGCCGGCGCGGCGGCGGCATCCTGTTTCGTCACGGCGGGATCTTTCTGGCCGTTGTCGCGGCGTCGATCTGCATCGCCGCCCGGTATCTGGCCGCAGGCGCGGACTATGCATTTCTGGGCGGCGGCACGCTTTTGCTGATCGCCTGTCTCTGCTGGCTCGGCGGAACGCTAAGGCCCGGAGTACGGCGCTCGACGGGCGCGGCCGGTGTCGCAACTGTCCGGCGGCTTGGCGTCCGCAACGCCGCACGGCATACCGCGCGCAGCGTCCTGGCGGTGGGTTTGATTGCGTTCGCTGCGTTCACTCTGATTACCATTGCCGCGTTCCGGGAGAGCGCGCCGACGAACACCGGCCAGCCAGACTCCGGCTCCGGGGGCTATCGGCTCATTGCCACCGCGGGCATCCCGCTGCTGGGAGATCTCAATACGCCCCAAGGCCGGCGCGTTCTGGGAATGACCGATGCAGCCGATCCGATGTGGGACGGCGTTCACTTCGTCTCGATGCCGCGATGGGCGGGGCAGGACATTAGTTGCCTGAATCTCACCCAGCCCACCACGCCGACGATCCTGTCGGTGCCGCCGGAGTTGATGCAAGCGCCGGACAAGGACCACAAGCACCGATTCACCTTCGCCCAGGGCGCCGGCGAGAATCCCTGGCTGTTGCTCAACGAGCAGGAGCTCGATGGGAACTTGCCGGTGATCGCTGATGACAACACCGCCGAGTACATCCTGCACCTCAAGCTCGGCGAGAAGATGGACATCCCTGATGCCACCGGCAGCTTGCGCCATCTCAAATTGGTCGCGACGCTCAGCGGCAGCGTCTTCCAGAGCGAACTGCTGATGTCCGAGCCGAATTTCCGCCAGCTTTTCCCGAGCGTGGATGGGTTCGGCGTCGTGCTGGTCGATTGCGATGAGGGCAAGCAGAAAGACATCGAGCAATCGCTCAGCACTCAGCTTGGCGAATACGCCGTGGACACCGAGCCGACCAAGTATCGGCTCGCTCGTTACCTCGAAATCCAAAACACCTATCTCTCCACGTTCCAGGCTCTCGGCGCGCTCGGCCTGATGCTGGGGACGATCGGGCTTGCGGTGGTGTTGGTGCGTACGGTGATCGAACGCCGGGCGGAGCTGGCGCTGTTGGCGTCATTAGGATTCCGGCGCTCCGCCCGCATGGTCCTGATCCTTTCCGAAAACATTTTCCTACTGGTGCTTGGCCTGGTCGTGGGGACGGTCTGCGCGCTGCTGGGAATTATCCCGGGGGTGCTTCGCTCCGCCCACGGCATCAACTTCGGCGCCCTGGCCGCGACGCTGCTGGGCGTGCTGCTGATCGGCGTCACGTCGTCGGTGATCGCGGTTTGGTTGAGCGGCGTGCATATCACCCCTGCCGATCTTCGCCGCGAGTAAGGGTCAATGCCCTTCTGGTTCCCGTAGGGGTGAACCTTGTGTTCACCCTCTTGTCGGGCTGGGAGGGCGAGGCTCCTGCCGAGCCGAAGCCGCTCGATAAAATGGCTCGGCAGGAGCCTCGCCCTCCCTCAACGTGGGGATTTAAGGTCGCCGCGAGCCCAAAGAATTTTTTGCAGCTATTCCGTTGCATTGTCCGACTTCTGATACTACTATCTGACCAAACAAACACTGAACAAGGGCGGTCCGGTGACTTCCGTCGAGTTCAGTTCGTGGGGTCGGTTTCCCGCGTGGAGATCGTCGCCCGCTTAAGTCACCACCCACATATTGCCGGCTGACCAAGATACCCGGCAACACAAGGAGAACTCACATGGCCAAGTCCATGGAGAAGTCGGAGGCCAAGGCCTCTGTCGCGGAGCCAAAGGCATCCGCCAAGGAATCGTCTCGCACCCTTTCACCCCCACCACCGCGCGATCCCGCCCGTGACTCGGCCCTGGGCCGGGCCGTTCAGCAGATCGAAAAGCAGTTCGGCAAGGGCGCGGTCATGAAACTGGATGGGAACAACATTCAGCCGATCGAAGGCATTCCGACGGGAAGTTTGAGCCTGGATATTGCCCTTGGCGGCGCGGGCATTCCGCGAGGCCGGGTGATCGAAATTTTCGGCCCCGAATCCAGCGGCAAGACCACGCTCACGCTGCACGTGATTGCCAGCACGCAGCGCCTCGGCGGGGTGGCCGCGTTCATCGACGCCGAGCACGCGCTCGATCCGTCGTGGGCCAAGCGGCTGGGAGTTCAGCTCGATGATCTGCTGGTCAGCCAGCCGGACACCGGCGAGCAGGCGCTGGAGATTTGCGAACTGCTCGTCCGCTCCAATGCGGTCGAACTGGTCGTCATCGACTCGGTCGCTGCCCTCATCCCGCGGGCGGAAATCGAGGGCGAAATGGGCGACAGCCACGTCGGCCTCCAGGCCCGGCTGATGAGCCAGGCGCTTCGCAAACTCACCGGGGCTATTTCCAAATCCAAATGCACGGTCATTTTCATCAACCAGATCCGCGAGAAGATCGGCGTGATGTTCGGCAATCCCGAAACGACGCCGGGCGGGAGGGCACTGAAGTTTTATGCGTCGATTCGCATTGACGTGCGGCGCACCGGATCGATCAAGGAGGGGGAAGTTGCGGTCGGAAACCGCACCCGCGCCCGCGTGGTGAAGAACAAAATCGCCCCGCCGTTCCGCGATGCCGAATTCGACATTATGTTCGACCGCGGCATCAGTTACGAAGGCGATCTGCTGGATCTTGCGGCCCTGACTAATATTGTGGAGAA
>Ga0182024_10008921_pt1 | contig 20941 bp, 15 predicted proteins | sample P32metaG_FD_120480 | JGI IMG/M metagenome (GOLD analysis project Ga0182024, IMG submission 120480) | Permafrost microbial communities from Stordalen Mire, Sweden - P3-2 metaG (Illumina Assembly) | ecosystem: Environmental > Terrestrial > Soil > Wetlands > Permafrost | place: Sweden: Stordalen...
ATTTGCAGCCTGTCCGGAGTGCGGACCAAACGATTCCAAAGTCCCTGTCGGGACTACGCCATCGGATTCTGTTTCCGCTGCTTTTCGCTCGACGGCGTTGTGCCCAAGGCACGATACCTTCGCAGTAACCGCCAGCAACGCCGAAATTAGGCAACCGAATAACACAGGGGTGACGGGACGCTGGTGAGAGCGCCTAAAGAACGGCGGGTGGCCCCGGTTTCGGTGCCCTTCCCCACCACGATGAGGGTGCCCCCGGTCCCTCGCTTTTGGGGACCGGGGATGGAAGCCTCACCTTTCTCCGCAGGCCGATTCACGAGTCGAATGACTGGCGGTTGCCGAGATGTCGCCACTATCAAATCAAATGGACATGCGCGGAACCGTGGAAATTCAATTGGAGTGGACCGCACGGACCAGAGGCTGGCAATTGACCTAACGGATGCGCGCCCGGCAGCTCGGCTATCCCTCCCCGGTCCCCAAAAGCGAGGGACCGGGGGCACCCATCATTTTCCCGCGAGATTGGGGCCACCCGTCTCACGCTGGGGTCACAATCCTCTCCGAATCGCGGCGCCAGCGGAGCAGCAGCGTGGTGGAGATGACGATCAACGCCAGCGTGAGCCCGATCCACATGCCGTAGATGCCCCAGTGGAGGATGAAGCAGAGCGTGAGGCCGAGGGGCAGGCCGATGACCCAGTAGCCGACCAGGTTGGCGATCATGGGGGCGCGGGTCTCTCCCAGGCCGCGCAGGGCGCCGGTCGAGACGGTCTGGATGCCGTCGAAGATCTGGAAGGCCGCGGCCAGCCACAGCAGGCCAGGGCCGACGGCCATCACTTCCGGGTCGGTGGTGTAGAGCGCGATGAGCGGGCGGGGCGCGGCAAAGAATACGATCGCCGCGCACAGCATGAAACCCGCGCCGAGTGCCAGCGCGAGCCAACCGGCGCGGCGGGCGCGGGCTGCGTCGCCGGCTCCCACGGCGTGGCCTACGCTGACGGCGGCGGCGGCCGAGATTCCCAGCGGCACCATGTAGGTGACGGCCGCGTAGTTGAGGGCGATCTGATGGGTGGCGAGCTCGACGGGCGTGAGCCATCCTGCCGAGAGCGTGGCCAGGTTCCATGCGCCCACCTCGGCCAGGATCTGCCCGGCCGCCGGCGCGCCCAGGCTGGCTAGTTCCCGCAGACGCGCAAGGCTCGGGGCCGCCCAGTGGCGAAAGAGCGGATGGCCGCGCTTGCGCTCGTAGCGCCAGGCGAAGCCGAGCAGCGCTGCGGCCATGAAGATGCGCGAGATGACGGTGGAGAGCGCGGAGCCATCCACTCCCATGGCGGGAAAGCCGAGCTTGCCATAGATCAGCACCCAGTTTGCGCCCCAGTTGATGAGATTGGCGACGATGTAGGTGACGGTGATGACGCGCACTGCTCCCACCGCCTGCAGGTAGCGCCGCGTTGCGCCGTAAAGCAGCAGGGGGAGCGTTCCCCAGAGCAGGACGCGCTGGTAGCTGGCCGCGAGCCCCGCCACCGCCGAGTTGATGCCGAAGGGCACGAAGGCGTAGCTTGCCGCCCAGATCAAGAACATCAGCGGCGGCGCGATGAAGGCCGCCACATAAACGCCCTGCGCCAGCCAGCGATGGCATTCGTCGTGATCCTGGCGTCCGTAGGCCTGCGCCACCAGCGTGTCAAGCCCGAGCAGCAGGCCGATGCCGAACAGCGAGGGCGTGTAGCAGACGGCGTTGCCCAGGGCCACAGCGCCGATGGCCGCCGGGCCCAGCTTACCCACCATGATGGTATCGACCACGCCCTGGGCCATCCAGCCCAGCTCGCTGAGGGCGACGGGAATGGCGAGCGCGACCATGGCGCTGAGTTCCTGCCTCCACTTGGGCATCGCGTGGGTCATTTTTCTAATCTATATGGCGCTGGGCGATCGCGCGGGGTCGAGAGCACACGCCGCGGAGTGGGAAACGGGCACCGCAATTCGTGCATCGAAACCTTTGAGGATCAAAGTCATGCACGGAGGACCGGCTATGCTCAAGTCATTCTCACGAAAGCACGTGCTGCAGGTGGCGCTGGTGCTGGCAGTTTGCATTGTTTCCGGGTGCGCCTCGAAAGAGGAGAAGGCGCTGGACCAGGCCAAGAAGCAGGCGGTTGCGACCGGCCAGCCGCAGCAGGTGGTGTCGGTCGACAAGTCCGGGACAACCACCACGACGGTGGTGCAACCCCCGGCGGCCGGACAGACCGCGCCCACCGTCACGACCACGGCAACGCCTCCGCCGGCCGGCGCGCCTGCTCCCGCGCCTCAGGAGCCGGTGGTGACCGCGGCAGCGCCTGCCGCGCCGCCTGCGCCCCCGGCTCCGGTGCCGGTGAGCATCGCTGCCGGCACCACGCTCGCTATCCGCATCGATCAGCGCATCCGCGTGAAGACCGCCCATGCAGGCGACACGTTTACCGGCGAGTTGGTGGAGCCGGTGACGGGCGCCGATGGCGGCGTGCTGGTGCCCAAGGGCGCGCTGGTGGGCGGCGTGGTGGATGTGGCGCACCGCCGCGGGCACTTCAAAGGCCGGTCGGAACTGGAGCTGCAGTTGACCTCGCTGACGCTGAACGGGAAGGTGTATCCGCTGACTACGCGCGACCTGATGCGGACCAAGAAGGGCAAAGGAAAACGCTCGACGGCCTTCATCGCCGGAGGCACCGGGCTGGGGATGCTGATTGGCGGCGTGGCCACCGGCGGCGTTGGCCTGGTGGTGGGCGGCGCGGTGGGCGCGGGCGCGGGAACCGCCGTGGCCGGGCTGACGGGCAACCGCGACATCGATATCAAGGCTGAGTCGGTGGTGCGGTTCAAGCTGGCTGAGGATCTGGTGGTGGAGCCGGCGAAGTAGAGCAAGGCCAGCAGCGGAGTTGACTATAAGCTTGTATCAACAATGGTCTGGCGGATGGTGGTGGAAATCCCGCAGGGGCTAAAGCCCGCCGTTCCCAGGCCATTTTCGGCACGACTGAAGTCGTGCCCTGACACTTGTGCCCCGCCATTCGAGCTATTCCGCAGCCTGTGAAGCGAACCCTTCATCCGCATAACCTTATTCAGGCCTTTCAAACCTGATCCTGCATAAGAGCCTCATTGCGCTTGCCCCGCGTTTCATCGCGCAACAAACTTCGGGCTAACCGGCGCCGAGCTTTGCCTGTCAAATGTGCGAGTGTTGGTTCACAACAAGCTCGGTGGACGCTCGATGCAGATCAGGCATAGAGTTGAGTTGGGCACGATCGAGCCGATTGGGGCCTGACCATACCCTGGAGATCACGCGATGAGAGCACATGCGGTTCTATGTTCACTACTGCTGGCAGGGCCGTTCGTGGCAGCCCAGGCAACCGCGCCCGCGGCCACCGAGCCGGCTCCGGATCAGAACAAGATCACGCTCAAGCAGGAAGTGCGCAACGTAATCGTGGACGTGGTGGTAACGGACAAGCACGGCCAGCCGGTTAAGTCGCTGGACAAGGCCCATTTTCAGGTGACGGAAAACGGCGTCGCCCAGGATGTTTCGTTTTTTGAGGAGCACAGCGGCAACGAGGCGGCCGCAAACTCCTCCGCATCTCAGCCCGCAGCGCCGGAGCTGCCCCCGGACACCTACACAAATGTGGAAACTGTTCCATCTCAGGGGCCGCTGATGGTGCTGCTGCTGGACGCGCTCAACACGCCGCTGACCTCGCAGTCTTATGTGCACGGGCAGATGCTCGACTATCTGAAGAACATTCCGGCCGGGACGCACATGGCGATCTTTACGCTGGGCGACAAGCTGCAAATGATACAGGGGTTCACGGGCGACCCGGCGATTCTGAAGGCGGCGCTGAGCAACAGATCGTACCCTTCAAGCACGTCGGTTGCGGACCTGTCGGGCCCCATCGGCAATGCCGAGGGTCTCAGGCTGGGAGGCGTTGCGGTGCCGCTTGCGAGCAGCGTGCAATCCACGCGCCAGAGTCTCGACCGCTTTTCGAATGAATCGGAGAGCTTTGGGCAGGAGATTCGGACCCGCCTTACACTCGATGCGCTCAACGCCCTGGCGATCTACCTCGACGGCATTCCGGGGCGCAAGAACCTGATCTGGTTTGCCGGGTCGGTCCCGTGGACCATCAATCCCGACTTTTCGCTGGTCTCGGGCATCACAGGGCGCGCGGACTACGAGAGCGAGCTCAAAAAGCTGGCCGAAGTAATGACCCTGGGCCGGATCGCCATCTATCCCATCGATGCGCGCGGGCTGGTCACGCCGCCCGGATACTCGGCCGATGGCGCCGGATCCGCGTTTGCCTCGCGCGGCAACGGCGGCGCATTTGGGCAGCAGGAGATGGCCAGCCAGATGAACCTGGCGGGCGAGCACATGTCGATGTCGAACCTTGCATCGGCCACCGGCGGCCGGGCCCTCTACAACACCAACGGCCTGGCGAACGCTGTGAACAAAGTGCAGGAGATCAACGAGAACTACTACACGCTGGCCTATTCGCCCAAAGACAAGCGCTACGACGGCAGCTTTCGCCAGTTGGAGATCAAGGTCAGCCAGCCCGGCGTGAAGCTCGACTTCCGGCGCGGCTATTACGCTTACGACCCATCCAAGGTCACCGGGCGCTCGCTGGTGATGCATTCGAATCCGCTGCGAGCGGTGATGCAGCGCGGAGCGCCGGATTCGACGCAGATTCCTTTCCACCTGCAGGTCAAGGCGGCACAGCGCCAGCCCGATCCGGCGCGGCCCCAAGACCGGCTGGGCAATGAAGCCGCCAGCCTCAAGGGCCCGCTGGTGCGCTACGACTTCCATTGGGTGGTGGATCTGAACGGGATCGAATTTGCGCCCGAAGCGGACGGCATGCAGCACGGCGAGGTGGACGCGACGCTGACCGCCTATGACGCCGACGGCAAGGTGCTGAACAACATCTACGCGGTGCTTCCGCTCAACCTGAGGAGCGCGGAGTACAAACGCCTGCTGAAGAGCGGCCTGCCGATGAAGCAGACGCTGGATGTGCCGGCGGGCGTGGTTTACCTGCGCGCCGGAGTTCTCGATCCGAGCGACGGGCACACGGGCGCAACGGAGTTTCCGATGGCGGTGAAACAAGCGCCGGCGAACGTAGCGCAATCGGGCGCGTCGCAACCGTAGTGCGTGTTTCAAAAAATGGGCACGCAGATGGAAGTTGCAACCCCTCAGGGGCTAAAGCCCACCATTTTCTTGCCTGTTTCGGCACGACTGAAGTCGTGCCCTGACACTTTGCGAGTTTTTGAAACACGCTCTCGTGAAGTAAAGTGAAGACGTGTCATTGAGTGTCTCTCACCGCTTGCCTGAGGAGTTGCGAGCGTCACGGCGACTCGGAGCCGTGCTGCTGTTTGCCGCGGCGCTCCCGGGATTCGCGCAGACCGCACCCTCCGCCAGCCAGCCACACGAGCCCACAATGCTCCGGCAGACCGTCAACAATGTCGTGATCGACGTGGTGGTCACCGACAAGTACGGCCAGCCGGTGAAGGGACTGGACAAGGCGCGCTTCCAGGTGCTTGAAAATGGCGTGGCGCAGCAGATCTCGTTCTTTGAGGAGCACCAGGCCGAGCCTGCGCCGGCTGCCCCCGCGCCTCTGCCGCAGTTGCCGCCCAATGTCTTTACCAACTTCAATCCGACGCCCGACATGGGCCCGGCTCTGGTGCTGCTGCTCGACTCGCTGAACACGCCGACCGCCGATCAGGCGAAAGTGCGCATGGCGATGCTCGACTATCTGAAGCAGGTTCCCGCGGGAACGCGCATTGCCGTCTTCACTCTGGCGAGCCGTCTGCGCCTGCTGCAGGGGTTCACCGGCGACCTGGCGCTGCTGAAGACGGCGCTCGCCAACCCGCAGAGCTGGCCTAAACAGTCGCACCTGACCGACGATCCGGGCCAGGACACGTATGCCGAGTCCATGCCTGGACCGGGTATCGGCGCAAGCTCTGGAATATCGAGCGCGGACGTGTTGATGGCGCGCTTCGTGGGCGACGAACAGGACTTCAGGATGGATCAGCGCGTCCGCATTACGCTCGACGCGTTCAATTCCCTGAGCGCCTATCTCGGCGCGCTGTCGGGGCGTAAAAATTTGATCTGGTTTTCCGGCTCGTTTCCGCTCGGTCTCACTCCCAGCATTCCGGTTCCGCAGGGATTGAGCCCGGCGGCGTTTCAAACCGAGGGCCTCTCCAGCGGGCGTACTTACGACGAGGAGCTGCACAGGGCCAGCGACCTGCTCGAACTGGCGCGCGTTGCGGTGTATCCGGTGGCGGCCGGCGGAATTACTTCGCCGCCGTCGCAGTTCAATGCGAGCCAGGCCAACAATGGAGCGCTGCACGCCCCTAATGTGACGATGAACCAGAGCGCGCACGAGGCAGGCGATGAGTTGTCGGTGCATTCCACCATGGACACGCTGGCCGAAGATACCGGCGGGCGAGCTTTCTATAGTACGAATGACTTAGCCGGCGCGATACGCACGATAAGTCAGTTGGGCGCGAATTACTATTCCGTCGCGTATGTGCCTGTGGACAGGAATTACGACGGCAAGTACAGAAAATCGATTGTCAAGGTCGACTCACCCAAAGTAAAGCTCGACTATCGGCGCGGGTACTATGCCGACGACCCGGCCAGGACTGGAGCGGATAAGCTGGCGCACCCTGCGCGCACTGCATCCGTACTTTTACGCGGAGCGCCGGGAGAGACGCAGATACTCTTCAAGGTGCGAGTTGCGCCCACCGAGGGAGCGCCCGCCGACCCGCATGGAGCGGGCGTTCGCTATAGCATCAACTGGGTTGCCGATCTGCATGGAGTATCGCTGCCTGCGTCTGCCAATGGAATGCGCCACGGCGGTCTTGAGCTGGTCGCGGTGGCGTATGACAACGAAGGCAAAGCGCGTAACTCGGTGACGAATACAGCATCGCTCATTCTCAAGCCGGAAGAGTACGCAACTTATCTGAAGACCGGGTTGCAGTTTCATCAGGAATTGGATTTGCCACGCGGACTTATCTATCTTCGCGTCGCTATAGTAGATACGACCAACGAGCACGCTGGAGCGACTGAGATTCCACTGACTGTTGTGCCGCAGCCGGTGAAGGCTGCGACAGCTCAAAAGTGATGCCGCTATCGCACTTTGGTTCCTTTGCGATGAACGCGACGAGTGCCCGGGCCTGAAGGCCGATTGCAGTTGTGTCCTTTCCGAGGGCTGAAGCCCTCGGCTCCCTCCGGGTACTTTCTCCCTCCTGGCATTTTCTACTCGCGCCATGCGTCAAAGGCGCCGGCTCGAACCGCCGCCGCCATTGCATCGATGTCGGGCGCGAGCTCGCGGTCCTGCTCGAGGCGCGGCACCACCGCGCGAACCGCTTCGTAGGCTCTGTCGACCTCGCGGCCGGGCTTGAGCGGCCGGCGAAACTCGAGGCCCTGCGCCGCGCACATCAGTTCGATGGCCAGCACGCGCTCGGCATTCTCCACAATGTTGCGCAACTTCACCGCGCCGGTCATGCCCATCGACACATGATCTTCCTTGCCGCCATCAGTGGGAATATTTCCCGTAGACGAGGGATGAGACAGCACCTGGCACTCGTTGATCAGCGCCGCGGCCACAATCTGCGCGATCATGAATCCCGAAGAGAGCCCCGGATCGGGCGACAGAAACGCAGGCAGGCCCTCATTGATGTCGGGATTGAGGAGGCGGTCGATGCGCCGCTCGGTGATGCCGGCAAGGTCGGTGAGCGCAAGCGCAGCGTAGTCGAATGCGTACGCCAGCGGCGCGCCATGAAAATTCCCGCCCGAAAGCACCGCTCCGCGGGTCTGCGTTTTGGACGAGTGCTCTGGAAATATCAGCGGATTGTCGGTCGCCGAGCCGGCCTCGATTTCGAGCACCGCGGCTACATGCGCCAACACACCACGCACTGCGCCGTGCACCTGCGGGATGCAGCGCAGGCAGTAGGCGTCCTGCACGCGCGAATCATGTTCGCGATGCGACTCGCGAATCTGAGAGTCCGCGAGCAGTCGCAGCAGATGAGCTGCCGCGGCGATCTGGCCGGCATGAGGACGCGCGCGATGAATGCGCTCGTCGAAGGCGGCCGGCGTGCCCATGAGCGCCTCGAGCGACATGGCTCCAGCCAGGTCGGCGAGCTCCACCACGCGCTGCGCGCGCGCCACGGCCAATGCTCCCACAGCCGTCATGGCCTGCGTGCCGTTCAGCAGCGCCAGGCCTTCTTTAGCGGCCAGGGCAATCGGCTTCAGGCCCGCGCGGCGCAGGGCTTCGCCGCCGGCCATGCGCTCGCCACGATAGGCCGCCCGGCCCTCGCCGATAGCCACCAGCGCCAGGTGCGCCAGCGGAGCCAGGTCGCCGCTCGCGCCCACCGAGCCCTTCTCGGGAATCACCGGATGAACGCCGGCATTGACCATCTCCACAAGCAGTTCGAGCAGAGCCGGCCGCGTGCCGCTGAACCCCTTGGCCAGCACATTGGCGCGCAGCAGCAGCATGGCGCGCACCTCGGCCTCAGCAAGCGGCTGCCCCACGCCGGCCGCGTGGCTGCGCACCAGGTTGAGCTGCAACTGCGCAAGTTTGTCCAGCGGAACGCGCACGTCAGAAAGCTTGCCGAAGCCGGTATTGACGCCGTAGACCGTCTCGCCGGCGGCCAGAATCTCTTCGATGGTGGCCCTGCTTGCCGCGCCGCGGACGATCGCATCCGGCGCGATGGCCACAGGACAGCCGGACAACGCAACCGCTTCAATCTCGGCCAGGGTCAGCGCCTGGCCGTCAAGAACCACAGTTTCCATGCAGTCGATGGTAGGCTGCGAGGCGCTGGCCCGTCGAGCGGGCGGCGGTGGCGACGGACCATGCGCTGGTGCATTTATAGTGGTAACGCTGCTCAAGCAACCGAAAGCGAGATCGATCGCCATGAACCTTACTCGAAGAGACTTTTCAAAGCTGGGCGCGCTGGGGCTGGCCGCCGGTTTTGCTCCCACGCTGAATGCCGCGGCGGCAATGCGCAAGACAAACTACGCCGTGATCGGCCTGGGCCGCATTGCCGGGCACTTCATGGAAGGAGTGCGCAACGCTCCCAACTCGCAAATCACCGGCCTGGTCAGCGGACACCCTGCCAAGGCGCACCACATAGCCGGCGACTATGGCGTGCAGAAAAACTGTATATATAACTACGAGAACTTCGACGAGATCGCAAACAACAAGGCCATCGACGCGGTGTATGTTGCCCTGCCGAACTCGATGCATGCCGAGTACACGATCCGCGCCGCCAAGGCCGGCAAGCACGTGCTGTGCGAGAAGCCGATGGCGACCAGCGTGGCCGATTGCGAGGCGATGATCGCGGCCTGCAAGGCGGCCAACGTGAAGCTGATGATCGCCTATCGATGCCACTACGAGCCAACGAACCTGAAGGCCGTGCATCTTATTCGCTCCGGCCAGCTCGGACAGGTGCAGGCCATCGTGAGTACGTTTGGCTTCAATATTGCCCCGCGGTTCAAGGATCCTGAGCTGGGGGAGGTTCCCGAATGGCGGATCAACAAGAAGCTGGCTGGCGGAGGGCCGCTGTTCGACGTGGGCATTTACTCACTCAATGCGTGCCGCTATCTTACCGGCGAGGAACCCGAAAAGATTTCCGCTTATGCCTCGGTCATCGACCAGGACGGACGCTTCAACGAAGTTGAAGAGAATGTTTCCTGGACAATGAAGTTTCCTTCCGGCATTGTCGCCAGTTGCGTAACCACTTATGGGTCCAACATGGACGGCTACTTTCGCGTGTACGGAACGAAGGGATGGCTCGAAGTCAATCCGGCCTTCAACTACGACAATCTGCGCCTGCGCGCGAATCTATCGGGCAAGCCGCTCGACGAACCGAATCCGAACCGCGATCCGTCGCAATTTCAGGCGGAAGCCTTCCATTTCTCCAACTGTGTGCAGCACGGGTTGGAGCCGCAGTCTCCGGGCGAAGAAGGTTTGCGCGACATGGGATATATTACCGAAATCTATAAGTCGGCGGGTATCTCGATGTAAGTTCAAGTTAGTCCCTCACCTGCGTAGCAGACCCGCGCGGGATGAAACGTGGATCTGGCTATTGTTCTTTTTTTGCCAAGTTTGCGATTTTGTTTGCCTTTGGCGGGTTGGCGCCGCTGGGGCGGCTTAGCGGGTTGGCGAGTTGGCGCGGTTCAGGCGGCGCGAGGAATAGTTTCTTATTAGCTTGAACTTATAACCCCGGGGTTCTCCATCCTATCTTGACTTACATCGGAAAGGATGGGGAACTTATCCAAATGCTTTCGGATCTGCCTTCGACCTATGCCAAACCCAGTGTCTTTCGGTTCTTGACTTCGTCGGCGCCGGAGCCTGCGAAGTCGTCGAAGGCGCGCTCGGTTACGCGGATGATGCGGTCACGGATGAACGGCGCTCCCTCGGCCGCGCCGGCTTCAGGATGCTTGATGCAGCACTCCCACTCCAGCACCGCCCAGCCGGGATAATCGTACTGCGCCATCTTGCTGAAGATGGAACGAAAGTCGATTTGTCCGTCGCCGAGCGAGCGGAAGCGGCCCGGGCGATCGATCCAATCCTGGTATCCGGCATAGACGCCGGAGCGGCCACTGGGGCGGTATTCGGCATCCTTCACGTGGAACGCGCGCACCCGCTCGCGATAGATGTCGAGGAAGGCGAGGTAGTCCATTTGCTGGAGGATCATGTGGCTCGGATCGTAGAGAATGTTGGCGCGCTTGTGGCCGCCGACAGCATCGAGAAAGCGCTCGAAGGTGACGCCGTCGTGCAGGTCCTCGCCGGGATGCAACTCATAGCAGACATCGACGCCGGCCTCTTCAAAGACATCGAGAATGGGCAGCCAGCGGCGGCCGAGCTCGCAAAATGCTTCATCGATAATTCCCGCGGGCCGCTGCGGCCAGGGGTAGAAAAACGGCCACGCCAGCGCGCCCGAAAAGCTGGCGTGCGCAGTGAGGCCGAGATTGCGGCTGGCCTTTGCGGCGAAGTGCAACTGCTCGACAGCCCACGCCTGGCGGGCCTTCGCATCGCCAGCGACGTTAGCCGGCGCGAAGCCATCGAGCATCACATCGTATGCCGGGTGCGCAGCCACTAACTGACCTTGCAAGTGGGTGGATAACTCGGTAACAGCGAGACCAGCTCCGGCGACTATGCCGAGTATCTCATCGCAGTAAGTCTGGCTCTCCGACGCCAGCTTCAAGTTGAACAGGCGCGCGTCCCAGCTTGGAATCTGCACGCCGGTGAACCCCAGGCCGGCGGCCCAGTACGCCATGCCTTCAAGGGTGTTGAAGGGCGCTGCGTCGCCCGCGAACTGCGCCAGGAAAATGCCCGGGCCTTTGATCGTCTTCATAACATTTCTCCCTCGCGATCAGGTTGGGTAATGTGGACTCCCACCCTTTCGACAGAAGAAAGTCGAAAGGATGGGGCACGGGGATTGGGTGCGGAAGTTAGAAGTCCACCCAGCTTTCCTGGCGGTTGCTCTCAATGGCACGGTCGATGAATCGCATGCCACGCACTCCTGCGCGAATGCCGGGCAGCGTTGGCGGCAGCGGGCTTGCGGCGCCAGCGCGCCAGGCCTCGAGTGCGTCGGCAAACTCGCGATAGAGCACGGCGAAGGCCTCGATGTATCCCTCGGGATGGCCTCCGGGCAGGCGCGTGACCGCGCGCGCATCTTCGCTGAGATAACTGCCCGCGGCGTGGCGAATCTCTTCCGGACCGTCGAGCCATTTCACGCGCAGGCGGTTCGGATCTTCCTGGCGGAAGTCGATCGAGCCCTTCTCGCCATAGACGCGCAGGCGCAGCCCGTTGCCCTCGCCCGCGGCCACCTGCGACGCCATCAGCACTCCAGACGCGCCATTGTTGAGCCGCAGGATCGCGTTGCAATCGTCGTCGAGCTTGCGGCCGGGCACGACTGAACGCAGCGCAGCGTTCATGCTGGTGACTTCGAGGCCGGTGACGTATTCAAGCAGATGAAAAGCATGGACGCCGATGTCGCCGATGCAGCCGCCGGGGCCGTTTTGCGCGGGGTCCGAGCGCCACGCAGCCTGCTTCTGTCCGGTAGTCTCAAGCGGCCCGCTGAGCCAGCCTTGCAGGTACTCGACGGCTATCTTGCGAATCGGTCCGAGCTTGCCGCTGGCGCATAGGTTGCGTGCCTCGCGCACCAGCGAGTAACCCGCATAAGTGTGAGTAAGTCCATACGGCAGGCCTGACTTGGCAACTTCCGCCTCAAGCTTGAGTACTTCGGGATAAGTGGCTGTAGCCGGCTTGTCACTCATCACCGGAAAACCCGCGGCAAACGCTGCCTGAGTCACAGGCAGATGAAGATGGTTGGGAGTAACTATTGCAACAAAGTCGATAGGGTCGGGCCGATCGCGTTCAGCAGCAAGCATTTCGTTGTAGTCCGCGTAGGCGCGGCCGGGGTCGATGCGATAAGTTGCGCCGGCCGCGCGCGATCGCTCGGCTGTTTGCGAGAAGGCTCCGGCGACTAACTCGATTCTGCCGTCCAGTTCCGCAGCCATCTTATGCACCGGCCCGATAAAAGCTCCAGGCCCGCCGCCGACCATTCCCATTCGTAATTTGCGCGTATCCGTCATAACCTACCTCAGGGGCTAAAGCCCGCGACCTTTCGGCCTCAATCGGCACGACTGAAGTCGTGCCCTGACACTTCTTGCATTTTTAATGAGCCCTTCTTCGTTTGAAGAGCCGGATGCCTGTTCGAAGAATACGATCCCTTCAGAGTCGCTCTAACCGCGTCCAGGCCTACCAACTGCCGCGTTCGCCGAAGACTTCAATGACACCGGCCAGGCGCCTCAGGCCGTTCTCCCAATTGATGTACAGCGCCGCCTCAAGCCGCTCGGCGTCGCCTGCCCTGAGCGCAGAAATGATTGCTTCGTGCTCGGCCACGGAAAGGTGCAGATCGCCAAGGATCGAGCTCGCGTAGAGCCGCCAATAACGCTCGGTCTGCGGCTCGATGGCCTGGTGAAGTCGCTTGAGCCGGGGGCCGGCGCCGGCGCTGACCACCAGATGATGAAACTCGCGGTCGAGATCGAAGATGCTGCCGCCCGCGAGTTTGCGATTGCGGGCAATCTCGGCGAGGCGGCCGTTGAGGCGCCCCAATTGCACGGCCAGAGCCTCCCGACTGGCGGCAGGCAACGCAGCCGCGCGACGCCCGGCCAACCCCTCGATGTGGCCGATGATGGGATAGAGTTCGCTCGCGTCTTCAAGGGTCAACGGAGCAACCACCATGCGCGACTTGCGGGCGTTGCGGTGCTCCAGCACATAACCCTCGCGCTGCAAGAGGAAAAACGCGCCGCGCACCGGCGTGCGGCTCATTTGCAAGTGCTCGCAGAGGTCGCTCTCAAGCAGCCAACTGCCGGGCGACAGCTTGCCCTGCACGATCAGCTCGCGAATCTTGATAAACGCTGTGGTGACGCTGGTTCCGTGCTCAGCCTTGGCGGCCGGCGGCTTGACGGTTCGAGGGGTCTTCCTGGTAGAAACTGGCATCCGGGGTCGCTCGCGGAAAGGCTTTGGGCCTGGTATTTCAGTCCTCAAAGATTCTACGGTATCGATGCTCCGATCTGGGTGGGGCCTGGTGAGGCCGCTTCGCTTTCCGGCCTTGCGGCCAGCGTGGAGATGCGCGCGGGGTAGAGCGGCGGCCGAACGCCGGGAACGCTCCAGCCGAAGAGGAACTCGGTGGCGGGGCCGCAGATGCGCCCCTGGCAGGGACCCATGCCACAGCGCGTATGCAGCCTGGCCGCGCGGCCCGTGACGCAATGCTCAAGCGCGGCGCGCGTCACGTCTTCGCATCGGCAGACAACGGTGTCGGCCGCGGCCAGCGTGCGCAGCTCAGAGCGCGGGGCAAATGCCGCATCGAGCTGTCGGGCGAAATGGCGCAGTTTTTGTTGGGTGGGCTTGAACTGGGCGGCCTGGCCGAGATGGCCGGCGGCGATGAGGCCCGCAATCTGGCCCTCGACGAGCGCTTTGTCAAGGCCGCCGATGCCGGTTGGCTCGCCGGCGCAATACACTCCAGCGACAGAGGTCTGCTGCGCCTCATTGGCTGCGACGTAGCCGGCTTCAATGCGGCAGCCGAGGAGTTGCGGCAACTCAAGGTTGGGGACGAGATGAAAGCCGCAAGCGAGATAGTCGCAGGCGATCTCGCGGATGGCGTGGCCGTTGGTGACGACCACGGATTGGAGCCGATCGCGGCCGATTGCGCGAGTCACCCACCATCCCGGCTTGTAGGGCGCGGCCCTGGTTTGCAGTCGATAGCGGGCGGCTTCCAACAGCTTGAGTGGATGGCCGGCCAGCGTCAGGCCGAAGCGGGTGAGCCGCGGCCAAGACGCCTGCTCGAAGATGCCCTCAATTTTCGCGCCCTTGCGAGCCAGCGCGGCGGCGACAGCGAGCAGCAGCGGACCGCTGCCCGCAACGACGACTCGCTTGCCGGCGATCGGCAGGCCGGCTTTGACCAGCGCCTGCAAGCCGCCCGCGCCCATTATGCCGGGCAGCGTCCAGCCGGGAAACGGCAGAAACCGCTCGCGCGCGCCGGTCGCGAGAATCAGCCGTTCGAATGAAAGATCGAGCCAGTGGCCGGCCCGCTCCACGCGCAAGACGAATGGCGCAGGATGATCGACGACTGTTGAACCGGGGCAGAACTCTGCGCCGCTGGCCGTGAGCCGCCTGGACCACTTCGCAAATTCGTATCCATGTGCGGATTGGTGAGGTGCATCGGCGTCCGCTCCGCGCCAGATCTGGCCGCCGGTGGCGGGGTTTTCATCGAGCAGAGTCACAGCGCAACCAGACTCGGCCGCAACTGCGGCGGCAGCCATGCCGGCAGGGCCCGCGCCCACCACCAGCACGCGCGTCATTGGGTCGCGATCTCCATGCCCGGCACGCAGACAACCTGGCAGGTGCGGCTGAGCGGTTCTCCATCGACGGTGGCCGCGCAGTCAAAGCAGATGCCCATGCCGCAGAGCGGGCCGCGCGGCTCGCCACTGACCGACGTGCGGCACGGAATGCCTGCGCGCAGCAGTGCAGCCGCGACGCTCATGCCGGCGGCTGCTTCCACGCCGATGCCGTTCACGGCGATTGCGAATGTCTGGGTCAGTTCGTCCACGCTTTGCTCCTTCCGGATTCAACATGCGCACATTGTGATGCGTGCACGCCTCAGGAACTTAACCCTGCGATCTTACTGGCCAATTTGCGGCACGGCTATTCGTCCCTGCATAAAGAGTGGCGTTGCACCGTCCCTACAGGACTCCGTAACGAGCTTGTGTAATCCCTTTTCCCCACGCTGAAGCGCGGGGCTCACCAACTCTGCGCCACTGGCGCGTTTGTCTGGACTCTCCTAGGTCTGCGACCGAGCGAATTTGTACGTTGCGATGGAGTTTTGTGGTATCCCAGGTCCCAAAATCGGGACCTGGGGCACCCAGAATTGGTACGAGGTCATGCGGTCGGTGACCTAGTGCAATCATCAAGAAAGCCATGCCCTTTCAACGCCGGATTTTTAGATAGCTTCTATGTCTTGCGGTCGACCTCGAAATAAATCGTGTAGCGCTCGTCCATTACCTGGTAGAGCGGCTTCAACTCCCACTGCTGACTCAAGCCGGGCGCGGTGAAGCGAAGCCCCTCTGTTTGCTGAGCCCAGACTTCGCTCTTTGCCTGGACGCGCGGCATCCCGGCATCTGCGAATTTCCCGGTGTAGGAGGGGCCTTCCTTTCCGTAGATCATGCCGGTGGTCAACCCATCGCGGCCCATCAGGCCGGCCAGCACCAGCGGCCCGTACATCATGGCCTCAAGCCGGGGATTGCCGGGCAGCGGCGTAGCGTGGAAGTGCATCGGCAACTTGACCCCGATGCGATCGCCGGAGCGCCACTCGCGGTCGAGTGTCATGTAGCCATTGGCCGCCGTGCCGGCCGCAGGCTTCCCGTTCACTGCGATCGGCAGTTCCGCGGCCCAGTAAGGCTTGCGAATTCGCAGCGAGAATTTTACCGGCGATTGCGCGGTTACGGTCAGGGCCGTCGACGCCACCTCGGGAAACTCAGTGTGCTGCGTCAGGCGCACGCCTTTTTCCGGCCAGTCCACTTCGCTGGCCGCAAACTGGTTCACATAGATGCCGCTGTCATCGTGGAAGTAAATCGTGTCGCCGAGCTTGGCATACTCCTCGGCGCCGGTGCCGGTGCAGCACCAGAACGAGTCGTACGCGGTGCCGAAGGTCTTCCAGTAGCCGGGCTGCATCGACACGTAATACATCAGCATGCCGTGCTCGTCCTGCGTGCCGAGACGCACATTCCACAGCAGGCGCTCGTAGTAGTCCATATACTTCGCGTCGGCGGTCCAGCCGAACATGTGCCGTGTGAGCTTCATCATGTTGTAGCTGCAGCAGCACTCTTCGGCTGAGGGTACGAGCTGATCGGAAAGATCGTCGGCCTTGTGCCAGCCCTCGGCGTCGTCGCTGCTCAGGGGCACCGTGGCTCCGGTGCCGCCCGTGCAGTAGGCGTGATGGTCGGCCACTTCATGCCAGAAGTTCTCCGCAATGGTGCGGTAGCGAGCGTCGTTCGAGACTTCGTAGCCGCGCGCCGCGCCAATGGCCTTGGGGATATTCGTGTTGGAGTGATGGCCGGAGAGCTTGTCTTCGCCGGCAGCGAGCGGATCGAAGAACTTTTTATGCTCGAATCGAAAACCGAGGTCGCGGTACTTCTTTTCGCCGGTCACGGCGTAGAGATTGAAGCAGACCTCATTCATGCCGCCGTGCTCCACCAACTGCACGCGCGCCAGTTCTTCGGCGCTCAGAGGCTCGACCCATTTGGCGGCCCAGTCAGCCATGCGCCCGCACATCACCAGCGCAAGCGTGTTGCCGCAGTAGACATACATGTCGAGCAGGCCGGCCATGATCTTGTGATAGGTATAAAAGGGCGCCCAGACCGGCTTGTAGGCTTTGAGCCGGTCGTAGAAAGTGGCCGGATACGCGCCCAGGTAGCCGTCTTCGCGCTGACATTTGCGCAGCTCGGCGACCAGCTCATCGGCCTTCTGGCGCAGCGCTTCGTCGCCGGTGCTGGCGACCATGAGCGCGCACGCCGAGAGATAATGGCCGCCGGCAAAGTGACCGCGCAGTTCTCCGTCCGGAGCCTCCCATCCGCCCAGCGGCTGGGCCGTTGAGCTGAGGCCCGCGGTCAGGCGGAACGAGTGCAGCAGGCGGTCGTTGGGCATCATGTAGAGGAAGACCCGGTCCCGCTCCTGCGCCTCGCGCAGCGGCCCGTAGAGCAGCCTGACCTGATTGAGGGGGAATGGCCGCGCCTTCCACTCGACGGCTTCGAAGCCCAGGTGATTGCCGGACCGCGCCGCGTCGATCACGGGGTCCTGCGCCAGAGCGGGCCAACCCCGCGACGCCAGCATTCCCGCTCCGGCCAGCGCCGTTGCCGACTGCACAAATCTTCGCCGCGAGACCAGATCCATTGCGAAATCCCTCCGCGTGCTACTGTACGCTGTCTGCCGCACAGTCAGAAAGAGCGCTCGCGCCGTCAACGATCGGTGACGAGCTCTCGTTGGGATTGTATTCTATATCGTATGCTTGTCTTGAACCCCAAAGTTTATTCACCGGACGGCATGAACTGGGCCCAATGACAACCGCCATTCTGAACCCTCCGCTTTCGCCTCGCTCGCTCCGTATCGTCGACTCGCACACCGCCGGCGAGCCGACTCGCGTCGTGCTTGCATCCGGCGCGGAGCCAGACCTGGGCTCCGGTTCGCTGGCCGAGCGTTTTCATCGCCTGCGCACGGAATACGACCACCTGCGCCGCGCCATTCTTTGCGAACCGCGCGGGTCCGACGTGCTGGTGGGCGCGTGGCTGCTCAAGCCCGACGATCCCGATTGCGCCGCCGCCGTGATCTTTTTCAACAACGCGGGCTACCTGGGCATGTGCGGGCACGGCGCCATCGGCGTGGCCGCTACGCTGGCTCATCTGGGCCGGATCGAGCCTGGGAAACATCGCATTCAGACTCCGGTCGGCGTGGTTCCGTTTCATCTGGAAACAGCCAACCGCGTCACCATTCACAACGTGGCATCCTATCGACATCGCGCCGGAGTCGTTGTCGAAGTTCCCGGCTATGGTCCGGTCACAGGCGACGTGGCATGGGGCGGAAACTGGTTTTTTCTGGTCGGCAATCATCCGTTCAAGCTGGACAGAGCGACCGTCGACGAACTGACCGCGTCTACCTGGCGGATTCGGCAGGCGCTTACTGCGGCGGGCATCACTGGCGCAGACGGCGCGGAGATCGACCACATTGAACTCTTCACCGCGCCGCACGACGCCGCGAATCACAGCCGCAATTTCGTATTCTGCCCCGGCACGGAATATGACCGCTCGCCGTGCGGCACAGGAACGAGTGCCAAGCTCGCCTGCCTGGCCGCCGACGGCAAGCTCCAGGCCGGCCAACTGTGGCGGCAGGAGGGGATTCTCGGCACGGTCTTCGAGGCCAGCTTCCGCATTGAAGATGGCCAAGTGCTTCCCTCGATCACCGGCTCGGCGTGGGTCACCGCCGAGTCCACGCTGTTCTTCGATCCGCTCGATCCATTCCAGCTGGGGATTCCGGAATGAGCGCCGCGCGCTACGACGCAGTGATTGCCGGCGGCGGAATTGTGGGCGCTGCCTGCGCGGCGGCATTGGCGCGGGCGGGGCTGCATGTGGCACTGGTCGAGCGCGATGCAATTGGCTCGGGCGCGACCGCGGCTGCAATGGGCCACATCGTCGTCATGGACGATTCGCCGGCGCAATTCGCGCTGACACGTCATTCGCAGCAGTTGTGGCAGGCGCTTGCCGCGCGGCTTGGACCCGCAGCCGAATACGATGGCTGCGGAACTCTCTGGATTGCCGCCGACGAGGAAGAGATGGCGGAGGCCGCGAGGAAGCTCGAATATTATCGCGAGCGCGGGGTGCCGTGCCGCCTGCTCTCACAGGCGCAGTTGGCAGCCGAGGAGCCAAATCTGCGCTCGGGCCTGGCTGGCGCGCTGCTGGTCGAGGAGGACGCCGTTGTTTACCCACCGGGCGCGGCGGTGCATCTGGCCGATGAAGCGCGCGCGTATGGTGCTTCGATCCTGGTTGGGCGCGCAGTTGTCACCATGGGCGATGGGGCAGTTGTTCTCGTCGATGGCAGCCGCCTGGTCGCATCGCGGCTCATCAACGCAACCGGCGCATGGGCTCCAGAGCTGATGCCGGGGCTGCCGGTAAAAAAGCGCAAAGGGCACCTGGTCATCACGCACCGTCAGCCAGGGTTTGTTCGCCATCAACTGGTGGAGCTCGGCTACCTGAAGAGCGCGCACTCAGTCACAGCGGACTCGGTCGCCTTCAACGTGCAGCCGCGCAGGACTGGGCAGTTGCTCATCGGTTCTTCGCGGCAGTACGGCAGCGAAAGCACCGGCGTGGACCAGCCTATGTTGTCTGCGATGCTGACTCGCGCGGGAGACTACATGCCGGCGCTCAATCATCTGCCGGCCATTCGTGTCTGGACCGGATTTCGTGCCGCCACTCCCGACAAACTGCCGCTCATCGGCCCGTCGATCGCAGACCCGACCGTGTGGCTCGCGACCGGCCACGAAGGGCTGGGCATTACTACTTCGCTCGGCACCGCCGCGCTCATTGCGGCCAATCTCACCGGCGCCGCGCCGCCCATTTCCGCTGAACCTTATTTGCCTGCGCGCTTCGGTGTCGAGCAGCAGGCGTCATCGATCCAGAAGTCATCAATCCCCAAGTCATCAATCCAGGAGAGCTTATGCAATGGAAGGGCGTAATGCCGGCCATGACCACCGCGTTCGATTCCGACATGAACGTGGACCACAACTTCGTCGCGCGCCACGCCCGCTGGCTGGTTGACAATGGCTGTTCGGGAATCGTGTGTCTCGGTTCGCTGGGCGAGGCAGCCACGCTTGGCTTCGGCGAGAAGATCGCGGTACTCTCGACGGTGGTTGCGGCAGTTGCAAGCCGCTTTCCGGTCGTTGCCGCGATATCCGCGCTCTCCACGGCCGAGGCCGTCTCGCTGGCAAAGGCTGCGGAAAAGTCAGGCGTCGCGGGTCTCATGATTCTGCCGCCTTATGTCTACAAAGGCGATTGGCGCGAGATGAAGGCGCACATTGGAGCCATCCTCAACGCCACAAAGCTTGAGGCCATGCTCTACAACAACCCGGTCGCGTATGGAACCGACTTTGTGCCCGAACAGATTGCTGAATTGGCCGACGAATTCCCGAATCTTGCTGCGGTAAAAGAGCCCTCGACCGACGTGCGCCGAGTCACTGCGATACGCGCCCTCACCGGCGATCGGCTGGCAATCTTTGTCGGGGTGGATGACGCCATTGTTGAGGGCATCGCGGCTGGCGCAGTGGGATGGATCGCGGGCCTCGTCAATGCAATGCCCCGCGAGTCGGTGGATCTGTTCAATCTTGCCGCAGGCGGCCGCAAACAGGATGCATTCGAGCTGTATCGATGGTTCCTGCCCCTGCTCCGGATGGATACGGCTCCGAAGTTTGTACAACTGATCAAACAGGTTCAGCAAGAGTACCGTGCAGGCTCAGCGCGGGTGCGCCCGCCAAGGCTCGAAGTGATCGGCGATGAGCTTGCAGCGGTCCGCGCCGCAGTTACATTTGCGCAGACGCATCGGCCGGCGATTGCCGCTCCGAGCACCTCATTCAAAGTTAGTTCGCGACAAAGCTGACCTATCCCTCCGGCAATGCGCGCTCCAGCCCGTGCGCCAGCGTCCGCAGCAAGATGAGTGCAATGAGATAGGCAAAGGCCGCGTAGATGAACAGCGGAACATAGCTATGGGTAAGTTGCAGGATATGTCCGGCCACTACGCCAAGGATTGCTCCACCTACTGCGCCGGCTACCTGGCCGAAGCTCACTACCGTGCCCACATACTCGTGCGGAAACATATCGGAGACTGTTGTGAAAATATTTGCGGACCATCGCTGA
>Ga0182024_10008922_pt1 | contig 20941 bp, 23 predicted proteins | sample P32metaG_FD_120480 | JGI IMG/M metagenome (GOLD analysis project Ga0182024, IMG submission 120480) | Permafrost microbial communities from Stordalen Mire, Sweden - P3-2 metaG (Illumina Assembly) | ecosystem: Environmental > Terrestrial > Soil > Wetlands > Permafrost | place: Sweden: Stordalen...
CGGCGTGATCTGCACTGCGAGGATTCACGATTCGACGAAAGGCAGTCGAGTCAACCGTGGGCATCGTCTCGGGCTGCATTGCTCAGGTGAGGGTGGCTGACGCCATGACCTTGCCCGAACTAGTGACGAGCACTGCACCACGGAGCCGACGGATGTCGGCTTACTTGCAACCATCTGACACCTCTAGCCGTCCTATGCCGTGTCCCGCGTGTCGCTACAACGCCGGGAGGTGGTCGCCTCGTGCCTGCAGCGGCTGCTCCGCACCCGTCGTGAATGCTCCCGAAGGCCAGGTCGAGGGCTCAGGAGCGAGGGACGAGCCTCATGGCGAGGAAGCCAGGCATCGTTTGGAGGCGCTCGTAGTCCTCAGCATCGATCTGGGCCGCTTGCGGCGTGGGGCGAGGCTCGATCAGGCGCTCGATCAAGAATCCGGCTCGATGCACCTCATCACACGTCTGCTCGAGGGGAGCCCTCCAGTATCGAACGCGCCAACCCCGGCTCCAGGTCTCCTCGATGACGCCGGTATCGAAGTAGCTACCGCCCTTGCCGATCCAGTCGGCCGTCGGATGCTGGCGCGACAGCACCAGGGCTCCGGAGTCCTTGAGGACTCGACGGAGCTCACGCAGCGCACTCACCCGATCGTCCACGTACTCAAGGGCGAGCGCCAGCAGCACGAGGTCGAAGGTTCCGTCCGCAAGCCAATCGATGGGATCGGCGAGATCGTGGATCCGGAACTCGCCGGTCGGGACTCGTTGGCTGGCCAGCTCGACCATCCGCTCGCTCTGGTCGAAGCCGACGACCCTGGCGCCGCGGCGGACGAGCTCGTCTGCGTACAGGCCGGGGCCGCAAGCTGCGTCAAGAACGGACTTGCCAGCGACCTCGCCGAGCAATCCAAGGCACGCCGGTCGGTCGTAGTGAGCGTTATAGAGGCCGGTCGACGCCTGGTCGAGGAACTCGTCAGCAAACACGTCGTACTGGGGTTGTCGTCCCACCCTGCCCGCAGGATCGGGAGTCGAGCCTTCGCTCTCGGTGTCACGCATCCAATAAGGATGGCTGCTCCGTGCGTGGCACGCGACCGAAGAGGTGACTAACGCAGCTGCTCGCGGCGGCGTGTCAGGTAGGCAGCCTCGGCGGTGTCGGCCGACGGCGTACCCCGGAACCCCGCCGCCTGGCTGACCACCACCGCCAACCACAAGGCGATCGACGTCGGATCGAGGCGGACGTGTTCGCAGGCGGGGTGAGGGTCGCCCACGGGGGGCGCCACAAGAACAGGAGATGCTCCAAGATGCGAGCTGGGGTGTCGGGAACGTCACGATGAGCCTGTTCAGATAGGTCTTCGGGAAAGTGGAGACGATGGGCTCGAACCCAGACCCCCTGCCTGCAAGTGCGGCCCGGCCTGGACGCCTGCGAACGATGACGAATGGTTGCCGCCGGTCAGGGGCGCGATCAACAGTGGTCGCACCCGCGAACGGCGGCGGGAACTACCGTTTGTTACCGCACAAGGTCGCGCATCACGCTCGCGAGCCAGGTGCGAATCCCCAATGACTCGCTTTGTGCTGTCTCACCGAGACGAGCAGCGGCCTGGATGATCTTCCAATCGTTCAGTCCATTGAGATAGCCGGGACGCATGGACCGGTAGCTGCGGAGATACCGCGAGACGACGAGCCCGCGGAGCGCCGGCGCGAGGCGTCGGACGATCGCAGGGGCGTCGGAGGGAGTTTCGCCAAAACGCAGGATCACAAGCGACCTCGCGACATCTGCTGCTGGCGGACCGGCTGCAGCGTTGGACCAATCGATGATGGAGGGCCGGGTGACGGCCCCAAGCAGATTCTCCAGATGCAGATCCCCGTGGCACAGCTGGTCGCCGTCCGCCTGCGCCTCGAGAAGCCGGAGGACGTGTGAACGCTCGGTGTCGTTCAGGTGGCCGGACTGGGCAATCCGATCGCGAGCGCGAACCTTCATCGAAGGGAGCTGGCTCGACGCGAGAACGTCGTTGATCGCCACGTGCGCGCGGGCGAGCGCCGGTCCGACACGAAGGACAAGCCACGGACGGCGGCCCAGCGCCGTCAGCAGGTCGGGGCCAGCCACTCGTTCGAGCACGAGTCCGGGCCGACCGTCGAGCACGGTCTCTTCGAGCACCTCGGGAACTGAGAGGCCAGTCGCTCGGACAGCCGCGAGGACGGCCGCCTCCCGGGCAGCCCCGCGCTCGTTCGAGGCGTCGAGGTACAGCTTGAGCACCAAGCCGCCGCCGACGTCCCAGACCTCGGCTTCACGACCTCGTGCCACGAGCGCACTCGCTGCGGTCCACTGCCAATCACCAGAGACTGGCGACGTCATGGGACGAGCCGGTGCTCGTGCGCGTAGGCAACGGCCTGGGCTCGGTCGCGCGAGCCGGTCTTCATGAAGATGTGGTTCACGTGCGTCTTGATCGTGACTGTGCTGACGAAGAGCCGCTCGGCGATCTCAGTGTTCGAGAGCCCGACCGCCATGAGACGGAGGACGTCACCCTCGCGTTCGGTGAGCCCGTCGGGCAACGCGGCCTCGGTCGATGGCTGGGGCAGTGTCGCGGATCCAACGAGCCGAGCCTGGACGTCGGCGTCGAGCACCCCCTGACCGGCCGCTGCGGCATCAATGGCGCGGCCGATGTCGTCGCGGCCTGCATCCTTCGTGAGGTACCCGATCGCCCCCGCCTGCAAGGCCCGCACAATCGACTCGTCGTCTGCATACGTCGTCAGCACCACAACCTGGGTGTGGTGGTGCCGGTCACGGATTCGGCGCGTGGCCTCGATGCCGTCAACGCCAGGCATCCGTAGGTCCATGAGCACGACGTCGGGCTCGACCTTGTCGACGAGTGCGACGGCCGCCTCTCCGTCCTCGGCGGTGCCCACGACCTCGATCCCTGCCAGCGTGTCGAGCAGGGTCGCAAGTCCTTCTCGCACCACAGTTTGGTCGTCAACGACAACAACCCTCACGCCGGCACCACGACCTCGACGATCCACCCGCAGGGCCCGCGCCCAGCGAGCATCGATCCCCCGAGTGGCTCGATGCGTTCGCGCATTCCGCGAAGGCCATAGCCGCCGCCCGTCGTGCTGAGCTCGGTCACGCGTGCGCCGTCGTCGGCCGCGGCGTTCTCGATGATGAGGATCGTCCTCTGCGGTTCGAACCCAAGCCTCATCGACACTCGGGCGTCGGGCGCATGCTTTCGCGCGTTCGAGAGCGCCTCCTGGGCGGCGCGGTAGAGGGCGAGCCCCCGCTCCGCGTCGAGCGCTCGGGCGGTGCCCGTGACCGTGACCGTGGCGCCGTCGCGCTCAGCGAGAGCCGTCAGCTGTTCGACGAGCTCGAGGGGCTCGTCGCGCAGGACGTGGACGGCCTGTCGTGTCTCGTTGAGTCCTTCGACAGCGAGTCCTCGTGCGCGCTGCACGAGCTCCCGGGCTTTGCTGGGCTCGCGTCCTTGCTCGAGCAACGCGTCTGCCGCGTCGAGCTGGACGGACAGGGCGCCAAGAGAGTGGGCGAGCACGTCATGGATCTCGCGGCCGAGACGGTTTCGCTCGGCGAGCGCCGCGGCCCGATCGCGCTCGGCGTCCGCACGGACGCGCTCGGCGAGCAGTTGCTCGGCCTGTTCTGTGCGACGCTCGTACTGGCGTCGGCTGGCGCCTGCCAAGAGGCCTGCCGCCGCGGCAAAGACGCCTTCGGCGATGACCTCTCCTCGGTATGGGCTGCCGAGCACCGCGACGCTGACGACGATTGCCGCCACGCCGACGACACCAACTCCGAGGGCCCTGCGCGGAGAGAAGGCAACTCCAGCACCAAGCGCGGCGACTGCCACAAAACCAATGGAGACTGGCGCGTACGCCACGAGGAAGCCGCCAGAGGCTGCCAACAGGGCGAGGAGCGTCCACGTCACCGCGTCCGGCGCGCCAAGTCGTCTGCTCGCGAGCCAGCCGAGCCACGTCGCGCCGACCGCTGCCATGAGCACGGGCCCGGCCCAGTGCTCCTGGGCAACGCCGGCAGACAACTGGTGGGCGGCCCCCCAGAGCAGGACACCGAGACCGGCGACCCGGGCCACCGACAGCAGTCGCTCGGCGCGGGACCCCCCGAAGTCGCTGAGCCGGGTCGAGGCCATGGACAGGATCGTTCCACTGCTACGCGTGTGCTGCGCGGCCGTCACGCCAGCACCGAACGACCACGCAGCCCGCCGCGGGGGACCACGGCGCCCGAGTGGACGGTCTTGAGGTACAGCACGCCCGTCCTCGAGACGACCTCGGCCATGGCCATCAGGATGAAGCCAGCCGCCCAGGCGGCGCCCGAGGTCACGTGCACCGAGGCGTTGAAGCTGGACACCGTGGCTTGGCCGCCGTGAGTGACCCAGAGGTAGAAGCCCACCCTCGCGCCGATCCCAACCACCCAGAGGAGGGCAGCAGCGGCGCCAGCCTTGGCGATCGCACCCTCGCCGTCACGATGGACCCCCGTTGCCAGTGCGGCGAGCCCTCCGAGACAGCAGCCCGCGAGCACGAGGGAGACCTCGAGAGCGAGATCGCTTCCGGCCGTGGGTACGGACTGCAGGAACTGGGAAGCCCCCCAGATCGTCAAGGCGACCGGCACGAACAGGCGCACTGCGGTGACCCTGTGGCCATGAATCTGCAGTGCGACCAGGCCGATCAGAGTGGCGTTGAGCAGGTAATCAATGAGTGTCATTCCCGCAGTGTCGGCTCATCGGCTCCAGGCGGCGTCGGCCCGAGGGTGGAGGTCGGGTGGATTCAGCCTCCACCCCATTCCCGTGAGGGTCCGAGCGAGTCCATGATCACCGGGGGTGCCGTTGCCACCGGCCGGCGGCGTCGTCCGTATCTCGCCTTGACGTCAACGCAGAATCCGGAGGCCCCTCAAATGCTCGCCTGGCGGGCCATGCGCATGACAACTGCGCCAACTGCCGCCTTTCAGCCCACTCGAAGCTGTCCCAGTCAGGATCCGAGAGCTGATCCGAAGAACTGCTCCGTGGCCTCCCAGTGGCGCGCGGCGGCGGCTTCGTCGTAGCTCGGGTTGTCGGGGACAGCGAAGCCGTGGTGGGCGGGATACGTCTCGATGGTGTGGGTGACACCGGCCTCGCTCAGGGACTTTTCCAACAGGTCCTTCTGCTCGTCGGGGAACGACTGGTCCTCGATCGCCCCTGCCACGTACACGGCGGCCCTGATGGCACCAGCTTTGTGATGGGGGCTGTCAGGGTCGTCGGCCTTGGCCAGGTACCCGCCGTGAAAGGAGGCAGCCGCCGCGATGCGCTCGCCCAAGTTCGCAGCGGTGCTGAGCGAGAGCCGGCCGCCCATGCAGTAGCCCGTGGTGCCGACACCGCCCGGCTTCGTCGCTGGCTGCGAATCGAGGTAGTCGACAAAGGAGCTGGCGTCTCGCACAACCATGTCTGGGGTATAGCCCCGCATCATTCCCATGATCTTCTCTCTGGACTCCTTAGTGGAGAACGCAGTGCGCGCGTCAATCGGCTCGTAGGGCCCAATGCGGTAGTAGAAGTCGGGCACGAGGACCACATAGCCAAGACCCGACAGTCGTTCGCCCATCTGACGCATGGTGTCGCGCATCCCGCCGGCGTCGGGAAACATGATCACCGCCGGCCAAGGACCAGGTCCGGCGGGAACGCAGAGCGCGGCTGGGCAGATCCCGTCCGCCGCCTCGACCTCTACAGAGCGTTGCGGCATGGCGAGTCCCCCTTCAGTACCGGCTCTTGAAACCTACAAGTGGGACGCCGAAGCTTGCCGGCGGAGATGTGGAGATCGCGACACTGTTTGGATGACTTCGCAGCTCCGAGCCGGAAGCGGCATGAGTTCCCTAGGAAACCTCCCGGTCGGCACTTCCCGCTCGGGTTCGATGGGGCTCCCCTATTTTCTCCTGGCGACCATTCGGGCCATGGAGCCGCCCTGCCGGCGTCCAAGGGTTCGTTAGATGTCTCGCACTGCCTCGTACGTCAGAACGGCGTCACCGTCGCCAAGGGCAGAGGTCTCGACGAGCGGCATGGATTCCGTGTCGCTGGTCTCGCGAAGAGGCGGTCGCCCGTCAGGATGCTCCTCGCCTTGGTGAGTCATGAAGCGCCTTGTGCTCGTCGGAAGCTCGATTGCCGCCAGGACACCCGCAACCGTTCCCAGAAGTTGGGACAGTCCACGAGGTCGTCCTAGACAGACGAGGCAGTGCTCGATGGCTCGCAGAGCTGCCACTTCGCCGGCGATTCGATGCCGTAGTTCTTCGGATTTGCGAACTGCCAGAGCACGCCAGGCAACAGGAGAGCGCCTTCAAACGGCGTGGCGCAGGTGGCGACGGGAGCTGGGCCACCGCCGCTAAATGCGCAGCCGCACTTGGGACACCGTGCTTGTGAATCTCCTCACAAGCGCCGCCGTCACTTGCCGAGAAAGCGCATATCTGCAATAGTTTCAATAGGAATTGGTGAGGGGGCCGGGATGAGCATCGATTGGATGGCTGAGGGCAAGTGCCGAGAGGTGTCGCCTGACATCTTTTTTCCTACCAACGGCGTCGGAGTCATGCGAGCGCAGCAGGTCTGTGCCACCTGTCCCGTGTCGGAGAAGTGCCTCGAGCATGCACTCGCCAATCACATTGATCATGGGGTCTGGGGAGGTAAGTCCGAGCGTGAGCGACGCCGGATCCTTCGCACGCGTCGTCGAGGCGCTCTAAGCCGCTATCAAGGTTGAGCAGCGGCGCCATCTCTCTTGAGATGGCGGTCTTTGCGAAGCGTGATCGTCGTGCCGCACGACACAGCAACAACCAATCGTCCGACCTTGTGATTCGGACTCGGGGTACGGCAGAAGTGATTCGTCGAGAAGCTTCGTAACTCTTCGAGGCGGCAACTCGAGTCCAGGTTCGAATGTCAGGATCCGTAGTCGGATTTGGATGCGTGTGACGCGCATCAGCAGCGGGCAAGTTCGTTGCAGGAAATCGCTATCACGTTGGGTAGCGCAAAGTCACGGGGTCAGCCGGACCACCTTGTGGAGATCGGCAACCGCCAAGGCACCGCCTCGGCCCGGAGCAATCCCGCGGAAATCGGCGTCCGCCGTGGGGTCGGTCTTGGCCGACAGTCCGGAGTAGACGACTCCTGCGGTGGGAGCGGGAACGCAGTCGACTCCCGGAGCACAGCGTGCGGATGCCGCTTCCCATGCCGCAATGTTGACGTAGCCAACGGCCGATGCCGCTCCGTACGAGGGATGGTTGTCGTCCGCCAGGGTGAAATAGAGCTTTCCTGCCGAGAGGGCGAGTCCATAGCCGCTCTCAACATCTGATGTCAGGGGAATCTTGTCCTGGTCAATCTGGCCGGTGGCTTTGTTGATGCGTACCAGGTTGCTGTCGCCGTAGTCGATGGCGTACACGTAGCCGGCGTCCGAGGTCACCTGCCACGGCTCAGGACCGAACAGTGAATTGGCCCGCGACCCATCGGCGACGAGCCGGTACCTCGCGATCGCTCCGGTGCTCATATCGACCCTGGATATCGAAAGTCCCCAGAAGTTCGTGACCCACAGATACTGACCGGCGGGATCCACAGCGATCTGCGCTGGTTCGACGTTCCCCGGCCATACGATCTGTCGGATCTCCCCGGCCAGCGAGTACGACTCGGTCGACGTGCCAGGACAACCGTCCCCGATGTCTGCGGGATTGAAGGAGTCCAGGGATGGGTGACCGCTCTCGACGTTGGTCTCCAAGTACCAGATCGTGGTCGCTAAAGCCGTCCCAGTCGAGGCGAGACCGACCACCTCGTTGTCGGTGCCTGGAACGGTATAGGTGCAGAACTTCTTGGTCATCGGGTCGAAGGACACGACTTCTGAGCGATTGGTTGGACACGTCGGCTGCGAAGGACCAACGGTGCAGGTGTAGAACTGCCATCCGCCTTGCGTGAACCAGATCCTGCCGTTCGCGGAGATCGTGCGCTCGCCGAGCGCGCTCGTCGCACTTGCTTGGCAGCGTGGCGTGTGTGACGTGGAGCAGTAGGCAAACGGCTTCGAAGAGATATCGGTCGGATCAGGGAAGAGCATCTGCTTCGATTTCGACGCTGGGATGTCACCGAGGGAGGAACTGAACTCGCTGCTGTTCCAGATCGAGCCGTCTGAGGTGAAGGTGACGTCCAGGGGATCTCCTCCAGTCTGAGTGATCGCCTGGACCTTCGGAAATGCACCCGTGAATCGAGCAGTTGCCCACCTTGCCGCCACGGTCATGGTGATGTTCGCGTGGCCGCCGCCACCAGCGGAATTGGAGCACAGGTGCGTGCTCGAATCGCAGGTGATCAGCTGGAAGGCATACGTAGTACCTGCTCGGGCGGTCGTCGGAATTGCGAACGTCGCGGCCACCGAGCTCGTGGCCCACCACTGATACTTTGGGCTGAAGACCGCATTCGAACCCGTTGGCCAGGTCGTTCCTGTCTTCGATCCGAAATGGGGGAGCGATGTCGGAGGAGTCGATGTCAACAGGAAGTGCTCATTTCCGGCCGTGCCCCAGTGCAGAGCGACCTTCGTGCCTGGTATGACAGCTATCGCCGTCTTGTCGAACTGTTGTAGTGAGGGTGGTGTCGCCACGGCACCTGCACCTGTGGGAACGGCTGCCACAGCCGTCACGGCGAGGATCGCACCAAGCTTGACGAAAGCGCTCACTCTCCTCGGCATCCGCTGACCTCCCACAGACATTGCAAGCCGTACCTTGCCAGACAGAAGCAACGCCTCAATGGCGCCCCTGAGGCTCGATGCCCAAGCGACGAATTGCCTCCGCCTCCTCTGGGAGCGGCAGGTTCTAGGCCGCGTTGCTCCGAGCCGGTCCACCTACGAGGTTTCCAAGTGCACCGCTCAGAACCTCGTTCGGGGTGGTTACGTGCGCGCAGCTGGCGAGGACGCCCGCCATCGGACGGTGCGCACCGGGAGTGGTCGTGATCGTCGTCGGCCGCGACGCGCACCAGCTCTCCCAGTTCCCGGGGGCCGTCGAGGTCCGGGGCATCCAGCAGACCCCGAGCGACTGCAACAACTGCGAGAGCGGTGTCGGCAGTGGAGGAAGTGTGTCGCCACCAAGGTGCTCGGAATTTCGCCCGTCCTCGCTGATCACACGGTGGAGTCGATGGGGCTCGAACCCACGACCCCCTGCTCGCAAATGTGTCTAGCCAGGACGCCTGCCGACGCGAGGGGTCTGGTCAGAGGCACGTCGGCACGCCGGCGGACACCCCGGAACGACGTGGGATGGTGCATAAATGGTGTACCGCATCCTCACGGGGCGATGAATTTCAAAGGCGGGGGCAGTCAAAGCAGGTGAGGAAGCTGCGACCAAGGCACCCAGAGACACCACGGGAGGCAACAAGTGAGCGAGGCGACAATCGACCCGACACTCATCGGCATCGGAGGCACTGCCGGCGCGCCGATGCCGGCAGTGGTGGACCGGGATACCTGGCAGAAGCATCTCGACGAGCTGTTGGTTCGCGAGAAGGCGTTGACGCGCGAAGGCGATGGCATCGCCGCTGCACGCCGCCGGTTGCCGATGGTGGAGGTGGACGCCACCACGACTGTCGTCGGACGCGACGGACCAGTGTCACTGCTCGACGTGTTCGATGGGCGGCGGCAACTCGTCGTCTACTACCACATGTGGCACGAGGGGCAGCCTGCGCCCGAGCAGTGCGAGGGCTGCTCGTTCTTCAATGGCCACGTGCGCGAGCTGTCCTACTTGCACTCGCGTGACGTGACCTACGCCGCCTTCTGCGAGGGGCCGTACGCAGAGAGTGCCCGTTACCACGACTTCATGGGCTGGGACATGCCGTGGTACTCGGCAAAGGACTCCCAGGAAGTGCTGATCGCCGGCCGAGGAGGATTTGGGCTGATTTGCTGCTACCTGCGCGACGACGACCGTGTCTTCGAGACGTACTGGACGACGGGTCGCGCGGCGGAGCGGATGTCGAACACCTACGCGATGCTCGACATGACGGTCTACGGTCGGCAGGAAGCATGGGAGGATTCACCGGCCGGCTGGCCACAGGGCGGCACCGTCAGGGGCGAGCAGTTCCGGTACAACGGTCGCCCGACAGCGCAATGGGCGAGATTGGCTCACGGGCATTCTGACGACTTGAGCGAGGACGGCGTGGCCAACTGAAGCACGCGACGTCCGGGGATGCAGTGGGAACGTGACACGCCTGATCCGGCGGCACGCGGGCCGTTGGGCGTTACCGTTTCGTTACCCCATCCTCCAAGATCCGGGTGTCGTGGACGCCAAGTTCCCTGATCACACTGAAGGGGGACGACGATTGGGGACGACGAGACTCGAACCCACGACCCACTGCTTGCATATAAGCCGACACAGGACGGCTGCGGACCTCTGCGAACACGAGTGGCCGGATCGAAGGTGCACCGGCGAACGGCTCGGAACGGCTGGGGGTGGTGCATACATGGCGTATCTGGGTCAGCGGCTGACTCCAACTAGTTGGATTGGCACCGGAAGGAAGATCGGGCGACCGCGAATCGGTCGGTCGAAGGTCCTCACGGTACCTAACGCCATTGGATGGAGAAGACGACGTAATCACCCGCGAGTCCCTTGAGTTCGAGCGATCGCGGATCATCGAGCGAGAATGCCCCACCGAGTCCCTTCAGGATCTCCGGCGACACGAGGATCTCTCCGCCTCGCGCCGCACCTGTCATACGCGCGGCCACGACCACAGTCTTCCCGAAGAAATCGCCGCCCTCCGCCTTGGCGTTACCCGAGTGGATGCCGATCCTCGCAGCAACCTGCACGCCCTCCCATCCAGGTCGTATCGCACGTTGGATTGCTACGGCACACGCAGCTGCCGACCCACTGGCGGGAAACGCCACCATGAAACCGTCCCCCCCTCCCTTGACGACGGTTCCGCCATACGCCGCGAACTGGCGCGCCAACTCCTGGTCGTGCCACTCCAGGAGGGCGAGCCATCGTGATTCACCGAGCGTCTCCATGAGCGCGGTCGAAGCCTCGAGGTCGGTGAACATGATCGCCACCGAGCCATCCGGAGCCATACCGGTAGGCGGTGGAACCGCGTCTTGAACCTGGAGTAGGAGATCATCGACCGAGCTCGTCATGGTCAACCCGAGAGCTTGTTCATTTGCAATATCGATCGCGAAATGTGCCTGCACCATTCGCCAATGTGCACCGTCCTCATGAACGACGATGGTGATGGTTCCATTGATTGGCTCCCGATCCCCTATGCGCACGAACCCCTTGCTGGCGATCCAGCCCACGGAACCTTCCTTCCAGGCCGACGTGGATTCAGACTCGAAATGGAAGCCGCCAACTTCTCGGTACTCGTGAGCGGTCACCTTCATGATTGCCGAAATGGTGTCGGGACCCTCCCACCACTCCTCAGGAGCCGAACCGAGCATCAAGACTCCGCGCTGCCGAGAAATTGCATCGAGCGACTGCTCGGCATCGGCGGCCGACCAATACCGCAGAAAGCGTTGAAGGAAGTCGGCAAGTTCCGGAGCAGGCTCCATTCGGGCGACGGTAATCGAACCGGGATCCGGACGGCGGCGAGCGACGACGAACGCGCTGGTGAGTTCTGCAGGCCGATGTGAACGTCCGTGGACGCCTGCGAGCGTGCTACTGATGAGAAATTGATTGAACGTGAGCCCATTGACATGCGCTTGCTGCGGGATCGTGCGTGGGCGAACGACATCTTGAGAGTTGACACGACGTTCAGCGGCCGACGAGAGGACACGATCTAATCCATTTGACCTTTGCCTGCTTCTGAGGACGCCGTTCAGGAGACGCCAGGGACGGCAACGGTCAGCCCGATCTTGCGCGCTGCTGCTAGCAGACGCTCGTCGTACGCGAGGAATGCGTCCAGGGCCTCGCTTGTCGTCGACGCCACGTGCTCGGCCGTGGCGAGGTGGATCGCGTCAAGCGATCGAAGATCGGGGTCGGCATATCCCACCGCCCGGGCGATCACGGCCGGCGAAAGTGTGACGACGCCGATGCCGCGAAGGACATCCGCAGCGCGGGTCATCCGCGCCGGTCCGCTTCGAATAGTGGCTCGAAGCAACTCGACCTCGATGAGCACCGACGAGACCACCGGGGTTCCCGGCCTGTCGTCGAGCCAGCGAGAGAGGTCGGCGCTGTATGCCTCCCGTCGCACCAACTTCATAGCGGCGGACGTGTCGATGTAGATCACCCGCTGATCACCAGCGGCCGTCGCCATAGCGGTCCTCGAGCACCGCCTCCAACCCTGCGGAATCTGTGGCAGTTTCGTCTGTGCCCGAGAAGGTCGGCAGTGGGCCTCGCGCGGGGCTCAAATCCCCCGACTCGATCAAAAGGCCAAGAGGGTGCGGCTGTGCCGGCTCGATGATGGCAACCCGGGTCCCGTTCCGGGTGATCTCCACGCGTTCGCCCATCTCGACTCGGGCGATCACTTCGGCGGTGTGCTGGTTCAGCTCTCGCAAGGGGACTTGGCGCATGCCATCAGTGTAGTACGGATGCGTACTACACTGCCCTGCCGTCGGCGCGTCGACTCCATCGCCTCTCTCGTCCTCGACCGTTAGGTGGTCTCGTCGAGTCCGTGGGCGATCCAGCCGGGCGCTTCGACACGCACCGGCGATGCCCCGACCAGGGTCACCAGGTCAGACTCAAGGCGCTCAAGCTGCTTGGCGCCGATCTTCCGCTTCCACTTGTCACGCAATTCGTCGAAGACAGCTTCGCCTGCTCGCATGACTTCGAAGCCGAGCGCCGTGACCTGAAGGCGTTTGCGTCGGGCGTCGAGTGGATCGGCACCGCGTGTCACGTAGCCGCGCTCCTCGAGCACCGCCACAGTCTTTGCCGCCGCTTGCTTGGAGACCGACAGGCGGCGACCCAGTTCCGAGGCATTGTCGGCGCCCGCCGCGATCGCTCGCATCGTGAAGTCATGGACGGGGCGCACATCGTCGTATCCGCGCTGGGCGAGCTCCAGGATCGCATCGTCCACCAGGACGCGAAATCCTCCGAGGAGGAGCAGTGCGAGGTCGGCGCCCGTGCGTGACATCAGCTGAGCGTAAAACAGTGTCTTGACAAGGTCAACCTAGTTGTCTACTATAGACAACTAGGTTGACTATCCAAGGGAGATCGACATGGCCGGTAAAGCCGAGCAGGCCTCGCTGGCCGGGGTCACGCACCATTACGCCAGGCTCAACGGGACGGTGCTGCACTACGTGGCGGCGGGCGCTGGAGGAACTCCGGTTCTGCTGGTTCACGGTTTCCCCGAGTCGTGGTGGACCTTCCGCAAGCTCATGCCGCTCCTCGCCGCCAGCCACCGTGTCCATGCAGTGGATCTGCGCGGTTTCGGAGACTCTGACAACGGGTCGGGCGCCTACGACAGCAAGACCTCTGCCGAGGACCTGCACCTTCTGATTGAAGAGCTCAACCTTGGCCCGGTGCACCTGACCGGCCAGGACATCAGCGGGGCGACTGTCGTGCGGCTCGCCGCACTGCACCCCGACGATGTGCGCAGCTTCACGGCCATCGAGATGGGCCTACCCGGGTTCGGCCTCGAGAAGCTGGCCGACGTCACCCACGGGGGTACCTGGCACATCGGCGTCCTTGCCGCCCCCGGGATCCCCGAGATGCTCCTCGCCGGTCGCGAGCGCGAGTTCCTCGGACAATTCGCCTTTCCGGCCATGAGTGCCACCCCCGGAGCGATCTCCGACACCGACATCGACGAGTTCGTCCGCACCTACTCCCGTCCCGATGGCTGGCGCGGAGCGATCGGCCTCTACCAGTCCATGCTCCAAGAAGGCGACGAGATCGCAACCCTTGTCGCCGGCCACAAGCTGAGCGTCCCGGTGCTGGCGATCGGAGCTGGGGGTGGCGAGCTCACCTTCGCAACGATGCGCCAAGTCAGCTCCGATCCCGTGCGGTCAGTGACTCTCGAAGACGTCGGCCATTACGCGGCCCTAGAGGCACCCGACAAGTTGGCACACGCTCTTCTTGACTTCTTCGGCGCTGTTGACGCCACCTGAGGTCTGGATCGCCATCGTTGCGGGTGAAGGTCGCAGGACATCGTGATCAACTCGTGATGGGGGCCGCCAGCGCCTCGGTCAGCCCGGACCGGGCTTGGCGCTCCAGGCCGCACGCGACCGCTTGGGAGTCTTCGTCGACCTCGATGCTGACGGCCCTGCGGTTTCGGAGCTGGATGACGTGCACCCCGTGATTGCCGTATGGGAGACCGTAGAGGAGTGTCGCTGTCGCTGTCCACCTGACGATCACCGTGGTCCTTCGCAGTCCTCCGACGACCCAGACGTCGGTGACGGTGAGGGTGAGGTCGGGGATGAGTCGGTGAAGCCGCTCGAACCACAGGCCCAGGTGGGCGGCGTCGTGGCGATCTCCGGCGAGGGCGTGGTCACCACCGAATCTGTGGCGTATGTCCGGTGCGGCACTTGCAAGGACGCTTTCGTAGTCGTGCTGGTTGACGAGGTCGAAGGTTCTGCGTGCTTGGCGCTCGAAGACGGCGTGGAACATGACCAATCCCTTCGCCCTGGAGTTGGTGGAGCGAAGCCTTGCGATGCGGCCGCGCAGCCGTTGCCCCCGCGATTGACCCCAAGGTATTGCACTGCGTGGGCGGAGATTTGAAGTAGCGACCCCCTGCTTTCGGCCCAAGGAGTCGGACCGGATGCGGCAGTCGCGGGCGCGGGACGGAGTGTTAGGGATCGTTCCGCACCTCGGACCTGCGTCTGGCGGGGGCGAGGCTGGAACGGCGCAGGGGCTGCGGGGCGTGCTAGCCGGAGCGCTGCGGTTGCAGTCCCGCGGTGAGGGCTTGGCTGGCCACCCGGACGAGGTCGTCGTCGGAGGCGCTCGACACGGCGCGCAGCTGGAGGAAATGGCGGGCCACGGTGAGGCCGAGGATGCTGCTCACGGCGATGGCGGCTCGCAGCTCGGCGTCTGCACCGCCGATGCCGGCGGCCAGGTTGCCGATCCGCTCGTCGAGGTGGTGCCGGACTGCTTCGGATGCCTCGGGCACGGTCAGCATGGATCGGACCAGGGCCCGCATCTCGGGAGGTAATGCGGCGGCGCGCACCTTGAGGACGTCAGCCAGGTGGTCTGCTGCTTCTGCCGGCTCTCCGGCCGGGAGTTGGATGGCAGCAGTGAACAGCGCCGACTTGGATCCGTAGTGCTGCAGTACCAGGGACGGGTCGACCCCGGCCCGGCGGGCCACCTCCCGCACCGTTGTCGCCTCGAACCCTCGATCGCCGAACTCCTCTCGGGCAGCGTCGAGGATCCGTGCCTGTGATGCCGCCCGGCGAGCCGCCCGGGTCGTCATCCGCGGAGAGGGCGCTGTGTCGTTGCGCATGGCTTTCACTCTATGCGTGTTGAGCGAAACGACTATCCGGTGTACAGTTGACTCATCACCTGTTGAGCGACGCGCCACACGCAAAGGACCCGTAATGCTCACACCCATCGAAGGCCACCCGACCATCTACAAGCCGAAGGCGGCTGCGGCTCACTTCAGGGGGCCGGTGTGATCTCGGCATCGAAGAACGCAAGCGTGCTGTTGATCGGCGCATCTCGTGGTCTCGGATACGCGATCGCCAAGGAGTACGTCAACTGTGGGGCCCACGTCGTTGCAACCGTGCGGGGCCAGGCCCGCACGGCGCTGCACGACCTCCGAGAGGCTGCGGGTGGCCTGTTGGAGATGGAGCACGTGGACATCACCGTCCCCGAGCAAGTCCAGGCGCTGAGGCAGCGGCTCGGGTCGCGCACCTTCGACCTGCTCTTTGTCAACGCCGGGGTCGGCGCAGCGGAGACGGTCGCTGACGTGGCCACTGAAGAGTTCATCCGCCTGATGGTCACCAACGCATTGAGCCCGATGCGGGTCATCGAAACACTCGGCGACGTTGTCCCCGCCGACGGCACGATCGCGATCATGTCCTCCGGTCAGGGGAGCGTCGCCAACAACCACAACGGCGGCTTCGAGATCTACCGGGCCAGCAAATCAGCCCTCAATCAACTGATGCGCAGCTACGCCGCCCGCCACCACGACGACCCGCGGACACTGCTCCTCATGGCTCCAGGCTGGGTCAAGACCGATCTCGGCGGTCCCAATGCTCGCCTCACCATCGACGAGAGCATCCCCAACCTGGTGAGGACCGTCGACGCCCAACGCGGCCACACCGGTCTCCAGTACCTCGACTACCAAGGCAACATCGTCGCCTGGTGAGTACCCAGAAGCCGAGCAACACACACGGGCATGGCCCTGGCCGATCGCGACGTCGACTCAGCTGCGCTTGCGCTTCGAGTTGGAAGATTGCATGGTCGGCGATATTGTGGGCGACCTCTTCCAGGCGGTGAGCAATCGCACTGCCGGAGGGCACGCCTGGAACAACGTCCCGCGCTACACGGTCCAAGGGAGCAGCTTGATCTCATGCGTCGGGAAGCTCACGACCAGCTCCCCCCTTGTCTGCACGGCGATCGCTGCGAGCGCCGGGAAGACGAAGTGGCATTCAGGAGTTGTTGGAGCCACACAGAGCAAGTAGGTCTGCTGCCGTCGCTGCATTGTCGAGAAGCTCTGATCCCTCGACATTCACGTGACGTCATGCCTGTTATCGGCAGGAACTGACCCTCGGCTCTGCAATGTCCTCATTCAGGGATGGCGACTAAAGCGCGAGATGAAGCCTGAGGGCTTCATCGAGCTCCGCCAAAGCTTCCGTTGGAAGATCTCCAATTCGCGATCCGATTCGTTGCACGGCGATCGAGCGCACCTGTTCTCCTTGCGCCTTCGAGTCACGTTCAAGGCCAGTAGCCGCCGCGCTCAGCGCCACCTGAAACGGGTAGATACGTGCAATGTTCGATGTCACGGGGACAACTGTCACCACGCCGCGTCCCAGTCGCTCTCCGGTGGTATTCGCTCCGTCATTGCTCACGATGACGGCGGGTCGTCGCTTGTTCGATTCGGCTCCGACCACGGGTTCGAGGTCAACCCAACGGATCTCTCCGCGCCGCACTAGCCGAGTCCGTCAATCGACGTCGTCTCCCACAGCTCCGCGTCTCCTTGGCCCCACTCGTCCCAAGCTTGTTCGTAGGCAACCCCCAGCCCTGAGGCCCGCAATAGACGGACTGCCTTGTGTACGACGGCTGACCGAGACGCGATCCCCCGAGACTCGGCGTACGCATCGAGAAACTCGACATCCTCGTCCGGGAGGCTCACACTCACCTTCATACTCTGATGCTACCACTGGTAGCCATGGTAGAGCAACACCCAACTGGCGGCAATCCCTCCGAAACTGGCACTCCCGACGTGTGGTTTCGCCGAGCCAGATTCTGCGGCTACTTCATTAGCGTTACGTGCCCCTTGAAGTCCTTTCCCTTCTTGCCGGACGCCTGTGCCTGGATGATCGAGGTGCACGAGAGGAGCAGTTTTGGGCTCGCCCTGTCGCGCGCGCACGACACGCCTACGACAACGGCGCCGTAGAGATTGATGTAGCTCTTGGGTGAGCGCGCCCACGCGCTGCCGACGACTTGGTAGAAGGACCCGTTGGCGGTGGCGACCAGGCAGTACCCATCAACGCACGAGGTCCCCTGGATGTTGACGCCGTGCCGATTGTGGGTGTTCGTGGCCGAAGAACCGCTCGACGGGAACGTCACGACCGATCCGGTGTTGTCTACCAGCAGGCAGGTGCCGTTCAGGGCACACGACACGCCAGTCACGCCACCGAACGCGTCCAGCGAGTGAGGCGCTGACCAGCTGGTCCCGTCGAAGAAGATCGCGTCCCCGTTCTGGGCGACAGCCACGCACGCCGTCGGCGATGTGCACGAGACTCCTGCGACTCTCTCGACGTCGTGCCGCTCCGGTCGCACAGTGATCGTCTGGGCCAAGGACAGCAGGTACGTGTGGCCCGTGTCATCCCCGAGTAGGCACGTCTTGGCCGACGACTTTGGTGCGTTGCGGATGCAGTCCGTCCAGCCGAGCTTGCCGACCTTGTCTGGCGTGCCCCCCGTGCCTGGGGCGCCCGGCATGGCGGCCGGGGAGGACCACGTGGTCCCACTGAGCACGAGGTAGTTGCCAGCGATGTCACCTGCCACGCAGAACACCGGCGTGCCCGGGGCGCAGGAGACGGACAGCAACCCGGTCGAGTTGTCGACCTTCTGCCAGTGGGATCCCGTCGAGGTCAGCGTCCCGGCGTAGCCGCCGCTCGCGACCATGACGCACATCGACGTAGTCGGGCAGCTCAGCCCCGCCACGAGGCTCTGCGTCGCAAGGGTCTGCTGCACCGCCCCCCAGCTGTACCCGTCGACGGTCACTTTGATCGACTTCTTCACCGGGGCCGAGCTTCCCTGCGGCTTCGCGAGCAGCGACCAGTTGTAGTGAATCGCTGCGCTCTTCGCGTTCGAGGGGAGAATCGTCGCGACGTGCAAGGTGCGGTTGGACTTGCCCGACGCGTTTGCGCAGCTGAGCGTCTGCGGGAAGCTAGCGACAGACGGACTCACCGAGAACGTGCACGTCGCGGCGTTCGTGACAACGGCCGTCAGCGTGATCCTGCCGCCGACCGGCTGGAGGTTCCGTGAGGACGCGCTGAACCCTGTGATCGCAATCCGACCGCCAGAGCTCGCGCTCGCGAGGGTGGGCGCGAGCGCGAGACCACCGGCGATGGCGACGGCCCCCGCCAGGCGGAGCAACATCGAATTCGACATCGGGCGAGCGCCACGACGCGCACCCATGAGTTCCTGAGACATGGACAATCTCCCCAGCTTCCTGACACGACGTGCCTGGCGTCACCATAAGGCCACAGTTCCGGCTTTGGCACGTGTGCCGTCGGTCCCACGCGTCGGCGGGGGGCTCGATTCGATCGAGACCTGCGCCAGCTGACACGGCCGCATTCTGCTGAGGATCCTTTTGTACGTGCCGCATCGGCGGCGACTCACGGTGCCTTCAGACGACGGCGCACTGCAGTTCGATCCGACGCCGAGCCCAGAGGTGGCGACGAGAGTCACGGCTTCGGACAAGGCGCTCCGGGAGTACCTTTCCGGCGTCATTCGCGAGCCGCGGGCCGCGCCCCGCGAGGATCTGATCAGCGCACTCGTCGCTGTCCAAGACACCGACGGCTCACAACTGAGCGACGCCGAGGCCGTCAGTTGCCTGGCGCTCCTGCTGTTCGCTGGCAACGTCACCACCACCGATCTCATCGGCAATGGGCTGCTTATTAGCGGCACTTTGGCTATGAGCGGCCTGCATGCGCTGATGACCGGGGCCTATCGACACGTCGCGGCGGGACCTGACACATCGCTGGTGAAATTCGAGGTCCGTCCCCGTTTCCAGCCCCCAGCGTCAGCCAGTGAACGCTGCAAGACTCCCGACCCCGGCGGCTCCCTTGGGGGCTGCATCTCATTCTGGAGGGACTCCTCATGTCGAATCGCAAGTTTCCTCGCTGGACGGTCGCCGTCTTGCTATCCACCTCAGCATTCGGGGTAGGTCTCGCGGTCTCGGCCGCAGCGTCAGGGTCGTCATCGACCACGTTCCACGCGTGCCTGAAGAACGGAACGTTGTCGAAGGTCCAGACCCATGCGCACGCCTGCACGTCCGGCGCCAAGGCGGTCAGTTGGAACGCCCAGGGCATTCGGGGCATTCAGGGTGTCCACGGCACCAACGGCACCAACGGCGCGACCGGTGCCGTCGGCCCGGCAGGGCCGGGCGAACAAGTCTTCAGCGCATCTGGCTCGTATTCCTACACGGTCCCAACCGGGGTGAGTGAGCTTCAGGTCGAAATATGGGGCGCGGGTGGTGGTGGTGGTGGCTCCAGCAATACCGGCACCGGTGGTGGTGGTGGCGGTGCCGGGGGTCTTGTCACGGTTCTCATCCCAGTGACGAGCGGGACCGCCTGCACGGGCTCGGTCGGCGTCGGGAACAATGACGCTGGCAGCGCCAACGGCGCTGGCGGCAGCGGCGGCGCCTCGAGCATCGCTTGTGGTACCACCACTGTCACGGCCGACGGTGGCGGCGGCGGCGGTGGTGGGGGTCCCTCCTTGGACGGCCTCGGTGGCCCCGGCGGGGGCTTCAGCATCGGGAGCGCCATTCCCTTGGCCACCACCGTCGGTGGCGCCGGCGATGGCGGAAGCGAATCCGGCTTCTACGGCGGCGGCTACGGCGGCGGCTACTACTACTTCGCCAACACCGACGCCAGCGCCAACGCCCCAGGCAACGGCACTGATGTCGGCAGCGGCGGGGGCGGTGGCGGGGGCGTCCCCCGACCCGGAGGCAACGGTGCGAACGGCCTTGTCCTCATCACCCCGGTCACCCCTTGAGCCGGCCGGGCGGGGTCCAACTGCGTGCACCTTCGAGCTCAGTGGCGCCGATCGCAGCGGCGATGCTCGGTGTGCCGCTCGGTCGGCGTGAGAACCTCGACGAAAGTGCAATCAGCACACCCGGGTGATGTGTACCCGCTGCAACGCGCTCTGCGACAAGGCGCGCGAAGTCCGAGACGTTCTCGGTGAGCAGTACATATCCCCCCGCCACCGCTGCCTGAAGGAGGTCGTGGTCGGACAAGCCGGCAAGTCCGAGTTCGACGGCCGTCACAGCCTCGATGCCGTGGGACGCGAGCTGTAGGTCTGCTGCCGTCGCTGCATTGTCGGGAAGTTCCGATCCCTCGACGTTCTCGTGACGTCATGCCTGAGCGGATTCTGCCTTTGGTGGGTGCGGCATCGGCTCGCATGATTCGGACGTGGTCACGCCTTGGGGAACATCAGGAGAGTGTCGACCCTCAGTGCCGCAATGGGTTCGACTCGGGAACACCATTCCGAGTGCGTCCCAAATGCGCCCCTCGCGTCGAATTGGCGCGGATACAGAATGCGTTTGGCCTAATCAAAGGGTGGGGAGAGAGGAGCCCGGGACCCCAAACGGCGGGAAACACGACGGCGGCAACGCGGACGGCGAGACACGGGACCAGGGACCCCAGCACCAAGGGCCGCGCACCGGAGGCGCGGGGCGGAGGGC
>Ga0182024_10008923_pt1 | contig 20938 bp, 23 predicted proteins | sample P32metaG_FD_120480 | JGI IMG/M metagenome (GOLD analysis project Ga0182024, IMG submission 120480) | Permafrost microbial communities from Stordalen Mire, Sweden - P3-2 metaG (Illumina Assembly) | ecosystem: Environmental > Terrestrial > Soil > Wetlands > Permafrost | place: Sweden: Stordalen...
CTAGGCTGTGGCCATGAGCATGAGCGGGAGTACCAACAGGTTGCGAACGCGCCGCGCGGACGATGCCGACCGTGTTGCGCCCCCCGAAACCGCGGCGCAGCTTGCCGCATTGCGCGCGATCGTCGACGATCTCGATTACGGCATCGTCGTGCTCGATGCGGCGCGCAACGTGCAATTCGTCAACCGCACCTTCCGCCGCTTCTGGCGCCTGCCCGACGACGTCGCCGACAGCTGGCCGGGTTTCATCAAGCTGATGTATCACGGCCGCGGCAACGCAGCTTACGCGGTGGCGCCGCACGCGCTTGGCGACTATCTCGCCCGCCAGCTCGAATCGATCCGCACCGGCCATGACGGCGCGCTCAATATCCGGCTCAAGACCGGCGAAGTCATCCGCTTTCACTGCAAGGCACTGCCCGACGGCGGCCGGCTCCTCACTTATCGCAATGTCAGCGATCTGGTGCGCGAGAGCGAGGCGCTGGAGCGGCTCGCGGCGATCGACGGCATGACCGGGCTCAACAACCGGCGCAATTTTCTCGACCTGGCGGAGGCCGAATGGGCGCGCTTTCGCCGCTACGGCCGGCCGCTGGCTTTCTTGATGTGGGACATCGATCACTTCAAGGCGGTCAACGACACTTACGGCCACGACGCCGGCGACGAAGTCATCAAGACGGTCGCCGATATTTTGCAGAAGCAGAAGCGCGCCTCCGACATTGCCGGGCGCTTGGGCGGCGAGGAATTCGCGCTGGTTTTGCCGGAGGCCACGCTGGACAGCGCGGTCGCCGCCGGCGGCGCGCGCATCCCGGTCACCATCAGCGTCGGCACCAGCGCTTGTCATGCCGCGACATCGGGCGTCGAGGAGCTCATCAAGCAGGCGGATCTGGCGCTCTACGACGCCAAGCGCGCGGGCCGCAACCGCGCCTGCCGCTTTACGCCGCCGGCGGTAAGTGGCAGCGCGGCGGCTCAGGACGTGCCGGCGAGCGACGCGGCGAGCTTGGCGTCGAACGATTTGGAATCGACCTTGAGGTAAGCGAGCTTGTCCTCGGCGATCACCACGGCCTCGGCGACTCCCGGCACCTGCCGCAGTTTCGCGGCAAGCCCCGCATCGCCGGCCTTGCCGTCGGCAATGGGGATGAGCCGCGTGGTGAGATAACTCGGCTGCGCCATAGTGGCGGCAGCGAGAAGCCAAAGGAGCGCGAGCGCCGCGGTGAACGCAAAAACCGCGGCATTGCCGCCGTGCTGATTGGCGAAGCCGCCGATCACGCCACCGGCGAAAATGCCGAGGAACTGCAGGCTCGAATAAAGCCCCATCGCCGTGCCTTTGGCGTCGGCCGGCGCCGCCTTGGTGATCAGCGACGGCAAGCTCGCTTCCATGACGTTAAACGCCGAGAAGAACACGACCAGCGCAGCAAGGAGGACATACAGATTACCGGCGCCGAAATAGAGCATCACTTGGCTTGCCAACAGCGCCGCCACCGCGCCGATAAAGACCCCCTTCATGCGGCGATATTTCTCGGCGACGACGATCGCCGGCACCATCACCGCGACGGAAAGGAACAGCACCGGCAGATAGACCATCCATTGTTTGCTGACCGGCACGTCGAGCGTGCCGCGCAAGAGACCGGGCACCACCAGAAAACTCGCCGTCAGCATGGCGTGCAGGACGAAAATGCCGATATCGAGCCGCAGCAATTCCCGGTCGCGCAGCACCGCGCTGATCATGGCCGGCACGGCTTCGGCGTCACGATGCACACGCAGCTGCGGCGGATTGGGCACTACGAACTGGGTAATCGCGATGCCGACGAGCGCGAGCGCCACCATCAGCCAGAAAATGCCAGCGACGCCGACGAAATTGGCAACGATCGGACCCGCCACCAGCGCGATCATGAAGGAGGCGCCGATGGTGACGCCGACCAGCGCCATCGCCTTGGTACGGTTTTCCTCCGCGGTCAGATCCGCGACCAGCGCCAAAATCACCGAGCCGACCGCGCCGCCGCCTTGCAGCGCCCGGCCGACGATGACGCCATCGATCGAGGTCGAAAGCGCCGCCACCGCACTGCCGAGCGCAAACAGGATCAGCCCGAGAACGATCATGACCTTGCGGCCGACTTTGTCGGACAACAGGCCGAACGGAATCTGCAGAAGCCCTTGGCTGAGCCCATAAATGCCGAGCGCCTCGCCGATCAAATAAGGATTGGCGCCCGAAAGGTTCCGGGCATAAGCCGAAAACACCGGGTAGATCATGAACAGGCCGAGCAGCCTGACGGAGAAGACGCCCGCGAGCGAAAGGGCAGCGCGGAGTTCCTGTCTTTCCATCGTGTCTTTCCTGGGCTGCTGCCGTGCGGCCCGAAGGCGAACCGGCCGCGATGCTAATGCCCTGGGGCGTTGCCATTGGTCAATTGCGGCGGCTTGCCGCCCGGGTCGCGCCGCGTTATAGACCCCCCAAATTCGTCAACAGCTCAAAGCCAAAGCAGAATTATGAAGCCCGACACCCACCCCGACTACCACACCGTCAAGGTCCTCATGACCGACGGCACCGAATTCACCACCCGCACGACCTGGGGCAAGCCGGGCGATACGCTGCATCTCGATATCGATCCGAAGTCGCACCCGGCCTGGACCGGCGGCCAGCAGCATCTGCTCGACCGCGGCGGCCGATTGTCACGGTTCCAGAAGAAGTTCTCGGGTTTTTTGAAGACCTAAGCGGGAACCGCCCACGGGGCGTCAGGCGCCCTGCTCGAACGCCGCCTTTAACAGTCCCAACTGCCGTTCGACCGGGTTGTCGGCCGCGATCCTGGCCGGCGCCGGCGCGTGCATGGTGGAATCGAGGCGCCGCACCTCGGCCTGCAGCTTGGTGGAGCGCGCGATCAGTTCCTGCAGCTTGCCCGGCAACAGCTCCAGCGATTTGGCGTCGCCCGGCTCGCAGGCAGCGAGCCGCACCTTGCTCTTTTCCTTATTGGCCTGGGCGAGCGTCATCTCGCCTTCCTTGACCGCCCGATGCAGCAACAGCCACGAGGCAAGCTGCATCAGCCGCGTGGTCAGCCGCATGCTCTCGGTGGCGTAAACCAGACCAGCACTGCGTTCGAGTTTCTTGGATTCTTGGCGGCCTGCACCGTCGAGATAGCTCGCAGTTTCCTCGACCAAGGCCATGCCGTCGCGAAACAGGGTCGCAAAGACCTGGGAACTTGCCAGCCGCTCGCTAAAGGAGACCGCGCCGGCTTCCATCGCACTCTTATCGGACATGTACGCCTCACACCACAATCGCTAGCATCGCGCGGCGCGTGCGCGCTGTCCAGCACCGAAGCGCGTGAACTTGCCGACATAGTTGCCGGCCGGGCTTTGCCGATGAAGAAAATGCCGGCATGGTCGCGCCGGTCATAATCATTAATAAAAAAGAGCCGCCGTTGCCGGCGGCTCAAGGTGATAACAGGGAGGCGTCAAACAGAGTGGACAGGAGCCACTCAATGTCCAGAAGATGGACAGTCTTTGTAATGAACGAGAAAGCTTAACCAAAGGTTAAGGAATCAAAGAAGCTTACCGAATCTTTGTCATATTCAGCGCGAATCTGAGGGTGTAGATCAGGGTTAAGCATTTGAAAATACTCACTTCTTGAATAAAACGGCGGCGGCGGATTTCACCGCCTGCTTATGCCCCATGTCCCGCTCGAGCCGCGCAATCTCTTCCTTGAGAAGTCCAATGCGCTCAGTGATCTCACCGGCCGACAACAGCGTCAAATCCTGGCCAATCTCGTGGACGATCTTCTTCTTCGGTCGATCGTCATCGTCGACAGAGGGCATGGTGCGTTCTCCGGCGCGAAAATTTTAACGCGCGCGGCCGCAGTTGTCACACCGCAGCGCATCCGCAGCAAAGGCGCGCGGCCGCAATCCCCCACGCACAGCAACCACGACGGCAAAATTGTCCTGACCCTTTGAAAGTAAACGGGAAACAACCTTGCCCCGCAACTCGTCAGAGGCTACTAAGAACGGCCTAGGGCGTGCGCGGCGGTGGCTGGATCGGGGCGCAAGAGGGCCAGAAGCAAGCCACGCCGTCGCGAATTCGGCGCAAAGCCCGGTAGGTACTCCTTTCCGGGATCGATAAGGGTGGCGCGAACGGCGCCGGCTGCCGACCTCGGAGGGGTTTTCTTGGCATTTTCGCGCGCCGCCAATGTGAGCGCCGAGACGTCCTGCGCCGACATTTCGCGCATCACGGCGCTGCTGCGCGGGATGTGCGCCGCGCTTCTGGTGTTCTGCTTCCTCGCCCTTATCGGTGTGCCGGCGGCGCAGGCCGTCGAAGCCGTCAATGTCCGCACCGACGCCGGGGCGATCGACCTGACCGACGCGGTCCAATTCCAGCACACCGACGGCGACCGCATCCAGGTGTCGACCGCGCCGGGGGACGACGGCATCATCCGGCGCATCGAGGTACGCGCGCGCCAATCGGGAAAGAATTGGGCGGTTTTCGCGCTGGCCAATAACGGCGACGAGCAGATCGACCGGCTGATCGTGGCGCCGCATTACCGGATGGTGGGATCCGGCCTGATATGGCCCGATCTCGGCCAATCGCGCATCGTCTATATCACGCCGTCGTCGGGCGATCCGCCGGAGCGGCAAGACAGCGCCGACGCCGACATCTACCGGATCACCCTCGATCCCGGCACCGTGATCACCTTCGTCGCCGAATTGCGCACCGATAACCTGCCGCAACTCTATTTGTGGGAGCCCGACGCCTACAAAGACAAGCTCAACTCGCTGACGCTTTATCAAGGCATCGTCATCGGCATTGCCGGCTTGCTGGCTCTGTTCCTCACCATCCTGTTCGTGGTCAAGGGCAGCGTCATGTTCCCGGCGGCGGCGGCGCTCGGCTGGGCGGTGCTGATCTATATCGGCATCGACTTCGGCTTTTGGCCCAAAGTCTTCGATATGTCGTCGAGCGCCGAGCGCATCTGGCGCGCCTCGGGCGAAGCGATCCTGGCGGCGACGCTCCTGGTGTTTCTGTTCGCCTATCTCAATCTCAACCGCTGGCACGTGCGCTACGCCCATATCACCGTCGGCTGGCTCGCTTTTCTCGGCGCGCTGGTGGCGGTCGCCCTCTTTTCGCCGGCGGTCGCCTCCGGCATCGCGCGCATGTCGTTGTTCTTGGTCGCAATCCTCGGCTTTGTGCTCGTCATCTATCTCGCCACCCACGACTACGACCGGGCCGTGATGCTGATTCCAACTTGGCTTCTCCTTGTGGTCTGGGTCATAGGCGCCGCACTCACCGTACTCGGTTTCGTCACCAACGATATCGTCGGACCGGCCTTGCTCGGCGGTCTCGTCCTCATCGTCATGCTGATCGGTTTCACGGTGATGCAGCACGCCTTTGCCGGTGGCGCGACCAGCGGCATCGTGTCCGACGTCGAGCGGCGCGCGCTGGCGCTCACCGGCGCCGGCGACATGATTTGGGACTGGGACGTCGCCTCGGACAAAGTCTTCACCAGCCCGGAGACCGAAACCGCGCTCGGGCTCAAGCACGGTTCGCTCGACGGTCCGGCTGCCAAATGGCTCGACGTGCTGCATCAGCTCGACCGCGATCGCTTCCGCGCCACGCTCGACAGCGTGCTGGAGCAGCGGCGCGGCCGCGTGGCGCAGGATTTCCGCATGCGTACCGCCGACGGGCATTACCTGTGGTTCGCGCTGCGCGCGCGGCCGGTCGTCGGCTCCGATGGCGAGGTGGTTCGCCTGGTCGGCACGCTCACCGACGTCACCGAGTCCAAGACCGCCGAGGAACGGCTTCTGCACGATGCGGTGCACGATAACCTCACCGGCCTGCCCAACCGCGAGCTGTTCATCGACCGGCTGCAATCGGTGCTCGGCCTCGCCAAGGCTGATGCCGCGATCCGGCCAACCGTCATGGTGGTCGACCTCGATCGCTTCAAACAGGTCAACGATTCGGTCGGCATGGCGGTCGGCGATTCGATTCTGCTCACGCTGGCGCGCCGCCTCGGCCGGCTGATCAAGCCGCAGGACACGCTGGCGCGGCTCTCAGGCGACCAGTTCGGACTGATCGTGCTTTCTGAACGCGACTTGGCGCGCATCACTGCGCTGGCCGAGACCATCCGCAAGACGCTGCGCGCGCCAATAACATTCCGCGACCGCGAAATATTCCTCACCGCCTCGATCGGATTGGCGCTCGCCGACAGCGAATCGCAGCGCGCCGAGGAGGTGCTCAAGGATGCCGAGCTCGCAATGTATCACGCCAAGCGCGGCGGCGGCGATCGCATCGACGTGTTCAAGTCGGCAATGCGCGCGCGCAAGTCCGACCGGCTGTTGATCGAATCCGACCTGCGGCGCGCACTTGAGCGCGACGAAATCGTTATCCTTTATCAACCGATCGTGCGGCTTGACGACCGATCGATTGCCGGCTTCGAGGCGCTGGCGCGCTGGAATCATCCGAAACTCGGACGGCTGTCGCCGGCGGAGTTCATCAACATTGCCGAGGAGACCGGACTGATCGTCGAGCTCGGCCTGTTCGTGCTCGATCGCACGGCGCGGCAGCTTTCGACCTGGCAGCGGACGCTGCGTCATCGCGAACCGCTCTTCGCCAGCGTCAACGTGTCGTCACGGCAGTTGCTGCGTCATGACCTCATTCAGGATCTGCGCACCGTGCTGGCACGCGCACCGCTGACGCGAGGATCGCTGAAGCTCGAATTGACTGAGTCGGTCGTGATGGAGAATCCGGAGCACGCCGCCCAGATGCTGCATCGGATCCGCGAACTCGGCGCCGGCCTGGCGCTCGACGATTTCGGCACCGGCTATTCCTCGCTGTCCTATCTGCAGCGCTTTCCGTTCGACACCATCAAGATCGATCAGTCGTTTGTGCGTACTACGGCCAAGGGCACGCGTCCGGTCATCCTGCGTTCCATCATCACGCTCGCGCACGATCTCGGCATGGACGTGGTGGCGGAGGGCGCCGAAACCGACTCCGACGCCGTCGAGCTGTCCCAGCTTGGCTGCGAGTTCGCGCAAGGCTTTGTATTTGGCGAGCCGATGAGCGCGGAGCGGGCGCGCGCTCTGCTCGAACCGGAGACGGCGGAAAACAGGCGTCAGGAATCAGGGATCAGGACGAAGGTTTTCGGCTCCTGATCTCTAACAATCGATCGCTTAGGCGTGTCCGGCTTCGCTCGACAACATGCCGAGATCGATACCGATCTTCTTGAGCGCCTTGTCGTATTTCGCTGTGATATCGGGACCGAAGATCAGCTCCGGATCGGCCGAGCAGTGCAGCCAGCCATTGCTTTGAATTTCGGTCTCGAGCTGGCCGGGCGCCCAGCCGGCATAGCCGAGGGCCAGGATAGCGCTGGCCGGCCCGTCGCCGCGTGCGATCGCTTTGAGGATATCGATGGTGGCAGTCAGACAGATTCCGTCGTCGATCGGCAGCGTCGAGTTCTCGATGAAGAAGTCCGCGCTGTGCAGCACGAAGCCGCGCTCGGTCTCGACCGGACCGCCGCGCATCACCTTGACCACACCGGCGCGCGTCGGCAGCTGGATGACGTCCGCCGACGGTATAACGTTGAGCTTCACCAGCAGATCGGAAAAGTTGATGTTCGGCGCCGGGTGGTTGACGACGATGCCCATGGCGCCTTCGGACGAATGCGCGCAAATATAGATCAGCGAGCGGGAAAAGCGCTCGTCGCCCATCGCCGGCATGGCGATCAGCATTTGGCCGTCGAGGTAACCTCGACGCCCCGATTTTCCCGACGTGCCGCGCGGCAATTTCATATGGAAAGGTTAGCCCAACAATCTGGATTTGCAAACGAACCAGCGGGCTAAAAGTTCACGGTATTCCCTATGATCGATCAAACGCAGCCGTAATTGCGGCGGCCCGGTGGCGCGTGGTCGGCTAGCATGTTGGTCGCAAATTCGCTCCCAGCTGCCGGTCACGATCATGTCAGTGGCGCCAACCTTCGGTTCGCCCTAGACAGCGCCGATGGTGACAACTGTACGATTGACGATTGCGGCGGCGACGCTGATCGGTCTCGCGGCCGTGCCCGCGAGCGCGTCGGGGCAGGACGCTTCGGACTGGGATGCGCAGCCGCATAGCGCCGCGCGGCTTATCGCCGGAACGACTAGCAAGACGTCCGCCACGCCGATGCTGGGCGCCGGCATCGAGATTAAGCTCGATCCGGGCTGGCATACCTATTGGCGCGATCCCGGCGATACCGGCGTACCGCCGACCTTCGACTTTTCCGGGTCCGACAATGTGAAATCGGCCACCGTGCTGTGGCCCGCGCCGGAGCGTTTTCCCGACGGCGCCGGCGGCACCTCCATCGGCTATGTCGATCACGTCATCCTACCCGTGCAGATCGCGCTCAAGGATGCGGCGAAACAATCGCTGCTGCATCTCAAGCTCGGCTATGCCATCTGCGGAAATCTCTGCATCCCGGCGGAGGCCAAGCTGCAACTGGCGCTCAACGGCAACGGCGCGGAAGACCAGGCCATTGCAAAGGCGGAAATTCGCGTGCCGCGGCGCGTCCCGCTCGGTCCAAACAGCGGACCGAGCGAGAGCCTTGCGATCCTTGCGGTGCATCGCGAGCCCGGCAAGCCGCACGACCGTGTCGTGGTCGACGTCGCGGCGCCTGCCGGCACGCCGGTCGATCTGTTCGTCGAAGGGCCAACGCCCGATTGGTCGCTGCCGCAGCCGGAACCTAAGGGCGACAACGGTGCAACACGGCAATTCACCTTCGATTTCGACGGGCTGCCGCCCGATGCCAAGCCGCAGGACGCGACGCTCACCTTCACCGCGGTGTCCCCCGATGACACCATCGAGGTGCCGGCCCATCTCGACTAATTCGCGCGGCACGCTAGTTTATGGCGCCGCCGCCTAAACGACATGCCGCGACGGACGAGTTTTCATTGCAAAACCTGAGAGGAAAACGATCATGGCGATTAAAGTTGGCGACCGCGTGCCCAGCGGGACTTTTATGGTGATGACGGCCGATGGGCCGAAACCGAAGACCTCGGACGAATTGTTCAAGGGCAAGAAAGTGGTGCTGTTCGCGGTGCCGGGCGCCTTTACGCCGACCTGCCACAAAAACCACCTGCCCGGCTTCGTGAAGAACGCCGGCTCGATCAAGGGCAAAGGCATCGACACCATCGCGGTGACCGGCGTCAACGACGTGTTCGTCATGGACGCCTGGAAAAAGGCTTCGGGCGGCGACGCCATTGAATTCCTGGCTGACGGCAGCGCCAACTGGGCGAAAGCCCTCGGTCTGACCGCGGACTTGACCGAGCGCGGGCTCGGCGTGCGCTCGCAGCGTTACGCCATGGTCGTCGAGGACGGCGTGGTGAAGACGCTCAATGTCGAAGATGCACCGGGCAAAGCCGAAGTGTCGGGTGCCGACAATCTGATGAAGTCGCTCTGAGCAACGTCGTGGGGGCGGGTTTGAAACTCGCCCCTACGAGCGCTGGGCGCGAATTTCGGCAATCGCTTCGCGGGCGAGTTCGTCGGCCCGTTCATTCATGTCCTGGCCGGAATGGCCCTTCACCCAGTGCCAGTGAATCTGGTGCTCGCCGAGCGCGGCATCGAGGCGTTTCCATAGATCGATATTCTTGACCGGCTTCTTGTCGGCGGTGCGCCAGCCGTTCTGCTTCCACTTGGCGATGTAACGCATGATGCCGTTGCGCAGGTATTGGCTGTCGGTGTGCAGATCGACGCGGCATGGCCGCTTGAGCGCTTCGAGCGCGGAGATCGCCGCCATCAATTCCATGCGGTTATTGGTGGTATCGGCTTCGCCGCCTTTGAGCTCTTTTTCACGATCGCCGAAAGTCAGAATCGCGCCCCAGCCGCCCGGACCCGGATTGCCGGAACAGGCGCCGTCGGTGTGAACGACGACGTGCGACAGCTTTTGCGGCGGCTTGGCAGTCACGGCGCGCTCACTCCGTAATCGCGCACGCTCTTGACCTTCTGGTGGAAGCGAAGCTTGCGCGCATATTCGCGCGGGTCCTTCGGCCGTACCAGCGCGCCGGGCGGCACGTCGAGCCAATCGACGAGCCGCGTGAGGAGAAAGCGCAAGGCGGCGCCGCGGGCTAGAAGCGGCAGCTTGTCCCATTCCGCATCCGACAGCGGACGGGTCTTGGCGTAATTGGCGAGCAGCGCGCGGCCCTTAGTGACGTTATAGGAATGATCGGTCTCGAAACACCAGGCGTTCAGGCAGATGGCGACGTCGTACATCAGCGTATCGGTGCAGGCGAAATAGAAGTCGATCAGGCCCGAGAGCTTGTCGCCGAGGAAAAAGACATTGTCTGGAAAAAGATCAGCGTGGATGACGCCTTGCGGCAACCCGCGCGGCCAGTCCCGTTCCAGCACGTCGAGCTCGGCGGCAACGAGCGATTCGATATTGCGCTCGACCTTATGCGCCCGTTCGCGGCAGCCCTCGTGGAGCGCCCGCCAGCCGGCGACGGAGAGCGCATTGTCGCGGCGCATCGGAAAATCGGCGCCGGCGAGATGCAGCCGCGCCAGCGCCTCGCCGAGCGCCGCACAATGCGGCGCTGTCGGCCGCCGTATCCATAGGCCGTCGAGAAAGGTGACGATGGCGGCCGGCTTCCCAGCAAGCTTGCCGAGGACCTTGCCGGTTCGGTTCTTCACTGGTTGCGGGCAGGTGATGCCGCGGCTTGCCAGATGCTCCATCAGGCCGAGGAAAAACGGCAAATCGCGCTCGGCGACGCGCCGTTCATAGAGCGTGAGGATGTAGTTACCGCTGCCGGTATGAACGAGGAAATTCGAGTTTTCGACGCCCTCGGCGATGCCCTTGTATGACAACAGCTCGCCGATGTCGTAACCGGCAAGAAAGCCGGCGAGATCCTCCGCCGCGACATCGGTATAGACCGCCATGAGGGGCTCCAATGCCTCGCGGCTAGCCCGATAGCTGTGGTCGCGTCAAGCGGCGCCGCCGGAAAGCCACGTGGAAAAGCGTGCGTAAAGGTCGGCTGTCTCGGTGCCACCGTCGCGATAGACGATGGATGCAAGTTTCCGGCCCGGAGCGTGCGCGAGGCGAAACGCCATGTAGCGGTACTGCTCCGGAAAGCGCGCGGCGCCTCCGGCCAGAAACAAATTATCGTAGTCGGGCGACGGTTCGACCGGATCCAGCCGGTCGCGCTCATAGATCGCCGCGCGCTCGGAAATCAGCCAGCCGCCGGAATGACGCTCCAAGCGGTCGAGGAAGCGCGAGCAGGAGGTCAGATCGACCGCCACGCCCTTGAAGTCCTGCCGCACGCGGATGATGACCGGCGTTTCCGCAACCGCGCGATCCTTGTCGAGCTTCACGTTCGGCGCGAAGAGATGATGGCGCGACCAGCTATTGCCGGTTGCAGCATTCGTCTTGCAATGATGGACGAATTGCTCGAACGGCCCGCGAAACCAGGAGATGGAAATGTGGCCGTCAGGCGAGAACGTGCCGCGCAGTTCGTCCCACTTGCCTTGGTCGCGATAGACGCCCCAGGCCTGAATCACTTCCGCGATAGCGAATTTGTCTTCCAAATCCATAACCGGTGCCCTTACGCACGCGCACCCTAAAGAGCGGGCTGACGCCGCGCAATTCCTCTGTTATCCAGACTTCCCTTCCACACCATGAACGGCATGAAGATTTAAGAATGAAAGCCATCGTCATTCACGAATTCGGCCCGCCCGATGTTCTGCGCTACGAGGATGTCCCCGACCCCGTCCCCCGCGCCGGCGAGATTCGCATCAGGGTGCACGCGGCGACCGTCAATCGCGTGCTCGATGTGAGCCTGCGCGCCGGCAAGGAAAGCGCCCGCGGCGCCGCGCTCCCGCTCATTCCCGGAGTCGATTGCGCCGGCATCGTCGATGCAGTCGGGCCGCAGGTCAGCCGCTGGCGGGTCGGCGATCATGTCGCCGCCGCGGGCTTCATGCCGCTCAACATCTGCGCCGAGGACGGCAGCGGCTATGACGGGCCGCGCGGCATGATGGGGATCAAGCGGCCCGGCGGCTTTTCCGAACTGGTCAATGTTCCGGCTTGCGCCGCCGTTGCACTGCCCGCGCATCTCGACTTTCACCGCGCCGCGGTCGTGCTCCGTCACGTGCCGACGGCGTGGAATCTCCTGGTCCATGTCGCCGATCTCAAATTCGATGAGACGGTGCTGATCATGGGCGCCGGCGGCAATCTGGGCACCATCGGCATCCAGATCGCCAAGAATGTGATCGGCGCGCGCGTCATTGCGGCCGCCGGCTCCGACGCCCGCGTCACGCTCGGCAAGAAGCTCGGCGCCGATCACGGCATCAATTATGCGAGCGAAAATTTTCACGACGCGATCATGAAGATCACCGACGGCAACGGCGTCGACGTGCTGTACGACAACATCGCCAATCCCACCGTGCTGCCGCTCGCCTTTCGCGGCATCGGCATGAACGGCCGTCTCGTCACCGCCGGCGCTCATGCCGGGCCCAACGTCGCGATCGACTTCTCGCACCTCTATCACAAGCGCATCACCATCAAGGGCATGCCGGGCTACACGCCCTCCGATCTGCCGCACTGCTTGGAAGCCGCGGCGCAAGGCAAAGTGATCCCGCAGATCGAGCGCGTGCTGCCGCTGTCGGCGGCCGCCGAGGCGCATCGCTTGGTCGAGGCGCACGAGGGCCAGGGCAAGATTGTGCTCGATCCGACGCTGGGGTGATTTTTACGAATCGTCGACCGGTTCAGTCGCCCGCACCGATGGGCGCGCCGCGAAGGCGGCGTGCCAATTGGCGAGGCGAAGATGATCCTTGCGCCAGTTCTCGTCGGCAAAGCGGAAATCGAGATAAGACAGCGCGCAGCCGATCGCGATATGACCGATGCCGAACCGCGTGGTGGTGAGCGATTCCGCTTCGCGGTCCAGGCTTTCTAGCACGGCGGCTTTCCGCGCCGCCGTGCTCGCCAAGTGGATGTCGGACGGCTGCGCCCGCCCGCGTTCATTGCGCAGCGCGACCATCATATCGAGAAAGCCGTCGCCAAGGGCCTGCCGGCGCAGCGCCGTCAGGCGCGCCTTGGGCGCGCGCGGAAACAGTTTTGGCGCGCCGTCGAGCGTGTCGAAGTAATCGCAGATAACGGGTGAGTCGTAGAGCACGGTGCCGTCATCGAGAACGAGCGTCGGTATTTTCGACAGCGGATTGTCCTTCATCAGTTCGGCATGCGGCTTGGTCATCGCCGCCACGGTGCGGACGCAGTCGATGCGTTCGGCGAGGCCGCGCTCATGGGCGACGATCATGACCTTGCGCACGAACGGCGAGCGCGGCGACCAATGCAGTTTCATGCGATGCCTCTCCGGTTCATTCGCGGAATGAGCGGAATATCAACTTACAGCCAAGCCCAACTTCGCCGCCATCGCTACGGCCTGTTCCAGACCTTTCGCCACTTGGCAGCCGGCTCCGGCCAGCGCCTGCATTTTTGCTTCCGCGCTTTCGCGCGCGCTGCCAATGAGCGCTCCGGCATGGCCCATTTGTTTTTGCGCCGGCGCATGACGGCCGACGACCATGGCGATGATCGGCTTGGCGAAACCGCGCGCCGCGTCGGCGAAGGCATATTCCTTGTCGCCGCCGATCTCGCCGCAATACAGCACCGCCGCGGTGGCATTGTCGTTGGCCAGAGCCTGCAGGTATTCACGCGGGTTGCGCCCGATCACGCTGTCGCCGCCGATATGGGCGACGATGCGCTGGCCGATGCCGGCAAGCGTCAATTGCCGTGCCAGCGCGAGCGCCACCGTACCGCTGCGCACAATGACGACGAGACGGCCTTCCTTGCAAAAGCTCGGCGCGATGGAGCCAAGCAGTCCCCTCCCCGGCACGAATATCCCCAGCGTATTCGGGCCGACGAGCCAACTCCCCGCTTCGCGGGCGAGCGTGACCGCAGCAAGCGCGTCGTGCACCGGCACATATTCGGCGGCCGCCACGATGGTCGAAACCTGCGCGCGCGCACATTCGGCGATGGCCGCGCGCACGCCTTCGGCCGGCGTATAGATCACCGCGATATTCGGCTGCTGCGGCAGATCGCCAATACGGTCGTAGAGCGCCAAGCCATCCATAGCGGTGCCGCCGCGGCCGAGCGCTATGCCGCCGGCTAATGGCGTGCCGGCCGCGACCATGCCGGCAACCTGATTGCGCGCGTAGCGCCCGGTCGGGCTGATCACAGCCACGCGCCATGGCTCGGCAGCGAGGAACGGCAGGCGCAACGGGCCCGACATGCAGTATTCTCCGGGAAGAGCGCCGGACGGCGCGTAAGGATGTCACATTATGCGTCTGGCCGAGGTCGACGGAAAAGCCTTGCTGCGCCGCCACGGGATTGTCGTGCCGCAGAGCGTGCTTCTGGACGCCAGCGAAAACCCGCCCGGTGAGACGGCAGGCTGGCCCGGCTTCCTCCTAAAGGCGCAGGTACTCGCAGGCGGCCGGGGCAAAAGCGGCCTGGTTCGCCGTTTCGACACGACCGCCGGCTTCCGCGACGCCCGCCGGCTGATCCTGGCCACACTCGATGATGCCGACACGCCGCTTCTTCTCGAACAGGCGGTCCCGATCGCGCGCGAGATTTTCATCGCCGTGCGCATCGACGGCACGCAGCAAAGGCTGGAACTCCTCATCGCACCGCAAGGCGGCGAGAACGTCGAGCAATCGGCTAAGCTCGCCCGCATGGCCATTGCAGAGGACACGACACCCGAGACGATTTTCCCGGAGATCGCCAGGCTCTTTCCGCGCGAGCTGGCGGCGCGGCTGTCGCGCTACGCGGTACGGCTGCCCGGCATCGCCCGCCAGGAGGACCTGGAGCTTCTCGAGATCAATCCGCTGGCGCTGACCGAGGACGGCAACCTCATCGCGTGCGATGCAAAAATCATTCGCGACGACGCCGCAGACTTCCGCCATGACGCGGCCGAGTTTCCCACGAGCCGCATGCTCGCCGAACGCGCGCTGACCGCCTTGGAACGCTCCGCGCGCGACCTCGGCTTCCAGCTCGTCGAGACCGACGGCGACGTCGTCCTCGTCACCTCGGGCGCCGGGCTTGCCATGATGATGATGGACCTGTTGGCCGACCATGGCCTGCGCGCCGCAAGCTTCATGGACAATCTGCGCGGCGCGCCCGACGAGACCATGACCGAGCGGCTGCAGATCGCCCGCATCCTGGCGGCGCGGAAAAATATCAAGGCGATCGTGTTTCAGACCGTGATCGCCTCGCGCTCGCTCGCCGAGCGAATCGACGCGCTGATCGCCTGGATCACCGCCGAGCCGCTGCCGAAACCGCTGTTCGTCGGATTTGCCGCCGGTCACGCCGCGACGCGCAAAATGAGCGTCGACGAGGCAATCGAGAAGCTGCGCGCGCTTGGCGTCGCCGCCTTCACCGATCCGATCGCACTGGTGCAAGCCGCCGCGCAGGTGGTGGGTTGATCAGCGGGCCCGTTGGCCGCGCGGCGCATAGAACGCGGCGTAAAACCGCTTGCAGGCGTCGACGAAGGTTTTGCCGAAATCCGTCCGCCGGCCCGGCGCCAAGTCAAAAATGTAATCGCACTCCTCGCCGGTGCAGTAAAACGTGCTGATCCGGCGCAGCGTGTCGGCGAATTCGGAATTCTCCTGTCCGCAGTCCGGGCAAATCAGAAGAATCCGCGTGGTCGATTGGATTTGCGGAATGCCGAAATTGCGCATGGCAGTGGCCCATCGCGCGACCGCGTCGAATCGCGCCGCGAATCGATTGTACACTAGCAAAGGTTTACGATTCGACATCGCCGCGACGATGCTTAATTCGGCAATTATCCTGATGTCTTACGCTTGCCCGGACGCGCTTCGCACCGCACTATGCGATGCTGATTGCTGCACTGCCGCATCGAAACGAGCGACGCATGACCTTCTTCCTCACCAGCCACTCGTTGTGGATCTCGGGCACGATCCTTGTCGGGTTCGGCACCCTGCTTTCGATGCTCGGCCCGGCGCTGGTCCGCCGTTATGTCACCCTCGACCGATTGACCGCGAATAATGAAATTGCCGGATTCAAATATGCGGTTTTGGGCGTCCTTTATGCGGTGTTGTTGGCCTTCGCGATTATCGTGGTGTGGCAGAAATTCAGTGACGCCGAGACCAGCGTCGTGCAGGAGGCGGGCGCGGCAACGACGATTTACCGGCTGTCCCAAGGCATGGGTGAGAAGCCGGGAGCCGACATCCGCGCCGCGATCACGGTCTACCTGGAAGCGGCCATCGCCGATGACTGGCCGGCTATGGATCGCGGCGTGCCAAGCGCGAACGCGGCCGCCCGCAAGGCGCTCGACGCGATCTACGTCACGCTGCTGCAGTCCAATATCGCCCAGAGCTCCGGCAATCCGGTAATGTCCGAGCTCCTATATCAGCTCGATCAAATGACGCAGGCGCGACGCGCGAGGCTTATAGCCGCAGAGGGCGCCGTCCCCGGCGTCATATGGCTCGTGCTGTTCGGCGGCGCTGTCATTACGATCGTTTTCACCTTCTTTTTCGGAACGCAAAACCTTCGCGCGCAGATCATGATGACTGGGCTGCTCGCCATGGTCATCTTTGGTGAGCTGCTCACCATTATCGCCATCGACCGGCCATTCACCGGGCCGGTAAAGGTTGAGCCGACTGCGCTGATCGAGGTCCTTGCCGACTTTCAGGGCAGCAATGGTCCACATTGAAGGGAACCCGGCCAGCGCCGGGAGCTTGTGGGGCGCGGAGCGGCGCGGCAGAATGACCGCAAGCTCAAGACCCCGGTAGGGGCGCCTTTCAAGGGAAAATTCTACGGCTGTGCCGACAGCATCTGGGGCGCGCGCATGAAAACCATTCTCGTTCCGACCGAGCACAGCTCCACCATGGTATCGGCCTTGGATACCGCGCTGCTCTTGGCGCAAAAATTCGACAGCTGCATCGAGGGCTTTCCGCTCCGCCCGGCCGTCGCCGATCTCGTCGCTATGGACCCGGACAGCGGGCTGACCATGGTCGCGGTCAAGGAGAATGACGCCGAGATGGTGCGCCAGGCCGAAATGCTGTTCCGCTCCTTCATGGAGAGCCACCACATCGCCCCCCGCGCCGGCGAGGGCGAGGCCACACTGTCGTGGACGTGGCTTAACGACGCGCCGAGCGGTCACGATTTCGTCGGCAGCTACGGCCGCGTCTTCGACATGATCGTCCTGGCGCGGCCGGGCGATGAATGGCAAAGCCCGTCCATGATCACGCTGGAATCCGCTTTGTTCGAGAGCGGCCGCCCGGTGCTGATCGCGCCGCCCAATTCGCCGCCTTCGCTCGGCACCAATATCCTGGTCGCCTGGAATAACTCGACCGAACAGGCGCGCACCATGGCGGACGCCATGCCGCTGCTTCGCCGCGCCGACCGCATCACTATTCTGACAATTGAAGGCGCCACCGTCGTCGGTCCGAGTGGCGAGCAAATGGCGCGCTCGCTGAAGCTTAACGGCATCGCCGCCGACTCGATCACCATGAAGCCCGTCGGCAAGCGCAGCGCCGGCGAAACCATCCTCACCAGGGCCGATGAGCTCGGCTGCGATCTCATCGTCAAGGGTGCCTATACGCAAAGCCGGCTGCGCCAGATGATTTTTGGCGGCACCACCCGGCACATCCTCGCCAATGCCAAGCTGCCGGTGCTGATGGCGCATTGAGCGAAGACCGCGGTCCCGTCCACTTCCGTAATAAGCGACATGCACCTGGTCTTTCCGCAACTGGAGGCCGTCTACCGCACGCTGGCGCCGTTCAGCGAGGCGCTGCTGCGCGTGGTCGTCGGATTATGGATGGTGCCGCACGGCTTGCGCATGGCCTTCGGCTTCTTTCCGGGGACTGGCATCCGTCAGGGCAACGTGCGCCTGCTGGCGGTCGATCTCGACACTTGGGGTTATCGGCCCGGCTGGCTGTGGGCGCCGCTGATCGCCGCAACCGAGCTCGTCGCCGGTCCGATGCTGGCTATCGGGCTGTTCACGCGCGCCGCGGCGGTGCCGTTGGTGCTGTTCCTGATCGTGACGAATTTCGAGCGCTGGCGGGTCGGCCGCTATTTTTGGAACAAGCTCGGCCTCGAATATACGTTGATGTGGCTGGTGGCGACGTTCTATTTCCTGGTTCACGGCGGCGGCGCCTATTCGCTCGACCGTCTTATCGATTGGGAATTCTAAAGGAGCGAGCCTTGCCGTTCATCGATGCCAATGGCGTGAGCCTGCATTATGAGTTGGCCGGCGCGGGTGGCCAATCCGTCGTACTGCTTCACGAACTGGGCGGCACACTGCACTCCTGGGATGCCGTCGTGCCTCGTCTTGCCGCGCGATTTCGCGTGCTGCGTTACGACCAGCGCGGCGCTGGCGCCTCGGAAAAAGTGCGCCAAGACTTTTCCAATGACACGCTGGTCGAGGATTTCGAGGCGCTCGCCAAGGGCGTCGGGCTCGATCCGCCTTATCTTTTCGTCACCGTCGCCGCCGCCGCGACCCAGGCGCTCCACTTCCTCGAAAAGCGTCCCGACCGAGTGGGCGCATTGGTTTTGTGCAATCCGGCTCCCGGCGTCGACGCGAGCCGCGCGGCCGTGCTCGATGAGCGCGCCGCTTTCGCCATGCGCGAGGGCATGCGCGCCTCGTTGCCGACCACGCTGGCGTTGTCTTACCCCGCCAATCTCGGCGAGCGCGCCGCGTACGATGCCTATCTCGGGCGTTATCTAGCCAACGACCCGGTCGGTTTCGGGCTCGCGTTTCGCTGCCTGGCGCGCACCAATATGCTGCACATGCTGCCGCAGATCTCTTGCCCAACGATGGTAGTGGCCGGCCGCCACGATACGGTGCGCCCGCATGCCGGTACGGCCGAGCTTGCCAAAAAGATTCCTGGCGCGCGTTTCGAGGTGATCGAGGACGCCGGCCACTTCATGCCGACGCAGGCGCCGCAAGCGCTCGCCGCGCTGCTCGAAGATTTTCTTCCATAATGAAAACACAAGCCAGGAAACCGCTATGAAAATCAAAGCTAACGGCATCACCATCAATTATCAGATCGACGGACCGGACAACGCCCCGTGCCTGGTTTTCTCCAATTCGCTCGCGACCTCGCTGGCGATGTGGGACGAGCAGACGGCGGCGCTGAAGGATTCGTACCGCGTGTTGCGCTACGACCAGCGCGGCCATGGCTCGACTGACGCGCCGGCCGGCCGCTATTCCTACGACACGCTGCTTGCCGACGCGCTTGGACTCCTCGACGAGCTGTCGATCAAGAAGGCGCATTTTGCCGGCCTGTCGATGGGCGGCGCCACCGCGCTCGGGCTGGCCGAGCGTCATGCCGACCGCTTCGACCGCATTATCGTCTGCGATTCGCCGTGCCAATCGACGCCGCAGTCGAGCCAGCAATGGGAAGAACGCATCGCGGTTGCCCAGAAGCAGGGCATCGACGCCTTGGTCGAACCGACCGTTGGGCGCTGGTTTCCACCCGAAATTTTGGTGAAGAACCCGCCTTATGTCGACAAGGTGCGCGGCATGATCCGCGCCACGCCGGTCAACGGCTTCATCGGCTGCGCCGCGGCGCTGGCCGACCACGACTATGCCTCCGCCGTCGCCACCGTAAAGCACCCGGTGCTGTTTCTCGGTGGCGAAAAGGACGCCGCCACGGCTCCGATGCGCAAACTCAACGAAAAACTGCCCGGCTCGCGCTTCGTCGCGCTTGCCGGCGCCGGTCATATCTCCAACATGGATCGGCCCGCGGAGTTCACCAAGGCAATCCGCGACTTTCTAGCTGGCTGACCGGCACAGCGGTCACGCCGCCAACGCCGCCGCTTCGGCTCGGCCGCGCACGAACTGCAGCGTCACCTCGGCCTCGCGCCGGCCGAGATGACGCGCCGTGGCGAGATCCGCTTCGGGCGGCGCAAAATCAGGACCTTGGTCGGTGTTCGACTGCGCGCCGGCGCCGAGCCAAAAGCCGAGACGGTTCAAGTCTGCTTCCGATCCGGTCGTCGAATGATTGGCCGGCGGCAGCGCGAGACTGACCCAGTGCATGCCGTGCTGCGCCGCGAACAGCGCCAGTTGGACCAGCGTCGCCAATTTGTCGCCGGAGCGGGAGCCCGAATTGGTGAACCCCGCGGCGATCTTGTTCTTCCACTTGAATCCTTGCGTCATGACCAAATGGGACGATGCCTCCTGGAATGCCTTGAATGCCGCAGAGACACCGGCGACATAGGTCGGCGCTCCAAACACGATCGCATCCGCTGTGGCGAGGTCGGCCCAACGCATTTGCGCCTCCTCCACGGAGAGAAGCATGGCAGCGGCGTCGGGGACCTGTCCTACGCCTGCAGCGACGGCCGCGGCCTGCCGCGCGGTATGGCCGTAGCCGCTGTGATAAACGATGGCGACGCGAACATTCGACATCAACGTGTCTCCTTACGAAAGTTTGCGCTTCTTGGACCGGCGCCTTGGAACCACGACCGATCAGTGAATCGCGTGACCGCCGAGGTGGCGGAGCTTGTCAGGATTGCGCATGACATAGATCGCGGCGATTTTGCCATCTTCGATCTGCAGCGCGGTAGTCTGCAGCGTGTCGCCTTCTTCGATCGTGACAAATCCCGGAAGGCCGTTGATGAAACCGTAGCGCACCAGCCGCGACATGGTCTTGGCAAACAGCGGCGCCAGCGCAGCGTGGACCCGCATGACCTGATCGAGACCGGCAATCGGCTGCATCGCCGCCCGTGCCTTGCCGCCGCCGCCGGCATAGGCCGTGACGTCGGCTGCGAGCAGCGATCGCAATTGCTGCATGTCGCCGTTACGGGATGCCGCGAAAAACGCCGCGGCGATCTGCAGGCCGCGCTCCTTAGGCAGATCGAAGCGCGGCCGCGCGGCACGGACATGGCTACGCGCACGACTGGCAAGCTGGCGGCACGTCGTGAAGAAGGAAGGCGGCGCGCTCCAGCGGCGACAGGCGCTCCAGCTCCAGCTCCAGCTCCAGCTCCAGCTCCAGCTCCAGC
>Ga0182024_10008924_pt1 | contig 20938 bp, 16 predicted proteins | sample P32metaG_FD_120480 | JGI IMG/M metagenome (GOLD analysis project Ga0182024, IMG submission 120480) | Permafrost microbial communities from Stordalen Mire, Sweden - P3-2 metaG (Illumina Assembly) | ecosystem: Environmental > Terrestrial > Soil > Wetlands > Permafrost | place: Sweden: Stordalen...
CCATCGGCGCTGTAACTCAGTTCAATCATTAAACGCTTGGCGTCTCCGTTGACCAGCAAAACCGTGCGTGCGTGAGCCAATGCCTGTTCACTTTCGCGCGGCATTGATGATGGCGTCCAGCAGTTTACAGTGAGATTTACATCGCCGTGAGTAGACATGGGCTTCGGTCGCCGCGTAGTCGGTTGCCTAGCCAATTCTTCATCAATACCAGTCGAAAGTCGCTCTCGCCAATCACCCGAAATATCCAACAGAAAACTCGCTATTTGAGCACGCCCTGACCAATTACTGCGAGCCAACAAATCAATAATTTCTAGCAGCCGGCGAGGCGTTTTCTGCTTTAGCGGACACAGTATTGTCGAATCGCACAATCGAGCGAAAAAGAACTTGTCAATTTCGGAACGATACCCGTTGAAAATAATTCTGGCATCAGACTCTCCTCGCATTTCCTCAGCATGCAGACTGTAATGATTATGCTCCAAGTAAAGACCAAGATGATCAAGTTCGTCATCGGATTGGATAATGTCTGATCGGAAAGCACGCATGCGCTGCTCAACGAAATGTAAAAAGATCAGAGGGTTTTCAAAAACGTCAGCATAAACACGAAGGTCGTCCAGCGAGACTGCCCATACCGGATGTGCGCCGACATCTACACCAATCTTCCGTAGATGCTGGACCTGTGCTGCCAATTCCGTAAACGGGTCGAGCGTCACGGGACAAATCGTAATTTGCCGGAACATACCGCAGTGTAGCCTGCCGACTTCGCTATGATGTTTATCGAAGACCGGAACGGAATCGGCACTGTTCAGGTAATCAAGGAATCGCTTGCCTTGCGTGGCTGGTTTTAGAACAAGGTTTTTGAGGGACTCAACATAGGATTCAAAATCGATAGCTGGAGATTCGAAAGTAAAGGCACCACCCTTGCATTCAATGATGAACAGATGGTCATCATACATAAGCAGTCCATCCGCTTCACACCATTCTGTTTTTCCAGAACCAGCGTGCCATTGATAATAAACCGACTGAAAAACCGTAGCGCCAGGAAGGATTCGCTGCAAATATGTAATCGGCAGATTTTCAGATTGCCCTTGTTGTATTATCTTCCAAGTTTCTTGGTAACCGGGTTTGAGTCGGACAACGATGCGCCGCATCACCCGATATAGATTGTCGAAAAGGCTGTAGAGATCGAAGGCGTAGTAGCGACCGTCGAGCTTGATGAAAGGTCGTCTAAAAACTGGCCAAATTCGCAACGGCCATCCACGAAATTCCCCCTCTGCAAAAAAATCCTTTTCCTGCCCCGGCGACCACGTCAATTCATCCAATAATTGTTTTGGAAGATTTGTGTTCTTTTGCACGTCAAACAAATCCATTCCTAAAACACGACCAAATACTTCAGCCCTTCGCTGCTCCCAGCCCTTTTCTCGCACCACTTCAGCCATCAATTCCGACAACTCCGCCGCAGGTGACGGTGACTGGCCAACCATTTTTGATTCCAAAGCATTCAAGGCATCTGTCCGGAATTGACCAAACGACTCCATTGCGTCGCGGAGTCCAAATGATAAATTGTGCCAAATTTTTATGAAAGCTTCGACAAACTGCTCCCCAGTAACGCCAAAGAGTTCCTGAAACACTTCGGCGTGTGGAAGAAACATATCTTTGAGATAAGCCGGTTCATGAACTTGGTATCGGCTTCCTCTGACATTGCACCAATATAATTGAGCCTTAAACTTGAACTCTTCAAAGTATTCGTCGAGTTTTGGGTTTTCAGCCTTGCTCTTTGCGCTGAGACAAATCTGGTAGTCGAGATTAACTGTTTGAAATAGTTTTTCGACCTTTCCAGTGAGTGTTTTCCATTCTTCCTCGGTAACTTCTTGTCGTTGACTTGCCGCTGGCTCAACGGAAACAATCACACTCTGAACATAATCAATCATCCGGATTGAAATAACTTCCTCCGTTCCTGTCTCTGATTCTGATTTGACCTTAATATGATTTCCGGCCATCTCCCACCAAGCACGGTGCAGCAATTGGGTGGGCGGCAACCCGCTGATCAATTGTGCAATCTCAGCAACTAATTGATCAATTTCCTTGATGATGCTTGGATATTGCTCAACTGATCGTTGTTGCATCTTTGCAAACGCACCTTCAGGCCAGTTCGATTGCACTACTGTATTCTTACCGAAACGAGCAAAACTCAACGGGCCGCGAGAGAAAGCCTCATCCGGTCGAACGAATTTCAGTTTTTTCTTTTTGCTCATCGGCTAATTCAACAGTCAAAAATTTTCCATGCGTGAGCGAGCATAGCCAAAAGTTATTGTCAGGCAAGAAACATGGTATTTCCTCGAAGTGCTATCGCCGGAGTATTGTCTAACCATGAAAGATTTACTTGAAGCGAACGAGCGAAGTGAGGCCGAACATGGAAAGCCGTTCTCGAAGAAGCGCGACGAGACGATGCAGATCGGCGTTGACAGCTTTGCGGCGGCATCGCCTGACGATGGCAAAGGTGTCGTGGTCAGCGCGTCGGACAGCATCCGCAATCTCGTCGAACGGATTGAACTTGCCGACCAAGTGGGTTTGGACGTTTTCGGAGTCGGGGAACATCATCGCCGGGAATTCCTCGATTCCGCGCCGGTGGTCATTCTCGCGGCGGCGGCAGCCCGGACGCAACGCATCCGTCTCACCAGCGCCGTCACAGTTTTAAGCGCCGCTGATCCGGTGCGCGTGTTCCAAAACTTTGCGACACTCGATCTGCTCTCGCAAGGCCGGGCGGAGATGGTCGTCGGTCGCGGTTCATTCACCGAGTCGTTTCCGTTGTTTGGTTTGCAACTCAAGGACTATGATTCACTGTTTGCCGAAAAGCTCGATTTGCTCCTCAACATCCGTGAAAACGAATTCGTTCACTGGTCCGGCAAACACCGGGCAGCGTTCACCGGCCAGGGCGTTTATCCGCGACCGATGCAGAATCCGCTGCCAATCTGGCTCGGAGTCGGCGGGACGCCGGAGTCGTTCGCCCGCGCCGGAATGCTCGGACTGCCGTTGATGATCGCCATCATCGGCGGCGAGACGCGGCGGTTCCGTCCGCTCGTTGACGTCTATCGGGAATACGGACGGCGCGCGGGACATGCGCCCGACAAGCTCAAAGTCGGTGTTCACGCACTGGGTTACGTCGCCGAAACGACGCAACAGGCGATTGACGATTTTTTCCCAGGTTACGCGAAATCTTTTACCCGCATCGGCAAGGAACGTGGTTGGCCACCTGTGACGCGCGCTCATTTCGACGCGGTGCGGGGCGAGCATGGTGCGCTGTTGGTGGGCAATCCCGAAGAAGTCGCTGAAAAAATTCTGCGCCACAGTGAGGCATTGGGTGGCATCTCACGAATCTCCTTTCAGATGGATGTGGCCGAATTGCCACAGGCAAAGCATCTGCGCTCCATCGAACTGGTGGGCAGCCGCGTCGCACCCGCCTTGCGCAAGAAAGCTTAAAAATACATATGATCACATTACGAAAAGCAAATGAACGGGGGCACGCCAATTATGGCTGGCTCGATACTTACCACACTTTCAGTTTCGGAGATGATTACGATCCGCAATGGATGGGTTTTCGCAGCTTGCGCGTGATTAACGACGACCTGGTGATGCCGGAACAAGGCTTCGGTGCGCATCCGCATCGTGACATGGAAATCGTGACTTACATCTTGAGCGGCCAACTGGAGCACAAGGACTCGATGGGCAACGGTCGCGTCATTCGCAAGGGAGAACTGCAATATATGTCCGCTGGCAGCGGTGTTCAACACAGCGAGTTCAACCCGTCGAAAGACGAGGCGGTTCGTTTTCTGCAAATATGGATTTTGCCGGACGCCAAAGGCGTGAAACCGCGTTACGGCGAAAAATCATTGCGCGACGCGCCGACCGGAAAATTGCATTTGCTAACGAGTAAAACCGGACGTGACGGCTCGATTGCGATTCATCAGGACGCGGATTTGTGGCTGGCGAAATTAGACGCCGGGCAGAAAGTCGCCCAGCCACTTGCCAAAGGCCGTCATGCGTGGGTTCACATCGCCGAGGGCGAAGTGAAATTGAACGGCAAGACGCTTTCCGGGGGCGACGCTGCCGCGATTGACAATGAATCGGCGATTGAACTCGTCGCCGCGAAACCGTCGCAAGTCCTTTTGTTCGACTTGAACTGAAAAAACAAACCAACCAAAACAAAAAGAAAAATTATGAGCACAACCATCAAATCGGAAACGTCGGTCAATGAATTACATCGCAACTTGTCCTCATCTACAACCAGCGATCAACCACTGAAAAATGTGAGCACACCTATCAAATCGGAAACATTGATCAATCAATTGAACTGGCGTTACGCCACGAAACAATTTGACCCGGCAAAAAAAATCAGCGCCGCCGATTGGGCGACACTTGAAACGGCATTGCAATTGACGCCGTCCAGCGGCGGCTTGCAGCCGTGGAAATTCATCGTCGTCACCGACCCCGCTGTCCGCGCAAAACTTTTGCCTGTTTCTTACGGCCAGGCGCAAATCACCGACGCTTCACATCTGGTCGTGTTCGCCGCGAAAAATAATTTAAGCGAAGCCGACGTGAACGCGCACATAAAACACATCGCAGAAGTCCAGGGCGCACCTATCGAAGCATTGGCTCCGCTGCGTGGAATGTTGGTCGGCGGCATCGTCAAGGCGCAAGATGAAGCCGGGCGCAACGCTTGGGCGCGCAATCAGACTTTCATCGCGCTCGGCAATTTGCTGACGAGCGCCGCGCTGCTCGGCATTGACGCTTGCCCGATGGAAGGTTTTGATCACGCGCAATACAACGAGATTCTTGGATTGAAGGCGAAGGGCTATTCCAGCGCCGTCATCACCACGCTCGGTTATCGTTTGCCGACGGATAAATATGCCGGCGCGCCAAAAGTGCGTTTTCCAAAGGAACAAATTTTCATCGCCGTCTGAATTAAAAACCAATCAAACCAGTCAAACAAAAAATAAAACTATGAAAATTGCCATCATCATCGCCCGCACTTTGCTCGGACTCATCTTCGTTGTGTTCGGACTAAATGCGTTCTTCAACTTCATTCCCATGCCCATGCCGAAAGGCGACGCGGGAACATTCATGGGGATTCTCTTCAGCAGTCATTATCTCTATGCCACAAAATGCTTCGAGATCGGCGGCGGTCTGATCCTGTTGAGCGGGCGTTTCACTCCGCTCGGCCTTACATTGCTTGGTCCGGTCATCGTGAACATCCTGTTCTTCGACATTTTTCTCGATTCAACCGGCCTGCCGCTGGGCATTGTTGTCGCCGCGCTAGCGCTGTTTCTATTGTGGCAAAATCGCAGCGCGTTCGCCGGCATTTTGAAAAAGTAATTCACTCGCGTGACTGGCTTGGCGACATTATGAAACCACGCCACACTGAAGCACACTAAACTCCCTCAATTTGGCAAACTCATTTGACAGCGGGTATGTCAAATGAATTTGCTTTTCTCCACCGTATAAATTTCAAGGCTACTTAAGTTGACCTTCTGCTTCGTAGTCTTGAACAAATTCCATCAGCTCTTTTTCGTTCAAATCCGAAACCGCCCAGAAAGCCATGTTCGCTTCTGACCAGTGGATCACATTGTAACCTTGGATGGAAGCGGACGTGGCGGGTTTCGCGTCTTTTCCGTTTGCGGGCCAGATGAAAAGATTGACGACGTGTTTATTGCGATGAAAAATGAGCGCGGCCACGCTGCGTCCGCCGATGTAATCAAGCCGTCCTCCGATGAGCGGAAATTCCTGCGCCGCCAAATCCTTGACCGGCGGCGAGAAGTCGAGTTTGCCGTTGAACCACGGCTTGACGGTGTGCTGGTCGGTGGACACCACGTCGAGGATATGGTCGGCCATGAGCGAACGGATGTTGCTGGAAACAATTTCCTGCGTGATCCGTTGCTCCTCCGAGGGACGGGTCAGCGACAAGGTCAGCAGCAGCGCAAGGCACGCGGTGGCAACCGTGGTGGTCGCCGTGGTCAGCCAGTTCCAATTCCAAAAATTCCACCGAGGCTTTGTTTCAATTTGTGAACGCAATTCCGCTTTAATTGCCCGGCGCAGTTCCGTTGGCGCGGTGAAGAAAAGCGCATCCTGCTTCAGCGATTTTTTCAAAGCCTGCGCGTTGCGCCACGCGAGCGCGCACGCAGGACAATCGTGGATATGTTTTTCCAGCTCCAGAATTCCGGCAGCGTCCAGTTCGCCGTCGGCGTAAAAATCAACGAGCGGTCTGGCTTGCTGGCAATTCATTTTGCACCTCCGGTTTGAAATTCGCTGGCGAGTGCTTTTTGCAACTGCTTTCGCGCGCGTGCGAGGCGCGACATCACCGTGCCGATGGGCACATCAGACAGGTCGGCGATTTCTTTGTAACTGAATCCTTCCATTTCGCGTAAAACAACAATTTCCCGAAACTCAACCGGCAATCCCGTAATGGCGCGTTGAACGGTTTCCGCGTCGGCAACGCGCAAATTGATCGCTTCCGCGTTCACGGAAACGTCTTCAACCATCAGCGCCTCGTCATCCAGTTCACCGGCAATTTCCGGCGGACGGTTTTTTTGCAGCCAGTTGTAAAACGTGTTTCGGACAATCGTGAGCAGCCACGCGCGCGGATTTTCGCCGCGAAAGCTTCCGAAAAACTTGAACGCGCGCAGGCTGGCTTCCTGCGTTACGTCCTGCGCGTCGTGGTCGTTGCCGGCCAGCCAGCGCGCGAGATTGTAGGCCGCGTCCAGATGCGGCAGCACCACCTGTTCAAATGCTTTCAATCGTTCGCGGTCGTCCACGGAACTATTTTTTGTCCATGCCGTCAATTAGCAAGACCATTCTCGACTCAATTTTATTCCCCAAAAGATTTTTTATCTCGTGGGAATAATTGTCGCGCGGCTCTGGTCTGGATGTTTGTCACATGAAAAAGAACATCCAATGCGCGGCGTGATTTTCACGGAGATTCATACCAAAAATTATTTTTATGGTTTTCCTCTTTTTTTATGCTCTGGCGATTCTCACCTTTGCCTGCTGGATTTTGGGATGGTGTTTCTGGCACGCGTATCTGGCCTTCAGCCGGTTTTTCAAAACCCACAATCACAAACGACGAACTTGAAATTTTATTTCCGGGAATAAATCCCGTTCGCGCGCGGTCTGGACAGCAAACAAACCAAAAACAATCAATAAACATAAAACATGAAACTAGATCCCATGTTGGCGATATTCAGTCTTGGCGGCACAGAAATCATTTTGATTCTCGGCATCACGTTACTTCTTTTTGGCGGCAAAAAGCTGCCTGAACTGGCCAAGGGTTTAGGCCAAGGCATAAGGGAATTCAAGAAGGCGACCAAAGCGGTGACCGATGAAGTCCAAAACACGGCGGAAGAAAAACCGGCGCAGAAATTCTTGACGAACAGCCCGTCGCAGCCCGCGCAAATCGTTTCGCAATCTCCCAATCCGGCCAAAGCGTGACCTTCGTGGAAATTCCTCCCGAAAGATTTCCTGTTTTCCGGGAATAATTGCCGCGCGGGCGTGGTCTGGATGTTTGTCACATGAAAAAGACCATCAAGTGCGCGGCTTGGATTTCCGGCGGATTTGTTCCTAAAATTATTTTTGATTTGCCGGGAATAAATCCTGTGCGTGCGCGGTCTGGAGAATTGAACAAGTTAAAAACTTATGCAAAACGACAAGCAAAAACAAAACACCAAATTAGAAGTTCGTTTGACGGCGGATGCCGTCAATCCTGACCAAAAAACTGAAAACGACGGCGTTGACCGGCGCGGCTTTTTGACGTGCATGGCCTGGGCTGGAACGGGAATGCTTTGGACCGTCGCCGGTGGCACGCTCGGCTCAATGCTTTTACCACGGAAGGCTGGCGCGGCAGAAATGGACAGCATGATTTCAAAAGGCAGTTTCAGTTTTGTCCAGATCAGCGACTCACACATCGGCTTCAACAAGGAAGCGATCAACAAGGACGTCGTCGGCACGCTCAAGCAGGCGATTGCGCGTATCAACGCGATGCCCGTCGCGCCGGATTTTGTGCTGCATACAGGCGATCTCACGCATCTGGCCAGCGCGGACGAATTCGACACCGTTGACCAATTGATGAAGACGATCAAAACCCAGCAGGTTCTTTATGTGCCCGGCGAACACGATGTCACCGGCGACAATGGCAAATCCTATCTCGACCGTTTTGGAAAAAATACCAAAGGCGCGGGCTGGTATAGCTTCGACCATAATGGCGTTCACTTCATCGGTCTCGTGAACGTGGTGGACATCCAGCAAAATGGTTTAGGCGCGCTCGGCCAGGATCAATTGGCGTGGCTGCAGGCTGATTTGAAAGACCGCTCCAGCGAGACGCCCATCGTCATCTTCGCGCACATTCCGCTCTGGATGGTTTATCCCGAATGGGGTTGGGGCACTGATGACGGCGCGCAGGCGTTGACCTATCTGAAACGCTTCGGTTCGGTCACGGTTCTCAACGGCCATATTCATCAAGTCGTCAAAAAAGTGGAAGGCCGCATGACGTTCCACACGGCGATGTCTACGGCGTTCCCACAACCCGAACCCGGCAAGGCACCAAAACCCGGCCCAATGAAAGTGGAACCAGGCAAACTGAACGACCTTCTCGGCATCACGGACGTGAATTACGTCGAAGGCAAAAGTTCGCTGGCGGTGGTGGACACGACATTAAGTTGATCGGCAATCATGACGACAAAGTTTTTAACCGCTATCGCGCTCGTGGCGTTCGTGTTGACTTGTTTCGCTCAAACAAACAATACAGACGTCCACGGCGCAGCGTCGTCCCAGTCGGCAACCAATGCGGCAACTGCTAGTGCAGTTGCCATAAACGCGCGCACTCTCTTTCTAAAAAACTGCGCGCATTGTCATGGTGCCACCGCGCATGGTGACGATGGGCCGGACTTGCACGATCTTGGTTTGACCGACGACTGGATCGCTAACCGGATTCGCAAGGGTAAAGCGGGTCAAATGACGGCTTTCGCCGGAAAACTTCAGCCAGCAGAGATTGCTGCGCTGGTTGCGTATGTCCAGTCTTTGAAATGAGCGTGCCAATAATCATTTGAAAAGAAAATTGAAATGGTTTTTCGTCGCGCTTGTCGCAGGCTTTGCCTTGTTGCAACTCACGAATCCAGCGCGCACCAACCCGCCGGTCATCAGCGATTTGATGGCCAGCGATCCGCCTCCGCCGCAGGTCGCCGCGATGCTGCACGCGGCGTGTTACGATTGTCATTCCAGCGAAACGCGCTGGCCGTGGTATTCGCACATCGCACCGATGTCGTGGCTCATCGCCAGCGACGTAAAAGATGGCCGCGAAAATCTAAATTTGTCCGACTGGCCGAATGACAATCCCATGCGTGCCGCGAAACGGTTGGAGAATATGAGCGATGAAGTCGGCTCCGGCGAAATGCCGCTGAAAAAATATACTAAGATTCACGCCGACGCGCGACTTACGGAAAGGCAGCGCAAGGAATTGACAGACTGGCTGGATGCGGAAGCGGCGCGGTTGAAATCAATGACCGGAAAATAATTTCATGATAGTCGCCATGCAAGGCGCAACCATCAAGCGCCTTTAATGCTTCGGTCTTGAGTTGGCGGCGGAAAGCGGAAGCGACGATGCCAAGCTCAAGACGGAAGCACAATGCGACTGCGTTTCCCCTTTCCGTCCAGCGACGAGCGCGCGTGAAGCTGAAGCGGAACGCGCGGTGGTCGGTGGCGGAAGCTTTCTACGTTTGACAAAGATGCTTTCGTGAACGATTTCAATTTCAATGAATCTTCAGCTTGAAAATAAACTCGCGCTGGTCACCGGCTCGACCAAAGGCATCGGCCTCGCGATTGCCACTTCCCTCGCTCGCGAAGGCGCGCACGTCATCGTCAATGGCCGCAGCGAAAAATCCGTGAACGAAGCCGTGGAAAAAATTCGCAAATCCGTTCCGGCGGCGAAGCTGGAAATCTTTGCTGGCGATTTGTCGAAAGCCGATGATACCGATTTACTGGCGAAGCAATTCCCGAACGTGGAAATTCTTGTAAATAATCTTGGCATTTTTGAACCGAAACCGTTTGAGCAAATTCCTGACGACGACTGGCGGCGATTTTTTGAAGTCAACGTGTTGAGCGGCGTGCGCTTGAGTCGCGCCTATTTTCCCGGCATGAAACAGCGCAATTGGGGACGCATCGTTTTCATAAGCAGCGAGAGCGGATTGCAGATTCCGGCGGAAATGATCCATTACGGAATGACCAAGACCGCCGAAATCGCCGTGGCGCGGGGTCTGGCGGAATTGTGCGCCGGCACAAACGTCACTGTGAATTCGGTATTACCCGGCCCGACGCGTTCCGACGGCGTGGATGAATTTGTGAAACAATTGAGCGGCGGCAAACCGTTCGCGGAATTTGAAAAGGAATTTTTTGAGAAAGTGCGTCCGACATCATTGCTCAGGCGATTTGCGACGACGGAAGAAGTGGCGAATTTGGTGACTTATGTTTGCAGTCCGCTTTCATCGGCCACCAATGGCGCGGCCTTGCGTGTGGATGGCGGCGTGGTCAAGTCGCCGTTTTAATTTCGCGAATTTCAGCCATTGTCAAATTTAAGCATGAAATCCATATGGTTTTTTTCTTAAATTCACGGCTGTGAATAAAGACAGACTGACAAAAACGCGACGCAGTTGGAATATGAGCCGGGTTCGCGGGAAGGACACCAAACCCGAAAAAATTGTCCGTTCATTACTTTATAAAATGGGTTATCGTTTCCGGCTACATGACCGGAAATTGCCTGGTTGTCCCGACATTGTTCTGCCGAAATACAAGACGGTGATTTTTGTTCATGGTTGCTTTTGGCATCGTCACAACAATTGCAAACGTTGCACAACGCCCACAAATCGCCGCGAATGGTGGCTGACAAAACTTAATGGCAATGCCATGCGCGACAAACGACATCAATATGCTTTGAAAAAACTTGGTTGGAAAATAATTGGGATTTGGGAATGCCGCACCATAAGACGGGTTTCAACAAAATTACTGGCAAATCTTTGAAAAACTGGATTCACAAAATTCGTTTGAAATTCTCACATAGGTCTTCTGTCAACTGTAATCACCTCACAAATTTTCGTAATGGCATGGAGTTCGGCGGAAGATCGGCCATTTTCATCCTGCTCGACAGAAGTGAGCCAGAAGCCGAGCGGTAGACAGCAACCTTTATGTTCATTTTCATCGGTCAACGAAAACATCTCTCCCGAATGATTACATTTTACATGAAAGCGGCCACAACAATCACACTTTCCAACAAAATGCAAAAATTCATCGGATATCATTTGCTTTTCTTTTGACGAATCAACCGACCGCAAAAGAAGATTGAATGCGGGATATCCATTCCAGAAAACTAGTCCCTGCTTACAACGTGAGTTTTGACATTTAGGCCAAGAAGCAGGGTCGAAATTTTCAAGATGGTCAAGAGGAACTAGGCGAATTGTGACAGCCCTCTGTGCCCGTTTTTCAGCAGCCTTTGTATATCCTGTTGGGCACACCAAATAACCATGTGTTGCACCGACATCTTCCATCAGGCCCCTAAAAGCTTCCACTTGGATTACATCTATCTTTCGGCGACGTTTCTTTGCATCAACTATTATTCTTCTTGAATTGTCTGTATCGTGACGGGAATCAATCAACACATCCAACTGTCGAATTCGTTCAGTGATATGGCCTTTGACTCGAGCATTTGAGGTAACGCATAAATCAGTCGCAAGTTGATTCGTCATGAGTTGCGCAATCAAACGCTCATATAGTTTCCAACCCTTTGCACACGGTTTCATCTCACTCTTGGCAATCGATTAAGCTAAGGCTGCTCTACTGCGATCATTAATTGTATCTTGCACAGGCCCTGGATAATCCGGAACCCCAAGACCTGATAGAGTTTCCAAAAGTGTATCTATGAAAGGTGTCAGGAATGGTTCGGAAATTGTGCAAGTCCGCTCAAACTCGTTAAGATATTCATACGAAAGCGACGAATTTCGAATTTTGTCAACGTCACCATCTGCATTTGCTGGGTCTGCGATACAGACGCTCGTTATTTCCTTCGGAAAAACAAGAAAGTTTAAAAGTTCCTTTCCGACTGGCAGAAATGGCAAAAGGAGTGTCCCATCAGCCAATTTATTCGGTGTTTTTGTTAACGAATTAATCGTGAAGACAGCGTCACCTTTAATTTTAGCTAAACGAAAACGAGCAGTCAAATTTGGACAGTCTTTCTTGAATTGGAAAATAGGCACAAGATTGACATGCCCATAGTTCTTTTGCCAAAGCTTGTTAAGATCACAGTCAGCGGTAACTACGGCAAAATATTTCCCATCTGATTTCCGTTTGATTATATCTCCTCGTCTTACTCTCTTATCAGAGGGTCGGTGGTAGAGGCGATATGACCACAAACTTGCTGCTGCCCCTGCCACTTTAGGGTCGTTGGCTTCAACACCGCCAAGATTAGACTGCACCAACTGAATGTCCGCGGAGTTAAGATCATTCCTAAGTTTTTCAGCAATGAGGTCAATCAAAGCTTGCGCATTGTCTCCGTTAATTTTGCGATCCTCCAAAAATTTGACCAATGTTTCATCTTCTCGGAGGTGATTGCGAATTTTTTCAACAAGAATTCCTTTGAAGTCAGTTTCTGTGGCCGCGACGGTGTTCAAAAGCGCCATCACCTCATCGATTGAATTTTTCCCCAATGAAATAAGTATGCCCTCCAGTGATTCGAGCGCCGTTCGTCGAAGTTTGGCGCCAAACATGTAAGAGAAATTGGATTCTTGTTTTTCCTGAACTTCCTTCAGGAGAGCGTCGGCGTCAACTTGGCTTTTTTGCGAGACTGTAACTCGTGATTGATACGGCAAAAAGCGTTCCTTGACTAATACGTCTTTAACTTCTTGAATTTTTTCAACGCCGGTATAAATGCGAACGAGACAGTAGGTCTTTTCCAGAAACTCAGCCAGGTAGTCCTCTGACGATTTCGCCAGACCCGGATAGTCCCAATCGAAAATGAGAACGTCAGGTCTATCCAAGGAACTCTCAAAATTCTTTAAGAAAAATTCAGGATTTCGTGCTGCACTAACTCGCCATTGAGGATTGCCCACTGCTTTTTCAAGGAGGGCTTTGACCGGCGGTTCGCCCCAGTCTATTCCTTGATTCTGTAAAAAATGGCGCAATGCTGAATCGCCGATTATATCTTCATTACGCAATGGGCCGTCGGTGAAGGTTGGCAACGCATCGTCACTCAAGTAGAACTGGTAGGCAGTCATGCATTTTCCTTCTGCGATGGAACGCGAGCGAAGTCCAAAATGAATTGAGCACCTCCAAGGTTTTTAATTCTATCCCTGAGTGTTGCTTCGTAGATATCGCCTCCGGCGGTGCGCATATAATGTTTGCAAATGTATAGACCCAACCCACTGGCTGGTTCACGCAAACTATAACTAGCTTGAAATAAGTATGGGCGTATGGATTCATCAACACCTGGCCCTGAATCGCTCACTTGCAATGTTCTTGTTTCCGAAAAGATATGAATCTGAATCATCCTGCCTGTTTTGGTCTGGGTATCCAGCCAATAACAACTATTGTCCAGTAGATTGCTGATAACCTGAACAACAGCGCCAAAGCGTGCGCAAATCTTAAAGTCTTCTTTCGTCTCAATGGAAAATTTAATTCCTAGATTTTCAAATCTTCTCTCAAATAGCGAATGACAGTATTCTGCGGCGCTTTTTATTCCGAATACTTTTGGCTGTTCGTTTTTTACTGCCCGAAGTGGCCCAAGCCGTTTTAATTCGGAATTTAGTGACTCAGACGAATCGCGTAATTTTTCCAACTCGGCTTTGTCTATAGACTTGGATTTGATCAGATTGGAAACACTATAATAAAAATTGGACGTAATCTTTGCCAATTCATGAACAGATACAGCGATTGACAGGCCGTAGCCGGCTTGTTCAGCCAAGACATCTTGAACCTCCTGCATCATCTTAAGACTTTTTTGTAAATTTTTCAGCGAACGATTCAAGTCAATCAGTTTTTCTGCGCGCTGGTCTGCCGGGCCAAGTTCAAAGAGCAATTGAAGCGGATCTTTTTCGACATCATACTTTGCAACAATATTTCCGATTAGCGTGGCGCTCTGTCTGGAAACATCGCTAAGTTTTTTTGGCTCACGTATTAAGCCGGATGTTAAATCAACATACTTATCCCGCTTGCCTTGGTATTCGAGTTCAACAAAAGAAACCAATGCGCCAACCAGTTTTGCAAGGTCTTGGTAAGCTTGGTTTTTAATCATTCCCTGACGATCTGTTTTATCAATCAGTGCGAGATTACTTGTTTGCTCAATTTCTAAATTGCCAATCATTTCGCGATAAGACAGCCGGTCGCCTTTCCGAATATGCCGCTTAGTCAATTCTAGCCAATCAACTTCAGACCCCCATTCCGCAGGAAATATGTTCAACCCATCTCGGAAAATTGAAATGCCCCCGAAAGCATCAAGATAATCAATGAACGAAGATTTTTCTGGCCCATCTATCCAAGGCGTTGCGCGATACCAAACATCAATGTGTAGAAAAAATCCGCCGCATTTTGGCTTTTTAAATTCTTTACTGTTTTTCCCCGGCAACCAGTAATCTTTATTCGCTTGCAATAGGGAATAGTTTTTCTTGTTAATGGATTGAGCGTTCAGTGGAACAGAACGCGGCGGATTAAAAATCAAATCAAAGTCCGCGAAGCCATTCTCGTCAACTATTGCATCAAGAGTGAATATTGGCGGAAACAGCGTTGGGTAGGATGTTTCCTTTGTGTCGGGCACTTGGGGACACTGAAAATCTATGTCGAAATTGCCAGGCCCGCGACTTGGCGAACGCAATTTATTCAACGTTCGAGCAACCTGTCTGATGGTTGGCTCGGTCAACGGGTATTCCGGACGCCCTGAATAAATAATAATCTCTGTGCCCGAACTAGTCCGTCCATAATCACGTGATGGAGATTGGCGAGACAGGGCAATTCCAACGGCGTCCAAATCAATAAATTCTCCAGAACTGGATGCTTCAAATTCATCCCAATTGATTTTGAGCACATATTCGTGCTCTGAATCGGCGGTTTTCGTCTTTATGATGACGTTTCTTCCAAGCCTGTGTGTTGCAAATCGTCCGACTCCTTTTTCTCCCAGTGGAATTCGCCCACCATGTTCTTCTTTGAGAACTTTGACCAGTGCCTTAAAAGTAGCAAGCGAACCTTTTTCAACGGCCTTTTGCTTTTCTTGTTTTAGTCGTTCTTTGACATTGGTTTTAATTGTTGAGGCTGGTCGCAGCCATCCATGCTCGATTGCAAACCGATCCATTCCACGTCCGTCATCCCTGATAACAACTACTGGGCCAGAATATTGTTTATATTCGTATTCTGCTGTTTTGGGAGGCAACGACGGAATACTTTCGATTCTTACAACACATTGGCTTGCGCCCGCGTCATATGCATTTTTAACCAATTCAAGAATTCCAACCTGCTCTGTTGCGATCAACTGCTCACCGAGCACAGTTAGAAGATGGGCATCTGCCTTAAAATTCAGGACAATGCCGCCGTCCAAACAGATGCCATCAAGGGCATCGGCAGGAAGCCGACGCACTGCATTTTGTGCGTTACAAGTGGGACTGTTTTCCGTTGCCTCTCCATTTTCGGAATTAAACTCTACGGGTTTTGAGAACGGTTTATATCCGACGATTTCTCCAAAATAACAACCAGCCTCACGTTTATCTGGAAAGACTTTTACAATCTTGCCGTAACCAAAATAAACTCCTTCCCCCTTTTTCTTCGGTTCGTAATAAACAAATTCTATATCAGCATGTGAAAGGAGGTTTAAATATTTTTTTGGGAAATGATAAAACTTTCCGATGAAGTCGTTATATTTCGTATCCTTCCGATTTTGCAGAAGGACAATGCAATAACGATTTATTATTGTTTTCAATTTTTCCCTTCTGATTTTAACAATTTAATACGGCGATGGATTTTTAACGCATGCCTGCGAATAAATTCCGGCGGCAAAGCATTTCCAATCATTTGTGCCACAGGCGATTTTCCTCGGTTAGTTGGAAATAAATAGTCCGGTGGAAATGATTGCAGCAAGGCAGCTTCACGCATCGAAATCGCACGGTTTTTGGTTGGGTGCAGGAAGCGGCCTTTGGACGGATTGAAACAGCCGCCGGTGATGGTCGGTGAAACATCATTCCACGCCATGCGTCCGTATACGTCCTTAAATCCATTGCAACGCCCGCGGCTGTGACAGGGCAATTGATGTTCCGGGCCTGCATCCAACCGACTACCGCCATCCTGCGGGATAGCACGGATTCGTTCCATGACATCGGCGTTGCGTTTTTTCCCTTTGAGCTTATGCAGGGCGTCAGTTTTTGATCGCCACTTGCTAAGGCAGGCGAAGGCTTTGCGCACTGTTGGACCGTTATGCGTCTTTCTTCCAAATCGAATTTCTTTTCCCTTGCCAGCAACCAGAATCAAACGCTTGCGCCGTTGTGGGACACCATATTTGGCAGCATCTAAAACAGCATAATTTAATATGTAGCCCAACTTTTCAAGGGAGTCGCACAATTTTTTGAAGCGGCTGTTCTTGGCGAGCTTGGGGACGTTTTCCATCATCACGGTCTTTGGCCGCAGCACTTTGACGAATCGGAGAAATTCAAAAATCAATTCGTTCCGTTCGTCGTGTCCAATCCGGCCATTGAGCGTGGTCATGGTGGAAAATCCCTGACAGGGCGGGCAACCGGCAAGCAGGTCAATCTGGCCGGGTTTGATTTTTAACTTACGCATGACTTCAACGGCAGGAATTTTCTTGATGTCCTTGTTCCAAATCACAACGCGTTTGTGGTTTTTATAATAGGTTTCCACGGCGAGTGGATCAATCTCCACCGCGCCGATGACACGAAATCCGGCCAGTTTCAAACCTAGCGTCAGTCCGCCGCAACCCGAAAATAAATCGATGGCTTTGGGTTTTTTCACTCAGCAAAGTTAGAACAAGCCCGCGCCACACTCAACGGGAATTTCGTCCTTGTTATTCCAGCGCCGATTTCAATTCCGGCAGTGATTTCACGATTTTTATCGTCTCCAAACTCACGGTGACGACCTGGCCGATGAGCCGGACGATGTATTGCTCATCGTCCATCCGGTTCGGGTCGCTGGCGATGTTGCCTTTTTCGTCGCGGGTGACGCGGTATTGGTCAATCACCCAGTCCAGCGCGCTGCGGTTGCCGAGCTTGTAATCGAACACTTCCGGCGGGATGCCCGCCAGCGTCAGAAAATCGTTATACACGATGGCGGATTTGTCCTTCGTGAGTTTCATCGCCTCGACGCGCCAGTCGAGTTTGACTTCCTTGTTTTCGATGCGTTTCAATTTGAATTCCTTGGCCGATTCATAATTGACGTGCAAGTCGGCGAGTTGCTTGCCAGCGGCGGCGAAGGCGTGAAAAAGTTTTACGCTGGCTTTCGGATCGTGGTCGGGCTTGGCGTCACCCTGCATTTTCTCGACGGCGGCCAGCGGAAAGAAACCTGCATTTTTCTCACCGGCGGCGACGCCGACGAATGGGATGCGCGGCAGTTCGCGTTTCAAATTCTCGGCGAAACGGGTGCGGTAAATGGGATGATGCAACACCGCATAGACGTAATGGAAAATATCGGCCTGCGTGATGGTGTCGTCATCGTAGAAAATTTGAAACAACGTGCGTGCTTTGAGCGTGACGTTGTCTTGCTTGTGTTTGCCATCTTCGGAATAAGTGAAAAGTGGAAAGCACTGTGCAGAATCAATCGAGACAAAGTTTAGATTCGGGATTTGGTTTGTCGAATAACTCCAAAATGGACTCCGACCGCCTCCGCTCGGACAAAGAATTAACAAATTCTCCTTTTCAGATTTAGCTGTCGGGAAAAATTCGTGGGTTGAGCCGAATTCATCCACAAACATCCGCGCATAGTGCAACTTCAGTCGAGTGAACGGGCGATAAGTAGTAATGCGAACATCAGAAGCGCGAAATTTCAATTCATCACCCTGCCGAAACCAGCGTTTCAAATTCCGACTCCATTTAATTTTTTCGTAGCTGACAAAGCTGTCAATGTAACGAATCAATTCCTTTGGGTCTTTCGGCGGCTTGGCTTTGGTTTTCCACCGATTCAATTCGGCGTTGTAATCGTCGGCGAATTGTTCGACGCGCTTGGCGAGCCGTTTCGCATCGAAATCATAAACCACGGCGTCGCGGTTCGTGGAAACTCCGAGCGAGTAAGTGCGGAAGATTGTCGGCACGCTCGTGCCCGCCTTGGCCTCCTTACTGCCGATGGGCAGGAACGAATCAAATTCCTCATCGCTGTCGTTTGTAATCCAGTTGCCCTTGTCGTCGGGCGAAAGTTTCTGCCATTTCACGCCTTCAATCTGCGCCTTTGATTCGAGGAACGAGTATTTTTGTTCCTTGCGCCAGTCGCCGCCGACGGCGTGATAATAAATTTTGGCCTCGCGTTTCGCGTCTTTCCCTTTCGGCAGACGGATGAAAAGATTGATGCTCACGCCAACCTGGATGCCGAAGACATTGTGGGTCGTGCCGGACAATTTCGGATTTTTCCGCACGTTGCCGCCGAGGTCGAGGACGTAAATCACGTCGAAATCCTTGCCGAGCGATTTTCGCATCGCATCGAAAGTTTTTTCCGTGACGAAACTGTCGTTATTCACGAAACAAACGATGCCGCTGTCGCCGATGCGGTCGGTGGCGTAGCGAATTGCCTTCACATACGGGTCGGAAAGTTTGCGGCGCAGCGTGGCCTTTGAACCTTCGCCGTAAAAAGCGCTCACGCGCGCATCAAGCTGGGGATATTTGCGGTTCTTGTTGTTGTCGTTCTCGTCGGCCTGCCCGGCATTGTATGGCGGATTGGCAATGACAACGCGGATTGGAGATTTTTTCTGCCGGTCAACGCGCGCGGAATTTTTCTCGCTGAAGAAACTCAATTCGATTTGCTCCTTTTCCGCCGTCTGAAACGTGTCCACGAGGCAGATGCCTTCAAACGATTCGTATTGGCCGGTCGCTTCCAAATAGGCGTGCTCGATATTCATCGAGGCGACGTAATACGGCAGCAGCATGATTTCGTTACAATGCAGTTCGCTGGCGTATTTGTGCGGCAATGCGGACTTCGGAATGTGCCGCATGATGTTGACGATGAAATTGCCCGTGCCGGTGAACGGATCGAGAATGTGGACTTCCTTGTCGGCGAGCGATTTTCCAAATTCCTTTTTCAAGATTTGCTCGATGCTGGCGACCATGAAATTGACGAGCGGTTGCGGCGTATAAACGATGCCGTGCGTGTCGGCCACTTTGACGCAGAAACCCTGAAAGAAGCGTTCATAAACCTTGTTGAGAAATGTCTGCTTCTCCGTGAAATCGGAAATGGTCGCGGCGGCATTTTCAATCGCGCCGTAGAAATGTTCGAGGCTCTTGCTGAATTCGTCGCGGCTGAAGACGCGGGAATTGAGGGCGGTGATGACTTTCTCAATCTCCTGCGCGATGACGTTGCGCGCGATGAAATCGGCGTAGGCGAAAATTTTGCGGAAGATGCGCTCGGTGAGGATGTGCTGGATGATCATTTCCTCGACAGCCTCGACGGAGATGTTGGGATTGAGCGAGCCTCGGCACAGCGAACAGAAATCCTCAAACGCGGCGATGAATTTTTTGTTGGTCTGGCGTTCCTTTTCGATGAGAGTTTTCAGACTCGCGCCAATCTGCGGGACTTTGTCGCGGAATTCCTCGACGGCCTTTTCCCATTCCGCGATGGCGGGCGGCGCGAATTCGAGAAACAGCGTGAGAATTTTTACAAGGTCGTCCGCATTTTTTAAGTCAGCTTCAAAATGAATTTCGCCATTCTGGTAAAGCACGGCGCGGTCGGGCTGCCAGAAAAGAATGTTCTGCTTGGGATAGCCGATGGAAAACTTGTGTTTGATTTCCTTTTCCAGATCGTCGGCAGAGTCCTTGGCTTCCCAGAGGCCGTGATTGAGACCGTAATTATCGAGCAATGCGCCATCGGCTGACGCATCGGCCTGACCTTTGCGTTTGATGCGGTATTCGGGAACGAGTTTCCAATCGAACTGGCGGGCGCAGTGTTCGAGCAATTCCTGAAACGCGGAGCGGACGGCGGTTTCATGCTTGATGCCGAGCTTGGCGAACTTCGCCAAGTTTTCATAATAGGCACTGACAACCTTGTGCGCGGGTTTCAGTGTTAATGTCGGCATGACGAACGCTACCAAATTTCTCACCGGCGCGGCAAGAACGCGCTTCCCCGTGATTGAAACAGGCTGACAAAAATCTTTTTGCCACAGGTTGTGGCAGAATTGCATTTTGAACCGTGGGTGTTTCGAGCCGGAACGGATTTTGGCAGGGGTCGGTTTGACTGAAATCTTTCATTGCACTACCATCAAGCGGATTTCATTCACAAACTGAAGAACAGCAATGCCAAAGGAAAAAACTGTCGCCCGCACCACGGGACTTTCCGGTTACGCGCCGTTCCTCGCGGCGGTGAAGGATCGCATTCGCGCCGCGCAGGTAAAAGCCACGCTCGCAGCGAACGCGGAACTCATCCACCTCTACTGGGACATCGGTCGCGCCATTGTCGCGATGCAGGAAAAGCAAGGCTGGGGCGCAGGCGTGATTCCCCGGCTGGCGCGGGACATCACGAATGCGCTGCCAGAGGTGAAGGGATTTTCGGAGCGAAACATCGGGCGCATGATTGCCTTCGCACACGAATACGGTGCACGCCCAATTTTGCCACAAGCTGTGGCAAAATTGACCTCGCTCGAAATGACGCAGACACCGTCTGCACAATTGGCCGTCACAGAAGACCTCGCAAAAATGCAACCGCTTGTTGCACAATTGCCGTGGGG
>Ga0182024_10008925_pt1 | contig 20937 bp, 20 predicted proteins | sample P32metaG_FD_120480 | JGI IMG/M metagenome (GOLD analysis project Ga0182024, IMG submission 120480) | Permafrost microbial communities from Stordalen Mire, Sweden - P3-2 metaG (Illumina Assembly) | ecosystem: Environmental > Terrestrial > Soil > Wetlands > Permafrost | place: Sweden: Stordalen...
CACTCAATCGGAGCCATCAGCCGGCACGAAGTGCTATGGATGAAGAAGTGGACGTTCAATCACGCGGCCGATCGGCGTTACTATTTCGCGAGGAACGACACCGTCATGCTGCGTGAATTCGGGCACTACATTTTTGGATTGTGGGCATTGAAAAGTTTCGGCCGCTGCGTGCGCCTGTGCAAACGCATCGCGTTATACGAAGAAATGAAAACCCAAAAAATTATCGCTGTCGCGCAAGGCTGGTGGGATGGGGTTCGGGGACACATGGGACCGCGACATCAGGGTCTGGCACACGCGCCTTCAAGCATTCCTGCGCATCCAGATGGCCAATCGAGCGCAACCGGTGGTGCTGCATCGCGCAAACAATTTTTATCTTGACCACCATTTGAGACGGCTTTCAACCCCGTTGCGAAACGGTCACGAACGTTCTCGTCGAATTGATGCGCCGCGCCGATAGCGACCAGGGTCAATGGTTGCCCACACGAAATTTCATCTCCTGCTCAGATGTACGACCCTGGCTGTCTCGAATTCTAACGATTAGCGTATGTGTTCCCGGAGGCAAGTTCGGAGGCACAACGCCCGTCAGTCCCGAGGCTGTGAGCGTCACATAAGGCAAAATGCGCGCTGTGATGTCTTTTCTGAAGACACCGAATTGGTAAAGTACCTGGAGCGAGGAGATGTCGATCTGCGTTCCCTCCGCGGGCTCAAATCGTATCCCAATGTGTGCAGGCGCTGTGGCTGGTTGTGCGGAGCTGCTCTGATTTTCGATGACGATCCGCGGCGCAACGAGTTCTGCGCCAAGCGTTTTTGAAGTGACAGTTGCGAAGGCCGATACCAGTACCACAACAGCAGTCACTGACGAGCGTAGGTTCGTGTTCATGTCTCTCTCTGCGAGTTATCGGGGCCGTCCCGGCAGCCGAGCCGCGACTTCTAATAGGTAAAGCGCACAACGCGCGCAAACGGGATCAAGAAAGTTGAGGTTCGGCTCTAATTCGCTATAAGGAATTTGACACCGTTGATATAGAGGGCAGGTGGATTGACTCGGTTCTGAGCCAAATCAGCCCAGAAAGAAACGGAACCGAGAATTGGCGCGAAATCGCCGAGCGAGTGTTTCTTGAGGGGCGCGGGGAGGCGAGAGAGACTTGCTTTCACCGCTCCCGCCGCTATCGTCTGGAGCCTACGCTCCCATAATGCTCCCGGCCGGAATCTTTCTGGTGAAGCTTCTGGCGGTCGAAGTTGCGCGAATGGACGGCCGCGACTTTGAGGCCGCGAAAACGAACCTATTTTATGAATGGCTGGCCGAAGGCAGGCGAACCGCGGTCATCGAGTCTCATCGGATCTTCTTCGCAAGTACCGCGGCAGTGGTGTGGTTGACGCACCGCTCCGTATTGCGCAGAGCCGGGCACAGCGGGCGGAGTTTCCTGCGCTCCTGTCAGGCTCAGTACGTATTCTACTTGGAGCCAACCGGCGCGCTCGCGAGCTCACATGAGTTCGCGAGCAGATGAAGGAGCAGGTTTCGACCTCACAGGGAAGAAGAGTAGGCGGGCGACGCCGAATGCAGCGAGCGCTCCAACATACTGCGCCAATATAAATGCAGGTGCGTCAATGGGCCGGATACCGGAAAACGTATTGCTCAGCGCTCGAGCGATGGTAATCGCCGGATTCGCGAATGACGTCGAAGCTGTGAACCAGTAGGCGGCGCCAATCCACGCCGCAATCATCCAGGGCGCATCTTCCGATCGGCGATGCCCTAAGACGACCATCAGCAACCCAAAGGTCGCGACGAATTCTGCAAGCCACTGCGCGGGTCCGGTCCGGATATGCAAGGACAGTTGCCAGAGCGGCGATTCAAACATCGCGTGAGCAAGCAACGCGCCGGCACAGCACCCTAAGATTTGAGTGGCCGAATAAGCGGCCGCATCGGACCACCCAAGCTTGCTTCGCAAGGCCTCAATGAATGAAACCACGGGATTAAAATGGGCGCCGCTTACAGGGCCGAGCAGCGCAATCAACGAGGCCAGGACTGCGACCGTCGCTCCGGTATTGGCGATCAACGCGATGCCAAGATTACCCCCCGCCAAGCGCTCGGCCATGATTCCGGAGCCCACCACGGTTGCCGCGAGGAGCAATGATCCTAGGCCTTCCGCCAGTAGTCTTCTTGGCAGTGGCTCAGAGCGCATCGTTCATATTTCCGATCGCATCCATCCGGTCTTTGATGCGAAGTTGATCAATGCTCGAGATCGGTAGGCTCAAGAAAAGCTTGATGCGTCGGTCCATCGCTTTATAGGCCTGGCTGAAGGCGAACTTCTTTTCGATCTCGGTTCCCTCAACCGCGGCGGGGTCCGGTATCCCCCAATGTGCGGTGATCGGCATCCCCGGCCATACCGGACAGGCTTCTCCGGCCGCGTTATCACACACCGTAATCACAAAATCAAAATGCGGAGTTCCCGGAGTGGCAAATTCATCCCAGCTTTTGCTGCGCAGGCCTTCGGTAGGAAATTCCAAGCCCTTCAACAGATCGAGCGCGAATGGATTCACTTTACCGTTAGGGTGACTGCCGGCACTGAAACCCCGAAATTGCCCTTTGCCCCATTTATTCATGATGGATTCGGCCAAGATGCTCCGCGCGGAATTGCCGGTGCAGAGGAACAGCACGTTGTAGACCTTGTCGGCCATGTTTATCTCGCTTGATTTAAATAATGCCGACGCGAGTGCTGCGCCGCTCGAGTGCTAAGACGTCGCGCCACTGGCCTGCCAATGGCCCATACTGCATCTTGCCGAGTCGCCGTCTAGTCCCAACGGGATGAAAGCCTAGAGTCTTGTGTAACGCTAAGCTGGCCACATTTTCGGGAAAGATCCCTGCCTGTAGCGTCCAAATGTTCTTCGTCTCTGAGCGCTCGATCAATGCGCCGAGAAGTTGCTTGCCAATGCCGCGTCCTTTTGCGGCTGGAGCAACATAAACGCTATTTTCGGCAACACCCGCGTAGACGCAGCGGTCAGAGGATGACGATAGAGAGGCCCACCCCAGTACATTTCCTTGCTCGAGGGCTACGAGGCTTAGTTCATTGATGTGATGTTCGAGCCAATTCGCCCACGATGCGGGTGGCGAGGACTCAAAGGTTGCATGGCCGGTATCGATACCCGCTTGATAGATCTCGCGCACCGACGGCCAGTGCTTCTCCTCCATGCGAGAGATCACCGCGACCTTAGCGTTTTGCGCGCTTTCAGGCTGCACAGCAAGACGACTTTTTGGTTGCCTCCGCAGGAACGCAGCAGGATTCTGAAGCCGCGGCCTTGACGGGCACACAGCATGCGGCCGGCTCGATCAACAGATGAGTGTCCTCGCCATAAACAGGCACGCTGCTCAGGGTGTGAAAGGTCTCCCAGGCCACCCCAGCGGGATCTGTCACCCAATATTTGTCCGACTTCGCGTAGCAGCACGCCTCGGCCGATTGCTCCACCAGCGCGGCATCCGCCGACTGCAGCTGATTTTTCAGCGAAACGAGCTCTTCTCCCGAATCGACCTGGAAACCTAAATGATTGACGCCTTCGGCGTGGCCGCGGTTTGAAATGGCAAAGTTAACGGGCGGATCCTCGAGCATCCATTTCGCGTAGTCCTCTTTAATCACAGAAGGCTCGGCTGCGAAGAGAGTCGAATAAAATCGGACACTCTTGGCGAGGTCCTTTACCGCCATGTGTACGTGGAATCTTTTCATGCGGCCCTCTTAGGTTTGTTACGCGCTTTGGTGACCGCGGCGACTGGCTTGCAAGAAGTTGCGCACTCGCCGCTTTGACTGCAGCAATTTTCGGTGAGATAGCCGACCAAGCCGTTCATCGCAACGAAGTCCGCGCTGTAAATAAGCTGGCGGCTGAGGCGTTGCTGAGCAATAAGCCCAGCGCGTTGCAGATTCTGTAAATGAAATGTCAACGAGGACGGCAGGAGACCGACCCGCTCGCCGATGGCACCGGCTGAGAGGCCCGCCGGTCCCCGCTCGACCAGCAATCGATAAATCGCCAATCGATGTTCGTGAGCAAGCGCACTTAGCGCTGCGATGATCATTGGGATTTTCATGTACATACGATATTACAAGTACCCTCGTATTGTCAAGTATGACGCCATCCCTCTGGCGTTGTGAAAGGTAAGTCACAGTTTCCGTTCGACTGATAAACGCCGCATTTCGCGCCGGTGCAGCAGCAAATACGCTGCCGGAAGCACCAGCATCGAAAGTATCGGTGCGGTAATCATGCCGCCAACCATGGGGGCTGCAATTCGGCGCATGACTTCAGATCCTGTACCGCCGCCAAACATGATGGGCAAGAGGCCTGCAACGATGACGGCAACGGTCATCGCCTTAGGGCGTACTCTCAATACCGCCCCTTCTTCGATCGCCGAGATGAGATCGCCCTCGGTGTTGAAGTCACCTGCTCGCCGACGTCGCGCGATCGCGTGATCGAGATAGAGCAGCATGATGACCCCAAATTCAGCAGAAACACCGGCGAGCGCGATGAAGCCGATAGCCGATGCGATGGATAGGTTGTAGCCGAGCAAGAATAGTAGCCAGAGGCCACCGATGAGTGCGAATGGCAGAGTACCCATGATCAGCGCGGCAGCGCTGAATCGGCGAAAAGCCAAGTACAACAGAATGAAAATGATGACGAGGGTAAAAGGCACAACTAGTTTGAGCTTCTTCGTCGCACGCTCTAGATATTCAAATTGGCCCGACCAGGAGATTGAGTACCCGGGCGGCAGCTGAACTCGTTGGGCGACCAGCTTCTGCGCCTCTATTACATACCTCCCCAAATCGCGGCCGGTAATGTCGACATAGATCCAGCCATTCAGGCGCGCATTCTCGCTGCGAATCTGTGGCGGACCGTCTGTTATGGTGAGATCTGCGACGGCGCCCAACGTGGTCGTCACTCCAAGTTCAGTCACAATCGGTAACACACGCAGTTTCTCGACTGAGTCGCGCTGCTCTCGCGGATAGCGGATATTGATCGGGAAGCGCTGCAGGCCTTCGACCGTTTCCCCGACATTCTCGCCACCAATCGCCAGCGCCACCACTTGCTGCACTTCGGCGAGGGTGAGACCGAGTCGAGCGGCACGAACGCGATCAATATGCACCTCGATATAGTGCCCGCCTTGGACGCGTTCAGCGTATGCGGACCGCGTGCCGGGCACGGTTTTCACCGTCGCTTCGATCTGGGAGGCGAGCGTGTCGATGACCTTCAGATCGGGCCCCGCTATTTTGATGCCGACGGGGCTCTTGATGCCGGTCGAGAGCATGTCGATGCGATTGCGGATCGGCTGGACCCAGAGATTCGATAGCCCCGGAATTTGCAGCGCGGCGTTCATCTTGTTGATCAATTCGTCCTGGCTCAGGTGACCAGGCCACTGAGACTGGGGCTTAAATTCTATAGTGGTCTCAAACATCTCAAGGCCGGCGGCGTCGGTGGCCGTCTCGGCACGACCCACCTTGCCGAATACTCGGTTCACTTCCGGAAATTGCATCAGCATCTTGTCGGTCTGTTGAAGCAGTTGCGATGCTTTATCGGCAGATAATCCCGGCAGCGCCGAGGGCATATAGAGCAAATCGCCCTCCACCAACGGGGGCATGAACTCGCTGCCTAGCTGGGTAAGCGGAACAGCGGTTAGCGCCAGCAGCAGAAGGGCCGCTCCAATGGCAGCCTTTGGATGCTTCAGTACCGCATCAAGGACGGGTCGATAGAGAAAAATGAGAAATCGATTGATCGGATTGCTGCGCTCCTCTGGAATCCGGCCACGAATAAAGTAGAACATCAGCACCGGAATCAGCGTTACAGACAGGGCAGCGGCGGCGGCCATTGAATAGGTCTTGGTGAAGGCCAATGGCCCAAATAACTTGCCTTCCTGCGCTTCGAGCGTGAACACCGGCACGAAGCTTAACGTGATGACGAGCAAGCTGAAAAAAAGTGCCGGCCCGACCTCTGCGGCGGCCTCGCCGATGAGCTGCGTTTGCTCAAGCATCGTCGGTTTACGGCCCGGATTGGCGTGATTCCACGCCTCAAGATGCTTGTGCGCGTTCTCGATCATCACGACGGCCGCATCGACCATTGCGCCGATGGCAATCGCGATGCCCCCTAAAGACATGATATTGGCATTCACCCCCTGCCAGTTCATCACGCTAAAGGCGGCCAGGATGCCGAGCGGCAGACTGACGATCGCGACAAAAGCGGAGCGCACGTGGAATAGAAATAAGACACAAACTAAGGCGACGACAATGAATTCCTCGATCAGCCGATCGCGCAACGTATCGACGGATCTGTAGATCAGATCCGAGCGGTCGTAGGTCGGTACGATTTCAACGCCTTTGGGCAAACTCGCCTGCAAGCTCGCAAGCTTCTTCTTGACCGCATCGATGGTCTGTAACGCATTCTTACCCGCTCGCATGACGATGACGCCGCCCACCGCCTCGCCCTGACCATTGAGTTCCGAGATGCCGCGGCGGATATCGGGCCCGATCTGGATACGAGCGACATCACCGAGCAAAATCGGCGTACCACCGGCACCTAAGCCTACCGGCACGGCGCGAAAATCGTCGAGAGTTTTCAAGTACCCGGTGGCGCGTACCGCATATTCAGCCTCACCGAGCTCGATCACCGAACCGCCGGTTTCGTTGTTGGAATTGCGGATCGCTTGCTTGACGCGATCGATGGTGACGTTGAGTGCGCGCAGTCGGTCCGGATCGAGCACGATTTGATACTGCTTGACCAAACCGCCGACGCTGGCGACCTCAGCGACGTCCGGCACGGTTTTGAGTTCATACTTTAAAAACCAATCTTGCAGCGCGCGCAGCTGCGAGATGTCGTTGTGGCCGCTGTGATCAACGAGCGCGTATTCGTAGATCCAACCCACCCCCGTGCCATCGGGTCCCAAAGACGGTTTCGCTGAGGGCGGCAATCGTCCATTGACCTGATTTAAGTATTCGAGCACGCGCGAGCGAGCCCAATAAAGATCGGTCTTGTCGTCAAAGATGATGTAGACATAGGAATCGCCGAAGAACGAATAACCGCGCACCGTGCGCGCGCCAGGCACCGACAGCATGGTCGTGGTTATGGGATACGTGACTTGGTCCTCCACCACTTGGGGCGCCTGGCCCGGATACTCAGTGCGGATGATGACCTGGGTGTCCGAGAGATCCGGCAACGCATCTAAAGGCGTCGAGAGCGTCGCGTGCACGCCCCAGGCGGCAAGCAGCGCGGTCGCCATCAGCACGAGAAGACGATTTTGGATTGACCAGCGAATGAGTGCCGCGAGCATGTCAGTGGCTCCCGTCCGTTGGATTTGCCGAGGGCTGCGGCATTAGCTCCCGGACCGCGTCCTTGTCCGACGCCTCGCCCGCGCCCGCCAAATTATCAAACGCGCTACGCAGATTGGCTTCCGAATCAATCAAGAACTGTCCCGACGCGACGACGTTTTGTCCGAGGGTAAGACCCTCCAAAATCTGCGAGCGGCCGCCTTGTTCAGCGCCGACGTGCACCGGCGCGGGCCGGAAGTGCGTGGCATCGTCAGCCACAATGACGACGCTGCGAGTACCGGTCTTGATGACCGCCTCGGTGGGCACGGTCAACACGTCTTCTTGCGTGGCGCCGCGAAGTTGGGCCTTCGCGAACATGCCGGGGCGTAAACGATTGCCCGGATTCTTGACTACGATCCTCGCCTTTAAGGTCCGCGTGGCCTGGGTCAGCTCCGGATACAGATAATCGACCTTGCCGGAGAAATGCTCACCGGGAAGCGCGGGAACTTCGACTTGGATTAAGTCCCCCGACTTTATCCACGCCGCTTGCGCCTCGGGGACTTCGGCGCTGATCCAAACGGTCTTCAAGTCCGCGAGCTGAAACAACGTCGCGCCGGGTGCGATGGCGGATCCCTGACGCACGCTCAATTCCATTACATAACCATCAAAGGGTGCGTAATAATCGACCGTGCGCTCCGCCTGACCGGCCTTCTCGATGCGCGCGATCTGCGCAGCCGATAGACCGAAAAATGCGAGACGCTGTCGTGCCGCCTCGATCAGTTTCGGATCATTGGAATTGCGCGCAATGAGAAACTCCTGCTGAGTTGCGAGCAAGTCGGGTGAATAGATGCCTGCGAGGCGCTCACCGCGGTGCACCGCATCGCCTACTGCGCGCACATCGAGCCGCTCGACCCATCCGGACTGTCGCACTTGAATGGCTTCGATACGGTGTTCATCAACTCCCACGATGCCCGCGGCATCCACGGTCAGCGCAAAACTACTTCTCTCAACTCGCGCGAGGCGGATCCCTAAATTTTGGACGACGCGCGAATCGACCACGATGCTATCGGACGCCGCTCCCGCCTTGTCGGAGTACTTGGGCAGCAATTGCATGTCCATGAACGGTGATTTGCCCGGCTTGTCGAAATGCTGCGCAGGGTGCATCGGGTCATACCAATAGGCAGGCGTCATATTGTTCGAAGGGTCTTGCATGGCCATCGAGGCGGCGCGATGACGCGAAACCACGAAAGCGATGATCGCGATCACCAAAAGTAACCCGACTACGGCGCCGATTTTGGTGTTGGTTCTCATGGCGCTTCTCCGTTAGACATTTGCGGTGCGCTCCAATAGTCGAGCCTCACTTGAGCGCGCGCCATTTCCACCGCGAGTGCGAGACGCTGTAGTTGGACATCCAAGAGACTGCGGCGGGCCAAGAGGATCGCATCAAAGCCACCGCGGCCAGCCTGGTAGGCGCTGCGTGCGGCCTCAATACGAGCTTTTGCATCCGGGATGATGGATGCGTCGAATTCCGCTACGCGCTCTTCGAAATGCCGTCGATCCACATAATCCTGACTGAGCTGCGCATGCAGCTCGCGCAGTACATCGCGCTTGCGCTCTTCACTGGCTCGCGATTGTTCACGCGCAGCAGCGAGGCCTCGATCCTGGCGATCTTTCGTGAAATACGGCAGCCCCACCTTGAACTGGATGCCGACAAAGTCAGAAAAGTCGCGCCGGTATGCGTAGTAGACCTCGACCGAATAGTCCGGTTTGTAGGATTGGCGTGCGAGAGCAATATCGGTCGCCGAGGCTTCGATTTGCTTGTCCAAATTGCCAATCACCGGATGATGATCGGCGCCTGCCATCAAACCCGGCAGAGGAGTCGAAAATCCGGGCAACGCGAGCGATTCGGCGATCGGCCGCCCCGCCGCGTCGCCGATCCATCGGCTAAGGCCGGCGCGCGTACGCTGCACGTGATGAAGCCAATCGTGTGCCTTATCCGCGACGAGACCTGAGTCGACTTTTGCGGCAAGCCAATCGGCCTGCGATGCCTTGGCGCTGCGGTAGTCCTTTTCAAGCGATTGCAGCTGCAGTGTTGCTTCTTCGCCCAGGCGTTGGCTGAGTTTAAGCCCCTGCTCCGCCTCATACACATTGAGCCACGCGAGTGACGCATCCCGCCGTACCATGCGTTGCTCGTTATCGAGCGCTGCGCGGTCCGCATCGGCATCGAGCTGCTTGCGGGCACCCTGGAGCCGTCGCTTTGCGGCACGTGGGAACTCCTGACTCAACCCGATCGTAAACTCCGTGAAATTGTCGCGGCTGGTACTGAATGCTTCTGAAGTATCAATCGGCAGTTCCTTGAGGCCGCCGGCCAGCTGCGGATCAGGTAGTTGTCTCGCGGCGATCGCCTGCTGCTCTTCCGCTTCGATTTTCGCCTGCCGCCCGGTCAACAACGGTTGATCGACTGCGGCAAGGCGCGCGGCCTCTTGCATCGTCAACGCTTCTGTATCTGTTCCAACCTCATTCGAGGGGCTTGCATACAAGAAAGCGGGTGCTGAAATGGCCACGGCAACGCATAAGCCAACGTAGAAACGAAACATGACTATTCTCCAAACCTCAGGGCGGCGTTAAGCGCGCCGATACAAGCGACCCTCAAGAGGGGCGCTCGAAGTGCCGTTGTTTAGACGGAGCTTGAGTGCTTTAGAGAATGGGTGGACGGATGAGCGGCGAATCGCCGCGCGAGAAGAAGGCCGCAGTGCCCACTTGCGGTACTGGGGCCGTGCGATTGTGCCAAATCAAGGACGTTGGTGAGGCACCGACAGCGGCCGTGGCCGCCGCTAGACAGGCATCAGAGCAGCAACTCGTCGTGTGAGCACCGCTTGGGCAACAAGCTTTGTCAGCGACACTCTGATTTTCGGCAGAAGTTTGGCAATCCGATTGCATGACCGGAATTCCAGCAGCAAAAGCGGCCAAGGATCCTTGCAGACCAACCGCGAGTATCATGACTAAAGCGATGAGCTGACGCTTCATGTAGCCAATTTTAGCACGATCCCCCTCTTTGAGCCTCGGATTACATTGACACAAAAGAGCTCTGTGGGAGACCTCATTCGATTTCAATGCTCCGACTAATTAGACCACCCGCCGTCTATGACATGGCATTGTCCTGTCACAAAGGTTGATTCATCCGACGCTAGGTACAGCGCCAATGAAGCGATTTCCTCGGGCCGCCCCAAACGACCCATGGGCTGTCGTGCGGTAAAGGATGCCCACGCAGTCGCATAGTCACCCGTGGCTCTCAGCCTGTCATGAAGAGAGGGTGTATCGACCGTGCCCGGACAAATGGCATTGCAGCGAATTCCCTTCGCGACGAAGTCTGCAGCGACTGACTTGGTAAGCCCGATTACCGCGGCCTTCGTTACGCCATAGACAAAGCGATTTGGCACCCCCTTGATCGATCCAGCCACCGACGACATGTTGATGATCGATCCACGACCCCGCTCGAGCATTCCCGGCAGCGCGGCGCGAATCAGCTGATACATGGAGGTCACGTTGATGTCCATGGAGATATTCCATGCGTCGTCATCACAGTCGAGGATGGTGCCGGCGTGTACGTAGCCGGCGCAGTTGAACAAAATGTCTATCGTGCCAACTTCGGATATCGCTGCGGCAATTTCCCGCGGATCCGTGACATCGAGATGACGAGTGCGGCAACCGGAAATATTCTCCAAAAGAGCCGCGTTCACGTCGGTGGCCCACACGGCGGCACCTTCCGAGGCAAATAATTCCGCGGTGGCCCGCCCGATACCCTGGCCTGCGGCCGTGATGAAGGCGGTTTTTCCGATCAAGCGCTTGCTCGTCATAGAAATATCCGTGTTTCAAGGCATGCGGTTGGGAGGGGCCAGTGGCAGTGGGCATATCGGCACCGGTGCATCGACGTGCAAGAGACCATCCACTTTGAGATCGTGCCAGAACTCACCGGGAATAGATCTCCGATAGTGGTCCAGGGTCTGCTCGACGTGATGCGGGCTGCCAAGACCTGGAATTACGCTGGCCACGACCGGATTCGCCAGCGGAAATTGCAAGGCGGCCGCTCCCAAGGGAATCCGGAAGCGATCGCAGTGTGTCTCGATTCGTCTGACGCGCTCAACGATCTCGGGAGGAGCAATGCCATAATTATAGTGCGTCTCGCCCAGCCTGGTTCCTGTCGCCAAGATTCCCGAGTTGTAAGGGCCGCCAACGACGATTGAGGTTCGCGATCGAGCGCATGCCGGCAGCAAATCGTTCAGCGAATCTTGTTCGAGCAGGGTGTAACGACCTGCGAGCAAAATGGCATCGAGCTCCGCATATTCCATGGCCTCGAGGCATACCGCGGTTTCGTTAACGCCAAGTCCGAAGGCGCTGATTTCGCCGGATGAGCGCAATTCTTCGAGGGCGCGAAAGCCGCCGCCGCTCGTTAGTTGGCGAAAGCTCACTTCGTGCTGATCGCCGTGCGTCATTCGGCCGATATCATGGACATATAAAATGTCTATTCTTGCCAGGCCCAGCCGCTGCCTGCTGGCCTCCCAGGATGCCATCACGCCATTGAAGCTGTAGTCATAGACTGGTTGGAACGGCATGGGTGAATAGAACCCATGCCGCCCACCCGATCCCCGAATGGTCGAATCAGGTTTCAGGAGCCGGCCCACCTTCGTCGATACGACGATGGATTCATGGCCGCGAACCGCATCGCCCACGCGCCGCTCGCTCAAGCCGAATCCGTAGTAGGGCGCGGTATCGAAATAAGTGATGCCTCGCTGAAGAGCGGCATGCGCGGTATCCCGGGCGTCGTCGTCGCTCATGGCGCCGTATAGATTGCCCAGTGGAGCCGCGCCGAAGCCAAGCTCTGGGACGGACAGCTTCGTCCTCCCGACAGGCCGGGTCGGAAGACGAATGTTCATGAAGTGGATTCGCCGACGTGATCGGCAAGTCGGAATATACAGCGCATCGGCGACCATTTTTCTCCGGGTGCCGGGCCCGGTAGCGCCCGCTGGAATGTGGCCATGCATGCTTCCCACCGCGCGTTCTGGGCGAGACGAAATTCGGAAGGGTCGCGCCGGGGATAGTCGTCGGCCGCATCGATGACCATCAGGAGTCGGTCGCCACGCTGCCAGATTTCCATGGCGATGACTCCTCGGGCTCGAATGTGATCGATCACCGCGGGCCAGACAGAACCAGGCTCGTGCATGCGACAGTACTCTTGGATCAGCGCCGCATCGTCCACCAAGTCGAGCGCTAAACAATGCCTTTGGCTCACGAGGAAGCGTCCCCGCCGATACGATTGACCACGATTGCAAACCCCAAGCAGACGGAAAAGCAAAGCGCCGGCGCGAGCATGCCATGTTGAATGCCGCCGATGCGTTCTGAGAGCAGTCCGGTCAGCGGAGGGATGATGGCGCCGCCGATGATGGACATGATCAAAAAAGAAGAACCCAGACTGGTCTCCTCACCCAGACCCTCGATCCCCAGAGCAAATATGGTGGGAAACATGATCGACATGAAAAAACTGGTGAACCACAGCGCGCCTACCGCCGTCCATCCCGAAGCCGCCGCGGCGACGAGGCATAGCAGCACGTTCATAGCCGCGTAGAGCGCCAATAGCCGGGAGGGTGCGACGCGGGCTTGGATGAATGCGCCGCTGAATCGGCCAATCATCAACATACCGAGGCTTGCAGACAGCAGAAACGCGGCGGTCCTTTCGGGCAGCTGCGGCAACAGGGTCTTGCTGAAATCGATGAAGAAACTCCAAACCGTCACCTGGGCGCCGACATAGAAGAATTGCGCGATGACGGCGAGGCGCACACGCCGGCGCCATAACACCGCAAGTGCCGAGCGATTTGCCCTTGGTGTGGGCGTTGCGGCGGTCGACTCTCGATCAAGGCGCGGGAACGGCGTGAACGCAACGAGCAATGCCAAGAGCAGGATGGCGATGCCGATTGCCGTATAAGGCCCCTTGACATTGGCCGCTTCGGCGGTTCGATACAGAGCCACCTGGCCGGCGGTCATTTCGGATAACTGGGTCGGGGTATGTTCGATCCCCGAAAAAATGAACATTCCGCCGATGATGGGTCCAAAAATGGCGCCTAGTCCGTAGAACGACTGGGCTAGATTCAGACGAGCGGAGGCGGTCATTGGATGCCCGAGGATTGAGACGTAGGGGTTGGCCGCGGTCTCAAGAAAGGCCAACCCAAACGCGATGACATACAGCGCAATCAGGAAAAAGCCGAAGCGTTGGACCTCGGCAGCCGGATAGAAGAGCAGCGCACCAGCAGCGTAGAGGAGAAGCCCAATGATGATGGTCCGCTTGTATCCGGCACGGCGAATCACCAAGCCGGCAGGAAGTGCGGCACAGAAATAGCCGATATAAAACGCCAGTTGGATGAGGCTCGACTGCGTGCGGGTGAGCGCCAGTGCTTTTTGAAATTGACGGATCAAGACGTCATTGAGTGAGGCAGCGAAAGCCCAGGCAAAGAACAGTGTCGTCACAATGGCGAACGCCAACAGATAGCGCCGGTCCACGATGGGCGCGCGCCTTGCGTCGCTCGCGGGCTGTGGGTGTTTGTGATTGCTCAACTCGGTCACCCTTTTAGAATAGGCCCCCATCCTTGCCCTTCGATCATGATGCCTTTAAAATATATTTTCACCAGCAGAATATCCTAAGAACATCGTGACCTTGCAAAGTGCGCCACTTCGGTGATCCGGATCGATGCTCATCAACACTATTGGTCCCTGCGGCGCGGTGACTACGCCTGGCTAACACCGGGCGAGGGCGGCCTCTACCGAGACTTCACGCCGGATGACTTGTCGCCGGCGCTGGTTGAGTGCGCGGTCGATGCAACGGTACTGGTCCAGGCGGCGCCGACCGAGGCTGAATCGCGCTTTTTATTGGATCTTGCCCGCCGGCATCCATCCATCGCCGGCGTTGTCGGCTGGACGGACTTTGAAGCGAGTGATGTGGCCGAGCGAATCAGCCGCCTCGTTCGGGACGGCCAAGGCATGCTCAAAGGACTGCGGCCGATGGTCCAAGACATCAGCGATCCTGATTGGTTGGACCGCGGTTCGCTCGATGCAGCATTTGAAGCGATGATTGTAAACGATCTCGTGTTCGACGCCCTCGTGACGCCGAGACATCTGGGCGCGCTCGAGAGACGCTTGCGGCGGCATCCGCAGCTTCGGGCAGTGATAGATCATGCCGGCAAACCCGATATCGCCGGCGCCAAGGTCGAGCCTTGGGCCGGGCTGATCGAGCAGCTCGCGCACGGCACGAAGGTGCACTGCAAACTGTCGGGCTTGCTTACGCAAGCGAAGCCGGGCGCAGGCGTTGCCGAGCTCGATGCATTCGTTGCCCGTATCTTCTCCTGCTTCGGTGCTGACCGAGTTATGTGGGGAAGCGACTGGCCGGTGGTGACGTTGCGGGCAACGTATCAAGAGTGGCTGGAGATGTCGCTGGAATTGGTGCGCCGGCACGCACCAGGAGGCGAAGACATGGTGTTCGGGGCGAACGCCGTCCGCTTCTACCAGCTTGAGGCCGACCCAGCATGAGTATCATTACTTCTCTCGAAACACACGACATCCGATTTCCGACGTCCAGACAACTGGACGGCTCAGATGCCATGAATCCCGATCCAGATTACTCGGCCTCCTATGTGGTATTGCGTACCAATCACGCGAGTGGATTGTCCGGACATGGTTTCGTCTTTACGATAGGGCGCGGCAACGAGGTGCAAACGGCGGCCTGCGCCGCTTTGAGCCACATGGTCGTCGGGCGAGACGTCAACGAGGTTGTAAACGATCTCGGCGCATTCGCGCGCACTTTGACAAACGACTCGCAACTTCGCTGGCTCGGTCCCGAAAAAGGCGTCATGCATATGGCCATCGGCGCCGTGGTGAATGCGGCGTGGGATATGGCCGGCCGCTTTGCCGGAAAGCCGGTGTGGCAACTCATCGGCGACATGACTTCGGAACAGATCGTAGAGTTGATCGACTTCCGATATATCAGCGATGCGCTCACGCCGGCGGAAGCATTGACGATCTTACGCGCGGCCCAAGCGGGCAAAGCCGAGCGGATGGCGATCCTGCGCTCGAATGGCTATCCGGCTTACACGACGTCGCCCGGTTGGTTGGGCTACACCGACGACAAGCTCGCGCGACTTGCGACGCAGGCGGTCCGCGATGGTTTTCGTACCATCAAGATCAAGGTCGGTCTGAACCTGCACGACGACATTCGCCGTTGCCAAATAGCACGTCAAGTGATTGGTCCCAACATTGCTCTGGCCGTTGATGCGAATCAGCGGTGGGATGTGGACGCTGCCATCGCGTGGCTCAAGGAACTCGCCCCCTTCAATCTAGCGTGGGTAGAAGAACCTACGAGCCCGGACGATGTCTTGGGACACGCCACGATTCGCCGTGCAATCGCGCCGATACCGATTTCTACGGGAGAACACACTCAGAATCGGGTTGTGTTCAAACAACTGTTCCAGGCACACGCCGTCGATTTGATCCAGATCGACGCGGCGCGGGTCGGCGGCGTCAACGAAAACCTGGCCATCTTGTTGATGGCTGCCAAATTCGGCGTTCCGGTCTTTCCGCATGCCGGAGGCGTGGGGTTGTGTGAGTTGGTGCAGCATCTTGCGATGGCCGACTTCATTGCCATCAGCGGCTCGATGGAGGATCGAGCAATCGAGTTCGTGGATCATTTACACGAGCATTTCCTGGACCCGGTTCGCATTCAAGGCGGTCGCTATCTGGCGCCCACCAGGCCCGGCTTTTCCGCCGAAATGTGGCCGGAGTCCTTGGTTCGCTTCGCCTTTCCGGACGGCCCCGAATGGAAAAATTTCTAGGGATTCGTGGGGCTAAGCTTAAGGATGAAAAGATGGAATCCAGCGTTAAACGGGTCGGCACCTCAATGACGAGAAATCAATGCGATTTGAACACGCGATAGCGCGCCTTCCCGCGCAAACTTTCTCGCGCGGTTTGACCTCTTCCGGTGAGGGCGCACCCTCTGTAGAGAAGGCGCTTGATCAGCATGGACGGTATTGTGACGCGCTTCGTGCATGTGGGCTGACGGTCGATATATTGGCGGCAGCTCCAAAATATCCCGATAGTACGTTTGTGGAAGATACGGCGATTCTAACAGCGCGGACGGCAATTATTATGCGACCCGGCGCACCGACTCGCCTGGGTGAAATCCAGCTGATCAAAGAGGTGGTTCTTGCGTACCGCACCGAAGTTATGCAGATTGTTGAACCCGGATCGATGGATGGAGGAGATGTCTGTCAGGCCGATGAGCACTTCTTCATCGGTATTTCCGCGCGCACCAACAGGGAAGGCGCGCGTCAACTCAGTGCCATTCTGCACGCGCATGGCTATACAAGTTCAACCATAGACATACGTGGGCAAAGCCGGCTCCTGCATCTCAAATCCGGCATTGCGTATCTGGGAGGCAAACGCCTCATCGTCGCTCCTGAATTGAGCGCGTTATCAGCATTCCAAACATACGAATTGATTGAGGTGCCCGCCGCTGAGCTATATGCGGCTAATTGCATCCACATCAATGACCATGTGCTGATTCCGGCGGGGTATCCTAAAACAGCTGATGCAGTGGAGAGCTTGGGCTATACATCGCTCGCCCTCGATGTTTCCGAGTTTCGTAAAATGGACGGTGGCCTCAGCTGCTTGTCGCTGCGCTTTTGAGATCAGATGGTGCCGAGAATCGCATAACTTCACTCCTGGAGTTGGCGGAGCGGTGCTATTTTGCGATGCCTAGTTGTGCCAGTTTCCTCATCGCCGCATAACCATCCCGGTTTGGGTGCACGCCATCATTGGAGAGTTCCGCCTTGAAGCCGCCTTGGGTATCGGTCAGCACGGCGTAATAGTCGACAAAGCGAATATGGGATTTCTGCGCATAGCTTTGCAGCCATCTGTTCAACTCTTTGATGATTGCCGCCGGCTTGAAGCCTGGTTTCCACGAAAACGAGCTAGCGGGAAGAATGGACGCCAGAGCTACGTGAATATGATGAGCGCGCGCTAGAGTCACCATCGCGATGATATTGTTTTTAAAGTCCTGTTCGGTCGTCGGTCCTGTATTGCCCGCAATATCATTCGTCCCAGCCATGATGTGCACGACCTGCGGCCGCAATTCAATGACGTCCTGAAAGAATCGCAGCAGAATCTGCGGGGAGGTTTGGCCACTGATGCCCCGTCCAATCACGCCATCGACAAACAGTTTCGGGTCGCCTGTTACCCAGCTCTCGGTGATGGAATCACCAATGAAAACGACCTTTGTTGGTGTGGTCAACGCCGCGTTGGCGCGACGGTATTTGCACAAATTTGGCCAATCACTCTTCGCACGCTCCTCTGTGGCCTTGAAATACGCCTGCACCGGTGGTTTAGACAAAAGCTGTGCAAAACTCGTCGGTGGACCCGGGTTCAGTGCACCTTCAACCGTATGTGCCAGCTCCTCAGGAAGTGGAATAGGGGGCGGACATGGGTCAGATACCATCGCTGTGGTAGGTGCTGTGTCGGTATCCGCGGGAAGCGCTTGGACGGCGCTCGGGGCCGACATCAGCACCGATAGGAATGTCAATGCGAGTGATTTCTGCAACTGTGCGTTCGCAGTTTGCCGTTTCATCTGAACCGCCTGTTCAAGTTGTTCGCCACACTTCCGGAAGCGCCTTCAAGTCATCGCCTATCTCGGCAAATACGATTCTAGTTGGCCGCGAGGGGGCCCGTTGGTTTCGAGCACCAATACCGTCGCAATCGGGTCAGTTGCTTGGCCCGGCAATTCAATGTCGACACCCGACGCATTTTTCGTGATCTTCAGCGGCTTTCTCGAAGCATCTGCGAGCAGAAATGCACCTGTAACGTTGCGAGGCACGTGGTCGAGGTGGAAAGTTGCGCCAGGCCAGGTGAAGAGTTCAATGTAAATGCGATTGGCGGCGGTTGTGGAACGCCAATTCCACGTTGGTACAAACTTCGGTTTGCCCTCCTTATCTTTCATGGTAGCGCTGAAGCTGCCGGCCTCGGGACCAAACAGGGTGGCGCTGGTTCCGTAGATGGCCTCGCCGTTGAGGGCCAACCAGTTGCCGATCTGATGAAGACGCTCGATCTCCTCAAGAGGAACATTGCCCGTCGAATCGGGCCCAATATTCAACAGATAGTTGCCGCCCTTGCTGGCAATGTCGATGAGATTACGCAGCAATGTCTTGGTGGACTTGAAGTCATGGTCGTATGACTTGAATCCCCACGTGCGATTCATCGTCATGCACGCCTCCCAATCGCGACCCGGATAGCCCTTCGCCGGAATGAATTGCTCGGGCGTGTCGGTATCTCCTCTATAGCCCCCGCCAAGGCGGTTGTTCCAGATGAGCTTCGGGTGTTGGTTGAGCAGCGCGACGATTTCTCCGGCGAGCGCGGGCGTCATATCAGTCGTGGGGGTGTCGAACCAAATGACTGCCGGGAAATCTCCATAGTTCGCGAGTAATTCCTTGAGCTGAGGTATGGCCTTGCTGTGGAGGTAGGTTGCGAAGTCACCATCCTGCGCCGGATCCCAGTGATGACTGGGAGAAACATGAGTTCCCGTCAGGTACGCCGCGCCGCCAGGGGCCGTCCAGTCCTGGTCTTGCGAATAATAGAAGCCGAGCTTGACGCCCTGTTTCTTAGCCTCCTCAGCGAGCTCGCGAATAGGATCACGATGAAAGGGCGTAGAGGCCACAATGTTGAAGGTACCTGCCTTCGAATCGAACATTGCGAAGCCATCGTGATGTTTGGCCGTGATAATGATGTACTTCATGCCCGCCGCCTTCGCAAGCGCGACGATATCGTGCGCGTTGAACGCGCGGGGGTTGAAGCTGCGGGCAAGTGCCTTGTAATCGGCAACCGGGATAGAGGCGGTGTTCATGATCCATTCACCGATGGACGGGACTCGCTTGTTATTCCATGTACCTGCCGGAATCGAATACAGCCCCCAATGAATGAACATGCCGAAACGAGCTTCGCGCCACCAACCCATGCGCGCGTCGCGCTGCGCTGTAGTCTCCGTGTCTTGAATCGCCGCCACGGCGTGATCCGCATTGGTTTCGATTTGGTGGCCCTCAGTCTGTGCAAGGCAGGGGAGTGCGTTCAAAAAGAGCAATGCCGTCGCGACGGTGAAGTGATGTATCTTCAAGGGTCCTCCTGGCCGCAAGCTAGCTTAAGAGAATGCCGGGTACAATCGTTGCCCCGTAGTTAGTATAATAAAACCAGACGATTTAGTCGGTTGGGCGATCGATTGCTGGGTCCCGACTGCGATTAGCAGCTGTCGATTTCAGTTTCTAACGGAACCAATCGAGACGATTGCCGCCCGATCAGTTGCGCTATGGTGCGGATTCCGATCCGAATGTCCCGAACGGAGGCATATCCAAAATTCAGTCGCAAACAGTTGCCATAGTGGAGTCGTGCGGAGAACATCGGTCCCGGTGCAATGCTGACGCCCTTTGCGAGCGCAAGCCAGTATAACTCTAGAGAATCGACATCCTTCGGCAGCTCCACCCACAGGACAAAGCCTCCGGCAGGGTGGCTCATCCGGCAGCCGGCCGGGAAATCCCGTGATATCGCCTCAACCATCACTTCGCAACGAGCCGCCAATGTCTGACGCAAAAGGCGAAGATGCCGCTCAACGTGCCCCTGGGCGAGGAACTGTACCATCACTGCCTGGCACAGCGGCGAGGTGTAGAGGGACAGCAGAATCTTCGTCCTCACCACTTCTTTGCGGTACCTGCCGGCTGCGATCCAGCCGATCTTGTAGGCGGGTGCAAGCCATGTTGCGAATGATCCGCAATGCAACACATGCCCCGCGTGATCAAATGCTTTCACGGGTCGGGGACGAACGTCATTGAAGTACAGTTCAGCCACCCGATCGTTTTCTATAACGGGAATCTCATAGCGTGCGGCGAGCTGTGCGAGCGAGAGCTTATTCTCATCCGACATCCTGAAGCCAAGAGGATTCTGGAACGTAGGCATGACCAAGCACGCTGTGACGGATCGTGTCCGAAACGCATCTTCGAGGGCATTTAGGTCCATGCCGTCGCGGGGATCGGTGGGGATCTCCCGTACTCGCAGTCCCATCCCCGCGAGCTCCCCAATCTGGGGCCATGCATTGGGCGTCTCGATCGCGATCGTGTCACCTGGTTTGGTGAGTGCGCGTAGGCACAGACCGACGGCCTCGATGCCGCCGTTCACGATCACGATTTCATCCTCGGCGCTGCCGACGCCCGAATCGAGGTAGCGCAACGCAATGAGGCGCCGCAATTCAGGGTCGCCAGGCGTCAGACTCCGAATGATCCCGGCAGGTTTCAGTTGGCGAGCAGCCCTGGCTGCGGCGCGATTGAGGTCGTCCCCCGGGAGAAGTTCGGGATTCAGGATGTCGAGCCCGAGTGATATCAGGTGCGGGCGGCTCATAGCCGTGACGAGATCGACAATCACGTCGCCGACGACAACCGGCGTGGCAACCGGAGGTGGAGATGTCGAAGCGGACGCGCGCATGCGCGGCAGCTCCTTTCGGCGAACGTAATAGCCCGAACGCGGACGCGATTCGATCAGACCCCGCGCCTCGAGGTGGCGGTAAGCGCGGAGAACCGTGCCTGGACTCACG
>Ga0182024_10008926_pt1 | contig 20937 bp, 4 predicted proteins | sample P32metaG_FD_120480 | JGI IMG/M metagenome (GOLD analysis project Ga0182024, IMG submission 120480) | Permafrost microbial communities from Stordalen Mire, Sweden - P3-2 metaG (Illumina Assembly) | ecosystem: Environmental > Terrestrial > Soil > Wetlands > Permafrost | place: Sweden: Stordalen...
AGGATATGTCGTTATTTGGCCAATAGTGCCGGGCGTCCCCACCAGGCACTCGACTATCGCAGCCCGCGTCAGTTTCGCGCGCTACAACCCCAACTCGTGGCTTAATACCGGGGGAGCACTACAGCAGCATCAAGGTCCAGATTTTGACCATAACGTTCGCGATGAAAGATGTGCAGTTGTCCACGTTTAATGACTTTCTTCGTCGCTATGGCCGCCTCGAGGTACGATCTGGGCAGTTCTCGGTGTATTCGCAGAGTGCCGTGCGCAATGGCCAGGTTAGTGGCTACGTAAAACCGTTGTTCACTAATCTTCAGTTTCGGAAGTCGGAGCAGGACAAAAGAAAACCAGGGCTCCGCAAGGTCTATCAGGGTGCAGTAAACGGTGCCGCCAAACTTCTCCGCAGAATGCACTTCGTGCTCGTCAGGAGGACGAAGCGTTGCGCGAAGAAGAAATCAATCGGCTCAAGCAATTTCAAATCCCATGGCGCGGAGAGCATAACTTGATATAAGACTTTAAGTCACGATTTAGCGAGTTCTGGCGTGAGGCTACCGCTCATCAATTCGATGAGAGCTATGATGTCGAAATTCCGGGCCCGGTCCTTTGGTCATCCGCGCGCAAATTCGACGGCTTGCGTCATTCGTTTTATGAATCGATGCCCGCGAAGGTTCTCAGTGGCGATTATCTCTTCTCAAAATCATGACATCGGAGTCGCGCAGTTCGGGATTGCATCCAATCTGTTGCTCGGCATGAAGCGGTGTTTACAGAGTGGCTGCGACCATTTGCTGGAGAAAGTCGGCCGGTAGCGGTCGCATTTACGTACGCTCACGCAGCGGCGATTCGGTACACCCGCCGATAACGTCGATGCGTGGCGCACGAACCTCCTGCGCCACCTGGTTGGTCTCCTAGCGGGACAGGGCTAGCGTTTCCCTTCTCGCCACCTCGGAATCGCACCGATCCGTTTCGCGTATGTACTGGCACAGCAGGTAGACCGTCTCCACCTCGCCCACATCAAGGGGAAAGCGGAACTCGATCTCCGGGCGCTTACCGCGTTGTCCGAGCGGACCAATATCCGTCTCGAGTAGCCCGTAATACAGATCGGGCCACTCCTCGCTTCGCAAACACGAGACTCGCGTTGGATGATCTTTTCGTTGATGATCGCTGCAGGTGAATTCGAGCACGCGACAATCGGGCTCTCTCTCGCACCGGCACTGGCAAACGCTGGTTTTCGGACAATCGCACCCGTGCCCGCGCGCTTGGAACAACACGGCGATTCTCGTGATCGATACTTCGTCCGAGCCGGGCAGGAACGGGAACATCTTCCGCTCCAACCGCAGCCCGAGCCTAGGGTCCTGCCCTTTCCCCCGACAGGAGTTTCGTAGCATCTGCCACGCATCAGAAAATTCGTGGCGCACGTCGAAGAAGCACCAGCCCTCGCCTGGAAGATGCTTTCGCGCCGCTTCCCTGGCCGCGTCGCGCAACATGCCTCCGCCTTCTCGCGACGTGTAGTTCAGATTGATAATCACATCGCTCAAGGTATCCACGTCGAAATAATTGTTTTCGGGCGGCAGTTCGATCCTCCAATGGCTCACCGCGCCTTGATATTCGAATGGCAGGTACCGCTCATCGCGGAAATTGAGCTCGAACATGCCCGAGTCGTTCTGGCCGCTCGACGTCGCGATAGCCTCTCTAGCCGCATAGGAGCGGACCATGCGCGGATCGTGCGGGCACACTTCGTAATCGCTGCCTGATCCGCATTCGCAACAGCAGCGCGTCGCCGGAAGCTCCAGCCGTGGATCGATGCGGGTCAGGCTGCTGAGCAGCGTCGCACGGCAATGCACGCCGTTGTACGGACCGGTCACGCAAGGAATGGTCAGCGTGACATTCTTGATGCGGCGCAGGTACTGGCCTGGATAATCGAGGTCAAACATCCATTCCGGAAGCTCGATCTCGCAATGGCCCGTTTCCTTGATCCGCAAAAACTCCATCGGGAAGTGGTACCGCAGCGAGAAGTGCTTGGTCAGTTCGTATTCTCGAATGTTTTCGTCTAGATACTCCTTCTCCATGTGCCGGAGCGCGAAGTCCAGGCGTTCGCCGGCCATGAGACCCTCGTGCAGGTTCTCCCATATTTCTTCGGGGATAAATCGCCGCGTGGTGTGACCTCGCTCGAAGTTGAACGCGCGCTGAGCCTCGTCCGCAGCGCGATGCGCCATCTCGTACATCTTGCGGTAGAGCGCTGAGGTTTCCTTTTGCAGGAACAGATAAATATCCGTCGCGGTGAATTTGTCGCGCAGGAAGTCCAGCACTTCGGTTGCGTTCTCGATCTGCCGCTGTTGATTGTTTAGCTCTTGCAGCGCCTGATCTCGCCGCATTTGCGCGCCGAGGATCTGAAGTTCGATCTGATGAATCTCAATCGGCAGCGTCTGCATCTGGTGAAACCATTCGACTGAGCGGCGCTGCCAGCCGGCCTGCGTCAGGTCCATCGAGGCAGTCGTGCTTTGTATGTCGGCGACCGACTGCATGATCCTGGCGATGGTGTCGAACATGAACGCCATCTTTTTACCAGTCGCCAACGTGAGGAAACTCGACATCGCCCCCACGTTGCTGTCCGGCAGGATATGAAACACCTCGCTTACTGCAGAGACGAGGTTCGCTCCGGTGCGCACCGCTACCGCGCTGGTGGTAAGATTCAGGTTCTGAATTTCATCGTTGATCAGATCGTTCTGGTAGAGGTTCGTATAATAGAGCAGGTTGGTTTGATTCACTTCCTTGGTCTGCTGAAGCGCCTGCACCTGCCAGTCCGCATCGCGCCACTGGTCCTGGCGAACGCTGAGACTGAGCTCGAGCAGGTCCTTTTCATGTCCGGCGCGAATCGAGGCGAGGGCTTCGGCATCTCCCTTTTCGTACGCCGTGAGCAGCGCGGACCCGAGTTCGCGTACGCGCCCCACCATCTCTTGCGCCTTTTGGATCTGATACGTGAAGCGGTACGGACTGCTGCGATGGCACCACTCCGTTTCGTCTGCGCAGGTTTCGGGAACCGTGCGCCAGCCATCGCGCAACGGATCGTCACCCCAATACGGCATGTCGTGATCGGGCCGGCCATTGCGTAGACGCCGCGCGTCGTAGCAAGTACGGATCAATCCTAACCGATCGCCAACCAGGCTGTAGAGATCCATCAGCCTTGGGTTGAGCGGCGGATTCGCGGGAGTAAACGCCATGACGGACTTTGGAGCCTCGGCCTTCGGCAGCAGGATCGTTTGCGGAGTGCGGCCGGTGATCTTCGCCACTGTGTCGTAAATTAGCCTCGCCTGCTGAAATGCTTCGGGAGAGCGTCGGCGCCGCATCAAAGCATCGCCCCAATCCACCAGCGTTTGGCAATAATGTAGAACCACGGAGCGGTGTAGCGCGACTTCGTCCGTGACCTTCGAGCTGTAGCAGCAAGTGCTGTTCGAATTACCGCGGCCAGGCGGAGGATTGGACTCCGTCGGGTTCGGCGCATTGGTTGGCGCGGGCGAGTTCACGGCACCGGGTGTATTTGCGCCAGTCGCGCTCGTCCCCTGCCCTTCGGCTAAAACGACAACTCCAGTAACGGACCCGCCCGTTTGCCCAGTGGCGGTTTCGCCGGTGGTGCCTCCCGCCAGATCAGTATCGCAGACCATCCAGGTGCAATCGTTGTTCAGCGGATCGAACGCGCGTGTGTACCACTTCAGGGCGAGTTCGAAACAGCAGTGCGTCCGCAGTGTTTCGGCAACCGCCATCACCGGAGAGAACCACGAGCGGGGGAACAGACGCGCGCCCGGGTCGTGATAAGCGAAGAACGGATACGAGCTCAATCCGCTCGGATAGGGAGACGAAGAAGGCAGCGGCGGAGGCTTGATAGCCTGCGGCAACCCGATCGACTGGTCCGTTGGCAGATCGTAGCGGAAACCCGCGGGCGAGGTGTCCGCGGTGTAGCCGGGAGGCAGCGTCGCGCTTCCGGTCACCTGGAAGTAGAGCGAGTCTCCGCCTCTGCCCAGGAAGACAAGATCGGCTGGCTCCGCAATGGCGACGTAGTCGTCGGATTTTCGCAGCTGTCCGAATTGGCGGTTGTGGACGCGGCACCAGGCGAGGCGCACCGCCGGGCTCGGCTCCCACTTCGCCAGCAGGGACGGCACCGTATTCTCTTCGTTCCATTCCGCCGACTGCTGCTGGAACGGATCGTAATAGGAATCCTGAAAACCGAACTGGTAGCTTCCCGAGAAACTGGCGTCGCCACTGCTTTGCGCGTCCGTCTGGTCCGTGTACTGATAGAATTGAGTGTCCTCCAGCCAGAAATAGTATTCGTCGATCAACACGGGATGATCGCTGCCGCACTGGCGGCAGCAGCCATTGGGTGGTTCTTCATGATGCGGCTCGAACCCGAGAGAAGCCTGCGGCACGCCGGCCGCCGCGATGCGAAGGAAGCGCGTCCCGAGTTTCATAGCCGATTCCATCCAGAACGGCAGCGTCAAAGGGTCCGTACTGCCATCGGCCGCCGCTTTGGCGAGCGCAGGCACGGTCTTCGGAGAGGGGGGCGCGGTCCCACCGCCAGTTGTATCCCCTCCAGAAGTACCGCCAGACGACCCAGCGGTCACAGGCGCAAGCCACGTCGGACGTGCGGTGTATTCCGAACTCCCGAGTGTCGCAAGACCTTCGCGCGGCGCCGAATTCGGAGGCGCGATCAATGCCGTGAGCTCGGACGGAACACTTTGCTGAAGAAGCTTCGGCGCGTGCTCTAGCGACTTACCGTCATCCTCCCACCAATCCAGTCCGCCGGGCGCAGCCATCGTGAGCGTCGAGTTTTGCAACTGCGATTCGAGGAACCGGAATGCTTCGATGCGGCGGGCCTTGCCCAACTCTGTCCATTCGAGCCAGTTCTCGCGATAGAGTTCACGCCGCTTGCACCTCTCCCAAGTGCGATACGTTTGAAAACGGCTATCCCAAATGCGCACGAATTCGCGGCCGACTTTCCAGTTCGGCTCCAAACCAAGGCGGCTGCGGCGAATGAAGGTCTGCACCGCCGAAATCGCTTCTTCAATACGGCTCGACTTCTCGCAAACGCCGGTTTCGACGTCGAGCAACAGAAGGTCGCTAAGGTCGGCCGGCTTCGTCGCGAAGGTTGAAGCGGACCACGGCAGAGGCACGCGGCTTGCGCTGCATAGATAGGAAACTAGCGCCTTTCGGCCTCGCTCGCGAAGTCCGTCGTTTAGGCGCTTCACGTCGCCATAGCGGCGCGGGTGTTCATCCAAACACGCATCGTTGACAAATCCCAGGAGATTCGCGTTTCCGGTTTGCGTGACTCCGGAAAGGGGCACAGGCGCGCTAGGATCGTCCGAAGCCCACAGGTCGGGCCGCGCTTTCGAAATGTCCTTCGCGTGGAAGCGGTCCATCAGGCGGCGGACCCAACGGTCAGCATGCCATACGCGCACCAGCCAGCGGTCGTCCTGAAGATCCTGGTCGGAGACCGTGTAAATAGTGCTTACTTGGTCCTGGTAATAGCGAAGGTGAAGATCCCAATATTTCGGCTTCGCCCCGATGTGACGGAGGAGCTGCGCGAGATTGCTCGGCGGATTCACCTCCGCCTCTTCAAAGAGTCGCCAGAGCGGATCCTTCGAGCGCCGCTCCGCTTCTTTGCGCATTATGCTGTAATCGAAAAGCCGCTCCCACCAATCGAACATCGCTTGCGTCTGCTGGAGCGACGGCTGCGTGCGCCTGTCCGCTACCGGAGGATGGTAATTATCTGTCAATGGAAGGAAATTGAAGTTGAAATTTGCAAGATGCTGCGTGAACGCGGTCGGACTGGTCCGGTAATACGCGTAGCCCGCGAAATTGACCGGGTTTGCGAGCATGAAGCCGAGTTCGGACTGATGATCTTCGCCCTTCCGAGCCGAAAGACCGAGCTTTCCGGCGAACAGCACCGCTTTGAACGCGCGCTGATATGTCCGTCGCATATCCCGGAGCGTGCTGGTGTAGAAGGCTTTCAAAAAAGCTTGCGCATTTTTGCTGCCCGGAAGGAATGTAATTCCCTGATCGAGCGCCTGGTCTTGGTAATCGCGATACAGACGCTGGACGGGAAGCGTGACAAGGCAATCCTCGCTATCGGGTCCCGCGTATTTCACCTGGAAGCCAGTGCGCTTGTGATGCGACGAACCCTTGGAAAAATCGGGCGCGGGCTGGCTGTATTCGACGACGATCTGATAGGCTCCGCGTCGCAATCGGGGCACATGTACCTCGGACTCCGTGTTGTCGGCCCAATTGTGATTGAGAACCGCAAAGGTCTTCGAGCCTCGCTTTAGCGTCACTCGCCACGAGGACTTCTCAGCAAGCTCGAAGTTGGGTTTCTCGCCTTCAGGAGTCGGCGCGCCGCCATGGAAAGCATATTCGCCTTCGCGTTCGACGAGCAGCACGCCGGACCACTTCACGAGTATCGGTTCCGCACCGCCCAGGCGATGCCCGTTGCTGGTCTTCACCGCGTAGCCGTTATGCACGTCGACCAGCGGATTCGTCGCGTTTGAAAGCCCGAGCGGAGGCACCACGGTTGGCACGGGACTATTGGTTTCGTCGCGTTCGTGGCCGAAGGCTTCCATGGGACCGCGCACGTCGCGCCAGAGGATCTGCTTCGCATCGGCCGCTGTGTATTCACCAAGCAGTCCGGTTCCGATCAAACCGAGCAGTGCCGGAATCGCGCCACCAGCGGGCGGAGGTGTCCACATCACCGACGGAGGCGCGCCGTTATCGGATTCCCACGGAGTTCCGGTATTCTCGTCGGAATAAAGATGGCTGAGGATGGTCCCCGCCACGGCGTCGAGATCCTCCTCGCGGCATCCCGTGCGCTGCGCGACATGTTTCGCCAGATGCGCGGCAATCACCTTGCGGCGTGCATTCGCCAGCGCGAAGTGACGCTGGAACCAGCACCAGCGCTTGTGTTCGTCGCACTCCTCAATCAGGTTGACCTCCGCGCTCTGCCAGTCGGGGAACAAAAACGCGACAAACGCCAGATCGAGGCGAGGCGCGAAATAGAGATCCTGAACCGCGGCTTGTTCGGCGGCGTTCAATTGAGGCAACTGACTGAGCTTCGCTGCCACCGCTTCGTCGCCGAGCGGCAGTTGAACCCACAAATCCGACGCGTTGGCATCGTACTGGAACGGACTGCCAACCGGTGAGTTCCACGCAGTGGTCGACGCAAGCGGCGTGCGGTACTGTCTCTGTTTGCCGCTGACTGAAAATCCCGATTCTTCGAGCGTAGAGGGAAAGAAATGTTGACCGAGCGACAGCAGCGGATCCTGCCCACTGGGTGGTGCGTAGCCGAAGTGCTTGCGAAATTCGTTGACGATTCGCGACCACGAAAGTTCGCGCGTGTCCTCCTCGCAGACCTCGACGCACAGCAGCTCTTCACGCAGCTTCCAAAGCGAGTGCTGCCCGGCGTCCTCCGGCACTTCGAGGGGATAGGTAAATGCATCGTCGGCGTCTTGCAGCGGAAACGACTCCTCGCAATGCTGCGGAGGCTCCGCGTTGAACAGATACAACAGTTCTCCGACCTTGAAATCCGATGCGCACACCTTGGCCAGCACTTCGGCAAAGCGCAACGTGCAGCCGGGACTGCTATTCCAAACGTCAGTGGACGGAGCAGTCGGATTGAATCCAGCCAATCGCGAAAGGGCGTCCAGATTATCGGTCATGAGCGCGATCTGTTTACCCTCGCATCCGTAGCGCGAGAGTGCATGCGCCCCCACTCCTTCGAGTAACTGGTGCTTCGCCCAAGGCCACATTTTCGCGGTACTGCCGACCCAGAGAGCGAGCAGATGCGTGCGGTCGGCTCCGGTCGACCCGGAAGTTTCGTCCTTCGGATCGCACAAGGGCAAGCGGAACTGGTCGCGCAGCATCTGGAACGCGGCAAGTTGCCGGATGAATTCGGGGTTGATTACCGAGCCGTTGAACAGGTTCAGGACAAGGCAAATATCGTAGAGCTGCGCGAACGTGTAACCCGCGCCGCATAGGTGCCTGAGGTTTCTCCACAGGCGAATAAACACGGTCAGTCGTAGCAGGGCAGATTGACGACCGTCGCCACCCGGGATCTGCACTTGATAATCGCCGAGGCAGCAGGGCTCGCATTCGGGGACGCTAGAGTTTTTCTCGTCGCTATTGTTATTGGACGTGGTGATCGGCACGCCCGATCTCGTCAATTCCACGAATTCGCAATAGCTCAGGCAAGTAGCGCTCAAAAATTCGGGCAGCGGGACCACGCCGCTATCCGAGATTTCCCTCGCCTGGACCGGAGTGAGTCCAAAAATCTGTAAAGTCGTTGATCGATCAATCGGGCTCGGCCGCGCATCGACTTGCGGTTGACCGCATGGCTGCGGCGGAGTCCCCTCGAAAACCGTCGCGTATTCTTCCGGAGTAATGCCCAGATATTCGATCGCCGTTTCGATCCGCACCGGATAACGCCACAGGAACGACTGGAAGCCTGGCGGCGGATTCGTAGGATCGAGCGCGAATTCGGTGATGCACTTGCGGAACGTCCGCATCTCTTCAAACCGGCAGCTACCGAAGTGGTTCAGGTGAGTGCGGGACACGTCGAGCGCCTGCGAATAGGGCAGATCGCACGAAGAAAAATCGGTCTTCAGATTGTTGTAAACCAGCGGTTCGACTGCCTGATCTGCCGCTATCGGCGTCGCCGGAGTCGAATATTCAGGCAGCGCTGCGTAAATCGCGATAGGATCGTGGCAATCGCGATCCTTTTTCTTGCAGTCATCGTCAGCGCATAGCTCGTACCCGGCTAACTTGTCGTCTGATGTGTCGTAAACCGTTCCGCTAACCGTGGCCGGAGCCGTGCCCAGATACTCCAAGCACTCATTCACGATGTCGATCATTGGCAGCGGCGTTTCGAGATTCGCGCAGCTCGCGAGCAAATTGCCGACGGGGCCGCGCCGAGTCGTGATGGCTGCCCCCAGCGTAATCTGACCGGTTCCCGGCGTTGCCCCTGGATTGTCGCACGTCGAGGCTTGAGAAAGGCTCAGCATCTCCTGCAAATAAGCGATGGGGCCCGTAGGCGAGAGGCACGGCGGAGGCACGCAGTTCATCAACGAGCCGTCCGGATTAATCGCCAGGAACGTCCCTCCCCCTGAAGGTCCGAGGGACGCGGGCGGCGGCGCCGCTTTCGCTTGCAGAGAACTGGCGTAATCGTAGGCTATCGTGCCCGTCAATGCCTGCTGGAAGTCTGCACCCGATAGACGGCTGATATCGCTCGCGCTGCGGAATCCACGTGCGTACAGAGCTTCCGCGATGGAGAAACGAAGGCTCACCGGATTCGGCAAGGTGACTCCGGCGACCGGATGAACCACGCTCGCGATTTCGAAAAGTTCATTGACCGCGGTGACCGCCTGCGTCAGCCAAGCCTGCGCCGCAAGATCGTTCGGAAATACGTCTTGTACGGCTGTCGCCAGGTTCGCTGCCGATATCGTCGATCCGAAAGAGAACTTCGCGCCCGAAATCGTCGACAGGTATTCCGCGGCTTCGAGGATGGGATCATTCGATGGCGCCGGCAGATCGAACAATGCGGGAGCGCCAATCGCCGGCAGTTGCGCGGCTGTGGCGACGGAGGAAACGGTAAAGAACTGTTGCACGGCGCGAATAAACGCGCGGATGCGCATCGAAATATAACCGGTCTGGTTCCTCGCCGGTCTGGGCGAGGCGCCGGGCGCGACCGGTTGGGTGAAGAGCGGCAGCCACGACGGATTCCCGACGTACGTGAAGAAATTGGTCCATTGCGCCGTTGTGACCTTCTTGAGTGTGTCCACCGTCGCGCCCGCCGGCAGCCACGCCGCGATTTGGTCCGCCAGCGAACTGGGGAAGTCTGCGAGTTTCGCGAATGTGATCAGGGTACCTTTCGGCAGGTCGTTCTGGACGGCATCGTGGATAGTGATCGTCGTCGCGCTCTTACTATCGACGGCAGTGCCGGGCTTAATATTGAAGCCGTACGCCGACATTCCAGCGACAACTCCGCCTGTATTGGCAAAAGTCAAGACAGTCCCCGCCGGACAGTCGGCATTGGTCGCCAGGACGACGTTCGAAATCGGGGCATTAAACGTGAGGACATCGGTCGTCGCCACGCCTCCAGTAGTTGCCGGGCTCAAGGAGATCTTTGTGGTGGTGACGCTCGAAATCACCGTTGTGCCGGCGGCAATATTCGTCCCGCTGACCTTCATACCGGCGACGATTTCTTCGGTGACAGGCGTTCCGTCAAAGGTCAGCTTGGTTCCCGTCGGAGCGTTCACATTCGGCAACGCCGTGAGGGGAGAACCCGCGGAGCTGAACGTAATCACCGTGGCCGCGGTGACACCGCCACCAGTGACAGACGCGCTGAGCGTAACCGCCGTAGCCGTCTCGATCTTCGTGACCACGGTGTCGGGAGCGATATTCGTTCCCGTCACCGGCATCCCCGGTGCGATTCCCAGTCCGACGCCTTGAATTTGTAGCGTTGTCGAGCCGCCGAGTGCGCCAGTGCTGGGGCAGCGGGTAAAGGGCGTAATGATGTAGCCCCGCGTTAACGTGTCGAGGTCGAGAAAAAGATAGCCGGTCGGATCGCTGGCGGATAATGTCTGAGACCAGATTATGAAGTCGTTGTCCTGATAGGTAGGCGGCGGATTCGGGACCGGATTGGGGGTCGGATCGGTTTGGGCTAGCCAATCGGTGACCAGTTTGGCGAGTAGAGTTCCAGCGTAGACCTGCACCGAAGGGCTGTTCGACGCGGCGGACACTCCCAGCGCGACCAATCTACGCGCGGCCTGGAAAGACGTGATGCTGGACCCGGATACGATGACGCCCGGCGTTGTGAACTTTTCCGAATCTAAATTTGAAATGGACCCTGCCTGTTCCGCCGCGCTGAACACTTGAAATAGCCGCTCGATCGCGTCGCCGGTCGCCAGTTGGAATCGTTGCGCTGCGGTCGTCGATTTATCTAAACTCGCGCCAAGCGCGTAGAAAAATCCGGCCGGAACGCCGAAAACGAGCCCGCCCGTCCCATTAAGGCCTACGCCCTGCAACAGCAGTTCGCTTTCAACCGACGACGCAAAGCTCGACACCGGGTCGACCGGGAATTCCAACAGCGCGGTCGCGGAGTTCAAACTCGTCTGCTCGCAGAAGAGTGCTCCCGATGCCGCGGCGACAAATTTAGTGAGACGCTCGGCCGCGGCGTTGCGGGACGCATAAAAACCGCTGACAGTACCTTCAAATTTTTGCCGGTCCTGTTCCAGATTATTCGAACTGCTGTCGCCGCCAGCGCCTCCCGGGTTGGGCGGATTGGTATACAGCGATTCGAGCGGATCGGGAGGCGTTGGTAGAACGTTGCCCTGCTGGCTCCAGATGATGTCGTAAGCCATGCGCGTGCAGTCGTTCGCCGATAGATTGGAGAGGTCAAGGGTCGCGAAGTAGGAGTCCTTCTTTTGCGCCTTTGTCATCGCCAGATACAAAGCATCGAAGGGAGGTGCAGTCCCATCGGTCGGGATGGCCAGATCGATCGCGTCGGTTTTCGGAGGAGACGGGAGCGTCAGATACAGGCTCGTATTCTGCTGGGACTGGTATTGATCCGGTGTGGGGGCAGGGCCAGGACTCACGATCACGTCGTAAAAATCGTTATTGATCGGAATCGAAACGCCGTTTCGCGTCGCAACCACCGTGACGTCCAGGAAGCTGTTCTGCGATGGAATGGGGACCGAAGGAGTGCTGAAGGGTATGATCGCTGTAGCGACCGAGGCCGGGATGGGGACATAGAAATTGCCGAGGATGGTAGACACCGCCACGGGTTCCACATGCTGAATGATGCCTGAGCTCAGGCTCATCGTAAAAGCAATCGGGGCGTTGTCCGACAGAGTGACCTTGGCGCTGAGCTTGATAGAAGTTTCGCTATTCACGGCGGCGACGGTGGTGCTCGGGGGAACGCCCGCCCCCGATATCGTCATCCCGACGGCAATGCCGTCCGTGTGGGCCACGTTGACATCGGTCGAAGCGCTGACCGCGCCCTTCGCCGTTGAGCTGATCGTGAACGAGGGATCAGGTCCGGTCCAGACGACCGAAATTTTTGGGGCATTACCGCCCGAACCGTAGACAAAGTAAAAGGTGACGGGGGTCCCCGCATCCACGAAGCTTGGTATCGCCGTGCCGAGTGTGAGTGTGGTCGTGGTCGAATTCGCCGAAACCGGGATGATAGAGACGGTGTTCCCGTTAAAAAGCTTCGAATCCGCCCCGGAGGTGACCACCGAGCCGAACGCGATGCCGTTTCCGTCAAGGACCTGGAGCGTTGTCCCGTAGCCGCTGCTGCCGGACCGCGTTGGCGACGCGACGGACGTAGTAACAGAAAGGACATAGACGTCGGGCGACCACGGAATCCCTACGAGGCTAATCTTGCCCGGATTGACCAGAGTTGAGCCGAGGGGGGTTTGGGGCTGCGGGCCTGCCAGGAACACCTGGATCTGGAGGTCCGTCAGGTAAGTGCTGAAGGTTCCGCCGTCGATCGGGGAGTCGGGGTGGATCCGGATTACAAGAAAGTTATCAGGCATCGCGATTCTCCTTTGGTGCTGCTGGACGAGTCAATTCGGGCGATTAAAACGATGCCTTGACGCCGAACCCGACGCCGGCAGCATTCACAAATCTGTGTCGACCGTCCGGATCGGCTGGCGTATAAGTTCCTCCTACATTGGCAGTCGCAAACCCTGTAAATTTTGGAGTTGTCTGAGCAAGTGGATCTAAGTGAATATCCAGCTCCGCTGCGGCTTGCCATTTAAGACTGCCGCCAGAATCGGCAATCAGAGGCTGGATGGGTAAACCGAATTCAATGAAATCTACTTTTTCGCCGTTTTTGTCTTTCTTCCAAGCCAAATTGAGCGCCGTGCCTTGAACTCCGGCCGTTGGGGTTGCCCCTGTCTTAAAATCAAAAACCAACGCGGGCTCTTTTAGGACGCTCAGTTCGCTCAGGCCGAATCGAAGCCCCTTATCCCAGGTCTTTATAACAGCATTCCTATAAATCGGGACTGCTTGAAACTCATCCGATCGCAAATTTTTTGTCTGCCCCGTCTTGTCGACACTAAGATCAACTGGATTGTATTGGAGGGAGAAGTCGATACCGGCTCTCGGTTTGCCTTCGTCATCTTTCGCGGGAGCTGCTCCGGCCGGTAAAGTACTTCCAACAACTCCTACATACGTCTTGTCTGGCGGCCCACCAGGCGTGGAGGGAGGAGTGACCTTGTATTCAGCGCCAGTGGGGGTATCGATTTCCAAAGTAGATTTATTTTCTTTATTAGTTTTTTGATCGCGTTTGGCCGGGTCGGCTCCCTCCGGTTGGGTGTGCCCTATAACGCCAACATATGTCTCCTTCGGCTTCCCTGCCGCCGGATTCGGGGTGGCCTTGTACTCTGACCCCGTTTTGAAATCGATTTTTAGTGCTGGGGTTTGGTCAATCTTTTGAGCGTCTGTACCATCTGTTCCGGTTGGATCGACCATTCGAATTGGATTGTTTCTCGTGTAGGAATATAGGTTGATACCGTCTACCAGCCCTTTCGGGTCGCAACTCGTCCATCTGGTCAGCCACGGCGCGTAGTATCTCGACACGTGATAGGTGAACCCGTTCTCTCGGTCTCTCTCCTTTGACGTGTACCGATACCGCTTCCGCCGAACCTCCGCTGCGCTGGTTCCCCCTTGATACATCGTGTCTCCATATGGGCTGTACTCCTCGTACGTGATCAACCCGCCCGCTTCATCGACCTCAACGCTGGCCGAGCCCAAATGATTCGCCAGTTGATAGCGTTGCTCCGGAGTTGGGGCGTGAATCGCGTCGCCGTCTTCGATGGTCCTGGTTTCCACCAGAGCGATGCGCTGCTTGTCGTCCATGATGTGCAACGTTTCGCGCTCCATCGCTATTTCGCGGCTCGAAAATTCGCGAAACACCTCGAAACCGCCCACATAGACGCGTTCACTGCTTCGCTTGCCGCATTCGCTCTCGGTCACCTTGCGCGCGCGCTGCCCGCTTGCATCGTAGACGTAATATGTTGTCGCCGGCCGGCCTGCGTTCACCACCTGCCGCGATGTCGCGCTGAGCTGATCCTTGTAATTCCACTCCATCAACGGCAGATGCGGCATGCGCGTCATGTTGCCGTGTGCGTCGTAGGAATATCGTTCCACAAGAGCGCCTGGACGAGTCTCGATCGACGTCTCGCTCAGCCGGTTGCTTTTCTTTCGCTGTTCGAGCGAGCTCGCTTCGCAATAGGCAAATGCGCGGGCCCAATCGCGGTGCGCGGCCCGATGGCCCATTCTCAGAAAATTGCCGGCGGAATCGTAAGAGTAGGACTCGGTGTAACGCTGGAGCGCCTGCAAGTCGGTCAACTGCGCAGCGCCTTCGAACGGATAATCGCGGTCGTCGCCATGTTCCGGGAAAAAATTGAACGCGGATTGGCCGATATGCTCGCGGCCCGTCGCTTCGATCAGCCGGTAGACCGCGTCGTAGGTGTAGTCGCACGCGGAATCGAGCTTCTGATTGGCGTGAAACACCGTCTTCAGAGCGCTATCTTCAATCCGCGTGATGTTGCCCACTGGATCGTAGGTGTAGCGCAGATCCTGAATCGTGGTGGGATACTTGAAAATTTTCGCGGACAGTCCGGTTTCGACCGTCGTGCGCGTGGTCTTCAGATGGACGAGGCGGAAGGTCTTCTCATCATACTCGTACGTCGTCTTCAGGCTGTTGGCGTAGCGGCAAATCGTGCGCTGGCCCTTCGCATCGTAATTGATGTAGGTGATGAAACGCGTCCAGACAAGCTGGCCGTTCTGTTCGGCGCCGCGCAGATTGACGTCGACCGCCTCCAGCAGATTCGCATCATTGAATTTCGGCCGGTAGACGCTCCTATCCGGCGCGGTGACGGCGATTGCGCGATTCAGCGCGTCATATTTCGTTGCGTTCGAAAACGTCCGGTTTTGGAACGGCTGCGAGCGCGACCAGTCCGGCGCCTGCTTATATTCGCGCGTGAGGCGGCGCGCGCTATGTAGCGGATTGCCTTTAAAGTCGTAGAGATCGGTGACGACAACGCCCGCGCCATCGAAATGCCGGAACGCTTTTCCGCGCAGATTGGCTTGCTTGCGCTGCGCTTCGGAGAGACCTGTTTCTAAGCTCTCACCATAAATCGTTCGCTCAAACAAGATTTCCTGAGGCAACGCCTCGCTTCTGACAAACGACTTCACAGGCCGGTGCAGATCATCGTATTCGGTGCGGAAGGCAAATTCGCGGCTGTTCCACGCGCGCACCGGATTGCCGACGGCGTCGTTGAGCATCCATCGCTCGCCCGCTTCCATGCTCGCCTGGTGAATCCGCGTGTTGAGCATGTCGTAGTCGTAGCGCATGACGACGCGGTCCAAAGGGTCGATCACCGCGCGCTGATTGCCCTCGATATCGAGCACGCTGCGCGTGCAGAAAAACTGGTCATTCCCGTTGTCAGCAATGCTGAGAAACGTTCGGCCCAAGCTGTCAAAGTGGGCGACCATCGGCGTATTCGCATCCTTGGCTGTTTTGATTGCGGCCGCGCGCTCGTGCGGTCCCTCTGCGCCGCCAATTCGCTGCTGATACCAGGTCGGAAGATAATTGGAGTCGGATAGTCGGCTGAAATATTCGCCCACATCGGGATCTGTTTTTGGATCGAACGTCACCGTATCGTTGACGTCGTAGGTCATCTGCTTCCAAGGGTCGAAGACCACTTTTTCGAACGTGTTGTTCGGATGCAGCGTGGCGACGACGCGCAGAACGGGATCGTAGAACAGGACGCTACTGACACCCCGTCTTTCGATTCCGAATTGCGGCGAGGAGCTAAAGAAAGGCTCATATTCCCGGACCGGCTTGCCCTTGTTGTTATAGATCTTCGCGCCCGATCCGACCCAGCGTGGATTCACAACAGGTGAGTTCGGATCGTCCAGATCGAGCGGGCCCGGTTCAGCTTGGATCTTGGTTTGCGCCACTCGGCCGAATCCGTCGGAATAGACGAAATGCAACTGTACGCGGGTCTGCTCGCCCGGGACGAGATCGGTAACGTGCGTCTCGCGGGCGATGGAAGTGGCGCAGACGGGAACCCGATCGAGGTCATAGAGAATCCGCGTGGTCGCCGTGCCGATATGCTCGATCGCCAGCGCGTAAGGATCGTTCGCATCGAAAAACTCTTTGATTTGGTGCGGTGTGAGATCGTTCCCGAAGCGGTTGAACGAGTCGCCCTCGACGCCAGTCGCCTTGCCCATGAGAGCTGTCCCCGCGAGCATCCCCAGTGCATCGAAGCGAGCCTCCGCGCGATTGCCATTCGGATCGGACACGCGCTTGAGTTGGAGGACGCGGTAATCGAGTTCGGCCGTCGTCTCGTTACCGGCGGCATCACGCTTGTAGACAAGCGACAGGTTGTTCGTGTCGTAGTTGACGATAGTCAGATTGGCGAAGGGATCGCGGAATCGATGCGGTAGGAAGAAATGCGTCCGCGCGAAATCGAGTTCCCGCGCAGCCGGGTCGTCCGCATCCGGCGAATAAAAGGCCCGCCCGGAAGGGATCCAGAAGGGGCCGTCTCCGTCCAGATCGCGATATTCGGCGTGGGCGAGAGTCGACCGCATCTCATCCGCATTTACCTTCGCGCTAAAGATTTCGAGCAAGCCGCATGTAAGCGCCAGTTTGTAGCTCTCTCCGGGCAATGCCATCGATTCAACGCGTCCTAAGGGCAAGAGTCCGTCGAGGTCGTTCTTCCGATAAACCGACCGTGACCGCTCGATCAAACGCTTCTCGATTCGTCCCGGCGCAGGCTGTGCGTCGTAGGCAATCTCGTTCACAGATGCCGCGAGGAACGCGACCGCATCGAAATCGAGAGGACGCGCGCGTTTGAGCTCAGGAGCCGTTAACTCATAGCTGCTGGATTGCGAAGGGATGGGTGTGCGATAAGCATCGGGTTCGAGGATCGCGTTCGTATACTGATTTTCGGTGAGCGTCGCGAGGGTCTTGCCCTGCTCCCCGAACGCGGGCTTTCGGCGCTGATAACCGATGGAAGCCGACGTCAGGACGTTGCCATAATCGTCCACCGCGAGAGTCAGCGTATGGCCCATGCGCGGATCGTCCGGATCGCGCTCATAGTGAAACGTTATCGTCTCGCGCGGATGCGTGAAGAAGACAGCGTAGCGGTTCGACGCGAGCGGCTGAAGCGGTCGGATCGTGAAGTTGCTTTCGGCGACTGTATAAGGGATTTGTGCCTTTGCCGTTCCGTCGAGGGCGTAAACTTCCTGGCGCAGCATGGAGCCTTTGAGGGCGCGGCAGGCCTCGCGCGCTTCGTACGGCGTAAGTCCGGCGGGCAGAATCGTGTCATTGAGCTGCGCGTCGTCGGGGAAATATTCGTGCTCCAAGTGACGCGAGATTTGTCCGCTGGCGAGAAAGACTCCAGTGTGGGTCCACGTTTGGGTGAGTACTGGAGGCACGCTCGACGCCGCGTCGATGTTGTCGCCGGTGGGAAACGTTCCCGGCGCCATCAGGCTGGCGATGTCTTCCGTATCGAGCTGGTCGACGCGACCGAAGCCTCGAAACTCGCGTTCGAGCCCATCATAAAATCCGTGATGATACGTGTAGCGGCTGACGAAGCGATTGCGGCTGACCTCATCGTAGGTCTCGACGCGCTTCACCACGTGGACCGCAAACGGCAGGCGGGTGACCCAAGGCGTCCCCGCCGCTTGATCGGCCAGATAAAATTCCGTCGACGACGCGTATTCGATGCGCGTTTCCGCGCCCGCATGGTTTACGACGAGTTCGAGCAAGTGAGGCTTCCGGCCACCCATCAGGTCGATATAGCGAAGCTGCCGTCGCTGCTCGCCCGGCAGAGGCGACGACCATAACAAACACGCCGTGCCGCGGCCGAGAAAATCCATCACTTCGACCGCGGCGAGATTATCGCCGGGCGGAAAAGGATCGACGCGCCGGGCCGAGCTCCAGCTGTTGCCCGTCTCGTTGAGAAACACTTCGACGCCGCTGTTGCCCAAATACAGAATGTCGGACGTGCCGGAGCCGTCCGTATCCGCCAGCCGGATGCGCCGCTGGTCGAAAAGATCGGGCGTATCGAACCAAGGAGAACGATCCATGGTAATCTTCGCGCCGAAGCGTCCGTAGCCGAGGTTCGGCCAGTAGCAAATCTCGCCGTTGCGGATGCGTACGATGTCGGACAAGCCGTCGCCGGTTATGTTGGCGAGATAGATAGACTGCGTGCCGTCGGCGAAAATCGCCCGCGGACCCGACTCCTCTTCTTCGAGAGGGATGCGTACGCGCACCGCCTCGCCGAAACCTTCGTTCAACAAAGATGGATGCCATTTGAAGGCATCGTCCTCGGTGATCAGAATGTCCGCGATCCCGTCGCCGGTCACGTCGACGAAGCGTAAATTCGGATCGCTCCAGTTCAAAACAGGCATCGAACGGAACGCGCGGAAACCTTTCCATCCGTCTTCGATGTTGCGTTCGTAAAAGCCTGGCGAGGACGAAGAAAAATCGACGAGGTTCAGATTGCCGTCGCCGGCCAGATCCATCAGGTGATGCGACCCATCGCTCAAGGTCGCGAGCGCGGGCCGTACTCTCACGACCTCGGTCGCGCCAAACCGTCCTCCGCCGAGATTCGGCTTATAAAACCATGACTGATCCTGTTCGGTCAGGACACCGGAGATGCCGACTCCGTCCAGATCCAGAAAGCGGTAGCCGCCGCCATCGATTCCACTGGGGAGATTGCGCAGGCTCTCGTCGTCGACGTCCCGGACTTTGAAGCTTTCGCAGTCCGGATCCTCCAGGGGGCTCGACGTATAAGAGAGATTCAGCGTCGGCAGGGAGCGCGTCAGATAACGGCCGTCTTCCGCAAGCGTGTGGCCAGATTGTTTGACCTGTTCGAGAAAAGAGCCGATGGGCTTTTCGCGATATTCGAACGACGTGGAGCGGACCAGGTAATTTTCCTCGCCGAGTTCCTGCGGGAAATGATGGAACATGAGGACGCGCCGGCATAAGCGGTAGGTCCGCACTTCGAAGCAGGAGCGAAAAGAGGAGAAAGGATCGCGGCGGACGGCCCAGGAGCGCTGCGCATCGTAGGACGCTCGCACGAAGCTCCCGCCGTTCGACTCTTCTTCTTTGTAGCGGCCTTCACCGTAATCGAAGACCAGGCTGAACATCCATTGCGCGGCATCAACATCATGCTGCTCGACGTGGGGATTGCGCAGGTCCGGCTTGGCTGGATCGAACAGGAGGGGAACACGATTTCCATAGCGGATACGCTGCAAATACCGGTTCGCGGACCGCTCGCGATGACGTTCAGTGGCCAGATTGAGGTCGACGCCCGCGCCGTTTTCTTCGGCATAGTCATAGACGATGGCGTTCCCCTTGTCGTCGAAACTGTGGCAGATCAGCCAGCTAAATATATGCTTCGGGTTGCGAGGATCGGCGATCTGCGAATTAGCATCGAAGCCATAGACCGTCAGAATGTTGCCTTTGGAGATCGAGCGCCAGTGCGTTGCGCCATCGTCGAGACGGGTCCAACGCTCGATACGGGCGAACAGTCCCTCTGTGCGCGGACGATATGATTTAATTGCGTACCCTTCGCGCGGCGGAATCGGCTCATCAATCCAGCGCCCATCTTCGTCGCGGACGAGCACCGGAACCAAATCCTCCGATCCCGACAAAATGAAAATGTCCGACTCTTTGTAATCCGCGTAGCGAGGCAGGCCTTTATCGGTTCTCCGCGTGATCGAAGGCAGGGACAAGTTCCAGCCGAAACCGAAGGAGGCGTTTCCGCCGCTCGAATCGTAGGAAAGATTGAGCTCAGGACCGAATCCCGACCTCCCCTTGCTGGTCGCGATGGGAACGGTCAAGGCTCCAGCGCCTGTGACCGGATTGGCCGCGAATTTTTCGTCGATGCCGCGGATTGCTCCCCCGCCCTGCGGCAGACTAATGGTCGGTGCTTTAAACTCCGAAGCCCCTTCACTAGCGGTTTCCGGAAAGGCGGATCCTGTGTTCTCAGGCATCGCTTAAAGCCTCGCGATTCCTTCTCGTCACGGTATCTTGTGCCGCAGAGCTCGCGACACACTGTCGGTCGATACGGCTCACAAGCGCCGCCAGCCCAGGCGTCTTGCGCTATCGACGTAACCCCCCGTATCACAACCATGCGCATACGTTCAACGTGAGGCGAGAGGTGCTAAGTAACCGTATCGTTCCTAAACTTATCTGGCCAACCGCGCAAAGCCCCATTGCCGCGCGACGGATGCGGCCAGAATAGCTTCCTCAACGCACTCCTAGCGCATCTACTCAAGGCCGCACCATACGAATGGCGCGGTACTATGAAGCCCGAACCCGAACTGTAGTTCACGGCCAACAACAAATGGCTCGAAGGCTTAACGACTCACTCGAACTGATAGGCATAGAATTCTGATTGAGTACGAACAGCCACACTACCGTATTGATGCTCGCGCGGGGCCACTTGGAAACAAAATCGATATTTGGTCAGCGATCTTCGAGACAGCGATGGGGCAAGGATGCCTTTCGTGAAGTGATTTTTTAAGCGCGCTGGAATAGCCGGCGCCAAAAAGTCTGGTTATAGCCCTTTCATTTGGAGTGCGTACGTCCTCCGAGAATCTTTTGATCATTTCAGAACCCTCGACCCCACACCTCGCGTCGCTCTGCTCAAGGTCGCCGCGCCAGTCCCTGGACGGACCGCTTCGCTCTGGCACAACTTCTTGAGTAGCTTCACGACGCTCATTGGTAGCTGCGCAGCGAAGAGGCGTATTCCGCCCTCGCCATCTCTTTTTGTGAAGATGGCGAGGGTGGGGAAGAAAATGTTTAGGGGCCATTCCATTCAGGGGCCAAGGAGGGAATCGATCATGGTTACGTGTCCTGCATGTGGTGGGGCG
>Ga0182024_10008927_pt1 | contig 20936 bp, 19 predicted proteins | sample P32metaG_FD_120480 | JGI IMG/M metagenome (GOLD analysis project Ga0182024, IMG submission 120480) | Permafrost microbial communities from Stordalen Mire, Sweden - P3-2 metaG (Illumina Assembly) | ecosystem: Environmental > Terrestrial > Soil > Wetlands > Permafrost | place: Sweden: Stordalen...
AAGGAAACCGGCGGGCTGGTCATCCTGAAAGGCAACCTCGCGCCGGAAGGATGCGTCGTGAAGGTCGCGGGCCACGAGCGGATGTTGCATCGCGGGCCGGCGCGCGTGTTCGATTGCGAAGACGACGCGTTCAAAGCGGTGTCGGCGCAAAAGATAAAACCGGGCGACGTCGTCGTCATCCGCTACGAAGGTCCACGCGGCGCACCCGGAATGCCGGAGATGCTTGGAGTCACGGCGGCCCTGTCGGGACAGGGCCTTGGAGAATCGGTCGGCCTGCTGACCGACGGACGCTTCTCGGGCGCCACGCACGGCCTGATGGCCGGGCACGTCGCGCCGGAAGCGGCGGTCGGCGGCCCGATTGCGGCGCTTCGCGATGGCGACGTGATAACGTTCGACATCGCCAAGCGCAGGCTCGACGTCGCGCTCAGCGACGAGGAAATCAAGACGCGGCTCAAGAATTGGAAAGCGCCGGAGCCTCACTACAAGACTGGCGTGATGGCAAAGTATGCGCAGACGGTGTCGTCTTCATCGCGCGGCGCCGTGACACATTGAGGGAATCAGCCCAACCCGGAGCGGCAGATGCGCGCGCGCGCGAAGCGCGCGGGCGCATCTGCCGCGTTGTGGCGACGACGCTCGCGCGGTGCGCGACGCTCGCGCTCGTCGTCCTGTGCGCGCGCGAGGCGCGCGCACAGGACGACTGGCAGGTCATCGAGCGGCATACCACGTCGCAGGCGCCGGCCTCGGCCGGCGCCGGTGCTGCCGCGCCCGCCGTCACGGCGGGCGGCGAGGTCCAGGCGTGCGGTGAAACCGCTCGCCCGGCGAGTGACTCTTACAAAACGATCGTCAACCAGCTCAACGACATGTGGGGTACCAACTTCCAGGTTTATGAGTCGCTCAGTGCCGGCTCGCCGCATGCCCGCAACGGCGGATGCATCTTCTACAACCAGAAGTTTTTGGATGGCCTGTTTCAACAATGGATGAGAATCGACGACCCCGATGCTGTCCGGCCGATGCTCTACGCGATCTTCGCTCACGAGATCGGTCATCTCGCGCACAGTGATTTCGATCCCGACAGTCAAAACGTCCCGGTGAAAAACAAGGAGCTCGCGGCGGATCAGTTCGCGGGCTACTCGCTCGAGCGGATGGGTATGCGGCGGCTCGATCCCGTTGAAGTGACGCGCTACTACCAGCTCACTGGCGACGACTTCGTCGGTCACGCGTCCGGCCATGGCAATGGTGACGAGCGCACGACGGCGTTCGAGGACGGATGGCATCGCGCGCAAATCGGACTCCCCGAACAAGGTACACAACAAGCCGGCGGACTCGGCGAGCCGTAAAATCTTAGTCGCGATTCTTGAACATGAGCGCTTCGACAATTTCAAATTCATCACAGGCTACGATGGACGCGATTCGCGCCGGAACTGACGCGATCGAAGCCCGCGCACTTGGCTTTCGCTACGGCGATCGCGAAGCACTCAGCGACGTAACGTTCTCGATCGCGCGCGGCGAGATCTTCGGGTTCCTCGGACCCAACGGCGGCGGCAAGACGACTCTCTTCAAGTTGCTGTCGACGCTGGCGCCGATTCAATCGGGCAGCGCACGACTCTTCGGTCACGACCTGGCGGGCGAAACCGCTGCGGTGCGGCGCAGGCTGGGCGTTGTGTTTCAGCATCCGAGTCTCGATGGCAAGCTGACCGTCGGCGAAAATCTCGCTGCTCATGGTCATCTGTATGGGATCTCCGGCAAGCGGCTGCGCGAGCGCAGCGCGGCGATGCTCGAGCGGCTGGGATTGTCGGCGCGCCAGCGGGACAGGGTCGAGACGTTATCAGGCGGACTTCAGCGCCGGGTCGAATTGGCCAAGGCTCTGCTGCATGAGCCGGCGTTGATGCTGCTCGACGAGCCCAGCACCGGGCTGGACCCTGCCGCGCGCCGCGAGTTCTGGAATTACCTCGAGCATCTGCGCGAGCACGAGGGTGTAACCATCGTGCTGACGACGCATTACATGGAAGAGGCGGAGCGATGCGATCGCATCGGCATTCTGCATCAGGGAAAGCTGGTCGCAATCGCGCCGCCGGGCGAGCTCAAGTCCGAAGTCGGCGGCGACGTGATCGTGATTCGAACGGCCGCGGCTGAAGTCCTGCAGCGAAAAATCCTCGCGCGCTTCAAGCTCAAGAGCCAACTCGTGGACGGCGCGATTCGGATCGAAAAATCGCGCGCGCATGAGCTCGTTCGCGATCTAATCGACGCATTTGGCGAGGAAATCGAATCGGTCTCGTTCGGCAAACCGACTCTCGAGGACGTCTTCGTGCATCTGACCGGGCATCAGTTCTTTGCGGACACTGCGCCGACGGATTAAAAAAATGGGCGAGATTTTTCTTCAGGCTCAAACGCTCTGGTACCGCGAGGTCGTGCGGTTCATCCGCCAACCGATCCGCGTGGTCAGCGCGATCGCGACGCCGCTGGTCTTCTGGCTGCTGCTCGGCGCCGGTCTGCAAGCGTCGTTCAAACCGAGCGGGATGCCGCCGGGGCTCGACTACGTACAATACTTCTATCCCGGCGTGATCGTGCTGATGCTGCTGTTCACGGCGATTTTCGCGACCGCCTCGACGGTCGACGATCGCCGCCAGGGTTTTCTGCAGGGAGTGCTGGTCGCACCGATCTCACGCGCGACGATCGTGCTCGGCCAGGCGCTCGGCTGCACGACGCTTTCGCTGATGCAGGGAGCTATCTTTCTCGCGATGGCGCCGTTGGCGGGAATCCATCTCAGTCTCGAAGCGTTCTTCGTGTCGCTCGCGATGATGGGGTTGATCGCGTTCGCAATGACGAGCATCGGACTGGCAATGGCGTGGAAGACGGAATCGACGCAGGGCTTTCACGCGTTCATGAACATGCTGCTGCTGCCAATCTGGATGTTGTCGGGCGCGGTGTTTCCGGTGGCCGGCGCGCCCGGATGGTTTCAATGGACGACGCGGCTGAATCCGCTGACGTACGCAGTGGATGCGCTACGGCAGGGCCTCTATCTTGCGGAGCCGGCGTCCAGCGGCGCGACGATGCCGATGGGTTCGTCGGTCGCGATCGCAATCGCGTTCGCGGCGTTCGCATTCATCCTGGCAACCCGCGTCGCCCGCACCGCCTCAACGATTTGATTTCCGCGCCATCCCCTCCGGGATTGTTCCCCTTCCCTCAAGGGAAGGGATTAGGGGCTAGGTTGGCCCGCATCGAGCTGCTACCTCGGCGGCATTCTAAGCGCGCCGTCGAGCCGGATCGTTTCGCCATTCAGCATTTCATTCTCGACGATGTGGCGCGCCAGCGCCGCGTACTCTGACGGCTTGCCCAGCCGCTGCGGGAACGGGATCTGCGCGGCAAGTGCTTTGCGATTCGCCTCGGGCAAACCCGCCAGCATCGGAGTCTCGAAAGTTCCCGGCGCGATCGTGCAGATGCGGATGCCGAGCGACGCGAGGTCGCGGGCGATTGGTAACGTCATCGAAACCACGCCGCCCTTCGACGCCGAATAAGCTACCTGCCCGATCTGACCGTCGAACGCGGCGACCGACGCGGTATTGATTATCACGCCGCGCTCGCCGTCGGTGCCCGGCTGATTTTTGGCCATCTGCGCCGCGGCCAGTCGCGTCACATTGAATGTGCCGATGAGATTCACTGCGATCACCTTGCTGAAGAGGTCGAGCGAGTGCGGGCCGTCCTTGGTCACCGTGCGCATCGCGCGGCCGATGCCGGCGCAGTTTACGGCGATATGAATCGAGGCGAACTTCGCGACCGTCTTCGCAATCGCCTCGGTCACCTGATCGGCGGAAGCGACGTCAGCTTCGACGAAGAGCGCGTTGGCGCCGAGCGACTCGGCGACCTTGGCACCGGGCGACGACGGTAAATCCAGAATCGCGACCTTGGCGCCGGCCGTTGCGAATTCGCGGACAGTCGCTTCGCCGAGTCCCGAGCCGCCACCGGTCACCAGCGCGACCGCATTTTTGAGATTCATATCAACCTCGCGGAAGTAAGTGCTGCAAACGCGAAAAGGTTAGGATTGCACACGCCGGGATGCAACTCCGGCGGCGAGTGCGTTTCCCGCTCGTTGTCCTCGATCAGATCGCAGCTCCTGGCTGTTGAACGGGTGGTGACGTTTCGAGTAGTCGCCGGGCGGAAGCGACCGCATCTCTCGAGCCGGCCAGTTCGAGGATGTCGCCTACGCGCAGGATTTCGTCACCGGTCGGAACTACCACTTCGGAGTCGGCGCGCCCGATCGCGACGACCACCGCGCCGCTGTTGGTATGCAAGTCCAGCTCGGAGAGGCTTTTGCCGATACCTTCGCTGTCGGCGCGCAGCGGGACTGGCGTGATCATTCCGATGCCGGGGACTTCGTAAGAGTCGCCACCCGCATCTGTGGGAGCGCCTCGGAGTGCCGTGGCGATCAGGCGCGTGGCGTTGCGAATCTGGCCCTGCATCTGGCGCGCGCTTCGAGTCACTATGACGATCATCAGCACGATCGTGATTACGATGATTCCGATTCCCTCGACCGGCGCCATGAAGGGCTGAACGATCGCAAGCAGCGGCACCGCGGCGACCAGCAGGATCGTGATTTGCAACAGTTCGACCAACGCGCTCACCGCGGGCGCGCCACGCGGCGGAAGTTCGGCGAAAGCGCGTGACGCGAGCGCGGTCGCGAGACGGCGCGACCCGAAATACATCGCGGCTGCGGGCGCGGCGCATAGCAGCAGCGCGAAAGCGTCAACGAACAGGCCGGCGGAGAAATACGCGAGATGTTCCATGCTCGCAACGGTGGTAGTCACGTCGAGCGGATCGAGCTCGTTGACGATCAGAATCGCGCCGATGAGTACCGCGCTCGAAACGATTGTGACTATGGGCCATGCAATCGAGTTGGCTTCCTTCGCCGGCTGTCCCGCGTTGCGAATCCGCTCGAGCCATGAGTCATAGAGCGCCTCGAGCACCTTCAGCGGGCGCGGCAGCCGGGCCGCAACGAATTCGGCGACCGGGATCGAGCCGCGAATCATATAGGGCGTCAGGAAAGTGGTGACCGCGGAGACCGCCACGGCGAGCGTGTAAAGAAAATCGCGTGTGGCGCCCGTCTTCAGCCCCGCGCCGGCAATGATGAACGAGAACTCACCGATTTGCGACAAGCTCATGCCGGCTTCGACCGAAGTCTTGGTGCCGACCCCGCTCAGGATCGAGGCCAACGTCACACCGACAATTTTTCCGCCGACCACCGCGGCCGTCAGCACGATCAACGCCTGCCAGTGCTCCGCGATGAGCTGCGGATCGATCATCATGCCGACCGAGACGAAAAACACCGCGCCGAATATGTCGCGCAATGGCGCGACTAAATGCTCTATCTGCTCGACTTCGCCCGACTCCGCGACCAGAGAGCCCGAGAGGAACGCGCCAAGAGCGACCGAATAGCCGGCGTGCTCGGCGAGCAGCGCGAAGGCAAAACAAATTCCGACAACTGCGACCAGCGTCGTTTCGGGTCGGTCCATCCGCACTACGAATCGCACGACAGGCGGCACGACGATGGACCCGATGCCGACGAACGCGACGAGGAACAGGATCAGCCGCGCGATCGTCACCGTCATCAGCGACGCCGACACGCTCGCACCCGAGGCCAGCGTGGTCAGAATCGCGAGCTCGACCACGGCGGTGAGATCTTCGGCGAGCAGAACGCCGAACACCAGTTCGCGCAGCCGGTCGGAGACGGGAGTTTCCTGGTAGGCTTTGGCCACGATGGTCGTGCTCGAGATGGAAAGAATCGCGCCGGTGAAGATGCTCTCGAGCGGCGTCCATCCGAGCGCGCGCCCGCACAGGTAGCCCAGCCAGATCATGAAGCCGACCTGCAGCGCAGTGATAAAGCCCGACGTTGGCCCGAGCCGAATCAGCTTGCGCACGCTGAACTCGAGCCCTAGCGCGAACATCAGGAGGATCACGCCGAGCTCGGAGAGCGTGTGGATGCGCTCGGGGTCGGCGAGCAGGGGAATCGGGACGTTAGGTCCGACGATCAAGCCCGCGATCAGATAGCCGACGACGACGGGCTGGCGGATTTTCTGAAAGATGATGGTGGTGACGGCAGCGACGCATAGCACCATCGCGAGATCTTCTAGAAACGTGTGTGAGGTGAGTACGTGCACAGTCGCGTCGCGGCATTCTAACTTGTTGCGGAGAGCGGGCGCGAGAGTGTGCGCGATCGCGTTGAGACGGGCGTCGCTACTGCTTGAAGACCAGCGGAGGCCCGCTCACTCGATTCCCCTTGAGGGCGACGTTCACCTCGACGCGGTTGGCGATTCTGATGAAGGGGATGCCGCTGTTCATGCCGTAGTCCTTGCGATCGAAGTACAGCGTCCCGTTAATCGTGCCGGAGCCGGTGCCCTGGCCGGACACCGTAAGTGTAAGCTGCTCGGCTCGGGTGACTCCTCGTATCGTAAAGTTGCCGTCCAGCTCGAAGGTGTTGGGACCAGTCTGTGAAATCTTCGTCGACTTGAACGTGATCAACGGATTGTTGACGACATCGAAGAAGTCTGAGCTCTTCAGCTTGCTATCCTTCATACCGCTTCCGGTATCAACCGACGCGGCCTGAATCTCGACGTCCAAAACCCCAGTCGTCACGTCAGTAGATGCAAATGTCAAAGTGGCGTTCCACTGGTCGAAAGTGCCGCCTATCGGCACCGACGCTTTCACGTTGAACTTGATCGAGCTTTCAACTGGCGTGATCGCGAAGACAGGGACGTCCTGTGCTCGGCTTAGTGACGGGATCAAAGCGGACGCCAAGAGGCAGACAGCAACTATTCGCATGCCCGCCAATGTGAGTCTTTCCCGCCTTGCTGTCAATTACAAAGGAACCTAACCCCTAACCCTTCCCTCGAGGGAAGGGGGACAATCGCGTTGTGGTTAGCTGGCGTTCGTGACTCGCGGGAGGACTTTGGTCCAGAACAATTCGATGGTTTTCATCAGGCGGTCGTGCGGCATCAGGCCGTTGTACATCCATGCGAAGACCCATCGGATGGGCAGGCGTTTCAGCAGGTGCTCGACTTGACGCGTGACGGTGTCCACCGTGCCGACGAAGGCGAGCCCATTGGTCCATAGGTCGGCGGGCTCGCCGGTCTTGGGATCGTCGAGGCCTTTGGAGAATCCGAACGGCTCGAACCATTCGTGGCCGCAGAAGTAACCGCTCTCACGCCAGATTGCGCGCGCCTCGTCGTCGGTGTCGGCGATCACGACATCGCGCAGCACGCCCATCCCTTCGCCGAGCGGCTTGCGCGAAACTTCCGCATACACTTCGCAGAGTTGATGTTCGAGCGAGGGATGCAGCGGCGGCAGAATCGCGGTGACGCCTTCCTGCGCGCACCATCTTATGCTGCGTTCCGACGACGCGAACGGCTGGAAGATCGGCGGATGCGGTTTCTGCACCGGCTTGGGCACGACCGAGACCGCGCGCACGATTCCGTTTTCGATGCCACCGCCCCATTTCGCGGTCGCGTCGAGCGTCCACGGCGTTTCGCCGGGCGGCACGCGCCAGTACTTGCCCTCGTACGAAATAAAATCCTGGGTCCACGCCTGCTTGATAATGCGAAAATTTTCCTCGAAGGCCGCGCGGTTTGCGTTGTCGATTTCGTCATGCTGATGCGGCAGCGCGCCGTGAATGCCATGCGTCTGCTGCGCCATGATATCGACCCATCGCCGCTGATAGCCGCGCGCGAAGCCCGCGTTGGCGCGCCCGCCGCTCATGTGATCGAGCATCGCGATGTCCTCGGCGACGCGCAGCGGATTCTGCGACGGCAACACGATGCCGAGCTGCCCCACGCGCAGCCGCTTGGTCTGCATCGCGATGTACAAGTCGAGCAGCACGGGATTGTTCGACAGCTCGAAGCCTTCGACGTGAAAGTGATGCTCGGTGAAACTGATCGAGTCGTAGCCGAGGTCGTCAGCGAGTCGGGCCTGCCCGGTGATGTCGTGCAGCATCTGATCGTAGAGATGTCCCTGCAATCCGACGCGCCCTTTTTCGATATCGGCTTTGCTGCCGACCGACGGTAGGTAGAACAGCGATACTTTCATGATGTCCCGACTGTAGAACTCCTCGAACGAAAACGGCAAACGGCTGAGATGCGGAAACCTAACCCCTTCCCTCGAGGGAAGGGGAACAATCGGGCACTGTCCTCCCAAACATTTCCCCCAAGGAACCTGAGAGCGAAATGTCGTCCTCGACATTTCGCGATTTCTTCCACCGGGTGCAGGGGTCACCCCTGCCGAAGGAAGCGTGAAACCCACCGCGGGTTTCACATTCAATCAAGTGTGTCTCTCCTTTGCCGATTTGCACGAGGCGGCGCTATAGTCGGAGCGCGAAACTGATTCCCGCGATCGCCAAAACTTATCGGAGAGGTTAAATCGAATGTCGCAACAGCAACTCCAGCAAATCATTCAGATGCTCAAGGCACAGCCGATCGCTGGCCGTCCCACGGTGCAGGAGACGCGAGCGAATTTCGAGCAGATGGCATCGCTGTTTCCGGTCGCCGCCGACGTCAAGTGTGAACCGGTGAATGCGGGCGGCGTCAAGGCGGAATGGGTCACGGCGCCGGGCGCGGACGCGGGACGCGCGGTGCTCTATCTGCACGGCGGCGGCTACGTGATCGGGTCGCTCAATACGCATCGCGATCTGGCAGCACGAATTTCGCGTGCGGCTAAAGCGCGGGTGCTGCTTATCGACTACCGTCTCGCGCCCGAGCATCCGTTTCCGGCTGCCGTCGAGGATTCCGTCGCCGCATATCGTTGGATGCTCGCGCAAGGACTGAAAGCCTCGCGCATCGCGGTAGCGGGCGACTCCGCCGGCGGCGGGCTCACTGTCGCGACTCTCGTTGCAATTCGCGACGCCAAGCTGGCGAGCCCCGGCGCGGGAGCGTGCCTGTCGCCGTGGACCGATCTCGAAGGGCTGGGCGATTCGATGAAAACCAAAGCGTCGGTCGACCCGATGGTCAACAAGGAAGCGCTGCTCGAAATGGCGAAGCATTACCTGGCCGGGCAGGATGCGCGCAGTCCGCTGGCGGCTCCCCTGTACGCCGACCTCGCGGGCCTGCCGCCGCTGCTGATCCAGGTCGGCACCGCGGAGACTTTGCTCGACGACTCGACGCGGTTGGCCGAGCGCGCGCGCAAGGCAGGCGTGAAGGTCACGCTGGAGCCGTGGGAAAATATGATCCACGTCTTCCAGGTTTTCGCGCCGATGCTCGACGAAGGGCAGCAAGCGATCGAGAAGATCGGGGAGTTCGTCCGCGCCAACGCCGCGTAAGAGCGGAGCCTCCATCGGCGATCGCGTCGCCGCCCTCGAATGGGCACGCATCGAGCGCGACCTCGACGCGCAAGGCTACGCGACGACCGGAGCGCTGTTGCGCGCCCCCGAATGCGCGGAGTTGATCGCGCTGTACCCCGATCGCGACCGCTTTCGCAGCCGCGTCGTGATGGAGCGGCACCAGTACGGGGTCGGTGAGTACAAGTATTTCGCGCGGCCGATGCCGCCGGCGGTCGAAGAGTTGCGCGTCGCGATGTATCGCGAGCTGGCGACGAGGGCGAATCGATGGGCCGAGCGGATGCGAACTCGCGATTCGTATCCGCCGTCGCTCACGGAATTTCTGAAAGTTTGCGCCGCGCACGGACAGACCAGGCCGACGCCGCTGATTCTTCGCTACGAGGAGGGCGGCTACAACTGCCTGCATCAGGATTTGTACGGCGAGGTCGCGTTTCCGCTGCAGTTCACCTGCGCGCTCAGCCGGCGCGGTCGCGACTTCGAAGGCGGGGAACTATTGCTCGTCGAGCAGCGCCCGCGAGCGCAATCGCGTGGCGAGGCAATCGCGCTCGACGCCGGCGAGGGAATAATCTTCGCGAACCGCTACCGTCCCGCCGCAGGAGCAAGAGGATTCCATCGCGTGAACATGCGTCACGGCGTCAGCACGATCAAGTCAGGCACTCGCTACGCGATGGGCGTCATCTTCCACGACGCCGCATGAACCCGGCCTACGGTGTGTGGTCGTCGGCCGGACACTTGCCGTCGGTGCAATCGCAGGTCGCGCCCTCGTTATCGGTGCGGTACTTGCCGCAGAAGTCGGTGCAGGCGGTCAGGTTGTCGTCCGAGCCGTAGAAGCCCTTGCACTGCGCCGCGGCAGTGGGCGTCTTGGGATTGGAGATGTCCGCGTGACGATCGCGGTCAGCCGCAAACGCCAGTCCCACCACCGCGATCGCAAACAGTCCAGTCATGATCATCTTACGCATCGAAATCGTCCCCTAAGCACGAAGCCCCCAAGCCGCGTGCGAGAATCTTTTGAAGGTATCAACCCCCTCCCTTATTCACAAACTGAGAGTTGGGCAGGTGCGCGATCGGACAAGCTGTACAGTAGATTTCACAGTTTGTTGTCGCCAAAGTAACGGACTGCTAGGTTGCGGTGAGACCGTAATACGCGCCTGTCTTCAGGCAAAGGGGAATTTAGATGCAGCGAAGCTTTCTCGTTTTATTGCTCTTCATATCGACCGCCATTGCGGCGTGCGGGTCGCAGAGCCCTTCGCCAAGCGCGTCCAGCGGTGGCAACGGCGGTTCGAGCGACGTGAAGGTGCTCAATGGATGCAGAGTCGATCCCGCGCTAATCTGCAACAGCGTTCGCGGTCAAAGCGTCGACATGAGTGGCACCGGACTCCAGGGCGACCCGAGGATGGTCGAACAGAATTCGGCGCGCACGGCGAATATTTTCCTTCCGGTGAAGAAGCCCAACGGCGACGAAATTTTCGAAGTCGAATGCGGCATGAACACTCTGAACCAGTCGGTAAGCTGGGCGCATATCAAAACCGGTCCGCCGGTCACCGACGACGACGCAACGTATCTGCGCGCGCACGGTTATTGTTCCGCGCCGTAAACGATTCTTCATGCGATACTTCAAGTTTGGAATTCTGCTGCTCGTGGGCGCGATCCTGCTCGCGCTCCCGGCCGGCGCGCAGCAGACCGCCGCTACTACGTCGTCCGGCGTGCCGCCCGACTTTGCCTCGAGCGCAAACGCGCGTGTGAACTACTATCGCGCGATGGCGAAGCTGCCGCCGATTGTCGATGACGCTGCGATCAGTGCCGGCGCACTGAATCATGCGCGCTACCTCGTCAAGAACGGAATCGCCGGCGGCGACATAGTGCTGGACAATAGACAACTGCATTTTCAGACCCCGCAGGAGGCCTTCCGATGGGAAGTTAAAGGCAAGCCGTTCTTCACCGACGACGGCGCGTCGGCCGGCAGAAATGCCGTCGTCCTGACTACGAGCGAAATCAACTTGAGCGGCGCCGACTTCGTGGACCTCTTGATGACGATGCCGTTCAGCGGATTGATTCCGATGGTGCCGCAGTTCTCGGTCGCCGGGCTCGGCGCGTATTGCGATCCGGGCCGCTGCGCGATCGTGATCCCGTACCGCTTCGCTCTGGAAAAGTCGGTGCGCATCGCGCTCTACGACGGACCCGCCAGCGATCGATTCTGGAATCCGAACCTCGGCTTCATTCCGATGGAGACTGGCCGCCTGAACACGCCGGTCGAATTTCCGCCCGACGGCGCCACCGTCAACCTGCAATCGTTTGCCGGCGAAGATTACCCCGATCCGTTGTCCTCATGTCCGGACTACAAAGCTCCGACCGGCACTCCGATCTCGATTCAACTTGGAGAAGGTTACGGCCCTGACGGAACTCTCGAGGTGTCGACAAACCTCGTCACGCGCGATGGCGCCGACATCGCCACCTGCCTGATCACTGCCTCATCGTACGTCGGGCGCGATGAGACCGAGACTAAGGTTGGCAAGGGCGCGCTCGCCCGAATCGGCGCGGCCGTGATTCTACCGCGCGAACCGCTCGCGCCGGGGCACTACAAGGTCGCGTTGAAAGAAGACGACAAGATCTACCAGTGGAGCTTCACGGTTGCGGCGCCGCCGCCTGGTCCTGCCGTCGCGGTACCTGCCAGTCCGGCGTCGGCTAGTCCGGCGCAACCAATGACTTGGTAGCCGTGGGTTCGTATCCGCTCAGCGGAATCAGCAGCGCGAATGCAGCGAGCGCGACCGCGAACGCCGCCGCGATCGCAACGCGGTAGCTTCCCGTGCGATCAATGATCAACCCAACCAGCGGTGGACCGACCATCGCGCCAATTCCCCCGCTGGTGTACAGCGCGCCGAGCACCGTTCCCATCCGCTGCGTGCCGAACAGATGCGCGATCACTGCGGGCGAGAGCGCGACGTAGCCGCCGTACCCCGCGCCCATCACGAGTGCGAACACGATCATCATTGGATATGAAGCTGCGGCCAGCCAGATGCCGTAGCTTAGTGCGAGCACGAGAAAACTTGCCTGGTAGAGCCGCACCACGCCGGCGCGATCGGCGAGACTGCCGAGTCCCATTCGGCCTGCGACGCTCGCGCCACCGATGATGCCGACGAGCGCGGCGCTGGCGAAATCGCTCGCGCCGCGGTCATGCGCGAACGACGGCAAATAGACCAACGGCACGAAGATGACGATCGAGACGGTCACCGACGATGCGTACAGGAAGCCGAAAGCTGGACTGCGCAGCGCGTCGGCGAGACGGACGCGCGAGGGCGTCACATGGACGGGAGGCCGCTCGACGATCCACGCGCATCCGAGCAGAATCGCGGTGCTGCCAATCGCAAACACGAAGTAGGTCGCGCGCCATCCGAGATGAGCGATCAAGGCCGCGGCGATCGGCGCGCCGCATACTGTGCCGAATCCTATTCCCGCCACCGCTATTCCCAGTGCTGTGTTGCGCCGCCGCAGAAACCATCCGCCCACCACTGCGACCATCGGAACATACGCGCATGCGACTCCGACGCCGACGCCGAGCCCGTAGGTCAGGTAGCCGAGCCACAGGCGATCGATCATCGACGTGAGCGCGAGACCAACGCCCATGCCGATCGCGCCGGTCGCGACTACGATTCGCGGGCCGAAGCGGTCCGAGAGATGGCCGGTGACGGGGCCGAGGACGCACCACACCAGCACCGTGATCGAGAATACCGCCGAGGTCGCGCTGCGGCGTGCGCCGAACTCCACAGCCATCGGCTTGAAGAACGCACCGAAGCTGTAGGCGACGCCGTACACCGCGAACATCGCGACGAATGCGGCCGCGACCATCCGCCACGCGCGCGCAGAATCGAATAGCTCGAGCGACGGGATCGGCTCGCGCGATTCTCCCGCGCCGGATGCGTCCGGGTCAGTGACGATGGCCTTCATGCTCGAGCAGCGTGCGCGCCGCTTTCAATTCCTTGCGCTGGGCCGCGCCAACCGTGGGATAGCGCAGATTCAGTTCTTCCAGCGCATCGACGATCGCCGACGACACCACCAGGCGCGTGTACCATTTCTTATCGGCGGGAACGACGTACCAGGGCGCGTGCGGAGTGGATGTATGCTGGATCATTTCCTCGTAGGCCGCCATGTACTCGTTCCAGCGTTCTCGTTCAGTGATGTCGGCGGTGGAAAATTTCCAGTTCTTGGCAGGCTCATCGAGACGGCTAAGGAAACGCTGCTTCTGTTCCTCCTTCGACAGGTTGAGAAAAAACTTCCGGATAACGATGCCGTTGTGCGACAAATATTGTTCGTACGCGTTGATATCGGCGAAGCGTTCGTTCCAGATGTTCTTCGTGACCAGCGACGGCGGCATGCGTTCGCGCTCGAGCAACTCCTTATGCACGCGGACGACGAGCACTTCCTCGTAGTAGGAGCGGTTGAAGATTCCGATTCGGCCGCGCTCGGGGATACATTTGTTGCTCCGCCACACGAAGTCGTGATTGAGCTCCTCGGCGGAGGGCTGCTTGAACGAATACACCTGGCATCCCTGCGGATTGACGCCGGACATCACGTGACTGATGACGCCATCCTTGCCGGCCGCATCCATCGCCTGAAGGATTACCAGAATTGCCCATCGATCCTGCGCGTAGAGCTTGTCCTGCAAATCGATCATCCGCTCGAGCCCGCGCGGCAATTCCTTTTCGGCATGCTTTTTCGATACACCGCCGGTGTCGGCGGTGTCGAAGTCCTGCAGCCGAAACTTGCGGCCGTTCTCGACCCGGTATGCCTTCGATAAATCCTTCGTGACTGACATAAGGATGCGCTCCTCCCGCTCGATCGTTACACCACGCCGCGCACAACAGTCGAGCGACTTATCCTAACCTCTCCTCGTCCGAGAAGAGGTCAGGATCCGGACGAAGCGCACTTTTCTTAACACTGGGTGCAGAGCCTGTCCTGAGCGAAGCCGAAGGAGGTCACCCCTGCCGAAGGAAGCGTGAAACCCACCGCGGGTTTCACCTACGATCAAGTTCCCCGAACTCTCTGCAGTAGAATGGTGCGCCATGAGGGACTTGAACCCCCGACCTGATGAACCGTAGTCAGATTCCGTCTATGCCCTCGGTTGCTCACGGTTGTTTCCAATCAGTGTTTTCAAGGCTTTTCCGCTACGCTTCTGCGCTCAATATGCGTCGGTTTCCGTGCGTTCGATCGCATGACGCAAGCGATTGTCCAACGTCCACTCCAAGAAGTCGAATCGCGACGACGATCCGCGGTTTGAGCCAGCAGCATTTCGCCATCGCTTCGACGGTAAATGCCGGGGCGCCACGAAGAGACGCGCGGGAGAGGTTTCCTAGTCTTCCTGGACGTCGTATCTGAACTGAGTCACCTCAACCTTGTAGCCCTCGAGGCTAGGCGGCACCGCCTTCCGAACCTTGTCAATGTCGCCCTTGGTTTGCACGTCGATCAAAATATCGCGACCCGCTTGTTGCAGGTCCACCCGGTCGACGTTCGGAATCTTCTTCAGTTCATCCGCGTGTCGCTTACGAACCCTTTCGGCCGCTTCAAGCGCTGGAGGATATGAAGCAGTTCCGACCAAATCGAACACCTGCGTCTGCGTGCTTTCCCAGAGCGACTCTGACCGCCCGTCAACACGGGCCGGGCTATGACTAGTTACTTTAAGATGACCGCCGGCTACGCCAGACTGCTCAGGACAGAAAGCGATTGTTTCGTAACAGCGGCCCCCTGGCCCCAGAGATTCACAGCGGGTTCGGGCTCTCCAACCAAAACGCCAGTTCAGATCGCGGCACGAGAGCGGCTTGCCATTGCAAGAGTAGGTCTCCTCGCCCTCCAATCCGTCTCCGGATTGCTGGAATCCAGGGCCATCGGATTCCAATTCAACATCGATCGACACGCCGGAATAGTTCGAGACAACCAACGTGCCGCAACTGGAGCAGTCATGAAACTTGGCTTTCCCGCATGAATGTTCTTTTGCTAGCCCTTCACTCGGTATCGTGTCGCTGCACTTCCATTTTTCAAAATCCGAATTGTTAAGGAGGCCGAATCGCACGCCCGTCGGAGGTGGTTCGGCGTCCGAGCAATCCTTTAGCTCGCAGTAAACTCCTAAGCCGCGAAGGAAGTCGAGGTAAACGACCAGGTACGCGTCCTTGTCAGGGAACAGGTCCGGGTGAGGGTTGACCGCGTTGGTCCGGGAAAAGAAGAGATAATTGTCTATCACATCCATCGGCATCACTTCGCACGACGAATCCTCAGGCGTCCGTTTAAGTTGATCCGCGCGAGCAAAGGTTGCGGCACATATGACGAACGCGACGACGATTATCAGTGCCTTCATACGTCCATAACTATTGCGCGGACCCGAGCGCCTGATCCGAGACAGGCGGCACCATCAGATACCAGCCCACAAGCGCGATCGCGGCTGTGTGGCGGGGGTTCATTTCCGAATTTATAAATTCTTCAAAAGGGCGTCGAGTTCAGATCGTAGTTGGTCCATTCTTTCCTTTGGCGGATTCAACAAAACTGACGCATCCGTCTGTCGCTGGAATATTCTCAGCCGTTCCTGCTGCTGCGGAAAAGCGCCGCTCGCCGAGGCGACGGCATTGGCAAGTTCGCGCTTGAGGCGGTGCAACTCGATGTAACTGACAGTGGTCAAACAGGTTTGGTCGATGTGAGGCCCCTGTATCGGCGAACGTGCGAGTTCGATAAGTTCGCCTGCGGTTCGGCTCAGTCGCTCGGCTATCTGTTCTTTTTGTTCTCTCCTCGCGCGGTCTTCCCGCTGCCTTTCTTCGAGTCTCCAAAAGTAGTGCTGCACGCCGCCAGTCGCGAACGCTCCGACGAGTACGCCTACGAGCGCAAGATAGCCTGCTCCATACTAAATTTTAACCCCTCGCTAAAACGTTTTGTCGAAGGAAGAATGTTATCAGCCGCATTGTACGCTCGAAGTTGGCGCTCGGAAAACTCAAGCAAATTCGACTATCCACTTTGCGGGGCACGTCGCCACAGGGCAGGATCGCGTGATGGCCAAGAGGAGAAGAGCTCGCGGACGAAATCTCGAGACACCGGGCCCGCCGCCAGACCGCACCGCTTTCAAACTCGAAGTAAAAGTACGCGCGGACGGCGACGGCCAGCGTTGCACCTCTCCCGGACGAAACCCACACTAAGGTGCAGAGCCTGTCCTGAGCGAAGCCGAAGGAGGTTACCCGTGCTCCCTGGGAAGTGTGAAACCCACCGCGGGTTTCACCTACGATCAAGTTCCCCGAACTCTCTGCAGTAGGATGGTGCGCCATGAGGGACTTGAACCCCCGACCTGATGATCCGTAGTCATCCGCTCTAATCCACTGAGCTAATGGCGCATCGGAACCCTAGAAATTTTCATATCGCGGCGTCGCGAGCAAGCCGGTCGGCTGGCCTGAACGAAAAACGGGCCAGCGGGAGAAGTGTCCGCTGGCCCGCAACTGACTGGTCTGGGAGAAGGACCAAACCAGTCAGTTTCTACTGTAGGTAGTTCTTTCATACAAAATTGCCGCACTTGTGTCCAGCTCTGAATACTATCCCATTCGTCTTACCATTTAACTTTTTCGAACAGGCGCGCGGCGCCTGTTCGTTCTCCGAAACACTGGGTGCAGGGGTCACCCCCCGCGACGGTGTCGATGCCGCCCACCGCGGAGGTGATTTAATTTTGTGCTGCCGGGATCCACACCGATACCGTCGTCCCCTCATGCACCTTGCTCTCGATTCGCAGCGCGCCATGATGCAACTGCACGATGTGCTTGACGATCGCGAGCCCCAGCCCCGTGCCGCCGAGCTCGCGCGAGCGCGCGCGATCGACGCGATAGAATCGCTCTGTCAGGCGCGGGATATCGGCGGCCGGAATTCCCTCGCCCGTATCGACCACAACCAGCGCGACGCCCGGCTTCGCGGCCGCCCCGTTGGCGTCCGCGGCTTCGCGCGCCTCGACCGTCACGCGTCCTTCGCGCGGCGTGTACTTGATCGCATTGTCGATCAGATTGAGCATCACCTGATGCAAGCGGTCGCGATCGCCGGCCACCTTCGGCAATCCATCCGGGCAATTCACAACCAGGCGCAGGCCGCGCCGCCCCGCCTGCGCCTGCATCAGCTCCGCCGCCTCGGACAGCACGCGCGACGGCTCGAGCTGCTCGATCTTGAGCGGAGTCAGCCCGCGTTCCAAATCTGAAAGAGAGACCAGGTCGTCGAGCAATCGCGCGAGTCGGCGCGCCTGCCGCTCGATAATGCCGAGGAAGCGCGTCGAGGTCTCGCGATCGTCCACGCCTTGAATGAGCGTTTCGGCGTAACCGTACAGCGCGCTCAGCGGCGTGCGCAGCTCATGCGTCAGATTCGAAATGAAATCCGCGCGCAGCGTCTCGTACGCCTTGAGCTGCGTGATGTCGTGAAAAACGAATACCCACGCCGCGCCGCGCGAGGTGCGAATCTGCGCCGCACTCGCGCTGACGTGAAGCGGCGCTGGGTTCTGGATCATGATTTCCGCGCTCATGACGTCATTGCCCGTCGATCGCATCGAGCGTCCGGCAAATTCCTGCAGGCGCGGGTCTCGGCACAGCTCGACGAACGGCCGCGCACGATAGTCCGTGTCGGCTCCAAGGGCGAAGATGCGCCGGGCCGCGCCGTTGAGCAGGATCACCTCGCCGCGCGCTCCCGTCACGACCACCGCCTCGGCCATGCTGCGCAAGATGGCCTCGAACTCGTCACGCTGCTCGGCCAGCGAGTCCACCTCGGCGACGATCGCGTCGGCGGCGTCGAGCAGGTGATGCTCCGCACGGCCCATCGCGTCGCCTCCTTCCGGGAGCAGATGCGGTGGCGGGCGTCGGTCATGCAGCGCGGCGGCAACGGCGTCGAGTCTTTCAGCGCGGCGCGAGAGCGAGCGTCCGATTGCGCGGGCGGGAATCGCGCCGAGCACAAGTCCGAGCACTATTACCACGGCGACCCATACCGGCGACGCCGCGCCGGTGGCGGCCAGCACTACCAGGAATATAGCTGCGGGTGCGAGACCGATTCCTATCGCTGCAATCAGGCTGGCGGTCGGAGTTCTATCCAAGCGCTTCGGGGTTGAAGCGATATCCCACGCTTCGCACCGTGAGGATCAATTCCGGATTGGCGTCATCGCGCTCGATATGCTGGCGCAGGCGGCGCACGTGCACGTCGACGGTCCGCGGTTCGACGAACGTGTCGCGCCCCCACACCATGTCGAGCAGTTGTTCGCGGGTATATACCCGCATCGGATGTTGCACGAAAAATTTCAGCAGTTCGAACTCGCGCAGCGCAAGCTCCCGGCGCTTGTCTTCCACGAACACCTGGTAAGTGCCGAAGTCCATTCGCAGGCGCCCCTTCTCGTACGCACCGCCGCCGGAGTCCGGCTCTGAGAGCGGATTCGCGCGCCGCAGCAGCGCCTTGACGCGTGCCACCAGCTCGCGCGGACTGAACGGCTTCACGACGTAATCGTCCGCGCCCATCTCCAGTCCCAGCACCTTGTCCACTTCGGTGCCCTTGGCCGTGACAATCAGAATCGGCAGATGCGCCGTCTCGCGCTCGGCGCGCATCTGGCGGCATACCTGCAGCCCCGGCATCCCTGGCAGCATCAAGTCGAGCACCATCAGATCGGGCACGCGCCGCTTGACCTTCTCGAGCGCCTGCGCACCGTCGGCCGATTCCTCGACGATGAACCCTTCCTGCGCGAGGTTGTAGCGGATCAGCTCGCGGATGTCGGCGTCGTCCTCGACGATCAGCACGCGGTAGCGAAGTCCGCGTTGCGCCTCGGAGACCTGGTTCGTGGCCTGACTGGTTTGATTCATCGCTTCTCCGCCTCCACCTTGTAAATCAAGTTCCCCGCTTCTTGGTTTCCACGTGACGGATCATTTTGCCCTTGACCATAAACGTCACCATCTCCGCGATGTTGGTCGCGTGATCGGCGATCCGCTCCAAATACTTCGACACGAACAGCAGCCGCGTCGCCGACGCGATCGTATGCGGATCCTCCGCCATGTAGCTCAGCAGCTCGCGATAGACCTGGTAGTTGAGCAGATCGACTTCGTCATCGCGCGCGATCACCTGGTCGGCCAGGTCGGTGTCATCGCGCATGAACGCGTCGATACTGTCCTTGACCATCGACTGCGCTATTTCCGCCATGCGCGGCAGGTCGATGTAGGGTTTGAGCTGCGGAACTTCGTTCAGCTCAAGCGAGCGCTCGCAAATGTTGACGGCATTGTCGCCGATTCTTTCCAGGTCGGTCGTGATTTTCAGTCCCGTCGTGATGAAGCGCAGGTCGCTGGCGGTCGGCTGATGCAGCGCGAGCAGCCGGATACACTGCTCGTCGTTGTCGTTGTCCATCCGGTTCACTTCTTCGTCGCGCTGGATTACTTCGCGCGCGTGCTCGCTGTCGCGATTGACCAGCGCATCGACCGCCTCGGCGATTTGACGCTCGACCAGTCCGCCCATCTTGAGCAGCCCGGCGCGCAAGCCGCGCAAATCCTCTTCGTACTGCCTGTTGGTATGCTGCGGCTGTGTACTGTCCATTTTCCTTTCCCCGAGATCAGCCGAATCGCCCGGTGATATAGTCCTCGGTCTCACGCTTGGTTGGGTTCGTGAAGATCTGCTTGGTCTCGCCGTATTCGATCAGGTCGCCGGTGTACATGAAGGCCGTCATGTCGGAGCAGCGCGCGGCCTGCTGCATGTTGTGCGTCACAATGACGATAGTGTACGCCGACTTCAGTTCGAGCAGAAGTTCCTCGATGCGCGCGGTCGAGATCGGATCGAGCGCCGAGCACGGCTCGTCCATCAGCAACACCTCGGGCTGGACCGCCAGTGCTCGCGCGACGCACAAGCGCTGCTGTTGCCCGCCCGACAAACTGCCGCCGGGACGCCGCAGGCGATCCTTCACCTCTTCCCACAACGCCGCCTGGCGCAGACTCCGCTCGATCACCTGGTCGCGCTCGGCGCGGCTTATCTCGACGCCGTTGAGCGTCAGCCCCGCCGCGACGTTGTCCTCGATCGACATGGTCGGAAACGGCGTCGGCTTCTGGAACACCATCCCGATTCGCCGCCGCACCTGCACCGGATCGACGTCACTGTCATAGATGTTATTCCCGTCGAGCAGCACTTCGCCGGTCGCAGTGGCGCCGGGCACGACCTCATGCATCCGGTTGAGGCATCGCACCAAAGTTGATTTGCCGCATCCCGACGGTCCGATTATCGCCGCGATACGGTCCTGTTCAAACGACAGGCTGACGTCTTTGAGCGCGCGATTCTTGTGAAAGTACGCGCTGAGATTTTTGACGACCAGCTTTTCAGCCATGGCTACCTTGGCGCTTTCGCCGCCCCGCCCGTCACCCACCGCACACCCAACTCGAGAGCAAGGATTATCGACGTCAGCACCAGCGCGCCCGCCCACGCCTGCCGCTGCCAATCGGCAAACGGCGAAATCGCATACGTATAAACCTGCACCGTCAACGTATTTATCGGATGGAACAGCGACGTGGACCAGAACCGGTTGCCGAACGCCGTGAACAGCAGCGGCGCCGTCTCGCCCGACACTCGCGCCACTGCGAGTATCACTCCGGTGGTGATTCCCGACAGCGCC
>Ga0182024_10008928_pt1 | contig 20934 bp, 14 predicted proteins | sample P32metaG_FD_120480 | JGI IMG/M metagenome (GOLD analysis project Ga0182024, IMG submission 120480) | Permafrost microbial communities from Stordalen Mire, Sweden - P3-2 metaG (Illumina Assembly) | ecosystem: Environmental > Terrestrial > Soil > Wetlands > Permafrost | place: Sweden: Stordalen...
CGAATATCGCCGGGACACCAGCCGATCCAGATCGAGCCGGCCGTTGCGATAGAGATCGAGCAGCATCGGGAAATCGCGGCGCGGGTGAATGGAGCCGTAGTAGGAGCCTTTGATCGTCTTTTCCTGCCTCGTGATGATCGCTGCGGGCAGATTGGTTCCCGTCCCCATTGCGGATAATCCTGCGAGCACGAGCGTGCCGCCCGGCCGGATCGCGTGCAGCGCCTGCTCCTGCACCTGCGGCAAACCGACGGCTTCAAACGCGAAATCCGCCCCACGGCCGCCGGTAAATTCCGCGACTTGCTTAGGAACATTTTCTCCCGCGGCCAGCGCATGCGTCGCGCCAAATTCGCCGGCGATCTTCAGCTTCTCGACGCTTGTGTCGACGGCGATCAGCGTCTGCGCCCCGCACAACCTTGCCCCTTGCAGAATCGACAGACCGACACCGCCGCAGCCATACACAACAACGCTATCGCCCGGCCGAACGTTCGCCGTCCGCATCGCCGCTCCAACCCCGGTAGCCACCGCGCATCCGACGAGCGCCGCGACTTCGAGTGGAACATCTTTCCGCGCGACGATGCAGCTCTGTCGCGGCACCACCGCATGCGTCGCGAAGCTCGCCAGGCCACAATAGTGATAGATCGGTTTTCCTTTAAGACTCAGTCGCGGCGTTCCGTCGAGCATCACGCCAGCCCAGATCGGCCCGGTGTATGTCTCGCACAAGTTGGGTTTACCACGAACGCAATAGAAACATTCGCCGCAGTCCGGCGTCCAGCTCAGGACAACATGATCGCCAACGCGAACGTCGGTGACGCCTATGCCGACCGCTTCGACAACTCCGGCCCCTTCATGTCCCGCGACGACCGGCATCGGATGCTTCGTGGCGCCCGACACCAGGTGATAATCGCTGTGGCACACCCCCGCTGCCGCGATGCGCACCAGCACTTCGCCGGCGCCAGGCTCCTGTAAATCCAGCTCGTGAATTTCAAACGGCGTGCGCGCTTCTCGCAATACCGCGGCGGTTACTTTCATTGCTTCCCCAGCATTTTCTGCGTGGCCAGAATCGTCGGCTCAAACGTATCCAATTCGTTCGGCTTGGCCTTGCCCCAGATGGTGCTTAGGTAGCCATACAAATTCGAATTCTTCTGCGCCAGCGAATAATCCATCAGCATTTCCGCGGCCTTCACGTCATGCCAACCGGCCGGCCAGACGCGGAAGCCCTTGTCCATCAGATACGGAACCGATTTGTACTCTGCCTGCTTCTCGTAATGCCAATCGCATAAAACGATGTCATGCGGAATCAGATCGACAGCGGGAGCCGTGCCATTCTTCGATGCCTCCCACTTTGAATACCCAAACTGTGTGGCGTCGATCAGCCGATCGGCCCACATGAACATCTCCACCTTCTTTTCCCCGACAAGATGCTTGTGCAGATGATTCACCTCGAGCGCGAACAATTCGGCGGGATTCTTTCCCCTGCACAGCGGGCAATCGTCGGAAGCCATGATGAACACTTCATCCATCCCCACGTGAAATGCATCTGCATCGAATGCGGCGATCAGCTCATCGATCAGCGGAAAGACGATTTTGTCCGTATCCGGATTCGATGGACACCAGCTCCGACAATAAATCCCCTTGTTGTCCGGATACTTGCCCGGCGTCTCATCCAATTCCGGATACGTCGTCAAAAGCTCAGCCGTGTGCGATGCCCACGATTGATGGCCAAGACAATTCAGCGAGGGGATCACGCGAATGTGATTCGCCCGGCATAGGGCCGCGAATTGCTTTGCGTCATCCAGCGTGATGACGCCGCGATGGACAAGCTCGGGATGCGATTTGAAATCGAAGCCATAGTCGACTTCGACGATGATCGCGCTGACGCCGAGCTTTGCCAGGCCGGGGATGCTTTTGCCCAGCCGTTCGAGTGATTCATGACTTCCCGCGCTGGTATGAACGCCCACGCACGGCCGCGTCGTTTGTGCTTCACTCAATTGAACGAGCGTCAATATCAGCGCGACAAATGCGATGCGGTGATGAACCATGATGACCTCTGGATTTCCAGCGATCCTATCGACCGTGCACTTCGTCAACAAATTTACGCCGCGTCGAGATCGCGCTAACGAAGAATTCACTTGCCGGCGAGTTTCTGCTCTTCCTCGACGCCGATGATTGGGAAGGTCACGCATACGACGTGCTTCAATCGCTCGCTGGCCGCGGCAACTGAACGAATAATTTCAGTTCGCGGGTTACGCGATGGACAACATCAGCCCAGTCCCCCTCGGATAATTGGCGGAACAACCGAGCCGTCGGATACCACGGGCTGTCCTCGCGGCCCAGCATCCACCGCCAGTCCGGCGAGTATGGAAGCAATATCCACGTCGGCTTGCCCATCGCTCCGGCCAGGTGCGCGACAGCCGTGTCTACGCTGACGATCAGGTCCAGTTTCGAAATCAGCTCAGCCGTTGCCCGGAAATCGGTGAGTTCCGAAGCATGATCGATCATCCAGGCGGGGGCCAAAGACGAAGCCTGCAGGCTGTGCAACTCGACGCCGGCCGCTCGCAATGGCTCCAGCATCGCGACCGAAATCGAGCGATTGCGGTCATTCGTGTAAGTCGATCTGCCGGCCCAGACGATGCCAACGCGAATCGGCCCCGCTCGCTCAACATTCGCGATCCGAACGTAAGGCATCGTCATCCCAACCACGCCGAACACGCTCGCCAAGCTCATGAGCGGGAGACTCAAATCGTGCGATGGCATCGATTCGTGAAGACCGATCACGTCGACATCCTGCACCAACGAAACCAGCTCACGCTGCACCGCCACGATCACTCGCCCCGCGCGCTCGCGCACCAACGGCACGTAGCGCAAAAACTGGATCGTGTCGCCAAATCCCTGCTCGGCGTAGAGAAGGATCGTTCGATCCTTCGCCCCGCGCCCGTCCCAGCGCGGCGAAGAAACAGGACTTGCCGCGCGACGCTTCATCCGCAGCCGCCATTCGAATTCTTTCCAGCCGTCGTCGAAATCGCCCGTCAACAGCAGCGACCACGCGAGCGCATAATGCGCCTCGGCGAAATCCGGCCGCCCGGAAATTGCCCCGCGATGCGCTTCAATCGCCCCGGCGATATCCAGCTTTATCCGCAGCGCAATGCCAAGATTATTCCAAATCACCGCGTCGCCCGGCGATGCCGCCAGCGCCCGGCGGTAGGTCTCGATTGCCTGCTCCGTCTGGCCACGTTGCCGCTGGAGATTGGCAAGATTCCCCAGTGCCGGAGACCATTCCGGTCGCACGCGCAGTGCCGCCGAAAGTCGATCGTCAGCCTCTGTCTCCTGCCCGGCCTCACGAAGCGCGTCGCCAAGATTGCACAGCGCCTCGGGATAGTCTGGGCGCATCGCGATTGCATGTCGAAGCGCGTCAATCGCTTCGCTGTTGCGGCCCACTTCCCCCAGCATGGCCCCCAGGCTATTGAACACTTCCGGCAGCGGGCCGGGCTGCTGCGCCGCCGTCTGCAGCAGAAGGATCGCCTGGGCGATGTCCCCCGTTTCGTACGTCGCGGTCGCCAGGTGAAACAGGAGCAAAGAATCACTCGGTGAGCGCTGCAATGCTTTCTGCCACAGGTCGATCGCGGCGTTGCGATCGCCCAGCGCACGCCGCGCGTGGCCCAGCGACACCATAGCCGCGACAAAGTTCGGCTGCTGATTCAGTACCTGTTGATAATGCGGAGTGGCTTCAGTAAACCGCCGCTGCGCTGACAGCGCGTTGGCCAAATTGAAATGCGCCTCGGCGTTTCCCGGCGTAACGGTCAGCGACTTTTCGATAAGGCCCACGGCCGCGTCCGGCCGGCCCACCTGTCCGGCGAGCACGCCCAGCAGATGCAGCGCCTCGGCGTGGTCTGGGTTTGCCTGCAAGACCTGCCGATACCGCGCCTCGGCGTCGGCCAGCCGCCCGGATTGATGCAGCGCGACGCCGGCCTCAAAAACATGTTGCAGCTCACCTGGCTTCATTGAATTCATCAAGCGCCGCGCTCACCTGGCTCACCACGTCGGTCCAATCCGCAAACCGCGATTGCCGAAATAGCCGAACCGATGGATACCACGGGCTTCGGTCGCCGTCGATCATCCAGCGCCATTCCGCCACATAGGGGAGCATGATCCAGCAAGGTTTTCCCATCGCCGCCGCCAGATGCGCGACGGCCGTGTCCACCGCAATGACCAGATCGAGATTCGCGATCAGGGCCGCCGTGTCGGCAAAATCGTTAAGTTCTTCGCTGAAATCCACCCCGAATCGCGCATCGCCCTTCCCCTCCTCCGGTACGCCGGGGGAGGGAGAAGAGGCGGTCTTTGGCTTCAGAAGACTCACCCATGAAACATCGTCGCGTCGCACGAGTTCTCGCAGTGTATCGGCAGGCATCGATCGATTCTGATCGTTCGAATGCGTCGGCCGGCCGCGATAACAGATGCCGACGCGCGGCCGATGGTATTGACGAAGTCGATCGGCCCATATTGCGACGAGCTTTGGTCGGGGCGTGATGTAAACCGACGGATCGTGCGCGTCGAGATTCAAAATCGCCGGGACGCTCATCATCGAGCAATGCGCGTCAAACGCCGGCAATGGCTCGCCGCGAGCGACTACGTTGCCGGCCATATCGGACATGAGTCGAGCCAGTTCGGGATGCACTTCCATCACCACACGATTGGACAACTCCATCGCTCGCCGGACGTATCGCACGAAATGAATCGTGTCGCCAAATCCTTGCTCGGCATGGATGAGCAGCGTGCCATCCGGCATCGCACGACCGTCCCAAAACGGCCGATCCAACTGTCGCGGCTTAAAGTCGGGATGGCACGCGAACCGCCATTCGTGCTCGACGAATCCCTCATGGAGATTGCCGGTGGCCAGCAGAATCATTGCATAATTCATCCGAGCCTTGGCGAGCTTCGGATCGATCTCAGTGGCGCGCCGCCCCGCCTCTATTGCTCGTGCGGAGTCCCGATTTGACAGGTAAGCGACGCCGAGATTCGTCCAAGCCTCGGCGTAGTTCGGATCGAAAGCGGTCGCAGCGCCAAACACCTTGATCGCATCCGCAAACCAACCCGCGTCGTTCAGCGCAACGCCTAGATTGTTCAGCGCCGCCGGCGATCGCGGATTGAGTTCCACCGCCCGTTTGTGCGCGGCCAGCGCCTCGCCCACACGACCCGCGTCGCGCAAAGCCGCACCGAGATTGCTGTGCGCGGCCGCGAAGTTTGGAAGAAGTAAGATTGCCTGGCGATACGCATCGATCGCCGCATCAAACTCTCGACGATCCGCGAGCGAATTGCCCAAATCATTGAGCTGATAAGCGGCGTCTGAATCGCTCTCAGTTGGCATCCGTGCGCTCCGCCCTGAGTGTAACACGGCGGCATCGCTACGCGCAAATCATCGCGGCGGGTAATCTTTCGCCATGGATTGGGACGCGGTACTCGTCACGTTCAAGCTGGCACTGGCGACAACCGCAGCCTTGCTGGTCATCGGCCTGCCCATCGCGTATTGGACCGCGACGACACGCCGGCGCTGGCTAAGGACGATCGTCGAGGCATCCGTCGCGATTCCGATTCTGCTCCCGCCGACAGTCATTGGTTTCTATCTGCTGATAGCGTCGGGGCCGCACACAATCAGCGGAAAATTGCTGACGCGATTACTCGGACATCCCCTGCCATTCTCGTTCGCGGGAATCCTCGTCGGATCGGTGATCTACAATCTGCCTTTTGCGGTGCGGCCGTTCACGGCGGCCTTCGGTTCCGTAGATCGACGTTACATCGAAGCGTCATGGTGCCTTGGCCGATCGAAACTCTCGACGTTTATTCGCATTATCTTCCCCCTTTCCTGGGCCGGCGTGCTGACCGGCATCGTCCTGAGCTTCGCTCACACGGTGGGCGAGTTCGGCGTCGTGCTCATGCTGGGCGGCGATATCGAGGCCAAGACACGCACCCTGTCCATTTCGATCTTCGACAATGTCGAAGCGATGAATTACGCCGCCGCGGGGCGCACCGCGCTGGCGTTGGTGGCATTTTCTTTCATCGTGCTATGCGCGACGTATGGCATGCAACGCCGCGTGGTCGCGATATGAGCGAGATTCTGCACGCGGATTTTGTGCGGACGCACGCCTCGGGCGCGACGATTCATGCGACGTTCGATCTCCCGGCATCCGGCGCGAATGTCGCTGTACTCTTCGGCCCGTCGGGCGGCGGCAAGACCACCATCCTGCGATGCCTGGCCGGACTCGATCGTCCACAATCTGGCCAGATTCAATTTGCACACCAGACGTGGTTCAATGCCGAGCACAATGTGATGCTCCCACCGCAGCGACGCGGCATTGGGTTCCTCTTCCAGGACTACGGCTTATTCCCTCACCTCTCCGTTGAAGCCAACGTCGGCTACGGCCTCCGACGCCTGCGATTTCGCGTGCGGCGCCAACGCATTAGCGAGCTCCTGACCATTCTGGATTTGGAAGGCCTGCGAGAGCGCAAGCCAAATGAATTGTCGGCGGGTCAGCAGCAGCGCGTTGCGCTCGCGCGGGCGGTGGCTCCAAGTCCACGATTGTTGCTGCTCGATGAACCGTTGTCCGCCCTCGACGCCCCGACGCGCGAGGCCCTCCGTCGCGAGCTTCGCCGGCTGCTCGTGCAGTTCGCCACGCCGGCTATCGTCGTCACGCACGATCTCAGCGAAGCGATTGCACTGGCCGATACGGCAATCATCATCGAACAGGGAAAGATTCTGCAGGCGGGCCCGCTGAGCGAAGTCTTCTCGCGTCCTGCCGACGACCGCGTTGCGCGGATCGTCGGCGTTGAGACAATCGAAGCCGGCGTCGTCACGTCGATCAACGAAGGCTTAGCCGCCGTCCGCGTCGGAAGCGTCGATCTGCTGGCCGTCGCCCGCGATGTTCCCCTCGGCCCCGTTTCCGTTTTCATTCGCGGCGAAGACGTAATTCTCGAACGCGTCTCGGCAACCGACAGTAGCGCCCGAAATCGCTTGAAAGCAACGGTGAAGTGGATCACCCCGGAGGGCGCACTTGTGCGCGTCGGCCTTGATGCGGGAATGGCGCTGACGGCCCTGATCACCCGCCCGGCGTGCGAGTCACTTCACCTTCAACCCGGCGACAGTCTCGTCGCGCTCATCAAAGCGCCCGCGATTCACCTCTCCGCCCGATAACTACGGCTGTTGTTCCGGTGGACAGTACGCCTCCAGCTCGTTGATGAAATCGCGAAGCGCCGAAGCCGAATTATGATCGCCATCTGTGCTGCCGTGCAGCAGCGTGAAATTCTCCTTCATGCCAGCACACGCGAGGCGCTGCAGCGCGGCTCGATAATGGCTATGCGCCAGGCACTCGTGATACCGCCCGCGGAAGACCTCGTAGTCATCCGGATGCTCCTCAAACCATTCCCACACGTCTCGCGGCGGCCCCAGATGGCACATGACCCGCGTCACGCCGCACCACTCCTGCAAGTCCTTCGTAAGCCCCACTGGCTCCACCCACATCCGAAGCCCGTCATCGGCCTCAACCGCTTCCATAAAATGTTTAACCTTGACCATGACCGCCTCCTTTAGAAGCCGATCGCCACACTGCTTACGACCTCTAATAAATAGACGGAATAAAGATTGTGAAGTTGTGCACAAAAGGTTGATTATTGAATCGGCGCCGAATTGGAATCGGGCGGTTGGAGACATCTGATTTTGTGCGATTATCGAACTGATTGCGGCCGAGGGGGAACGGGATTGAATTCGCCGGTACAAACGGAAGCCCTGTCGTTGGCAGGCACCTTGACGCGACAACGCGAGTTCGGCTCAGAATCAAACCAATACCGTCGCCACTCAGCCTTTGGCGCAAACACCGCTATACTGCCCCTACCCGAGTTAAACCGCATGCCGACTTTTGCTCACTTTACTCTGTATGTCTTTATTCTCGCTCTTTCGCTCGTCGTCGGCTGTGCCCACGAACCGAAGCCGCATATCGACATCGACTTGTCCTCGCCGAAATCCGCGGCGGTCTCTTATCTTCGCGCGATGTCCGCCGGTGATCTCGATTCGCTGAAGGCTCTGACCATCGGCACCGACGAGCAACGCAAGCCCGCCGAGGCTTACTCGGCGATGATTCGCGGGTTGCGGATGTATGACCAGGCGATCACGGCCCATTTCGGATCAGACGCGATCCGGGATGACATCGAGTTGAAGCAGAAGCTGACAGAGCTGGTGGATGATCGGATCGAGCGGACGGATCAAGGCGCGGTGTTGGAGACAGAGGACTCGGCCCGCGTGGCGCCAGGATTGAACGGCAAGCCGCTGCCAGCACGGCCCCCGATTATTCTGAAGAAGGACAAGGGCGTTTGGAAGGTCGATCTGGCGGCAACCGCCGAGCGGGATAAGTCGCTGAGCCCGAGTTCAGCCGAGCGGAATCAGGCGATTGGTGACGCGCTGCTGAAGATCGCCACGGACATCAATCGAGGTCGTTACAAGTCGTTTGCGGACATGCAGCGTGACGCTGACGCCGGCATGCCCTGACGACCGACGCGGAGGCGCCGACGGGCGCCGAAAATGGGAAAATCCGGCTGAATTATCTTTGCTTATCGCCGAAATCGTCGATAAATTTGCTGTTCAGGTGGCGGGTCTGTGGATCGGTCTCAGGAAATCGCTTCGTGTGCGTCTTTGTCCTTCCTCCGTCTTCTCAACTCTCCCGCATCGGTTGGTTTCAACCTCTTTCGTTTTGGCCCGGAAAGAACCGCGTTGGGTAACCCCCTTTTGATTACAGGGCCGCGGATTAGCCATGCATAGGAGATACTAGGATGGCTAAGAAGTTGTATGTGGGAAATCTGAGCTACCAAGTCGATAGCTCGGAACTGGAGCAGCTCTTCGCCCAGCACGGGCAAGTCATGTCGGCGCAGGTCATCAATGACCGCGAAACCGGCCGGAGCAAGGGATTTGGATTTGTGGAAATGGCCAATGACGGGGAAGCTGACGCGGCAGTCACGGCCCTCAACGGCCAGCAGCACAATGGTCGCGCCTTGACCGTCAATGAAGCCCGCCCGCGTGAAGATCGCGGGGGCGGCGGTGGATACGGCGGTGGTGGAGGCGGCCGGCGCAGCAGCGGCGGCGGTGGTGGATTCGGTGGTGGCGGCGGTGGCCGAGGCGGCTACGGGGGTGGTGGCCGTGGTGACCGTGGTGGCCGCGATCGCTATTAGGGCGCGAACCTTTTCGTCTCGCTATTGCAGATTTGAAATTTCAGATTTCAGATGAGACTCCGGCTCGAAAGGGCCGGAGGTCTTTTTTGCGCCCTCTCATCGCCGATTTCGGATTTCAAATTCCGGATTTCAAATCCAGCAACAAGGCCGGCGACTCTGGTGTGAGCCGCCGGTCTGTGAAAAACCAATTTGAAATCTGAAATCACGAATCGCACTCACTCAGCTCGATTAAACCGATTCTCGGCTTCCTGCCAGTTCACGATGTTCCACCAAGCCGTGATGTATTCCGGCCGGCGGTTTTGATACTTCAAGTAATAGGCGTGTTCCCATACATCCAGGCCGATGATCGGATATTTGTTCTCCATCAGCGGGCTGTCCTGGTTCGGTAATGAAACGATTTCCAGCTTGCTGCCGTTCTTCGCCAGCCACGCCCAGCCTGATCCGAAGCGCGTCGTGGCGGCAGCGGTGAACAGTTCCTTCACCTTATCAAACGAGGTGAACGTCGAATCGAGCGCCTTGGCGAGGTTGCCGATCGGCTTGCCGTTCGGCTTCTTCGGATCGAGGATCTGCCAGAACAGCGAGTGATTGTGGTGCCCGCCGCCGTTGTTGCGGACGGCGGTCTTGATCGCTTCGGGAACGATCTTCAGATTGTCCTTCAGCAGCTCATGCACCGGCTTGCCCTGCAAGTCGGGAGCCGACTCAAGGGCTTTGTTCAGGTTGGCAACATAAGCCGCGTGATGCTTGCCATGGTGAATCTCCATCGTCTGCTTGTCAATGAACGGCTCCAGCGCATCGGACGGAAACGGCAGCGGCGGAAGTTGGACGGACATCGGAATGCTCCTTCTGGTGTGGAAATTGTCGATACCTGACTAACTTTCGAAAGGTTAGCCCTGCCGCGCAGGAGCGTCAACGTCCATATCGTTGATGACGACAGCCTGAAGATCACCTGATATCGTTTGGTCCATGAAAATCGTCGTCGCTTCCGACGTTCAAACCATGGGCCAGCAGGCAGCTCGCGATGGCGCGGCAAAGCTGCGCGACGCCATCGCCGCGCGCGGCAAGGCCAACATCATCCTCGCCACGGGCAGCTCGCAATTCTCGATGCTGGCCAGCCTGCAGAATGAACGCCGCATCGCTTGGCAAAAGGTGTCGATCTTCCATCTCGACGAATACGTCGGCTTGCCCGCGTCGCACCCGGCATCGTTTCGAAAGTATTTGCGCGATCGCTTCATTAACGAGCTTCCTGTCGCGCCGCGGGAGTTTTATGCGATCGACGCGGAGACCGACCCGGTCGCGGAAGCCGAGCGGCTTTCGGCTGTGATTAGTGAAGCTGCCATTGATGTTGCATTTGTCGGCATCGGCGAAAACGGACATCTGGCGTTCAACGATCCGCCGGCGGATTTTGAAACTGAAGTGCCCTACCTGGTCGTTCAGCTTGACGAAGCCTGCCGACAGCAGCAGCTTGACGAGGGGTGGTTTCCGACGTTGGAAGCCGTGCCGAAGCAGGCAATCTCCATGTCGTGCCGGCAGATTCTGAAATCCAAATCGATTGTCTGCACCGTTCCCGATCGTCGAAAAGCCAAGGCGGTTCGCGACGCCGTGGAAGGCGCGATCACACCGGCGGCGCCGGCGTCGATCTTGCAGCGGCATGCCGACGTCACGCTCTACCTCGATCCGCTGGCGGCCGAACTGCTGAAGAAATCCACGGAGAAACGATGAACCGATTCACCGCGCTGGCGGCAACCGCCCTGCTCTTTTTCGCCGGCTGCACGTCATCCGGAAGGCCGAATGGTGTCCCCTACGGCGGCCAGCTTGTCGGTGAAGCTCCGGCACAGGTCGCAAGCTTCACGGTTCCACACGACGGCACGATCTGGGTCGTCGGCCCGGGCCATCCCGGCGAAACGCGTTACATCATTTACAGCGGGCTCGTGAAGACGAAGCAGGTTGTCACCGTCGATCCGCAGCAGCGCACGCTGACCGTCGACGGCGACAAGATCAACGCCACGATCGATAGCGGAAATGTGTATTACCAAATCTGGTATCAACCGACGCCGGATTCGGATTAAAATGCTCGGCACCGGCTTTGCCGCCGTGGGCTTCACCGATGACCCAACGGACTTATCGCAGCCCAATCGAGGCCTCGCCCGGACAATTGTTCGATTGGCACGCGCGATCTGACGCGTTTTGCCGACTGAATCCGCCGTGGATGGACGTTCGCATCAAAAGCGGCGGCGGCCGGATCACCGACAACCAAACCGTCGAGTTGTCGATTCCCATGGGAATCATCCGTGGCAAGTGGGTGCTGCGGCATCGCGACTATGACCCGCCGCGAAAGTTCGCCGACGAGCAGATCACCGGCCCCTTCCGCAACTGGCTGCACACGCATCGAATGCTGCCCGATCCGGATGGCGCGCCAAATCGCAGCGTTCTTTCGGATGAGATCGATTATGCGCTGCCCTTCGGCCCACTCGGAAATCTTGTCGCCGGCAAACAGATCCAGCGCAATCTCGATCAGCTTTTCCTCTGGCGGCATCAGCGCACACAAAATGATCTTCGCCGGCACGCGAAGACGCGAAATGAAAATCATTTGCGAATCATCATCAGCGGTGCGAGCGGGCTGATTGGCGCCGCACTGAGCCAGTTCCTTGCCACCGGCGGGCATGACGTGCGCGCTCTTGTCCGCCGGACGCCCCGCGAATCGGAGATCTTCTGGGATCCGCAAGCCGGGACGATCGACGCGGCGCAGCTGGAAGGCGTTGATGTCGTTGTTCATTTAGCCGGCGAGAACTTGGCGGGCGGGCGCTGGACGGCCGCGTGCAAGAAGCGGTTTGTCGACAGTCGCGTCGGCCCGACGACGCTACTCAGCAAAACGCTGGCCTCTCTCAATCGCGTCCCCACGGTCATGGTCTCGGCCTCGGCGATCGGGTTCTACGGAAACCGCGGCGATGAGCCGCTCACCGAATTATCCCCGCCCGGCGAAGGATTCCTGCCCGACCTGTGCCAGCAATGGGAAGCCGCCTGCCAACCGGCAACGAACGCCGGCATTCGTGTCGTGCACCCACGCATCGGCGTGGTGCTGTCCGCAAAAGGCGGCGCGCTGGCGAAAATGCTGCCTCCATTCAAGTTCGGCGGCGGTGGTGTCATCGGCAGCGGCCAGCAGGTCATGAGCTGGATAGCCCACGAAGACCTCATCGACGTTATCCATGAAGCGATTATCAACCCGAGTCTGGTCGGCCCCGTCAACGCCACCGCACCCGAGCCGGTGTCGAACCGCGAATTCGTTCACACCCTTGGAGAAGTGCTGCATCGCCCGACGATCGTCCCCATGCCCGCAAAAGTCGTCGAGCTTCTTTTCGGCGAGATGGGCCGCAACCTGCTGCTGGAAGGTGCAAAGGTGATCCCCAGCAAGCTTCAAACTGTGAACTTCATCTATCGACGTCAATCGCTTGAATCCGCGTTTCGCGCGGAGCTTGGGCGGCAAGGGGTGCCGTTCGGTTTTGCGATGCCGACACAACCGGCGTAGCCGATTGTGACGGCCTCCATGAATAGCGTGATGGAGCGGGAATCGGGTTATATTGGATGCCATGCCTCGAGCGATTGCATCGATCGTCGCGGGATTGATCTGCTTCATATCAGCCGGCTCTTGGTGCCGCGCCGCTTCCATCGAAGACATTTTTGGCCGCGATCTGACCGTCTATGGCATCGTCGTTCCCGACTGGGAAGGCTACATGGCCAACCCGGCGATCGAGTTCTCAATCTCAGCGCCCGCCGGCGCGCGGCTTCCCGCAAAGGCCTTGCTCGCGGCGAACGATGCGCGGCTCTATTTCGATCTGCCCAGCAGAGCCAGCGCGCAAGGGCCGCGAAAGGAGTTTGAGCTACCGACATCCGCGCCGGTGGTGCAGCACATTGCGATCTTTCCCGCGCGCAAGAAACATGCCGCTCAGCACGCGATGGCGGTTGTGATTACCGACGCGAGCGGCCACCGCTGGCAAGCGACGCTGCCGGTATTGGAAGTGCCGGTGGAATCGCCGGACGCTTCGAAGAGCCATCCCATTCTGGTTGATTTTTCGCAGGACAAAACGGGCTTTTACCGAGACCCAGTCAAGCGCGACACGTTCAAGCAGGCGGTCGCCGATTGGGCGTATTACCTCGCCGACGAGCATCCGGATCCGGTTCCAGCTGGCGATGAGAGAACCTGGATCTTCGATCCGACGAGCTTCAGCAAAAGTCATATCATCACCAACGCCGCCGCGTATACCGGCACGCTGCTTTACACCTACGGCATCTCGACGAATGAGATTCGGTCCGGCGGCGAGCCATCGGGCGCGGGTAAGCCGCAGACGATCAACGGGCAGCCAACCCCGCTTCATCGATCCGGCGGCGTTGAGGTCGAAATTCGCGGCAACTACAACACGCTCGGCTGGGCAGCGCCGCTCCGCGATGATGAGTGGTGGCGCGCCATGAACCCCCGCAAAGCGCCATCCGATCTCTACTCCGTCGTGCATCACGAGATGGGCCACGCGCTATTTTTCAATCCCAACAACAAGAAGTTCCCGCACAACGGAACGCTGACCGACGACGCGGTGATGGCCTACCTTGGGTCGCAGTTGCGCACCGACATTCACGATCATTTCGACGGCTTCGTGGATCCCATCAGCCTGCACGGCGCGTTCGGCAACGAATATCACGGCAAAACGCCGTTCGGTCGCTGGCTGATCACCAAGCTCGATCTGCTCGCGGCCCAAGCCGTCGGTTACAAGCTCCGCCCGACAGCTCCGTTCATGCCCCTAACGCTGGCCGACGATACAATTCCCGCGGCCGTCGTTGGCAAGCCCTATAAAGCCGGCCTTCACGCGACCGGCGGCGTGCCGTTCTACGATTTCTCGATCACCGCCGGCGCGCTTCCGCCAGGCCTTCTCCTGAATCGATTCACCGGCGAATTGGTCGGCACCCCAAATCGCGTCGGCCAAAGCTCCGCCACGATTCAGGTCAGGGAGTATGTAAAGGACGCCCCGCCGATGTCGCGGGTGGTCAATATTGAAGTCATTCGGCGTTGATTGAAATCCGGTTCGTTAAACCGACAGGAGCATGGCACTCAAATCGATTCTAAGGTGGTTCACAGAAGCGTTTCGAGAACGCGACCGTATCGGGTACGGTGAACTCAGTGATGAGCGGCCTAGCGCGAACAAACAACTCCATGCCATGAGTTGCACCGTCGTCGTACCGATTCTCAAACCGCGAGTCCAGCCGATGAATGACAAAATACGTCGGGCCTATGAAGATCAATCGCACGGACGGTTGGACGCTGCCGAACAAGGCTTTCAGGAGATTCTTTCAGCCGATCCTCAGAACGCACTGGGGCTGCGTGGTCTCGGTCTCGTTCGGCACTTGCAGGGAAACAGCCAGGAGGCGCTGAATCTGCTTCGTGCCGCGGTCAATGCCGGGCATGGCGATCCGCTCTTCCGATCGAATCTCGCCGCGGTGCTCGGGCATCTTGGCCGGCATAAGGAGGCAGCGGAGGAGCTTCGGCTGGCATTGGCGACGCGACCGGACTTTGCCGAAGCTTGGCAAAACCTTGGCGTCGCCCTTGAAAGACAGGGCAAATTTGAGGAAGCGGTTGACGCGCATCGGAAAGCGGCTTCCCTTACCCCATTCGATGCCCACGCCTACGAATGCCTGGGCGATGCGCTGCGTCAGCTACGGCGCTGGCCTGAGGCCGAGGAAGCATATCGTGCCGCTTCGCGGTTAACGCCCAACAACGGCACGCTTCATCACAAGCTCGGGCTGATCCTTCAGAAGCTCAAGCGGCCACGCGAGGCGGCCGCGGAATATGAGAAGGCGATCGCAAGCGATCCCACGTCGGTCGAGATGCGGCTTCAACTCGGCCGCCTGTACGACGCGAATGGCAAATACTTCGCCGCCGCCTCCGTATTGGAAAAAGCGATCGTCTTAGAGCCACGCTCGCAGGATGCTCATTGGATTGCCGCTCATACGCACGGCGAACTTGGGAATCTCGACCAAATCCTAACGCACCTTCGTCAATCTGTCGCGCTCGCTCCGAACTCGCCTTCTGCGCACAGCGCACTGCTCTACACGCTTCATTATGACGATCGATCGACACGAGCGACGCTCTTTGATGAGCATCTGAAATGGGGGCGCCGGCACGCCGATCCGTTTCGGCCGCTTCGCCGGCCCCACGACAATGATCGCTCACCGGCCAGACGACTTCGCATTGGTTACGTTTCGCCTGACTTTCGGGACCACACTGTGCCGCGATTCATTTCCGCCGCCATCGAGCACCACGACCACGCGCAGTTTGAAGTTCTCTGTTACAGCAACTCCAGGAAAAAGGATGCAACGACCGCGAAGCTTCAAGCGTGGGATGAGCAGTGGCGTGAGATCGCCGATCTCAATGACGAAAAGGCCGAGCAACTCATTCGCGACGACCGAATCGACATTTTGATCGATCTCCGTGGTCACGCCGCGAACCACCGGCTCACGCTCTTTGCGCACAAACCAGCGCCGGTGCAGGGTGTAATGGTCGGCTACTTCAATACTACCGGCGTTTCAGCAATCGACTCCCGAATCACGGATGAGCGGCAAGACCCGACCGGAAAGAGCGACCCGTTTCATGTCGAAAAGCTCGCGCGCTTACCGCACGGCGCATGGTGCTACAGAGCCGACGACAATGCTCCGCCGGTCGAAGATTTGTCTGCATCACTGAACGGGTTCATCACCTTCGGCTGCCTTAACAAAATCATCAAAGTTGTGCCGACATGCGCGCAATTGTGGGGCGAGCTCCTTCATCTGGTTCCCAAATCACGTCTTTTGCTCGTGGCGCCGGAAGCCGATCGCTCTGGCCATCTGAAGAAAAGACTCAAAGAGTCGGGCATCGACAGCAATCAATTGACGATTCTTGACAAAGCGCCTTCGCGACTCGAATACCTTCGCCGCTTCAATCAGATCGATTTCTGCCTCGATCCGTTTCCGTTTAACGGAATCACAACGACCTGCGATGGGTTATGGATGGGTTCGCCAACGGTATCGCTTTCGTGCGACACGACTATATCCCGCGCCGGATCGAGCATCCTCACAGCAGCCGGCCTTGGAGATTTAGTCGCGAATGATCCTCGGCAATTCCTTCATATCGCTTCTGACTTGGCCAACGATGAGGAACGCTTGCAGCAACTCCGTTCGGTAAACGCGCCAGCTCCCACGGCCCCTACGAATCTCGCCGGCACCAGTGCCACCTCGTCGTCGATTTCGATGAGCTGGAGCGCGTCCAGCGGTCGCGTCACCGCTTACCATATTCAGCGGCTTGAGAACGGCCAATACGTCGAAGTCGGCCAGACCGGCCCCTCAACTTTCAACTTTACGGATACCGGCCTCCAATCCGGCACCAGTTATACCTATCGCGTATGGGCTGAGAATGGCGGCACACCTTCACCCTATAGCAGTTCAAGCACGCTCCTGACGGCACCGGCTGCGCCCACCAATTTCGCGGCGATCCCTCAGACGCCCACTTCGATCGGGTTGACTTGGACCGGATCGACTGGCGCGAGCAGCTACACAATCCTGCGCAAGGGCCCAAATGACAGCGGTTTTACGCCGATCGCCACTAACTTGACTGGAACCAACTACACCAGTTCGGGGCTGACGCCTCAATCGACGTATTCCTACGAGGTCGAGGCGGTGAACAGCGGCGGCACGTCAAGTGCCAGCTCAACCTCCGCAACGACGCCCGCCATCCCATCTGCTCCGACAGCTCTTAACTACACCGTGAATTCCGGCCCGACGGTAACGCTCAATTGGACCGCTCCCTCGGGAACCACCGTCACCAACTACCACATCTGGCGCAGTAGCGACGGTGGTAACACGTTCCAGCAGCTCAGCGGAAACGTGCAGCAGACCACCTACCCCGATAGCACCGTACAGCCGGGAAACACATATATCTACAAAGTCACCGCCGAGTGGAGCGGAAGCGTCTCACCCGACAGCACCCCCGTTACCGTCAACATTGCACCAGTGGCGCCGAGCAACCTTGCCGCGGCAATGGTTACGTCGCCGTTCTCCGTCTCGCTCACCTGGACCGGCTCTGCTGGCACGACCGCCTATCACGTCGAGCGCAGCCAGGACAACGGCAACACTTTTACCGAAATCGCCGCTAATGTTGTGACCCCCAGCTACAGCGACACGACAGTGCTTGCAAACGTAACGTACGTCTACCGCGTGCGGGCCGAGCGAAACGGGGCATTTTCCGGCTACAGCAGTAACTCCGGCGCGGTAACCCCGCCGCTGATCGCGCCGAGCAATCTAGTCGTGACAGGAGTTTCCATCACCGAGACCGGGTCGCCTCCGCCCTCACCCAACACTCCGCCGTCGGTGCCGCTAAGTTGGAGCCAGTCGCCCGGCGCAACAGGTTATCACGTGGAGCGCAGCATTGATGGCGTGACGTTCTATGAGATCACCTGGCAAGGTGCTGTGCAAACAACGACCTACACGGATACCACTGCCCTCCCGGGGTTCACTTACACCTACCGCGTCCGCGCGGAGGACAACGGGCAGTTCTCCAGTTACAGCAACACCACACAGGCAACGCTCGCGCCCCCGGCGCCAACCGACGTCATTGCCCAGTACACGGCTGGTGGACAGGTTAATCTCACTTGGAACAACACGATCGGTGTCATCGGATACGAGGTGCTGCGCGCTCTCCAAGGCGTCGGATCGTTTGTCCTGGTCGGCAGCTCGACGGGCCTGAGCTTCACCGACAATTCAGCACTAAGCGGCAAGCAATACCGCTATGAAGTGGTTGGCTTCAACAACGACGGGACTTCTTCCCCCAGCACCGCCGTCAGCCCACTTTCGGCGTCGTTCGCCACGGCAACTGTCGTCGGCCGCTGGATCTTCTACAACAACAGCGTCTTCGACGGCAACGACCCCACCGCCAATTCCAACGACGACGCGGCGATCGCCCCCGACAAGCAGGCCCTTCTACCGGGCCAGGCCTCAACCTTTGCCAACTTCACCAGCTATTCCAGCGGCATCAACGGCATCATGATCGACGTTGCCGATTTGGCCGGCACTCCCACCGCCAGCGACTTCAATTTCTTGGTCGGCGACACCACCAACCTATCAAGCTGGGCCGCCGCCCCGGCCCCTGCCAGCGTTCTGGTCCGTCCCGGCGCCGGCGTGCTGGGCTCGACCCGCATCGAAATCACCTGGGCCGATGGCTCGATGCGGGATGAATGGCTTCAGGTCAGCGTCGCCGCTGACAGCAACACCGGGCTGACGACGCCTGACGTATTCTACTTCGGCAACCTGACCGGCTCGGCCAACGGCACGTTGTCGAACGGCCAGTACATCGTCACGTCCAATGACTCGTCGACCGCCCGCAACGATCCGCGCGGGTTCACCAACCCCGTCGCCGACTGGTATCCCACCGACTTCAACCGTCACGGCAAGGTCGACGTCAGCGACCAGCTCATCGCCCGATACACCTACCAGGCGACCCCGCTTCCGCAGCTTCAGTACATCGTCGCCGCCCCCGGCACGCCGTACATGGTCAGTGCCGGCGGCTCGCCGGCGCAGGTCACGATCGGCTGGCCCGCCGCCAATGACCCCAACGTCACCAGCTACACCGTCAACCGGGTGGACGGCTCAGGCAACCATCAACAGTTCACCAACATCACCGGCACCAGTTTTACCGACACGAGCGTCACGGTGGGCACGAGCTACACCTACACTGTCATCGCCCTCGATGCTTACGGCGATGCCAGTATCCCTTCCGCTCCGTTGAGCGTCACGCCCTCGCATGCGACGATCCAAGCCATCGCCGATCAGACCGTGAACGAAGGCGCAACGCTGACTATCTCGACGACGTTCACGGACCCGGTTACGACAAACACTCACACGGCGTCCATCGTGTGGGGCGATGGCTCAACCAGTGCCGCGACCATTACCGAATCCAATGGCACCGGCACCATCACGGCCAGCCATCCCTATCCGATTGGTGGAGCCCTCAGCGCGACAGTGACGCTCATCGACCAGAACGGCGCTGCCGCGGCAACGTCCTTCGCCGTCAACGTGCTGCCGGCGGCACCGAGCAATCTCGTCGCCACCGCAGCATCCTTCAGCACGATCGACCTGTCCTGGTCCAACAACTCGCCTTCGGTCACCGATTTTGAAATTCAGCAATACAATAGCTCGACCGGCAGTTGGTCACTGCTTGACGAGGTGCCAGGCTGGCAGACCAGCTATGTCGCCGGCGGGCTGGCGGCCAGCCAGTCCTACACGTTCCAGGTAGTCGCGGACAACGACGCAGGACAGTCGGTCGCGAGCAACTCCGCTTCAGCGACCACGCAGGCACTGCCCACGCCGACCATTTCCTCGCCGGCCTCCGCGTCTGGCGGCGACACCGTCACCGGAACGACCGTCCAGCTCTCTGTCGACGCCACCGATTCGGGCGGCGGTTCGGACCTGATCTACACCTGGACGACGACGACGCTTCCTGCTGGTGCGCAGGCACCAAGCTTTTCGGACAACGCCGACAACTCCACAAGCAGCGTCACCGCGACGTTTTCCACCGCCGGAAGCTATACTTTCTTGGTTACGATCACGGACGGCGATGGCGGCACGTCAACGAGCCAGGTCACCGTTAACGTCCAGCAAACCTTGACATCGATTGGCATCACGCCGCCCACTGCCACTCTTGCCGCAAATCAAACACAGCAGCTGACTGCGACCGCCTATGACCAGTTTGGGAACAACATGAGCGGCCAGCCATCCTTTGCTTGGTCGGTAACGGACGGCGGGGGCACAGTCGGCACTTCGGGCTTGTTTACCGCGCCCTCCAGTGGCACCTCTTCTACGGTACAGGCAACGGCACAGGGTGTCTCAGCCCAAGCCGAGATTACAATAGGCGGTATGTACCAAGTCACCATCACCGGCAGCGCCTATGAGCCGGGTTATAGCGGCAGCAATATAACGGACAATTTAGCGGTTTCCCAGCCGGGCTGGATTATCGCCTCAAGCCCGGAAGATGCGGTTCAAAAAGCAGTTAGTGGTAGCGTGGTCCTGAACACGGGTTACTTGGACGGTCATTCGACGTTGACTTTCCCTACGGACCTTGGGCCTGAGGGCTTCGCCATTCTCGCCAGCGATAACGAACAGGCTGCAAATCATTTGACGTGGAACAGCTCAACAGACCAATACACGGGCGCGATTGGCGCGTGGGACGGCGACCCCGGTGTCCCATATGATTGGGACTTCTACTTCAACTTGACGGTCAAGACCATAAATCTAAATGCATTAACCGTCGCCGATGCCACCAATGTCGGCAATAGCGCATCAGCGACAAACCCATCAACACAAAATATTTACGTGCCCGAGCAGGCCTCTGGAAGCGCGCTGGCGAATCTGTCAGCCGCAATTGCTCCAGATTCAACGGATGCGGCCGGAGATGTGCTTTGGTCGGTGAACGATCAAACAGGTTCGGTTGTCGCCAGCGGCAACTTTGCCAACAGCGTAAGTCTTACAATCACACCTGTTAATAACGACTATGACTTTGTTGCCACCGCAGGCGTGGATGCAAACGGGAACGGTACGGAATGGCATTCACTTAAGCACCGTCCATAAGTATTGGCTTCCAAGTAATTAACGGTTCGCGCAAGTCGCGGCCTCCTGTCAGACTGGTGTTGCTGAACTCACCAACTCACAGGAGGCCACGGA
>Ga0182024_10008929_pt1 | contig 20933 bp, 15 predicted proteins | sample P32metaG_FD_120480 | JGI IMG/M metagenome (GOLD analysis project Ga0182024, IMG submission 120480) | Permafrost microbial communities from Stordalen Mire, Sweden - P3-2 metaG (Illumina Assembly) | ecosystem: Environmental > Terrestrial > Soil > Wetlands > Permafrost | place: Sweden: Stordalen...
CCCTCCAGGAAGGCGAGCAGGTGACGTTCGACATCGTCGACTCGCCCAAGGGCCCGCGCGCGCGCAACCTGCAGAAGGTCTGATCTCCGCGGGGTTTCCCCGCTGCGTTCGCTCCTAACCGTCGCTGCGCAACGAGCGCAGTCGGGCAACTGCGGCGTCCACGCGTTCGGCTTCGCGTCCGCGCAGGCGGATGACGAGCTCTCGTCGCTCGACCTGCGGATATGAACCGACGGTGACGTCGGGGAATTCCGCTTCGAGCACGAGCATGGGCTCGGACATCTCCGACTCGGGCACGGATCGATAGCGCACCTCGCGCACGACCGGAGCCGTCCCGCCGCCGAAGTACTTGGGGATCAACTCCTCTTCGACGATGGTGCTGAACTCCCGCGGGATTCCCGGGAGCACGAACAACCAGCGGTCATCGCCGATCTCGATCGCCAGTGGTGGGGCCATCCCCCGGCGATTGACCAGCACCGTCGCGCCTGCGGGGACCATCGCGCATCGCCGGTTGGCCTCGGACACCACGGGCTTGTCGATCCAGCCGGCGGCGTGCATCCGGAGCGCCAGCGCCTCGATGTTCGCGTACGCAATCGGGTTCAGCTCGATCGGGCGTTCCAGCGCGTCGGCGACGGCCTGGAAGGTGCGGTCGTCGGGAGTCGGACCGATCCCGCCGCACACCGCAATCCTGGTGATGTCGGGGTCGTCGATCGCGCGACGGATCGCGGCGATGATCGCCGCGGGCTGATCGGCGACCACCTCGATGTGGATGACGGGGCGGCCCGCGGCGAATGCCGCACGCGCCAGCAGGCTCGAGTTGGTGTCCTGCGTGTGCCCGCTGAGGATCTCATCGCCGACCGTCACGATGGCGGTCAGGCCGGTGGCTTTCGGCACCACTTCAGCATAGGCGTTGGTGTGTGGGACGACTGGCCGGGTACAATGCGGCGGCCCCGGGGTGGCGCGAATGACAGCCGCCCGGGCACGTAATCACTGTCCTGAGGAGAACCTGAGCGCATGCCGACCCTTGATCGCGCCGTCCTGCTGCCCATTGGCGCAGCGGGGGTGCTTGCCCTCCTCTTCGCCGTCTTCCTGATCTTCTGGGTGCTCCGGCAGCCGGAGGGCAACGACCGGATGAAGGAGATCGCCAAGGCGATCCAGGAAGGCGCCCAGGCGTATCTCAATCGCCAGTACACGATCATCGCCGGGATCGGCGCAGTCATCTTCCTGTTCCTCACGTTCACGCTCGGATGGAAGACGGGTGTCCTCTTTCTGATCGGGGCCGTGCTCAGCGGGGCTGCCGGGTATGTGGGGATGAACATCTCGGTGCGGTCCAATCTGCGCACAGCGGAGGCGGCGCGCGGCGGGGTCAATCCGGCGCTCCAGCTCGCGTTCAGAGGCGGGGCGGTCACCGGCTTCTTTGTCGTCGGGTTTGGATTGATCGGCGTCGCACTTGCCTACGGGCTCTTTCAGGACTTCAACGCGCTCGTTGGATTTGCGTTTGGCGCTTCGCTGATCTCGGTCTTCGCCCGTCTCGGCGGCGGTATCTACACGAAGGCGGCCGATGTTGGCGCCGACCTCGTCGGCAAGCTCGAGGCCGGGATCCCCGAGGACGACCCGCGCAACCCGGCGGTGATCGCGGACAACGTCGGTGACAACGTCGGCGACTGCGCGGGCATGGCGGCGGACCTGTTCGAGACCTACGCGGTGACGGCCGTCGCCACCATGCTCCTGGGCAGCCTGCTCTACAAGGTCGGCGGCAAGCCCGACCTGGTGTTCGTGTTCTACCCGCTGATGCTCGGGGCCGTCAGCATCGTCGCCTCGATCATCGGCACGTTCTTCGTGCGCATGGGCCGCGGCTCATGGATCATGGGCGCGCTGTATCGAGGTCTGATCGTGTCGGCGATCGTCGCGCTCGCGGGATTCCTGCTGATCACCGTGTTGCTCAACAACGGCGGATACCTCACGCACTTCGACCACCCGGTGTTCAACCTCTTCTGGTGCGCGGTGATCGGCATCGTCATCACGGTGCTCATCGTCGCTGTCACCGAGTTCTTCACCGGCGCGCAGTTCTGGCCGGTGCGCACCATCGCCCGCGCCTCACAGACGGGCCACGCCACCAACATCATCGCGGGGCTCGCGATCGGCATGGAGGGAACCGCAATCCCGGTGCTGATCATCGCGATCGGGATCCTCGCCTCCGCGGCGCTCGGCGGCCTGTACGGCATCGGCATCGCTGCGACGGCGCTGCTGAGCATGACCGGGATCGTTGTGGCCATCGACTCGTACGGTCCGATCACAGACAACGCCGGCGGCATCGCCGAGATGGCGGACCTCCCGGAAAGCGTGCGCCAGGTTACCGATCCGCTCGACGCGGTCGGGAACACCACCAAGGCGGTCACCAAGGGATATGCGATCGGCTCCGCTGGGCTCGCCGCGCTGGTGCTCTTCGCGAGCTACACGGACATCCTCAACAACACTCTGCACGGGGCAGGGCTCCCTTCGGTGACGTTCGACCTGACCGCCCCGCCGGTCATCGCCGGATTGCTCCTCGGCGGGATCATGCCGTTCCTCTTCGGGTCGCTCGCCATGCTGGCGGTCGGCCGCGCTGCAGGAGAGGTGGTCATCGAAGTGCGCCGTCAGTTCCGCGAGATCCCGGGCATCATGGAGGGTACTGCCAAGCCGGAGTACGGCAAGTGCGTAGCGCTGGTGACCGCCGCGGCTCAGCGCGAGATGATCATCCCGGGCATCCTCCCCGTGATCGCACCGCTGATCGTCGGCTTTCTGCTCGGTGCCCAGGCGCTCGGGGCGATGCTGCTCGGGACCATCGTGGTCGGCCTCTTCGTCGCCCTCCAGATGACCACCGGTGGTGGTGCATGGGACAACGCCAAGAAGTACATCGAAGAGGGTAACTTCGGCGGCAAGGGCTCAGACGCGCACGCCGCGGCGGTCACCGGTGACACCGTCGGCGATCCGTACAAGGACACGGCCGGCCCCGCGATCAACCCGATGATCAAGGTGATGAACATCATCGCGATCCTCGCCATCCCCACGATCGCGCTGCATCACGTCTTCTTCTAGCCCCGCCTTCCCGCGCTGACGCCGGGCACGCCGGATCTCGAAACGTCGGCATACTTGCCCCATGGCAGACACGGCGGCTCCGCTCGATGGGTCCGGCGGTCATGCGCTGCCCCACGAGAAATCGCACCACCGGGATCTCCAGGGTGGCGCCGCCCGGGCCGCGGTCTTCGGGATCAGCGACGGTCTGCTCACCAACATCTCGCTGATCCTCGGAGTCGCGGGAGCAAACCCCGTTCCATCGGTCGTCCTGCTCGCCGGGCTGGCAGGGCTGGTCGCCGGGGCGTTCTCCATGGCGGCCGGCGAGTATGTGTCGATGGCCGCGCAGTCGGAGCTCCTGCAGCGCGAACTCGAGATCGAGCGCCGCGAGCTTGAGCGCCACCCCGAGGACGAGACCCGTGAGCTCGCTGCCGTCTACCGGCTCCGTGGCGTCGAGCCCGACGATGCTCGGCGGGTTGCCGAGGCCATCATGCGAAACCCGGAGATTGCCCTCGAGGTCCACGCCCGCGAAGAGCTCGGGCTGAGGCCCGGCAAGACCGGGAACCCATGGCAGGCAGCTGGGTCCTCGTTCGTCATGTTCAGCATCGGAGCGATCATTCCCCTCTTCCCCTGGTTCTTCGTGAGCGGGACCACTGCGGCGCTACTGTCGATCGTTCTCGGAGCCGTCTCGGTGCTCGCGGTCGGCTGGACCGTCGCGATCTTCACCGGCCGCTCGCGGGTGCGCTCGGCGCTTCGCCAGCTCGCCTTTGCGACGGTGGCGGCCGGCGTTGCATTCGGCGTCGGTCACCTGGTCGGCAACCTCGTGAACGTGAGGACTGGCTGAACCTTTCCTGTGGCGTGGCAGGGGGGAAGCGGAAGGCGGGACTAGAGTGACGCGTATGCGAAGATTGGCAGGAGTTGCGGGTTTGGCGTTGGTGGGCGCCGTTGCGGTCCCGACACTGATGTCCAAGTCCGCAATCGCTGCGACTAGCCCAACACTGACCCCTGCGTCGGGCAGCCCTTCATCTGGCCCCGTTGGCACCACGGTTGCATATGCCTACAGCTACGACGGGACGACCACCGACTGTCCGGCGACGGGCACACCGCCTTACACCATCGTTCTCAAGTGGGATCAGCCAGATCCTACCGAGATCATCGGCAGCGCATCGGGATGCGACGGAACCGTCTCCGGCAGGGTTCCGAACGATGCCACGCTCGGCGTCCCCCAGCATCCAACGGCGTCCCTCTACGACTCGACCGATACGGAGATCGCATTGTCAGGTGCCCAGACGTCATCGGCCTTCTCGGTGACCCCGACCCCGACGCCCACACCGACGCGGACACCCACGCCCCGCCCAACGCCGACACCGACCCAGAGGCCAACTCCCACCCCGATCCAGACCGTCACCCCGATCCCCACGGTCACCCCGAAGCCGACTCCCACGCCGACACCGCTGCCCACACCAACGCCGTTCGTGATCGGCGGCGGCGGTGGCGGATCGGGTGGTGGCACGCCGCAAGGCGGTGCGGACTGCTCGGCAGGTATCGGTCGCGGCCCCACCGCGACTGAGTTGGAGGCCGACGTCACGGAGCTCGCCAGCACCGACCCGACAGCGCTCGAGATCGACCTGCTCTCATCCGCCGAGTACTACAACGACGCGGGCAGCAACACGCTCGGCTTCATCAACCGCATCTATGACGACGTGCTCCGGCACGACCCGACTCCCATCGAGATCGCAACCGCGATCCCCGCCATCGTGGCCGGCGGAGAGGCCGCCCGGAGCCAGCTCGTCGAGGACGTCGTGCTCAGCCCGGAAGCGCGAGCAATCCGCGTCGATCAGGTCTATCACGCGCTGCTCAAGCGGTATCCGGACAGCGCCGAGCTGGCGTCGTGGGTGAACCAGCTGGCCGGTCCCGGTTCCAAGGGCCTTTCCGGCAACAACGTGGTCGAGACTCTCGCCGGCTCCGGCCCGTACTACACGCTGGTCGGTGCCTCGGCATCGACGTTCGTGGCCGCCGTCTATGAAGACTTGCTCAACCGGGCTCCCACGCCTGCGGAGCTCACCGCCGACGCGTCGCTCATCGCGCAGATCCAGGCGGGGACCAATGTGGCCAACGCCGCCTCGAGCGCCGCCGCCAGAAAGACCGTGGTGGCCAACCTGGTCGGCGGATCCGAGTTCCGCACCGACGAGGTGACGTCGTTCTTCGCCAACTACCTGCACCCGACGTGCAAGGAGCTCGTGGCCCAGGAGTGCGCGAGCAGCATCGGCGTCCCAACCAGCGCCGAGCTCGCAAACACGCTGACGTCCTTCCAGAGCGGCCAGACCGAAGAGGACATCATCGCCGGCGCGCTGAGCAGCCCCCAGTACTACCAGAACCATGGGAGCTCGCAGACCGGGCTGATCAAAGGCGTCTACCAGGACTTGCTCGGCAGGGCGCCGACCGGCGCCGAGGTGTCGGCGGCCCTTGCCGCATACACCAACGACCTGAGCGGACACCAGAACTTTGCCAAGGCGATGGTGGGCTCCCTGGCGTACCAGGACCTCGTGGTGTCGCTCGATTATCACCAACTCCTGCTCAGAGCACCGCTGCCGACCGAGCAGGATGCCGGCCAGGGGATTCTGCAGAGCGGCCGGTCGCTCCAGACTCCAGACGAGCTGCTCATCGAGCAGATCGCCTCCACCTCGGAGTTCTACGCCGATGCCGGCGGGACCGACTCGAGGTTCCTGGTCCGCGCCATCCAGTCGTTGTTCCTGCGGCGGGCCACCACGGCTCAGGCAGACGTGATCCTGAACCGTCCGCCCCCGCATGACTCGACGTGGCAGGCGGCTGTGACGCAGACGCTCGTCGACAGCAGCGAGTACCGGAGCAACTTCATCAACGGCGTCTATGCGAAGTTCCTGACCTACTCGGTCTGTGCCGTTGGCACGCCGAACCTCACAGGCGACGCAAGCACCGGCTTCCTGACGAACGTGCCCGGCGGGTTGCTCGGGCTCGGAATCTTCACCGCCGTGCTGCTGATGGGCATCGCCGCAGTGGCGTTCTTCACGATCGAGCGGCGCCGCTTCTCGCGGATGTACCCGAATGAGGGCCCGCCCCAGCACCCGTGGTGACCCGGTCGTGTGTGCCCGGACCGGTCCTCTAGACTCGTGAGAGGTTGGACGAGTATCAGCTGGAGATCCAGTCGTTGCGCCGAACGCTCGCCCGGCTGCGCGAGGAGGAGGCCGACCCGGCGCTGATCGAGGAGTACGAGACCGAGTACCGCAATCTCAGCTCGCTCTACAAGGCGGCGACCGATACCTTCGACGCCGACCGGAGCGAGCCGCGGCTCCCCGACGCGCTCGCCTCCCTCGGATTCGGCGACTGGACGCTCACCAACGTGTACAGCTTCGTGTACGACGCGTCCATGGAACTGCCGGTCGACGACGGGCGCGAGCTGGCCCGGCGGATCGACGAGACGGACTACGCCGCTTCGTTGCTGGCCGTGCTCGACGCCGAGGACTGACGCTCCGGGACTTTCTTGCCGGGGTTGAGTACCCAGTGCGGATCGAGCGCGGCCTTGATGCGGCGCATCAAGGCAACCGTGCCCGGGCCGAGCTGCCGCTCGACGTACGCGACCTTGGCGGCGCCGACGCCGTGCTCCCCGGACAGCGATCCACCCATGCCCAGGACGGTCTCGAAGAGCTCGCCGGCAGCAGCGTCGGCACGGGCACGTTCCCCCTCGATACGCGGGTCGATGAGGAACGTGGCGTGGACGTTGCCATCGCCGAGATGGCCGAAGTTCACGACAGGAAGCTCGTGCTTGATGCCGAGCTCGTGCGTGTGCGCAACCAGCTCGGTCACCCGGTCGCGGGGAACCACCACGTCTTCGTTCACCTTGCCGATCTGCACCGTTGCAACGGCAGCGCTGACCGCCTTGCGCGCCGCCCACAGGCGCTTGGCCTGGCCCGGCTCGGTCGCTCGCTGGAGCTGTGACGCGCCGGCTCGAGTGATCGCGGTGCACGCGGACTCGGTGTCCGCGCCGACGGTGGCCGGATCCCCCTCGAGCTCGACGATCAGCAGGGCTGCGCTGTCGCCGCCGATGTCGCCACCGCCGGCTTTGCGAACTGCCTCGAGCGCCCCTGCGTCAAGGAACTCCAGCGCAGCCGGGACGATGCCCGCTTCGCTGATCTCCGCCACCGCGGCAGCCGCTCGCTCCATGCCCGTGAAGGTGGCGGCGAGCGTCGAACGCGTCTTCGGGGCGGGGATCAGGCGCAGGAGCACCTCGGTGATGACGCCCAGCGTTCCTTCCGACCCGACCAGGAGCGCGAGCATCCCGGATGCCGACGTGTCGCCGCCTTCACCGATGCGGACGATCCGCCCGTCGGAGAGCACCGCGGTGAGGCCGGCAACGAAATCTGCCGTGACACCGTAGCGGAGCGTGTGGGGGCCGGCCGCGTTGCATGCGACATTGCCGCCGATCGTGCAGGTGGACGACGATCCCGGGTCAGGGGGGTAGTACAGGCCCGCCGCCGCGGCCTGCGCGTGGATGCCGGCCGTGATCGCACCGGCCTGGGCGTGGATCCGCAGCGCCTCGGATTCGATGCCGAGCACCCGGTTGAGGCGGGCAAGGCTGAGGATGACGCCACCGTGCGACGGCGAGGCGCCTGCCGCGTATCCGGTCCCGGCCCCGCGCGGCACGATCGGGACGCGATGGACGGCGCAGACGCTGACGACGCCCGCGACCTCCTCGGTTGTCCGTGGGAACACGACCGCATCCGGGAGATGGCGCTCCCCGGAGGCACCCCACGCGTCATATGCGTAGGCGGCGAGGTCCGCCGGGCGCGTGTAGACATGGGAGGGAGAGACCTGACCCTCGAGATCGCGAATCACGCGGCGATCGAGCATGCCCGCCGCATTGTAGAGAGCGCATCAATTCCGCTGCTCCCTTTCGAACGACGGCTGCTCATGATCCGTGAGGATGGCGTTGAATACCTCTGTGAGAGGACGTGCCGTCGCCTGCGCGCTCGGCTGCTTCGCGATCCTTGCCGCCAGTGGATGCAGCTCCCCGCCGCGTTCGCCTCGAGCGACTCCGTCGATTCGCAGCGCGCCGGTCCGGCTCCTCGTCGCCCCGCCTCAGGTGATCGCGCTCGCGAGAACCTTCGAGGATCAGTTCGTCACGCGCGATTACGCGGTGCAGTGGGATGAGCTGGCACCGGACGCTCAGACGCTCTGGCCCTCGGCTGCTGCGCGTACGGCGATGCTCACGAAGAAGTTCGCCCACGCGGAGGTGGAGCGGGTGTCAATCGGCAACCCGACCTTCGAATCGACCTGGACACCACCCGAGGATCCGTCGACCCACGTCGAGAATGTCTGGCAATTCCGAGTCGTCGTCGTGTACGCCGATCCCACCGCGCTCCGCCCAGCCGGCGTTGCAGCGCTGTACTCGATGACCCCGCTACAGATCTCCACCGACCCGGTATCTGGCGCGGCCGAGCTCGTTGGCGAAGGTCCGGAGTCGATCGATGCTCCGATCATCCTTCCGGAATCGATCCCACCCGTGAAGATCGACGTGCCGATCCTCATGTATCACCTCGTCGACCAGATCCCGCCGCGTTCTATCGAACCGTCGACATATGGCTGGCGTCTCGAGATCGGACTCACCACGCTGCCGAGCGCGTTCGATGCCCAGATGGCGTTCCTGTCGAACATCCACGCGAACGCGATCTCGCTGCAGCATCTTGCCGACGCGCTGCTGTACGGACTGCCGTTACCACGGCATCCATTTGTGATCACCTTCGATGACGGGCGGCTGAGCCAGTGGACGAACGCGGTTCCGGTGTTGCGTGCGGACGGCTTCACTGCGGTGTTCTTCCCGTGCACCGGATTGTTCGGAAGAAAGGTCGGTCCACAGACGTACATGACGGCAGCCGAGATCCAGGATCTCGCGACCGGCGGGTTCTCCGTCGAGGATCACACCATCAATGACGACACCGACTTCTTCTCGGCCGGACCACGCACGCTCAACGCGCTGACCGATCGAACCAAGACCGTTTTGCAGAATCTCACCGCGGATCCGGTGCAATTCATCGCGTACACCGGCCTCTGGCCATGGCCACTGACGACGCAGGGCGCGACTCAGGAGGCCTCGATGTTCGCGACACTCGCGAGCTTCGGCTATGTCGGAGGTCTGCAGGACCTCCGCGTCGACAGCGACGCCGACAGCAGCACGGCGTTATGGCAGCTCCCGCGAGTCCGTGTCGGGCTTGGGACAACCCTGTCGTTCTTCGAACACTGGTTCACAGCCGAGCCCTCCTGAGCTTGGCCGTGGGGGGCTGTGGGTATACTCGACCCGAGATGAGTAGCGGTCCCGAGATGCTTGACGCCCTCGAGCGCGCGCTCGCGACCGTCATCGATCCTGAGTTGCACAAGCCGATGCTTCAGCTCGGCATGTTGCGCGACCTCGCCATCGACGGTGGGGTCGCATCGCTGCGAGTCGTGCTGACCACGCCGGCATGCCCGCTCAAGGATCGGATCCGTGCGGACATCGAGGCCGCCGTGGTGGGTGTTGTCCCCGGGATCACGCGGGTCGAGATCCGCTGGGACGCCGATGTGAGCTCCACGCGCGGATTGCCTGGTCGTCAGGAGATCGCCGGCGTTCGCAACGCCATCGCGATCAGCGCGGGAAAGGGTGGCGTGGGCAAGACCACGGTCGCCGTCAACGTGGCGATCGCTCTGCGGTTGTCCGGGGCTCGGGTCGGACTGCTCGATGCCGACGTGTACGGCCCGAACGTCCCGATCATGCTCGGGATTCGCGAACGTCCCCATGCCGGGCCGGACGGAAAGATGGCGCCGCTCGAGGCGCACGGGCTCAAGGTCGTGTCATTCGGCACCATCCTCGATCCCGGTCAACCGGTGATCTGGCGCGGCCCGATGCTTGCCAAGGCGCTGCGCGAGTTTCTCTACGAAGTGTCGTGGGGCGAGCTCGACTACCTGGTCATCGATCTCCCTCCCGGGACGGGCGATGTGCAGCTGAGCCTTGCGCAGAGCATGCCGATGACGGGTGCGGTCATCTGCACCACACCACAGGACGTGTCGCTTGCCGACGTGAGTCGCGGCATCGAGATGTTCCGCAAGCTCAACGTGCCAGTCCTCGGAGTCGTCGAGAACATGAGCGGCTTTATCTGCCCGCATTGCAACGAGCGCACCGACATCTTTGGATCCGGTGGCGGCCGTGACCTCGCGGCGCGATACGAGTTGCCCTTCCTTGGTGCCGTCCCGCTCGATCCGCGCATCCGCGGCGCTGACGGTGATGGTCGACCCATCATGGCCACGGCGCCGTCGAGCCCGATCGGCGAGGTCTTCCGCGATGTCGCATCGCACATCGCCGCCCAGGTGAGCCAGGAGAACTTCAGCGCCGCGGCAGGCCCGGTGATGCCGTCGGGCCCTCGGCTTCCCGTCGCTCCCTGAGGGCCGCGTCAGCGTCTGAGCTGATCAGGAACCGATAACGGTCTTCACTGCATCGCGCACGGTTTGCAGCGCGCTCACATCGTCGGTGAAGACGCGGATCACCTGGTTGTGCTGGGGCAACCGCGCAACCAGCTCCGCAGCTCGAGCAGCCTCGATCCTGTCGTTGAGCGGATCGTAGATCCGCACCATCCCGTCGTCCGTCATCGGGTTCTGGGGTGCGATACGCGCAATCGCCACGTCGACCTCGACGCGCGCGCCGTGCACCTTGGACGCGAGTTGCGCGTCGAGCTTCTGCTGCAGTGTCGACGTGTCGGTTCCCATGTGCACGACGCTTTCATAGGCGAGGTGCCAGGGAAGATCGCGCGCCGCGATGCGCGCCCACGCATCGGCGAGGCGGCGCCGTTCGCTTCCCGGTGGGTCGCGCAGCCAGCGCTGCACGGCGACGAGCATCGACCAGTCGTTGAGCATCTCGTACTCGTCGAGATGCTCGAGCGGGTTGCCGTGCAGCAATTGCGTGATGGTGTCCGCAAAGATTTCCCGCATCGAGAGGTCGAACCGGCGTCCGGTTCTGTGGTGATACACCTGCAGGTACATGTACAGGCGTGATGCAAGGAACATCTCCAGCGCGCCGGCCGCGTGCGCGTGCAGGACGATGCTGTCGCCGCTCACGAAGGTGTAATGGATGATCCGCTGCACCTCCACCGCACCGAGGCTGATGCCGCACATGTACGCGTCGCGCGGGACGTAGTCGAGGTTGTCCACTGTCGCGGGCCCGCAGAGGATCGGCTTGAGCGCGCGCAGCCACGGCGGTGGCACGTAGCCCTCGATGTCGGCGTCGGCCATCACCCATGCCACCCACATCGGGTCGACGTGCTCGCCGGTTTCGAAGTGACCCGTCGGGCTGGAGCGGAGTGACGCGATGATGTCGGCGAGCTGATGGGTCACCAGATGACGGCCGATCACCTCGTGGTCGAGGTGCCATTGCTCGAGCACCTCGTGGTCGAAGAAGTGTCCGAAGGGACCATGGCCGACGTCGTGGAGGAGCCCTGCGATCCTGAGCGTCTCCTCGACCAGTGATGGCGACGGAGCGTTGGGAAAGGCAACGCGCAGCGAGGCGTCGACGCGCCGCGCAAACAGGCTCGCCAGGTGCATCGCACCCAGCAGGTGGGTGAATCGCGAATGTTCGGCGCTTGGGAAGACCCACCACGCCGACTGGAGTTGGTGGACGCGGCGGAGCCGCTGCAGCCAGACCGTGTCGAGGAGCTGACGCTCGCTCGCCTCACCGGGCCGGTCCTTGGTGATCTCAATGTAGCCGTACAGCGGATCGGCGATGAGGTTGACCTGGCGGAACCGTTCCGCCGCGCCGAGGGAGCTACTCGTCCTCGTCCTCTTCCTGGTCACCCTCTTCTTCGTCGTCGTCATCGGCGAGGGAAACCGGTTTCCAGCCGCGTAGGTCGGTCATCGAGCATCTCCTGAAGTGGGCGATCTGCCAACGGTCCGTACGAACGATTTTATACGCCATCGCCGCTGCCAGACGCCCGGACAGTGGTCTGGCGAGCACCAATCGGATGTCACGACTCGGTGACCTCTGTTACGGCGGTGTGTCACAACGAGGATTGCCTCCTAGAATCGCGATGGTGCGCCGCACGTTCATCCTGTCGTCCACCTTTGTCGCCGCACTCACCGTTGCGTGGTCTGCGACGCCCGTCCTTGCCAGCGCATCGACGCGTCCGCTGACACTTGCGACAGCCCAGCGCGCTCCCGATCACTCGCAGAACGCGGGTGTCCACACGCTGAGCGCTGCGGTTTCAGCAGGGACTTCGCCGTCGCTGCTGCAAAGCCAGGCGGGTCTCAGCGAGCAGACCGCGATTGCTCACGCCGGGTCCGGCAATCCCCAGGTGACCACGCCCGCTGATCCGAGCATCGCCGTCGGCCCGAGCAATATCGTCGAAGCTGTCAACAGCGCGCTCGAAATCAGCACGCGCACCGGGTCATCGCCGCCGGTGTACATGAACATCAGCGCGATGATCAGGAACACATCGGGATGGGATGTGCGCTATCCACATGTTGTGTACGACCTGGCATCTGGACGGTTCATCCTGACGGTGCTGCAGTTCAACCCGACGCTGTCAGCATGCGGCAGCCAGGTTGCGGTCATGATCTCGCAGTCCAACCCGGCGCTGGCGTGGATCTCGCGAGGCACCATCAACATCGACCCGGAGCTCGGCGGCGGAGTCGAGCTCTCCAACGTGTCGCTTGGGCTGACGTCGAACCTCCTCGTCGAGTCGAGCGACTACCAGAGTTGCACGACCGGACTTCCAGTCGCGAGCCAGACGACGATCATTCAGCGTGCGGATCTCATCTCTGGCGCGCTGAGCGTGAACAGCAGCGCATTCCTCGCGGGCGGGCCCATCGGTGTGCAGCCCGCGATGACCTCGAGCGCGGCAACAGTGGCCTATGAGGTCGCCAACGACGCCAATTGCTTTGCTCCTGCGTCCGGCAGCGTCGCCGTGATCGCGATCATTGGAACGCCGGAGGGGAAGAATCTCTCATTCCCGTGCACCGCGGAGTCGGCGACTGCCACGAGTGTTCCGCCGGCCGCGTCGCAGGGCGGTACCAGTGCGACTCTCACCACAGGAGCAGACCGATTCCTCAGCGCGAGCTGGTCGGGAAACGTCCTCTGGGTTGCAGGCAACACCGGGTGTACGCCGAGTGGCGATAGCCATGTGCGCTCCTGCCTGAATGTCGAGTCCATCTCGGCGACGTCCACTGGCACGGTGGGATCAGCGACTCCGTATCCGGTGCAAGGTGTCAACGGCGCCGCGCTGTTCGACCCCGCAGTCGGGCTCGATGCTTCCGGCAACGCGATCATCACCTTCGACGAATCGTCGAGCACGGCCTTCGAGTCGATGATGGGTGCGGCCATCACAGGCGGCGTGTGGAGCAGCTACGCCACTCTGCAGTTGAGCAAGGCGTTCTACAGCCCCGGAGGATGCTCGAGCTGCACCTGGGGCGACTACTCGGCGGCGGTGCAGGACCCGTCGCACCCGACGGACGTCTGGGTGATCTCGGAATGGACCAACGCCGACACGGGGCCGAGCTGCGCGAACGCGGACACGTGCTGGGACACGTTCATCGGCCGATACACCTTTGCCGGGCCGGTGATCTCTGCGTTGACCCCCGCGGCGGGACCGGCTTCCGGTGGTGAGCTCGTCACCGTCAACGGCTCCGATTTCGGGACGGACAGCACGTTCACCTTCAACGGCGCAACAGTCACGCCCACCAACGGGTCGCTGACACCAGACTCGTTCACCTTCACGACGCCCGCCAGTGCCACGTCGGGTCTCGTCCAGGCGCAGGTGCACGACTCGCTCGGTACGAGTCCGATCACCGTCGCCTCGGGCTACATCTACGTGGGCCTGGCGAACTTCACGCCGCTGAGCCCGTTCCGGATCCTGGACACGAGGCCCACGAGCTGCGTGCAGTGCTCCGCGGATCCGACGTTCGGAGCCGGAACCACCAGAAAGGTGCAACTCACTGGCGTGACGGGGCTTTCGGTGGGCGCCGATCCGATTCCCGCCGACGCCACCGCGGTCGTTCTCAACGTGACTGAGGTCGCCGGCACTGCAAACAGCCTTTTGACCGTTTACCCATACGGGACGCGGATGCCCCAGGCATCCAACCTGAACTTCGCGCCCGGGAAGGTGATCGCCAACCTTGTCACGGTCACACTTGGCCAGGGCGGAGCCGTCGACATCTACAACGCAGTAGGGACGGTGAATGTCATCGCTGACGTCGAGGGGTACTTCGAACCGCACCCGTCGAGCGATGTCGTCGGCGAGTTCCATGCGATCTCGCCCGTGCGTGTGTGCGACACGCGAAGCACGTCCGGAACGCCTGCCTGCAAGGCACACGGTGCGCTGGGACCCGGCGGGGCGATGCTCGTCAACGTGACCGGTGTCGGGATTGGGTCTGACTCGGTCCCGGGCGACGGGAGTGCTGCGGCTGTGGTGGTCAACCTCACCGGCGTTGCCGGAAGCGCCTTGACGTACTTGAGCCTCTCTCCGACCAACGCAAGTGGGCAGTGCCCATACAGCGGGAGCACATCGCCGAAGTACTCGATGATCAACCTCTCTGCCGGGTTGGTGGCAGCGAACCGGGTCATGGTCGCGCTCGGCCCGTCATCGCCGGGCGGGCATGACACCTCGCTCTGCGTATACAACGCGGGCGGCACGATCAACGTGGTCATCGATGCGAACGGCTGGTACGGCGCGAGCACGGCTGTAGCGGGGGCTCAGTATCAGGCGATCCAGCCCACGCGCATCTGCGACACACGAGCGGGCGGAACCGGATGTGCTGGGCACGTCGTGACGGCGACAGCGTCCCTGATCACCGTTGCCGGGCAGGGTGGCATCCCGACGGTCGCATCGGGCACGCCCGTGGTGGCGGTGATCGCCAACCTGACCGCGATCGCGCCGACGTCGGCGACATTCCTGGTCACGTATCCGGCCAATGTGAGCCGCCCCAACGCATCCGACATCAATCTGAGCACGGGTGAGGTGCTGCCCAACCTTGTGGTCGTGCAACTCGCCCCGGCTGCGCCCAACCAGGGCGACATCGATCTGTACAACGCGGCCGGCAGCGTCAATGCGGTCATCGATATCGAGGGTTGGTTCCAGTAATCGACTGACGGGGACTTGCCTGCTCCGTCACCGACGGGCGAACTCGATCGTTGCGACGCCGTGACGGCAACGTCAGAGGCTCTCTGGCAGTCTGGATCGGCATGCACTTGTCCTTCCATCGGCTGGCGCTTGCCGTGCTGCTGGCTGGATCCGCGACCGTCGCACCGCTGCTGGGTGCGTATGCCGCGGCCCCGATCACTCTCGACAGCGCGGCGCCGGTCACGGCCGCCTGGAGCGTCGGCAAGGTCGTCGCGCTCACCACCGCTCCGCAGCAGGTGAGCACGCGGCCAAGCACGTCGGCGCCTGCAGGCGCCCCGACCGTGACGCACGGCATGCTCGCGGCCGAATTCGCCGGAACCGGCAGCTACGGGCAGCCGCTCATCAGCGGTTGCGCATGGGCCACCTGGGTCACCAACTGCCAGAACCTCACGGCCTACGGAAACGGAGGATCGTTCAACGACGTCGGTTGTGGAACGCCCTTCGGCTGCGAGTTCGGCCCCGAGTTCCAGTGCACCCAGCTCGCGCTTCGCTATGCGTACTACGCCTGGGGGGAGCCGGCGACCTGGGGTGGGCAGGCGTATCAGATGTGGACCGCCGGCCCGAACCTCCCGATACCGCTGCAGCAATTCGCCAACGGCGCCGGCGTGGCGCCGATGCAGGGCGATCTCATGATCTTCGCCCCCGGATGGCTCGGCCGCTACTGGGACGGGTCAGGCCACGTCGCCATCGTGCGCGACGTCGGTCCGGGCTACGTCGATCTGGTCGAGCAGAACGCCACCTCATCCGGAACCGACCGCTTTGCGCTGAACGGCTCGCTGGTCACCGCCAACGGGTACACGCCGATCATCGGATGGCTTCGCCAGACGGAACAGACACCGCTGGAACTCACCGCGTCGAGCGTCGCCGGTGTCCCGCAGAGCGTCTCCGACCAGCCGGGCGATATCGACGTGATCTGGCGCGGGACCGACGCCAAGCTCCACGACCTCCCATACCGCGGCGAGGGATGGCAGTCGCAGTCGCTGGCGGCCATCACCCCGGCCAATGTCAATGTCGCGTCGGACCCCGCGGTCGTCTCCCCCACGCCGGGTCAGGTGGACGCGTTCTGGGAGGACAGCACCGGCGACCTGTGGCAGGTCGAGTCGCAGAGCGGTTTCTTCGGCTCCGAGTCGTGGCTCGCGCCCCAGGAGTTGCAGGTGGGCACGCTCGCTCCCGGGTCGGCGCCGACCGCTGTCAGCCAGGCTCCCGGGGAGATGGAGGTGATCTGGAAAGCAGTCAACGGGCAACTCTGGGTCGACAGCTTCACTGGAACCTGGTCGGGAGCGACCCCGCTCAACTCGGGCTTGGTCCAGGGCAACGCCTATGCGGTGGCAACCTCCAACGGGACTGTTGGGGTGGTATGGCGGGATGCAACCGGCAACCTCTGGGGCGATATCAGCGCCGGGTATGGCTGGTTCGGCGCACATGAGATCGGCACAGGTGGCCTCGCGAGCGATCCCACCGTAGTCACCGTCGGGGCTGGAGCCGTCGACGCGATCTGGCGCACGACCGCCGGATCGGTCTGGGCCGCGAACGTCACCCCGAATGGCGGTCCCGCTCAGGTCGAGGTGAACGCGTCGACGAGCATGGGGCGTCCCGCCGCAGCCGGAACCGATGCCAGCGCGATCACCGTAGTGATGCAGCGCGCCAACGGAAGCCTCGCCGCCGCGATCTATGACCCGACCAACGGCTGGGTCGGGCCGGAACAGCTCAATCACATGGCGGCCAGCTCTCAGATCTCAGCAGTTAGTTGGTACAGCAACGCCGTCGCCGCCTTCTGGCAGGGGAGCGGTGGCAGCCTCTGGTGGTCTGCGGCATGCGACGGGTGTGCGGCACATCCGCCCCCCGTGTACGACCCAACCCCTTAGCCTCCTGGCGACCACGGCGGCGGGTGACGCGCCGGGGGCGCCTCGGGCGATGATCCGCGTCGTGACCACGCTGTCGGAGCTGGCGAACGCCGGCGACGCGATCGCACGGACGTCCTCGAAGTCAGAGAAGGTGCGCATCCTGGCGCAGTTCCTCGCGACGACCGACGAGAGCGAGCTTGCGCAGGCAGCGCGGTACTTCGGGGGTGGTGTGTTCCCGTCCGGGGACCAGCGCACGCTGCAGGTCGGCGGTGCCGCCTTCTCGGCCGTGCTGCGCACCGTCAGCGGAGCAGACGACGCGACGATTCGTGCGGCGTGGCGGCGCCACTCGGACACGGGTGACGTCACCGGGGAGCTTCTCGGTCGCGTCGAGGGCCGAGATGTGGCGCCGATCTCGCTCCACGACCTCGACCAGGCGTTTGCGGAGATCGCGAGCGCGCGTGTGGCTAAGCAGCGCAACGCCTTGCTCATCGGGCTGCTTGGGCGCGTGACGCCCGACGAGGCGCGCTACGTCGCCAAGCTGATCACCGGCGAGCTGCGGATCGGACTGCGCGAAGGCCTCGTCGAGGAGGCGATCGCCGTTGCGTTCGGAGCGCCGGGTGACGCTGTGAGCCGCGCGGTGATGCTGACCGGTGATCTGGGCGAGGCGGCGCTGCTCGCGCGTCTGGGACGGCTTGACGACGCTGCACCACACTGGTTCGTTCCGCTGCGTTCCATGCTTGCGACGCCCGTCGCAGACGCCGCTGAGGCGGTCGCACGCCTGGGCGACGACGTGTGGGTTGAAGACAAATACGACGGAATCAGGTGCCAGCTCCACCGCCGGGGTGACGAAGCGGCGCTTTACAGCCGCGACCTGAAGAACATCTCACCCCAGTTTCCTGAGATCACCGACGGGGCGGTACAACTGCACGCCGACGTGATGCTCGACGGCGAGATTCTCGCGTTCCACGATGGTCGGGTCATGCCGTTCCATGCGCTCCAGACACGGCTTGGACGGGTCTCGCCGGATGCCCAGGTGATGGCTGCAGTGCCCGTCATCTATGTCGCGTGGGACGTGCTCAGGGTGGATGACGAGGTGTTGATCGATCACCCGTTGCGCGAGCGGCGGGCGCGTCTCGAGGCGCTCGCCGTGCCGCACCCGCTGGCGCTTGCCCATCTCGAACGGGTTCATGGCGAAGCCGAGATCGATCGGCGCTTTGACGACGCCCGCGCCCGACTGAACGAAGGACTCCTTTTGAAGCAACCCGAGTCGCCGTACACGCCTGGTCGGCGTGGACTCAACTGGCTGAAGCTCAAGCGTCCCCTTGACACGCTCGATGTCGTCGTGGTCGGCGCCGAGTGGGGTCACGGCAAGCGACGCGGCGTGCTCAGTGACGTCACCTTCGCCGTGCTCGTCGACGACACCGATCAGCTGGCCACCATCGGCAAGGCGTACACCGGGCTCACCGATGTCGAGATTGCCGAGATGACCGCGCTGCTGCTCGACATCACCATCGCGGACCACGGTCACTACCGTACTGTCGAGCCGCGAATCGTCCTGGAGATCGCTTTTGATGCGGTGCAGTTTTCGGCGCGGCACAAGTCCGGCTTCGCGCTGAGGTTTCCACGCATCGCGCGGTGGCGGCATGACAAGGCACCCGGCGACATCGACACGCTCTCTCGCGTTCGCAACCTTGCCACCGCCATCGAGCGCGACCGGGTCCAGCTCGTCGACCAGACCGGCGCCTGATCAGCTCTACTTGAGAAAGGCTCCAAAAAGTTCCGGCGTATCCATGGCCGGATCGCCGACTTGTGAGAAGGCGTCGAAGCGTGCGCGCAACGCCGCGTACTGCTGGACCAGCGCGCGATCGTCGTACGCCTCCATCGGATCCCAGGGATGCAGGTAGCGAACCTCGCTGATGCCCGCCTGGAGCATCTCCTTGAGGCAGCCGAAACACGGTTGGGTCGTGGTGGTCATCGAGGCGCCCAGCGTCTGCTGGCCGAATCGCGCCGCGGTGAGCAGCGCATTCTGCTCCGCGTGCACGCAGATGCAGATGTCGTAGGCGCCACCCCGCAGCCCGTCATCGTCACGCCGCGAGCACCGATGGCAGCCGCCGTCGGAACAGTTCGGCATGCCAAAGGGTGTCCCGTTGTATCCCGTGCTCAACACGCGCGCGTCGCGGGTGATCACTGCGCCGACCCTGCGCCCGAGGCAATCGGCGCGGGTGCGGGCGGCAAGCGCGATCAACAGGAAGTACTGATCCTTGCTGGGCCGGTGCGGCGCCGGGTTGGTCATACCTCTATGGTGGCCGACATCGGCAGATCCATGTCGCCGGCGTGCATGGGCGGCGGTTGGAGCCAGGCGGATGCTCAGCGGGCAGTGCCCGATGGCAGCGCCGACGTAGACTGCCGCCGTGTCGATCTATCATCGAAGCGAGCGTTCGGTCCGTCGGACCCGCAACCACAGCCCCTTGCCAGCCATCCGATTGACTGTCTGAGATGGACCGATTCGATCGACTCCGAGAGCACATCGACGTCGCGGACGGCCGGGGACTCGAGATCGGCCCCCTCGCGTCGCCGGTCGTGCCGCGGAAGATGGGGGAGGTCTATTACGTCGACCATCTGCCGACCGACGAGCTGATTGCCAAGTTCACGGGTGATCCAGACGTCGATGAGAAGCTGATTGTGTCGATCGACTTCGTCTGGGGATCGAACACGCTCGCTGAAGCTGTCGGGTCGTCGGCACCGTTCGACTACGTCGTCGCATCGCACGTCCTCGAACATGTACCGGACCTGATCGGCTGGCTCGACGAGGTCTCGGCCGTGCTGCGGCCGGGCGGCCGCCTGAGCCTGGCGATGCCCGATCGGCGCTACACCTTCGATATCCGCCGTCGAGAAACGGATGTCTCGGAGATTGTGGAGGCATCGCTGCTGCACCTCCGCCGGCCGGCCGTTCGGGCCACCTTCGACCATTTCTATCGCTACGTCCAGGTTGATCCCGGCGCCGTGTGGGCCGGTCTACCGGGCCACGACAACCCGCCGCCGGATGCCGAGACGGCGATCGCCTTCGCCACAAAGTCTGCTACGACTGGCGCGTACCTCGACACGCATTGTTGGGTGTTCTCGGATGCAACCTTCGTTCAGCTCATGGCCACGCTGATGCAGATGGACCTTGTGACCCTGTTCTTTGTCGCCTTTCGGCCGACGCAGCCTGGGGACTTTGAGTTCTTTGTGACGCTTGAACGCCCACCCGATGGTTTGACGACGGACCAACGTCGAGCGCTCTGTCTCGGCAGCGTCCCTATCGTTGCCTCTGAGGCATCGACGCCGCCTAGCGGCGGTCTCGCGACGGCCGCATCGTCCGGCCACGCCTACGTCCTGTCGGACCGCGAGATCGCGCTCATTGACGTGAAACGCAAGGCGATGGACAGAATGCGCGCAGCCAAGCAGCGCTTGCGCCGGCGCTGATGTGCGTGACACGGTGGGGCACGCATCCGATATGAAATCCACCACGCACAACCCAGGGCGGGTAGCTCAGCCGGTTAGAGCAGGGGGCTCATAACCCCACGGTCCCAGGTTCGAATCCTGGCCCGCCCACTAGTGTGGTGTGGAAGGTCCGGCGATGCGTCGCTCGTGGAGGCTGGCCGCAGGTGTAAAGCCATGGCGTGCCGGGGGCTGAGGCTGTGAATGCGGTAGTCGTCGCTGTGTCCGTGGGCGTGTCCCGATGAAGAGTCCCAGCACGGACATTCACAAGCGCGTGCCTCAACCGTTATTGCCGGGAATGGCTATAACCTCTAGACGGACAACGTTTGTCCGTGTTGCGCACGGTGTGGTAGCGAACAGATGTTTGGTAGAATATGGTCATGGAAGC
>Ga0182024_10008930_pt1 | contig 20932 bp, 18 predicted proteins | sample P32metaG_FD_120480 | JGI IMG/M metagenome (GOLD analysis project Ga0182024, IMG submission 120480) | Permafrost microbial communities from Stordalen Mire, Sweden - P3-2 metaG (Illumina Assembly) | ecosystem: Environmental > Terrestrial > Soil > Wetlands > Permafrost | place: Sweden: Stordalen...
CACTGGCCACCCCTCCATTGGGCGTATCGTTTCTGAAAAGCGGTCAGGCTCTCGTCGTCACGACTACCAACATTCTGCTGATCAATCCGGCATCGGGCAACATCCAAATTGTCGACACGATCGCGAACGTCGCTCAGACACTACCTGTGCCGCTCGCTACGTTTCCAGGTCAGATACTCCAAGCCGCACTTGCCACCTCAGCCGACGGCAACACGGTGTGGGGCATCGCCAGCGCGGGCACGCCCTCCCAGCTCTTATTCCAATACTCGGGCCCCGCCAACTCGCTTTCCGGCGCGTTCTATACCTCCTCGCCTTTGCTGCTGCCCCGGATTAGTTCGGCAGCCGACGGCTCCTACGCGACGATCGGCTACATGCTCGTTGGGCCCGGAGCCGTTTTAAAAGGCCGCTACCCCGACGTAATCACGGCTACCAATATCACCGGAAGCGCCGTCGACTCGGTGAATGGAGTTATTTACGCGCAGTACCCGGATTCAAACCAGCCCACCGGACCGGCGCCCTCCAGCGCAGGCTCGAGCGCAACCCCGGCAATGCTGATCATGGACTCGGACAATCTCACCTTCCGCGACCGTATATCGATACCGGAAGACATGGTGGGGCGCGCCGTACTGAATGCAGCCGCCAATACGATGTACGCCGTTTCCGAAAGCGGCGTAATGATTTTGCCGGTAGGCTCGCTGAACAGTTATCACCGTCTGGCGGCCACGGTGGAAGACCTGCTCGCAGCTTCCAACTTCTGCAATCGCGGCGTTTTGTCCCAGAGTCTCACCATCACGGATCCCGGCGGCGGACAAACCGACTTTGCCGTCACGGCCAGTCAGTCCGGCGTCACCATTATTCCCGCGACGGGAACGACACCCGCGACCGTTCAGGTGCTGGTCGATCCGACAATCGTTCCGAGCTCCGGCGGGACGACAGTGGTCAATTTGACGCTTGCCTCTCAAACCGCCGTGAATCGTCCCAAGCCGGTTCGCCTGCTTGTGAACAATCCGGACCCCAGTCAGCGCGGTACTGTCATCGATCAGCCAGGCGTGCTCAGCGACATTCTTCCCGACCCGGGCCGTAACCGCGTGTACGTTCTTCGTCAGGATATGAATCAGCTTCGAGTCTTCGACGGAACCTCGCTGGCTCCCGTCGCGACCCTTCGCACCGCCACGTCGCCCACTATGATGGCGATTACCAGCGATCAAAATCACCTGTTGGTAGGCCATGACGACTCGGAATTCGTTAACGTCTACAACCTGAATACTCTTCAACCGGAAGCTCCGCTTGTGATGCCGGGTGGCCATTTCGCGCGCTCGATCGCAGTCTCGAATGCCGCGATCCTGGTGCTGGCGCGCAATGAGGGAAACAGCCCGCCGGGAATGGTCGACAGCATCAACCTTTCGGCCGGCACGATATCCATTTTGCCGACGCTCGGGGTCTATGTGAACTCGGTCTCGCCTACCGGCGTGTTGACGGCATCCCCGAGCGGCGGCAACATCTTTCTCGCCGCCCCCGACGGCAACGTGCTGCTCTACACGGCTGCCGCAAACACCTTCGTCAATTCTCGGCACGACCTCACAGCTCTTTCAGGAGCCTTCGCGGCCTCCGATTACGGTACTTATGTAGTCGGCAACTCGATCCTGAACTCGTCCCTCGTTCCGGCCGGAGTGGTCAACCAGTCGACGCTTGCCACCTCCGGCTTCATTTTCACAGGCCAGGGCGGATACATGGCTTCGGCGGCGTCCGCCGCCGCAGCAGGCGCCATGCTTCAAATGGCTTCCCCACAGACCGGCACGGTCGCACCGGTGCTGATTTCCGAAGCGCCGCTTCTGCCCACGACAGACAACACATCGGGTTCCACCGGATGGGGAACATACGGTTCCGGCAGCACGAGCGCTCACGCGCCGACCAGTTTTACCCGCACTGTTGCGCCTCTGGCTTCCTCCGGCACCATCGTCGTGCTGAGCACTTCGGGTCTTACGGTTCTGCCTTCGAACTACTCGGCCAACGTTGCTCCCGGTTTAATCACGGCTGTCACCAACGCGGCCGATGGCACGCCACCGGTGGCCCCGGGGGGATTGATCACCATCTACGGCCAGAACATGAGCCCGATCAGTCTTGCCACCAGCGGCTTGCCCCTTTCGACCGCGCTCGGCGATTCCTGTCTTGGCGTGAATGGTCTGCCGATTCCGCTGTTGTATGTGTCTCAGCAGCAGATCAATGCCCAGCTTCCGTTCAACGTCAGCGGGAGCGCAACGATTACAATGCATACCCCCGCGGGCATCAGCAACAACTTCAACTTTACCGTTCAGCAGACTGCGCCCAGTGTTTTCATGAGCGGCTCCGCGGGGCCTGAAACAGGATTGGCCACCATCGTCCGGGACAACAACAACCAGTTGGTAACACCAACGAATCCCATTTTTTGGAAGGACACGATCACCATCTATCTCACCGGCATGGGTCAAACATCCCCGTCGATTCAGGCCGGCCAGCCCGCGCCGGGAAACCCCCTGGCTACTGCCGCAATCCAGCCGTCGGTGACTCTCGGCGGCACGGCTCTTCCGGTGAGCTATGCCGGGCTTGTTCCGGGTGGGGTCGGACTCTATCAAATAAACGCCACGGTCCCGTCGGGATTGGCCGGCGGCCTCTCGGTACCACTTGTAATCAGTCAGGGCGGGGCGTCGACCACGCTCCATGTTCGGGTAGTCAATTGAACGCAGTTTGGCAACAAAGGAGCTATATGAGAGTTATTACGTTTGCGGTATTACCGATCCTGGCAGCAACTGCCGCCCTCGGACAGCAGCAGTGGGAATTTGGAGCTGTCGGAGGTGGCGGTCTTCTCAACAACGTCGCCGCCGCAAGTCCGGCTGGCGCCGCCACGGCCGGCTTTGCGCCCGGATTGGCCACTGGGGTTTTCGCGGGACAGAACCTCTACAACCACATCGCCGGAGAGATCCGGTACGAGTACATGCAGAGCGATCTGGAACTCTCGGCCGGCGGTCAGACGGCGAAATTCGCCGGGGCGTCGCACGCGCTCCATTACGACGTCATCTTCCACACCAACCGGAGCGACTCGCGCACGCAGATCTTCGGCGCGGTCGGTGGTGGCGTGAAAGCCTTCCTGGGGACGGGCGCGGAGGAGGCTTTTCAGCCTTTGAGCCAGTATGGCTATTTCACGAAAACGCAGTCCATAAAGCCCATGGTCAGCGCAGGAGCAGGCGTAAGCTACCGGCTGAAATCGAACCTGTTTCTTCGTACCGAGGTGCGGGATTTCATGACAACCTTCCCGACCGCCGTGCTGACACCGGCTCCGGGCGTGAAATACGGTAGGTTCCTGCATGAAGTCGTGCCAATGGTAAGCCTCGTATACGTCAAGTAATACCGCTCCCTTTGGTCACGGCTCAGTAACCCCTTCAGAGCCGTGACCAAGGGAGCTACTTCTTTTTCTTTCCTCCAAACAGGCCCTGCACCAGGCCATCGGTGGTCTTTCCGGCATCCAGGCCGCCCACTCTCACGCCCTTAAGCCCCCGCGTGAGTTCTTCCGCAGCCAGTTGCCCCACGTCCGGCCGGAATTGCGGATCCGACGACGTGCCCGCGATCGCGAACTGGATATTCGGAGGGGTCAGAACCGAAAGCGCGCCCGCGCGAACCGTGGCCCGCATCTTGAAATCGAGCGCATGCCGGGGGCTGATCGTGCCGCCACCGCTCAACTCGCCCACCGACGGCAGTACGAGATGGATGTCCTGCAGGCTGGTTCCCTGCGGTGACAACCGCAGGTTCGCGCTGAGCGTCTGAACCTCGGTGTTGGGACCCGATTTGATTCCCGCGAGTTTCTCGATCGCCGCCATCTTCGTACCCAGATCGAAGCCCTTGAGCCGCGTATTTTGGACGCTCACCGGACCGCTGATCACGACGGCGGACGCCGGTCCCGAGATTGTCAGCCTCGCCGAAGCCGCCCCGCCTTCCAGTGTCGATCCCGACGGCAGCACGATATCCAGCGAAGGCAATAATTCCACCAGCCCCGAGACCGGAACACCCGACGCGGAAAGCAGCATCTTCAGCACCGGCGACTCGCCCGTCTGAGTCCAGCCGCCGGTGAGGCTCGCTTTCACACTACCGATCGCCACATCGCCACGGGTCACTTGTCCCGCGCGCTGCTTGAGGTCTTCGGTCAGAGCCACATCGAACAGCAGAGGATTTCGGGCGGCGGTTCCTCCCTGTGCCAACTTCAGTTTTTCCGCCTTGATCTTGCCCGCCATCTCAAAAGTGTGTCCATTCGAGCTGGCCGTGCCATCTATCGAAACAACGCCGTCGATTCCGGAGGTTGCAGGAATGGCCCCCGTCGCCACCAGGTTCAGATTCGTAATCTTCAAACTGGCGGTCAGCGGCGTGTTCGAAGCGTCTGCGGGATCGATGGGACCGGCCTTGCCCTCCAGTGCCACGTCCCCGCCCCCTTCGATCTTTGCCTGCACCGAGAAAGGAAAAGAGGATCCGGGGGTAAAGTCCTTGACATCGATGCTGACATTGTCGAGGATCGCCGGTTTGCCGCCGCCCTGAGTCAGCGAAATGCGGGCGTTATGGATCTTCATCGACTTCATGGAGAGCGCCAACTCCTCGCTCGACGAATTCGGCGCGGACGATTTGGTTCCGAGGCTGGAGAAATTCCACACTCCCGACGGAATTTGAATCAGAACGGTCTCGGGCGTATCGATAGTCATTCCGCTGACGTTCAACTTACGCGAAAACAGCAAATTCCACAAATCGATCGAGAGCGACAACGCTTTCGTGTGCAGGAAAGCCGTATGGCTGAACGAAGGATCGTCGGCCACCGACAGATCGTCGGCTGTCACCGACCCGGATAGAATGTTGAGCTTCAGATCGCCGATCTTCACGTCCCGGCCCAGCGACTTGGTCAGTTGGGATTCGATCGCCGGACGGAATCGATTGGCATCGATCAAAAACGGAAGAGCCAGCACGGCGACCAGCAACACCGCCGCGACGATAAGGACCACGAGGAGACCGCGCCGCATTTCCACCCGCATTTCCACCTCCCGGCTGAAAACCCCAGCCAGTCTCATCTTAAGCCTCCCTGGTGCATGGCCCTTGACAGGTCATTGTCACAATTGCGAATCTGAACTCGACACCGAGACGTATAACAGTGCGTCGAGTGTGAAAACCGATCCTTGAAAAGGCACTAATAATTAATGAATCGCCTGGCTGTCTTTATATTGTTTTCTTATCTGGGCTTATGCTCTTCGGCGAGCGGACAAACCGAAATTATCACCACTGTCGCAGGCAACGGCGCCGCAGGCTCTTCCGGTGACTTAGGACCTGCCACTTCGGCGTCGTTGAACCAGCCCGGCGGCGTCTTTGTGGATGCCTCCGGCAATCTCTTCATCGCGGACACCACTAATAATCGAATCCAAAAGGTGTCCGCCGGCGGCACCATCACCACCTTCGTGGGAACCGGAGGGTTAACAGCGTTGCCGGCGTTGAACCAGCCCGGTGGCGTCTTTGTGGATGCCTCCGGCAATCTCTTCATCGCCGACACCGGCAACGATCAGATCCGGGAGGTGCCGGCCAGCGGTGGCAAAGTCACGATCATCGCGGGCGGCGGAAGCTACGGTTACTACGGTGACGGCGGGCTGGCGACGTCGGCGGCATTGAATGAGCCCGCAGGCGTGTTCGTGGATGCCTCCGGCAATGTCTTCGTTGCGGACACGTTCAACAATGTAATCCGGAAATTCATGGTCGGCGGCAACATCACGACCGTCGCGGGCAACAATATCCAGGGCTTTTCCGGTGACAACGGGTTAGCGACCTCGGCGGAGCTCAACCTGCCCACGGGCGTGTTCGTGGATGCTGCAGGGAATATCTTCATCGCGGACCGCGGCAACAATCGCATCCGAAAGGTGTCGTCCGGTGGCACCATTACGACCATCGCGGGCGACAATAACCAAGGCTTTTCGGGTGACAACGGGCCGGCGACTTCGGCGGCGCTGTATAGTCCCACAGGTGTGGCCGTGGATACATCCGGCAATGTCTTCATCGCGGCCACCTTCAATAATCGAATCCGCGAAATATCCGGCGGCATCATTACGACCGTCGCGGGGAACGGAAACAATGGATTCTCCGGCGACAATGGGCCGGCGACCTCGGCGTCTTTGGCCCGGCCCGGCGGCGTTGCCCTTGACGCTTCGGGCAATCTCTTCATTGCGGACACCAACAATAACCGCATTCGCGAGGTGTCGACAGCGCCATCGATCTCATCCGGCGGCGTCGTTCCTGCCTACAGCACCGTGACAACAATACAGTCCGGCGAATGGGTGTCGATTTACGGCTCTAATCTCGCCAGTTCGGCGATGACCTGGACCGGAAATTTCCCGACTTTGCTCGGCGGCACAAGCGTGACTATCGATGGGATTCCGGCATATCTTTCCTATGTCAGCCCTACCCTGATCAACGTACAGGCACCGGACGATACCTCTAGCCTTCCAGCCTCCGTATCAGTAGTGGTAAAAACCGCGGGAGGAACCGCTACTTCGACTGTCACGCTGGCCCAAATTGCCCCCTCGTTCCTCCTGCTCGACAATGAACACGTCGCCGGCGTAATTGTCAGACCGGATGGATCGGGATCTCAGGGCACTGGAAGCAACTCCTACGACTTCCTCGGACCTACCGGAAATTCACTTGGTTACCCGACGGTCGCCGCGAAGGCGGGGGACAGCATTGAACTTTACGGCGTGGGGTTCGGACCGACCACTCCATCAGTTCAGGCAGGGCAATTGTTCTCAGGAGCGGCGCCGACCACCAACAAGGTGAATCTTTCCGTCAACAACATCAACGTGACACCGTCGGTGTTATTTGCGGGATTGTCCGGTGCTGGTGTCGACCAGATCAATCTGACGGTTCCCGCGGGTCTTGGCACGGGCGATGTTCCGCTCGTGGCGACGGTGGGCGGAGTGCAAACTCAACCCGTTGTCGTCATTTCACTTCAATAGTTGTAGGGCGGGCAATTCTGCCTGCAGCCGCCTTTCGAGGCGGCTCTTGAAGCGTTTATCGATCACACCTCCTGTAGAATCTGGAATGAAGGAATCAACCTCATGAAGAACTCGCAGTTGATTGTCCTCACGGGAGGCATCGGCATCGCGGCCGCTCTTTTGCTGCATGCAGCCAAAACCGGCGGCATAACAGTTATGACAGGATCGAAGGCGTTCACTAATACCGCCTCGCTCAGTCCCGGTTTGGCGCGCAAGATCACCGCGCAGGACCTTCCACAACCTATGCCTCCCGCGGGCAGGGGCGGCGGATTTGGCAGAGGCGCCACGCGGCCTGAGAGCGCGATTCCGAAAGCTCCGGCCGGCTTCAAGGTCGACATCTATGTCGGCAGTGGCCTCACAGTCCCGCGGCAAATGCGCCGGGCGCCGAGCGGCGATATCTTCGTCGCGGATACCGGTGGCGGAGCGGTTCGCATCTTCCGCGGCATAACGGCCGACGGCAAAGCGGGAGAATCTTCGGTGTTCGCCAGTCTCCCGGCGGCATTCGGCATTAACTTCTATCCGCCGGGGCCGAATCCACAGTGGGTCTATGTCACCAACACCAGCACTCTGGTTCGCTACGCCTATAAGAACGGCGATCTCAAAGCCACCGGCGAGCCCGAGAAACTGATCACCGACATCCCCGCGGGCGGCGGGCACTCTACCCGCGACATTGTCTTCTCCAAAGACGGCAAGAGTCTGTTTCTCGCGGTTGGATCGGCGTCCAACAACAGCGACAACGATGCCGAATTTCACCGCGCCAACATTCTCGAATACACACCCGAAGGCAAGTTCGTCGGCATCTATGCATCGGGAATTCGAAATCCCGTGGGCTTGGCGATCAATCCGGAAACGGGCGAACTGTGGACCTCCATCAACGAACGGGACAACCTGGGCGACAACCTGGTTCCCGATTACGTGACCCACGTTCAGCGCGGCGGCTTCTATGGATGGCCCTGGTTCTACATCGGCGGCAATCAGGATCCGGCCCACCCCGGCAAGCACCCCGAGTTGAAGGACAAAGTGATCGTCCCCGACGTGCTGATTCAGGCCCACAGCGCTTCGCTCGGCATGACATTTTACGATGGCAGGATGTTTCCGCCCGAATACTCCGGCGATGCGTTCGCCGCCGAGCACGGATCGTGGAACCACTCCCAGGGCTCGGGCCGCGAAGTGATTCGCATCCCGATCGAAAAGGGGCGCGCCACGGGAGTCTATCAGGATTTCCTCACCGGATTCACTACCGACGGGACAGCTTGGGGCAGACCGGTCGGAGTCGTCGTGGCAGCCGACGGCTCGCTGCTGGTGTCGGACGACGGCGCGCGGGTGATCTGGCGCGTGAGTTATACGGGCAAATAGAGGTAAACCACAACCTTCAACGACGGCGCCTAAGCTTCACGCCGCGGAATGCCGATTCCGTAACTCGACCAGCACGAAGGCGAGATCCCGCTGATCGTTCGCGGGCGCAGACGCCTGTTGGCTAAGCAGCACCTCCACGTCGAACGGCTGCCTGTGCTCATTTCGCAGGCGTGCAACGATCTCAAAGAGTCCGGTGCCCGCTTTGCCGGTTCCCCTCTGTTCGCCGTTCACCAGGATTTTCGCGATGCCGGTGGGAGATCCCTCTGGCCGAAATCCTCTCAACATCAATTCGACGACAGGCTTGATCGGTGCAATCCGGACCTTGAGAGACGAAGACGCCCACATATCCGCGTGCAGCCCGCTCGAGTGTCCTTCCTGCAGGACGTATCCTGTCAGGGGTACCCGGGTTCCCTTTTCCAGTGCGTGGATATAGCTGTGGAGAGCCTCCATTTTCCGGCTGTCGTCGAGTTCCATCTGCTGATATAACTCGATCCAGCGGTCACGCCTGCCGAGCAGCCGGCGCAATTCCAGAACATCCTCTGCACTCAACACGTGACCCGGCGAAAGTCGCTGAGGCAAAGGCCGCTGTACGTAAAATGTGGCGTGTCGCGGAGCGATTTCCTCAGATGCGCGGTCCTTCGTATACAAATAAATCGAGATCGACTTTCGCGACAGATGCCGCTTGTCCTCCGGCAGATCGATCTTTGGGAACCCATGCCAGGAATATTCGTTGGTTTCGAACAGGACGGCTCTGTTGAAGATCGGGTCGAAAGTTCGGATTCGGTTCTCTTCCGGCCGCCGCGGATTGGAGTGGATCTCCAGTCCCCCGCCCCATTCCGGACGCCACTCTTTGTTGAGATATACGATCAGGTTGAGCTGGCGGTGCAATTTCTCCGTCTGGTCGAAATTGAAATCTACGTGCGGATCCAGTTCCTGCCCGTGCAGGTTCTCATGCGTCCCGCCGCCGTACATCGCGGGCTCCAGAATGAGATCGGGCACACCGGACAGGCTCGAGACAAATTCCAGAAATGGATTCGATGAAATTAAGCCGTAGAGATCCTGATAGGCGGAACTGATCGAGGCGATCCTGGTATTGACCGCCTTTCCCCCGGTTTCTTTGTTCTCCGCGGTGGCCAGACTCGGGTCAAAGCTTGGAAACTCGTTCAGCAGCCGCTCCGCGAAACTATACTCGAAGAACTCATCGATCACCACATGCCGAAAAGGCTGCTCCCCGAGAAACGTCTCGCGAAACTCGTCGGCATGAGCACGGGTTCCGGGCGAAATCTGCGCGATCCCCACTTCGTGTTTGTCTTGTACCGGCACGTAGTTATTCTCCGGGATAATACTCTCTCCCGCAAGACCGGCTCGGAAATCGATTTCCGAACTTCGCCATCGAAGCGGCATCACGGGAATGGACCCTTGCCTTCATTCTCAACTGACCCGTTACCGGAAATCGCTTAGGACGATTTCTCCAACCGGATCGGTTTCAGCATCAACAGGAGCATTGTCACCGGCGTCCTGGCCAGAATGCCATGGGGCGTATGCGGAGCCATGTGGACGAAGGCACCGGCGTGGACGTTCTTCTTCTCAATGCCGAGCGTCAATTGTGCTTCTCCTCTCATGAAGTACAGCATGGCCGCCATCGGCGCTGCGTGGACGGGCAGTTCCTGGCCCGAAGAGAATCCGAAGGCCACAACCTTCAGGGCCTCGTCGTTGAACAAAGTTCGGCTCAGAATGCCGTTTTCCGGTATGGGAACCTCGGATTCGATGTTTTCCAGGAAAGTGTACGGTGCCATATTGTGATTGTGACTGGGAGACAGTGAGATTCAAAGGAGTGCAAAGCCGTGGAAGCGATCTTCACCGTGGGGCATTCGACTCGTTCTGCCGAAGAGTTCGTCGCACTGCTCCAGGCGCATCGGATCCAGCTGCTGGTCGATGTGCGGACGGTGCCCCGATCCCGGCACAACCCGCAATTCAACCGCGACACGCTTCCTGAGACGCTGCGGCGAGCGGGGATCGAGTATCTGCATCTTGCTGAATTAGGCGGCCTGCGCAAAGCCCGCGCGGATTCAACGAACACCGGATGGCGCAACCTCTCATTTCGCGGCTATGCGGACTATATGGCGACGCCGGAATTTGAGAAGGGTCTGGTGCGGCTGATGAATGCCGCGGGAACGCGCCGCGCCGCCGTTATGTGCGCGGAAGCGGTACCGTGGAGATGTCACCGGTCGCTGATCGGCGACGCCCTGGTGGCGCGAGGCGCGGAAGTTTTTGAATTGCCGAGTGTGACACGAGCGCAGCCTCACAGGATGACGCCGTTTGCGCGGGTCGAAGGCACGCGCGTAAGTTACCCGTAGCGCTTGCAGATTGGTTAAAGCGTTGATCCAGTTCGATGCGGCCCATAAAGCGGTTCATTATCCACCGGATCGGCGGTTTCGCGTTCGGATCAGGCCGTCGTTGGCGGCAGGGGCGGCTGTGGCGATGCTTCTGCCGTTCGTTCTCGCCTGGGGAGAAGCTGCCATTTTCGGGTTGCCGCATATCCCGATACCTCAGTTGAACACCGCTGTTGCGCTGCCTCACGGCTTCCCGGTTTGGGTCCGCTACGCTCACTTTTTCAATTTTCTTTTTCTGACGATGCTGATCCGCAGCGGTCTCTCTATCCTTCTGGAGCATCCGCGGCTATATTTTAATGACGACTGCACGCCGGGTACCGAATGGATTCGATTCACGCCTTTGACGGTTCCGGCGGATCGGGTATGGACGGCGAACGATGATGAGCGCTATATTTCGCCGCTGTTTGCGCTGCCGGGTTATCGCCATTCAGTGGGAGGCGCGCGATCCTGGCACTTCATCGACGTTTATGGGTTTGTCGTCACCGGTCTGGTTTTCGTGATATTGCTTTTCGCGACGGAGCAATGGAGAAGGCTGGTACCGACGTCCCTGACAGTGCCGGTGCAGGCATGGAGCACGTTTGTTCTGTATGCCAACTTTCACTTACCGCCGGAGCCCAACGGGTTTTACGGATATAACGCGCTTCAGCAACTGGCCTATTTCGCGGTAGTGTTCGTGTGCGGGCCGCTCTCGATTTTGACCGGTGTTGCGATGTCCCCCGCGCTGGCGAATCGCTTTCCTCTGTACCTCCGATTATTCGGCGGCAGACAGACCGCGCGCTCCATCCACTTTCTTCTTCTGCTGGGCTATGCGTCGTTCCTGGCCGTGCACGTCACGCTGGTGATCCTGACCGGATTCATACAAAACATGAATCACATTGTCCTGGGAACGGACGATCGAAGACCGTTGGGGATGATCCTCGGCTTTGCCGGAATCGCGGTGGTAATTTTTTGCTGGATAGCGGCTCACTATATTTCATGGCGCTTCCCCCGTACGCTCCAACGTATTGAAAAAGCCGTTTCTCAACCTCTCCGCCTCGCCACGCTGAATCGCCTCGCGCCCGGGCAGAGGTACACGAAGAACCAAGTCTCCCCGCGTTTCTGGTCCAACGGTAAACGTCCCGAACGCGATGACTGGCACAGGCTGGCGTCGGACAGCTTCCTCGATTACAAGCTCAGGGTGGGCGGGCTGGTCGAAATGCCGGTCGAGTTGTCTCTTGCTGAACTGCAGAGTATGGGAAAAGCCGAGTTCACGACGATGCATCACTGCATTCAGGGGTGGTCTGGCATCGCGCAGTGGGGAGGGCTGCCCATGAAGACGCTGGTGGACCTGGTCAAGCCGAAGCCGGCGGCCAGGGCTGTGGCGTTTTATTCCTTTGGCCCCGGCCTGTATGGCGGGACCTATTACAGTACACAACGCCTGGACAATGTTCTTAAGCCGGAGTGCCTGCTTGCGTATGAGATGAACGGCGCACCGCTGGGGAGAGAATATGGCGCTCCGCTGCGGCTGCGGGTGGAGAATCAACTGGGATACAAGATGGTCAAGTGGATTGAACGAATAGAGTTCATTGTGTCCGAGAAACAGATTGGCGAAGGCGAGGGCGGAACGGACGAAGACGATTTGTACTTCGATCTGCTGCCAAATATTTGACAGGAATTTCTCATCGGCCACTCTAATGCTTACCGATGAAGTTCAGAACCACGCGATTGAAAACCTCGGGCTGCTCCCAATACGTTGAGTGCCCGGCATCCGGAACCACCAAAGACTCGGAACCCCTGATTCGCGCCGCGAACAGCGCCATCACGGGCGGCGGAGCGTAGAGGTCCGCGCCACCGGTCAGCAGCAGCGCGGGCAACCGGATTGATTCCAGCAGCGAGAAGGTCATGCGATTTCGCATCGACTGCGCGGGCGCACGGGGCCCATCCGGCCGGCTGATCTTTTCCAACTCCATCCAGCGCCTGGTACCCTCCGGATTCGCAGCCCGATATGTGGGACCGAGTTCGCGAAACTCCGGCGGCAGGGCGTCAAATTGCGGCGGCCGGAGTCTGCGCCCCATTTCCAGAAAGTCCGCGTCCTGCACGCCGCCGATAGTGTTGGCGATCACGAGGCTTCTCACCCGCTGCGGGAACGAAACCGCGAAATCCAGAGCCACGAACGCGCCCGCCGCGGTACTCACCAAATGGACTCGATCCACTCCCAAGTGGTCGAGCAGGCCTCGCAGATCGTCGGCGCCGGTGCTGGGTTGAGGTCCAGCCGGATCGACAACCGTGCGTCCCCAACCGCGCCGGTCGAAGGCGACAACCCTGTAGCCTGCCGCGGTAAATACTGGAATCTGGTATTCCCAAACCCTGCTGCTCCCGGTGGCCGCATGCAGGAACACAACCGGCACTCCGCTGCCGCCGGTGTCAATGTAGAAAATCCGTGCGCCGGGAAGCTCCGCGTATGCCTCATGTAACACGGGTTGGGCAGGCAGTATTGATGGGAGGCAGGCGCCCAGCAACAGGAATACCGCAGTCGTCGTTCGGGGCAACATGGAGCTATCTTAACCGGAACTGGCTGCCATGCCAGGTCAAGGCGCGATCGCGCATCGATGGTATGATGGCAACATCATGATGGCAAGGACCCAAATTACCTTACAACCAGAGATTCAGCGCCGAGCCCGCCAGCGCGCCAGCGATATGGGTGTCTCCATGGCCGAATACGTGCGTCGCCTGCTGGCGCGCGATCTCGGCAGTGCCACTGCGATGGCCAACCCCGCACTTGTATTCGACCTCGGCAGCTCCCGCGGTTCGGATATCGCAAGAAACAAGGACGCGATGATCGCCGAAGCGTTTGCTTCGACGGGCACCAGAAAACGCCGCCGCTAATTCCCGCAAACGGAATCCAAATGCCGAGCCTGTTTGTCGATACGTCGGTTTGGTACGCAGCGGCAGACTCGTCGGACGCGGGAAATACGCGCGCCAAGGCTGTCCTCGGCGCAGGTGAGCCGCTGGTCACGTCCGATCACGTCCTCGTCGAAACCTGGATCTTGCTTCGGCATCGGATTCGCCGCCAGGTCGCGGATCGGTTCTGGGAATCTCTCCGGAGCGGCGTTTCCGCTATCGAACCGGTCGGTGCAGCGGATCTGGAGGCAGCCTGGCAAATCGGAATTTCCTGGCGCGATCAGGATTTCTCAATTGTCGATCGCACGAGCTTCGCCATTATGCGCCGGCTTGGCATCGAGCGTGCAGCATCGTTCGACGCGGACTTCGCCATCTTCCGTTTTGGTCCCAACCGGCGCCGCGCTCTTACGATCCTGCGCTGACATAAAAGCGCCGCGGCCCTTTCTTACTCGTAGAAATCCGGCGCCTTTTTAAGCTTCGCGTTGCCGAGGAAGTCGTGCTGAATCCACAGTTGCGCGCCCGTTTTCTTCAGGAAGACTTCAACCTCCGCTCGGGACGCGGCCGTTTGCTCCTTATTGAATTCGGCCACCGGCAGACGGTTCAGCGTACGCTCCTCCGGATAATGATAAAGATCGCCGCTCAGCACCACTGGCCCCGTCTTCGCGAGCTTCAGAAACAGCGACTGGTGACCGGGCGTATGTCCCGGCGTGGACTTGATAATGACTTTCCCATCTCCGAAAACGTCGTACTCGTCTTTGTCGATAATCACTGTCTTGCTGTTCTTCAGCATGCTGTAGTTTGCGGGGTCCGACCGCGGAATGGGCGTGTCCGAGAACATGCGGTCCCGCTCGACTTTCCGCACCAACCAGGTGGACGCCGCGAAAGCGTTCGCGTTCGCCACGTGATCACCATGAAAGTGCGACATCGCCAGATAGGTGATGTCCGCCGGTGTGTACCCAACTGCCGCGAGCTGAGGCAGCAGAGGCTTGTCCTGCGTGACCACTCCAACCGATGCCGGCCCACCGCCCGGCTTGAACGCGCTGTCGGGAATGTCGCCGTTGTCCCACATCAGAGTTCCTTTGGGATCGGCGATCAGGAAGCATGGAATCGACATTTCCGTCGAAGCCATTTCTTCCTTCTTCAGCGAATAAGCGTCTCCGTTGGTAGTGTGGATGGTCCCGCAATCGAAGACATAAAGCCGCGGGGACTTGGGAGCTTTCGGGTGCTTCTCCGCCGACGCAGTAACAGCGAAGCTCACGGCGACCAGTATCGCAACAGACTTATTCATCTCCATCAACATATCAAGTTTCAGACAAGATCAATTCCCATGAAGACGACAGCATTCGGCTTGATATTGACTGCGCTGGCGGTACTCGCGCAGGCTCCGGGCCCAAATCCGAACTCGCAATACCGCCTGGGTCCGGATTCCATGCAGTACGACGACGTTCCGCACGGAGAGATCCGCGGTCCATACACGCTGCCCAGCGCAATACGACCCCGACGTTCCCCTGCTCTGATGGTTTTCCAGGATGGCCAGGCGTTCAAGGAGGAGACCGGCGATCTGCGCTCAGCCTGCAGAACCTAACGGCAATCGTCCCGCCGAGTGTGTACTTTAGAATTCGATCGTGATAAATTTAGCAGAACCTATACGGGCAACCCTTAATGACAATTCCGCTTGTGAGCGCTGTCGACACTGATTGCGAACGTTCCTCAAAGACTACTTCAGGCGAACTTTTTGACGGATTCTTTACGTCTGGAAGCACTTGGGGTTACGACAAGAATTCCATTGTGGATACCCGGGGACGGCGGTTGTTCGGCATGATGAGCCTGGCTTGCGAGGCGGATTGCTATCCCTACCAAGTGCCGCTTGAAAGCCGCACTGGCCCATGGGTTGAAGCCGAAGGGCGCCGGATGTTGATGCTGTCGTCGTACGACTACCTCAGCCTGGTATCGGACCCGAGGATCGAGGCGGCCGCGATCGCCGCCGTCCGCCGGTTCGGAAGCGCCAGCGGCGGCGCGCGCTTGCTCACCGGCACGAACGTGCTGCATCTGCAGATCGAAAAGGATCTGGCGGCGTTTAAGGGTACCCATTCCGCCTTGACCTTTAGTTCCGGCTATAACGCGAACCTTGCGGTGATCTCCGGTCTCTTCACGCCGCAGGATCGCGTGATTCTCGATTCGCTCTCCCATCGGAGCCTCGTGGATGCGTGCCGCCTCGCCGGCGTTCAGCTTCAGCGGTATCGGCACAACGATCTCGATTCCCTGCGCGACGAGTTACGCTCCGGTACGGGCAACCGCACGCTCATCGTTGCCGACGGCGTGTTCTCAATGGAGGGTGACATTTGCCCCCTTCCCGACTTGATCCAGATCAAACGCGACTTCGGGTGCCTGCTGATGATCGACGATGCCCATGCTATCGGCGTTCTCGGCGGGACCGGCCGCGGTACCGACGAGTATTACGGATGCCGGACCAGCGACGTGGATCTCTGGACCGGATCGCTCGCCAAGAGCATCCCTTCGACAGGGGGGTTTATTGCCATGTCCGAGGAGGTCGCCGTATTCCTGCAGCATTCGGCATCGCCGTACATCTTCTCAGCCGCGCTTTGCCCGGCATCCTCCGGAGCCATTGGAGAAGGACTGGCAATCCTTAAGGCCGAACCGCATTTGGTCGCGCGGCTTCGCGACCGCGCCGATTATCTGCGCGCGGGCCTGCGGGACCTGGGCTACGATACAGGACTCTCCACGACCCCGATCATTCCCGTGATCCTGAAGAATGAGGAAGCGGCGCTGCGCCTTTCGCGGGCCCTGCGCGATCACAACATCCTTGTTTCGCCCGTCGTGTTCCCGGCTGTTGCCATGGGAAGCGGCCGGCTGCGCATCTGCGTGAACGCGGGCCACACGATCGCGGATCTCGATCACACACTCGACGCTTTCCGCAAGCTGCGGAAGTAGCATGATACCCAAGTCGGCGTGGCGGTTGGCGTGGGCGCAGAGGATCGCGGCAGCACTTGTGGCGCTCTTCTGGATTTCTTTCGTTGCCGAGTTCAGGGAACTCCCGGCGGCAATCGTGGATTTCGAATGGTCCTTCCTCGTGCCGGATCTCCTGTGGATCGTCGCACCGTTTCTCGTTGCCAGCCACTGGCTTCTGACGGGCAATCGCAAGGGACGGGCGGCCACGGCTGTCGCAGGAGGCGCTATCTTCTACCTTGGCCTGCTCGATGTGGCATATAACGTGCGGCATGGGCAATACTCGACACCCCGCGGCTTTCTCGACGCCTCCGTCAATCTTGCGTGTCTGGCGTTCGGAGCCGTGAACATTCAGTTCGGATTGGGGAACGATTAAAGCGTGAGCGGCCATTGGCAAGAACTTTAAGTACTTAACAGCCCACAAGTCATGGCAGTGGTAGTACATACAGTCAATTTTTTGCTCGAAAATCACTCGCACGAGCCGGGGGAAACCTGGGGACGAAGCAGGATCTCGCAAACGCGCCGAATGACGCGATTAAACTGAAACTGGCCGTCTGAGGGAGTTCCTCACTCTACCAACGATCGCGAAGTTCAAGCACGGGCATCGAGTTGGCCGTATAGACGAACCAGACGGAGAACGGTACGTTGTCCAACCCGGTGGATGCGGGACACTCGATCTATGAAGGCATTAGACCTTGCTCGCCTCAGCGAGCCATACCCGGAGGGCGAATGCTCGACCAATGAACGGGCATGTCGGCGCTCGGTCTTCCCTTGCGGCGATGGAAGGAGCTGAAGGCCCTAATCCTTGACGATTTTACCGAGCTCTCTCCGTGCGTTTAGCGACCGGCTCGAAAGCGCGCGACTGGACAACGAACGCGCGGATCCAAGCTGGCTTCGTCACTCTACGCACAAGCGGATCGGAGCCATCATGGCCGTTTGGCGTTATAGCCTGGCTTGGCCCCACGATTGCTGAGGTTGTCTCAGAATGACCGAAGGGACCTGCGAACGATGCAGAATTCTACTTAAGGAAGCCTCAAGCGCAATCTCTTCGCACGTTGCCGCAGTATCCCTGTTAGCCGAGGCCGTTAGTCTAAGCGAGCCCGCGGCTTCACTCCACCGACTAAAAGAGGCGGTGCGCGCGACCAGTACCGCGCGTGAGATTACAGTGGAGCACTATGAAAACCACAGATCCGCTCACCAACTGAAGGTCATGACCGCCGGATCTCGATTCCCGGAGTAGCCTGTTCCGAGATAAATGACATTCTAGCCAAAGGGTGCTGTTATCGCGATTAATTCCAGTGTCCTCGATTTGCCATCCCGCCCGTAGTTGCTTGATTGACCGGAAAAGCTCCCACCTGCCAAACGACCTGCCACGGCGCTTGGGCGCGCGGGCTGAACGGGCAATCGGTAGTTCCGGAGGAGTGGCTCCCGCCCGGCAGGCACTTGCTCCTCGCGCGCGGCCACGTGAATAGACTCTTCTATCTGGCCCGATCACGCGGCGAAATCAACCACCACCGCGCCAGGACTTCCACGCCGTCGGCCTCGGGCAGACTGGAGTCAGGCCTACAAGATCGGGTACCGGGCTCCATGAGACTCTTCGACCTGGATCAAAGCCTTATTCGAGTTCGGCACAGTATGTACCGCATCCTGCTCTGAATGTTTCCGTACTGCTTGCGCTCCAATATCTGTTGTGGACCGGAAGCGGAAGTCTCGTTTCGGCGAGCACAAGAAGAAAATCGGAACGAATTCCTCTCACTTGCCTCTCGCCTTCTCGTGATGATCGTAGATGGCCCCGGCGGTGCCCCCTGCGACCGCGCCGATGGCGGCTCCAGGTCCGCCTCCGGCTACGGCTCCAATGGCCGCGCCACCAGCAGCTCCGACAGCGACACGCCTGACGGTCCGGCGAATGTGATGATGGCCATGATAAACAGTGTGGTGGTAGCGATGGTGACTGTAGTATGTTGTGTCCGCCGACGCGGCTGGCATAAACGTCACGATTGAAAGTAGGGCAGTTGCTATAGACAGACGCATATTAGAATCCCCTCACCCGGGTACAGGCATGTCTCGTGCCATCGGCAAATCCTACCGCTCCCGCCTCTGTAGTGCGGTCATGGAGTGGATCCGGCGTTTTATTGAACAGACACGCGGGAATGCGAATTGCTCGATATGTTTGCGGGTTGATCCGAATGGGACGAATCAGGGCGTTTTTGCGCTGGCTCCTGTGTCGCGATGCCAGTCGATACCTCCGGTACAAAGGAGCGCGGCAAGGTGGCCAGAGGGACGGAGAACGGGAAGAGAACTGGTACGGCGATCCGTTCGACTAATCCAGCTTTGCTCAGTTCTTCACGTTCAGTGCGTCCGAGTCGACGGCCTTCTTGCTGAAGAGTCGGACGTGACCTCGGTGGGCGGCACGGGGCCAAAACACTGCGCCTATAAAATCTATCTCCGGGGTACGCGGAATGCAATGCCTGTCAGGAACGACGTCCTCTCCTGTTTCACGGATGATTTTAACCGAGCGGTACCGACCGAAGAATCCGCACTCCCGATTCCTCCTCTCAAAGAAACTCGTGCTTACCGAAACAGAACAGCCTAAGTCCAACGCGGGAACTGTTCCATGCTCTCAACTGTTCCGGTCCGCAGAGGCTTCTGGAGACGAACTCATGTTATTGGCCTGCTATCGCACGCTCGGCACGAAGCTGGCGACCTATTTGGCAGAGACGTGGTCCGGCTTCCCGGCTGAGCCCGGCCAGCCCCCTGATTTGCATCCTCGAGGAACCGAACTGTATTGAAATCGAAGCTGGTAGACCCACGGCAGCAAAGACACTGGATCGTGAGCTATGTGGCCGGTCGGCCATGGAACCCACGGTCTTTCCCGACATTCACCTCGCGGCGTGGATCGAACGGCCCTTTATCTGAAGCTTGTGTTATGAACGCACAATGCGTTGTGGTGTCGTTATTAGACTGCTAATCCCGTCGCCGCGGCTTTAGTTGCTGCCGCGCCCTTTGCTAATATCGCGCTCTTTGCTGCTGCGGCGCCCTTTGCGACTGCGGCTACTTTAGCGATCATCCCACCTTTAAGAAGGAGCGCCAGAAGGGCGGCCAAGAGCAGCGGTCCGAGCCGTTTAATCCTCGACTGGTATCCTTGGGCAAGGTTTCCGAAGAATTCCTCGCTCCGGTCGGATGCAGTTAACACGCTCAGCATCCGGTGGCTGATGTTTTCTCCGAAGGCTGGATTATTGACAGCATCTATTCCCACCATCGACCACGATATTACCACCGAACCGAACGTGGTGTCTTGACCCCTGTCAAATCCCGATCCGCTCGGGCTTCCGATAATGGCACATATCGCTCGGCTTTCTCAATGCCTTGGTTCTTCGTGTGGAGGTATCGTCCAAAGATAGACGTGCTCGCCCTCGACGACAAGTTCCTTGTCAGGTTTCCAGTCGCCCATGTCAAACCCGTGCGACACGACGCGCGTGCCGGGTTTGAGTTCGCGGAGGAGCCGGGGCCGCAGGCGCAGGTTAACGTCTGGCAAGAGGTATAGCGCGACAACTGTTGCACTGTGGATGTCCGCATCGAACAGGTCATTCGTCTCAAAGCTGATACGGTCATCCACGCCGGCATCGCGTGCGTTTGCGCGTGCTTCTTCGATGCGCGCCGGATTGATATCTATTCCTACGCCGCGTGCGCCATATTCCTGTGCGGCAGCAATTACAATGCGGCCATCGCCGCACCCCAAATCGTAAACCGTATCACTGCCTGTCACGTTAGCCAACTCGAGCATAGCGTCGACAATGCGCGGCTGGCTCGCGACATAAGGAGTATTGATCGGGATCTGTTCTGGCGACCTGCTCTGCCCCTCGGCCATCCATGTGAGGATCCCGGCAGCCACTACAAACACAGCGAATTGCATACGGCTGTTGAACAGCATCCGTGATTCCAAGGTGTGGCTTGCTACAAAAATGCCACCTCGCGGCAGCGAGCGAGGCCTGTTGCAGGGGTGAGGCGCTTCCGGCGAATGATTGGGTTGTCCCTGGAACTGGCCGACGCTGATGGTAGCGGAGACATTCAGAACGAAGTGACCCGACCGCCAGGCGCACCGCACTTCAGGACTGACCGCTACCGATATTCGAGCTCTGCCATGGGTACTCACCCTCAACCCTCAACCGGCTGTGGCGGCAAAGTGATAATGTCCCCTTTGGGCAAAGTAGAAATGTCCCCTTGACGACCCCAGGCTTGGGGGGATGCAAGAAGGACAGCTACTGATGACACAGGCCGAAAGAGACCGGCTGG
>Ga0182024_10008931_pt1 | contig 20931 bp, 18 predicted proteins | sample P32metaG_FD_120480 | JGI IMG/M metagenome (GOLD analysis project Ga0182024, IMG submission 120480) | Permafrost microbial communities from Stordalen Mire, Sweden - P3-2 metaG (Illumina Assembly) | ecosystem: Environmental > Terrestrial > Soil > Wetlands > Permafrost | place: Sweden: Stordalen...
ATCCCACAGATAGGTGCCATTGGGGTAACCGCTTTGGGTTGGCGTGTAGTACTGCCACGAAACGTGGCCCGCGTCGAGCGTATCCGCCACCGTTCGGTACTGTGTGAAGCACGGGAACGGGCCCGTACCCGCGGAGACGACGCGCTTCAAATTGACTGTGGACGTCTTCGTGCCCGGCGGAGAATCGCAGCTCCACGGTCCGGGGCTATACGAAATACCGCCCGCGCGAGTTAGCGTCCCCGGATAGTTTACAATCGACAACTTGTTAGAGATCTCAACGGTGCTTGCGACCAAGTCTTGATGGGCGGTGAAACTCGGGCCAAAATCCGTTGGGAAAAGGTGGTCGGCCAATACGTACTGCCGGGCCATGTTCCAGTACGGACCGGCCTCTTGAACGTATTTTGGGGCACCGCTTGGAACGTAGGTGTACGGCGAATCGGGACCAGTTCCGATAGGCGGACGAAGGCTCGGGCACTGCGACACCTTCAACTTTTCCGGCGGCTCCTGGTAGAAGCCGTCCATACGCCCGTAGTCGTATGCAGACATAGCATCCTGCCAGCAGTGTGAGATGTCCGTCTTGGAGTCCTCGAGGTTCAGCGCCTTGAGCGGCACCGAAGAGCCGCCGGCCCTGCCGGACATTTTGGTGTTCGCTCCAGGGAAACCCATGAATAAATCGTTGAAGCTGCGGTTCTCCTGGATAATGATAACCACGTGCTGAATGCACGACGCATTCGCTGCTGGACAGCGCGTCGGCCTGACGTCGGGCTTGCCGTTACGATCCGTGTCCTGGACTGTCGAGTTAGGAAGGACGGAGCCTTGAAACGCCGTACCGCCGCGAGTCGAGCAGCCGGCGACAGCGGCGCACGCAAGCAGAAGTACGAACAACCCGCGACGCTCAATGCGCGCGCTACTCTTCAGAGCCACGTTCTTAGCCATGGCTCCATTATACATCACAATCATCCATTACTGATCACTAGTTTGCGATGTCCCTCGCCCGTGAGACTCATCCGTCGCTCCTAACGTCTCGAATCGGGACATTTGGCACGGTCAGGAAAAAGGCATCGCGGCCAGTTGTGATGGCTTCGATTCCGATGGACGACCGTGGCAAAGCGCACCAGTGCGTACATTCTTACGTCGTTGTTCGTTGAACTGATGGAGGTTCACCGCACGGTCGGCGAGGTCGCAATCGGCGCCATGCTCGCCGGTGCCATCACAGCGAAGGTGGTCGAAAGCACGCTCGGCCAGGTTGCAATGGGTTCCATGACGATCAAAGAGCGCTTCACGCTGATTTCCAATGTCATCGCGATTGCGGCCGTGATTGCCGTTACACGCTCGCTGATCGTCGCGCCTAAAACGTCAGCGTCCTAAGAGCTGCATCCAGGTAAGCGCTCGACGAGCAAGAAATCCCGCCACATGATGCGCCCAATCGCCTTTCTTTCGACCCTGTTCCTTTCAACCGTCGTCACCTCGGCAGCCGCGACCGCAGCGACGAGCCCCGCCTCAATCGGTGCCGTGCAGATCGACGAGGTCCTCGTGCAGGCGCACGTTGCGGCCGGCGGGTCGCAACTCGACGGTTACGCCGCAATGACGCAATCCGGCAGCTTCGTTCAAAATGGCGGCCCGTCGAATTCGTTCGAAGGCGTCGTCGATCTGCGCAACGGCTACTCGCGGATTCAGCTCGTCGTCGGCCCGGCAACCTTCCTCCAGGGCTACGACGGTACGCAGTGGGACCAGCAAAACGGCGTACTCGCGATCGTGAGTCTGCCATCGTTAGTCGCCGATGCCGTTACGCAGGCCTACCTGAGCAGCTACGCGTTCTTTCGCCGCGATCAGCAATCGACGTTCAAATCGGGACGCGAGGAGAACCTCGACGGGCAGCCGGCCTACGTTTTGCACGCCGAGCCTCCCGGCGGCTCTCCTGCCGATCTCTACTTCGACGCATCGTCGTATCGTCTCGTGAAGATCGTCGCGCAGACGGCGCAAGGTATCGACACGACAACGAACTCCGATTTTCAGATCGTGCAGGGCGTACCAGTGGCAATGCGCTCGGTGGACGTCAACGCGTCCGGCACCACGTCGGTCACGACGCTCAATACGATTCAGTTTTCGACGAGCCTCGAACCCAGTGCGATCGCGCGTCCGTCCTACGTTTCGCGTGGCACGCTCGCAGCGCCCGTATCGATTCCATTCGTAAGCGATCTCGTCGGCGGGCTCGGCCATATCGTCGTTCCGGTTTCACTCAACGATAAACCGGCAACGCTCGTCTTCGATTCTGGCGGCGCGAACTTCTTGGTTCCCGACGCCGCGAAAAGCCTCGGCCTGCAGGCCTCCGGCGGCATCGCCACGGGCGGCGCCGGCACGCAGCAACAGATGACCGCCTACGCTCACGTTGCATCGCTCGATTTCGGCGGTGCGCGCCTATCGGATCAGAACTTCGTCGTTACGCCGTTGGGCTATCCGCTGCTGCATCCGCGCAAAGACGTCGCAATCCAAGGGCTAATCGGCTTCGAATATCTCGCCAACTTCCGAGTCAGCGTACGCTACGCGGATCGCCAAATGGACCTCGCACCATTCGACGAGCCGGCGCCTTCCGGCGGCGTCACGCTGCCGTTCAAATCCGACGGCGCGCACGCTTACGTGCTCGCAACCGTCGACAACGTATCCGGTTACTATCTTCTCGACACCGGAAACGCCGGCAGCATCGTGCTCACCACGCCTTTTGTGAAGGAGCACCACCTCTTTCCAAAGGGCGGCCTGATCTACCGATCGCCCGGCGGCGTAGGCGGCGGATACTCTGAGACGCGCGCCGCGGCGAAAACCTTTGCGTTCGCGGGACGAACCTACCACGACGTTCCGGTCAGCGTCCCGCAGGTGACTTCAGGTTTCTTCGCAACGCGCGGTGTGGCGGGGAATCTCGGTTCGGGTTTCCTCTCGCGCTTTACGGTCGTCTTTGATTACAAGGCGCAAACCGTCACGTTCATTCCAAATCGTGACGTTGCCATGCCGTTCCGCGCCGACCGAATCGGCTGGAGCCTCGGTCAAGAAGATCTCAGCGATTTTGAGGTCCACCAAGTCGTGCCGGGAGGCCCGGCCGCCAACGCCGGCATTGCGGTGGGCGACCACATCACGGCGTTCGCTGGAAAGCAAGTGGCGGCGGCCTTCGGGTTAGGCGATTTGTCTCCGTACTCCACCGGTAACGCGCCGTTTACGATAACGCTGGATCGCGCCGGCGTCGGCAGAACCGTGACGCTGAGGCCGCGCAAACTTCTTCCGCCGCCGCAGTAGACGACGGCCGTCGACATAAACTTGGGAGGATTGGGATGACGTTTAAGAACCGAGCCATTCTTTCGATTCTTGCAATCGGGCTCGTCGCTGCGGCGTCTCCGACGCCCCCACCGCCGCCTGTGGTTCGCGACGTTACGACCGTGTACTACGGGGTTTCCGTGCCGGACCCGTACCGTTACTTTGAAGATCCAAAAGATCCAGGCCTGGCAAAGTATTTCCAAGAGCAAAGCGCATACACGCGACAGATTCTCGACGCGCTACCCGGTCGAGCGGCGCTCCGCACGCGCATCGCGCAACTCGATAACACCAACGAGAGCTTGAACTCCGTTCAGGTCCTCGGACCGTACTACTTTTACCTGAAGCGAGCTCGGGGAGCGAATACGACGAAGCTCTACCGGCGGCGAATTGCAAGCGGCCTTGAACGTCTCGTCTTTGATCCTGGGACGTTTGTACGCTCGCCGATGCAGCACTATACGTTCGATTACTACTCCGTATCGCCCGACGGGCGCTACGCGGCGATCGGCACCGCCGAAGGCGGCTCGGAGAAGACCGTATTGCACGTCGTTGACGTCGAGGACGGACACTTACTATCGGACGTCATCCCAAACGCGATCTACTTTGGTCCGCAGTGGCGAAACGACTCTCGCTCATTTTATTATTTTCGAACGCCGGACCTCGGCCCCGACGCTCCCCAGAGCGCGCGTGATACAAAAGGTGTCGTTCGGTTGCACGTCCTGGGGCGGAGTCCGAATCTCGATCCGGCTATCTTCGGCTACGGCTTGTCGCCGCGGATTCCGTTCGCGCCCGAAGATGCCGCCATCATCAGCGTATCGCGCAGAACGAGATGGGCCGTCGCCGCGATCTACCATGGCGTGCAAAACGAAATCGCCCTTTATGCCGCGCCCGCCTCCCAGGCAACAAATGGCCAGGGTCTCTGGCGCAAAATCGTGGGCTACGAGGACGACGTCACCGATTTCGAAGTCGTCAACGACACACTCTACTTAAGCTCGCATTTTGGTGCTTCGCGCCATCGGATCCTCGCCGTCGACTTAACTGATCCCTCGCTGACAAACGCGCGGGTGGCCGTCGCCCAAAGCGGGCGCGTGATCGAAGCTTTGAGCCTTGCCGCCGATGGCATTTATCTCCAAGATCTTGACGGCGGGATCTCTAAGCTGCGCCGCCTCGCCATACACTCCGACGGGACTCCCGGAAGCACGACGGAGGTAGCGCTTCCATTCGCCGGTACGATTTCAGAGATCGCAACGGACCGGTTGCGTCCGGGCGTAACCTTCGACATGGAATCGTGGACCAAATCGCCGTTGTGGTATCGCGCTTCGGCAACCACCGCGGTTCGCGACACGGGGCTTCGAAAGAAGTCGCCGGTCGATTATTCCCGGATCGTCGCTCGCGAAGTCTTCGCGAAAAGCGCCGACGGCACCGACGTGCCCCTTTCGATCGTCATGCGAGCCGACATCACGCGCAATGGCGAGAATCCTACGCTCGTGGACGGCTACGGCGCGTACGGGATTGCCATCACACCATCGTTTAGTCCGACTCGTCTCGCATGGCTCGAGCGGGGCGGAATTTTTGCAGAGTGCCACGTTCGCGGCGGAGGTGAGTTCGGAGAGGATTGGCATTTTGCCGCTCACGTCGCCACCAAGCAGCGTACGATCGACGATTTTGTTGCCTGCGCCCACTACCTGATCGATAACCGATACACGACGTCGGCAAAGCTTGCCGGCACGGGGACGAGCGCCGGAGGCGTCACGATCGGCAACGCCATCGTGCAGCATCCCGAGCTTTTCCGCGCTGCGCTCGATGTGGTCGGCGATACGAATCCCACCCGCGACGAGTTTGCCGAGGGTGGTCCCGCGAATATCCCCGAGTTTGGAAGCGTCACCGACCCGGTCGGATTTAAAGCGCTCTACGAGACCGACCCGTACATACATATACGAGACGGGGTTGCCTATCCGGCCGTTCTTGCAATCACGGGAGCTAACGACCCACGCGTCGCGCCGTGGATCGTGGCGAAGTTCGCGGCTCGCCTACAGGCGGCGACGTCGAGCGGAAGACCCGTACTGCTGCGCGTCGACTACGACGCGGGACACGGGGCCCTGGGAGCGTCTCGAGCGCAAACGCAGGCGCTCATCACCGACGAGTACGCCTTCCTGTTCTGGCAATTGGACGAGCCGAGCGTGCAGCCTACGTCTTCAGGACCTTCACCACCGCGCCGATCGTATTCCAGTTTCGCGTTGTAACCGGCACACCTAGGGCTTTGTCGATCCGGCCGAGGTACGAAATCGTCTTCATGTGGCGCCGGTAGACGCCGAAAACGAATTCGTTTTTCCGTCCGACGATGCGCACGTACCAATCATCGTTCGAGGGGATCCCGAATGGCATCGCAGGCAGCCGTCCGGGCAGCGGCCCTGTAAGGATGCTAACGAAGCGAACGTGATCCCGATCCACCGTGATTCCTTGGAACGGCGAGCGGCTCTCGAGAGCGAGCAGGTCCGCACCCTCGCACAAAACCACTTGCGTATCGAACGGCAAACGGCCGACGAGTTCCGAGCGAAACGTTTGGCCGGAGCCAGGATTGCGAACGACGAATAAACCGGTGGCTCCGACGTTGACGACGTCAAAACGCTGTAACTCCTTGGCCAAGAGCGAAGGGCGAAACCGTCGATGTCCGCCAACGTTCGCACCGCGCAAGAACACTACGATTGCCATGCCGCTCTATTTCGGGCCGAGCGCCCTTAAGGCTACGGGTTAATGGCCGTGGACGAAATATCGATCACGCCTTTTTCCTGGGTTATGCGTTTGAGGCGCTTTTTCGAGCCGCCATCATAAGCCGAAATCGTATTATCGTTGAAGTCGGTCACGTACAACCGGCGCTGCGTATCGACGGCAACCTGCGGAAAGGCGCGGGTTGGCAAGACAAAGGAAAGGTTATCGTTCGGGCACGATTGACTCGGATCGTAGTCGACCAGCACGCCCTTGTCGCTGGAGTTTTGAGTCCCGAGGTAGATCCTTCCCGAAGAATCGATCGCGACTGAAAGGCCGCCGGCGGCGAACACGGGGCTATCGCTCGTCGAACTGTAAAGTTGCTTAACCAACGTACCCTTTGAGAACTCCTCTGCCCCTTCGAAGCGCTTGATGGAACCACTCGGGTCGGGGATGCACGTTTTCTTATCCTTAAAATACACGATCGTCGGATTGGGATAGTGCGTGCTCCAAACGTTGCCGTGAGAATCTACGACCATCTGCGTTACGGCTTGGCTCTGCCCGGTCGCGAAGGCAATGGTACCCTTCGTCGTTCCAGCAGCGAAATAGGTAACGCCGCCGCCGTTGTCCCCGACGTAAAGGTCGCCTTTGGGATCGACCGTCGCGTAGGTAGGCAGGACGTCGCCGGTGAGGTTTCCCCCCGTGTAGGTCGCAATTGGCTTCTTCGCCTTCCCGCCTTTCTTGGTTCCAGCAGAAAACTCGAGCACGTTCCCAGAGCAATACTGAACCACGTAGAAGTTGCCCGTCGGGCCGGTGGCGAGCGACGAACTGACGCACGGTACGCCAAAGAACTGCTCCGTTGCCGGCACCGTGCCGTTCTTCACGGGCTGCAGATAGACCGCGAAGCCCCCTTGAGCGGCCTCATCCACGAAAAACGGCGAGCCGGTGGTTCCGAATGCTGTCGGGCTTGCCACGCCATCCCCTTCCGTGGTTTCCTGCAACTTCAGGTCCGGCAAACTGTAGCGCGCATGCTGTCCGTAGTAGAGGCCGGGCGATCCGGTATTGTAGACGTATAGGTACTGCACCGACTTCGTCTTCGCTGGAAGTGCGCCCGGAATTGGTCCTGTAACCGACGGAACGGTGGTCGCCGCCGCACAGCCGCAAATCAAAAAGACGAACGCGCAAAGCGCGGCATGTATAACTCGCTTGGTCATCCTGCACTCCTTGTCGGCCCGAGACCGCTCCGTCATTCTCCAACGACGACCCGGTCCCTGTGGCATCGCGTACTAGTCGCCGTCGTCCATCCGGATCCACCGCGAGGTGGAATTGGGCTTGGACTTGGGCAGGATGCTACAGGGGAACGAGATTCTGGCCGGGACTTTAATCTTCGTAAACGGCTGCGCCTGCGTCTGGAAGAAATCGTCGAGATCGTGGAGATACGGAGAGTCATCCGTAGCGTCGAGGGATTTGAGCCCGAGCGTCTCTTCCGTGAACTTGAGCAGCGTTGCGAACTCGATGTCGGTGTGCGCGACGTGTGCACGCTTTGCATAGGGGGAAACGACCAGTAGCGGTACGCGGAAACCAGGGCCCTGCTGATCGCGCACCACATACGGCCGCATGTGGTCGTAATATCCGCCCCAATCGTCCCACAAAATGAAGATCACGGTCGAAGGCCAGTACTTCTTGTTCAAGCCAATCGCGTTCACGACGTTCGCGACCCACCACGGCCCGCAATAGCCTGCCGGCACGCCGGGATGGTCCGACGTGACGAGACCCGGCAACACCCACGTGACGTCTGCGAGCCCATGACTATCGCCGACGTCGGTGAGGAACGTGGTCTCCGGCGTGCGAAAGTTTGTGGTGTCGATCCGAGTTGGGAGAAAGGCTTCGAACGGAGTCCGAAAGTGGCAGCGGGACATCCACTTTCGTGACTTTGGCCAGAGGGACGTCATGCTAATCGAAGAGTTCGCGTCGAGCCCATTGATGTTCGCGCAGAGCGAGTGCGCGTAGAGGCGCCACTTCAGGCCCGCTTCGTCGACACGATTGGCAAGCGACGGGTACTTGAAGCACGGGAACGGTCCGTCCGGTTTCACCATACCTTGCGGATCGAGCAGGGAGGTCGTCGTTCCGGCGGGAGAATCGCAGCCCCACGGCGTGTAGGCGCAGCCGAGATAGAGAGCGCCGCAATACCCCGAATCCTTGTGGTAGTCCGGCGCGCTAGCGACGCTGTCGGACTGGGCCGAGAAGAGGAACTGGTGGGCCGTGTACGACTCGCTATTGTGGCCCATGAAAAAGTGGTCGCCGAGCGTGAACTGCCGCGCGATGTTCCAATACGGTTCGGTCTGCGGGTAATCGACGTACGAGTAAATCGTGTCCGTGGAGGCTGTCGGCGTGTAGTCGGGATGCGGGGACGCCGCGACGTTAAAGCCATCCATTTTACATGGTGATACTTCGCCGACCTTAAACGGCGGTTGTCCGGCGGGCGGATTACACGCCCACAGCCACGGCCGATGAAAGTTGTCCGGATCCTGCGTGCCCGTCAGAGTTCCGAGGTCGATCTTCGTGAGCGCGATCGTCTTGCCGTCGATCGTCTTCCCGCTCGAGGCAGCGTCGGCTCCGGGGAATGGCTTGGGGCCTCCGAAGATATTGTCGAGCGTGCGGTTCTCTTGAATGATGAAAACGATGTGCGTGATCTTCCCCGACGGGAGCGTGGAACGTTCGGCCTGAGCCGTTGCGCCGGTGGGCAGCGCCGGAAGCGCCGGCCCAGGCGACGGCGCTCGGCCGCATGCGACGAGCGCAACCAATACGATTAGGCCGATCCAAAATCCGCGCAGCATGTAACCCTCCGTTCCGGAACAACGTAGGGATATTTGCGGAGGTTCCGACCAATCCTCTGCCGGAGGATATCGAATGAAAACCTTGCGTCATGATGCGCCAACCGAACTGACGATTCACGCGCGCGAGTTGCGCGAACTCTTTTCCGAGCGCGAGTTCGACCCATTCGTCGACGACGCGGACGCGCTTTCGAGCATCGCGCAGGTCGCCCGATTTCCCAACCTTACATCGAGCCTTGAGAAGATGCGGCTGCGCGTTTTGTTACCCTCGGCGGAGGTGTCGCCGCAAACGCAAACGCACGTGGAACGTGCGATTGCCCGATACTGTTCGCATAAGATCGCCGAGGCGCGCCTCCAAATGGCAGAGTGGCGTCGCGGAGCCCTGAGCACGTTCTTATGGGGCCTGGCGTTCTTTGCCCTTAGCCTGCTGCTGACCGCGGGAGTGCAGTACACGGACTTCCTGCCCGACGCAATCCGCACGCTGGCCGTCGAAACGCTCGTCATCGCCGGCTGGGTAATAATGTGGCAACCCATGGATGCGCTCATCCTCGGGTGGCTGCCGATCCGGCAGCAGGAGCGGACGTTTCGCGCGATAGCCTCGATGCCCACAACCATCGAAGCGGCAAACGAATGCACGATGTAAGCGGCCGGCGCGCGTCGAACGTTGGAAGCGCTGACCACCGTCACTGGCTGAGGAGAACGATGAGAGCTTCACGTTGGGCCTACGCGCTTGGTTACTTCGTTATCGTTGCGTTGCTGGTTGCATGCGTTGCGCCGCCGAGCGGAACGGGTGGGGCGGCCGTGCCGTACGTTGCCGCTCCGAATGCTGCCGCCGCACGACGGACGCTTCGCCCTCATTCGTGGATGAAGCTGGCGGTGAATCAGGAGCTGCTCTACGTGAGCAACGCAAACGGGATCGTTAACGTCTATCGCTACTGGCAGCGCGACCTCGTCGGCGAGTTGACGGATTTCACGCAGCCGGAGGGCGAGTGCGCGGACGCCAAAGGCGACGTCTACATTACCGATTACAGTACTGGCGACATCGACGAGTACGCGCATGGCGGCAAGACGGCCCTGCGCGTGATTGACGAGTCCGGGTACAACCCGTATGCGTGCGCGATCGACCCGAAGACCGGCGATCTCGCGGTGGCCAACTATGGAAAAGGTGGCTATTACACCCAAGGCAGCCTGGCGATTTACGCCCATGCGAAGGGGAACCCGACGTACTATTCGAGCAAGGACCTCTACCATATGAACGGCGTCGCCTACGACAACTACGGCGATCTGCTGGCGACGGGGTTCTACCTTTACAGCGACGAGTACCTCGAGACGTATTTCGCGTACGTGCCGGCGAAAAGCAAGGACTTTCAAGAAATTTCGCTACCGCCGCCGGATTCCAGCGGCTGGTACGAGACGGAGGTGAGCGGTCTCGGCTGGGACGGCGAATATTGGACCGTCGACCTCTACGACGCCGTCTACCAATACTCGATCAACATCAAGCCGGAGCTGGTCGGCAGCGTAAAACTCGACGCCGCGGAGATTCCCGTAGCTTTTTACAATCCCAATCCGAAGAAACAGGCGACGCAGGCGGTCAGCGGTTCCGGCAACGATGTCTACTATTGGAAGTATCCAGCGGGCGGCGAGCCATACGTTACGCTGACCCACGGACTCGATAAACCGTTCGGCATCGCGATTAGCGGGCGGAAATGAGGCGCGCAGTGATGATGAGGTTCGCGGCTCTCGCGGCGCTCGCGCTCGCTGCGTGCGCCGGCGGGACGACACCTGCGCCGATCGGTCCGGCGGCGCTTGCGCGCCTTTCGACCTCGGTGGCGGCGGGCTGGCCGGCCGCGCCCCATCCCGACCGCGGCCCGACGTGGATCTCCCCGGAGGTCGAAGCGAAAAAGACGCAGCTGCTCTTCGTCTCCGATTCTTACGCCGACGTCGTCTATATGTATGCCGTGCCGTCGTTGAAAGTGATGGGAACGATCACCGGCTTCCAGCAGCCGCAGGGCGAGTGTTCCGATAGCAAAGGCGACGTGTGGATCACCGACACCAACGCGCAGAAGATCTACGAGGTCTCGCACGCGGGGCGTCTTCTGAACACGCTATCCGACGGCGACGGCTACCCGGTTGCTTGCGCGTGGGATGCGAAGAGTGGCAACCTCGCAGTGATGAACATCTTCAACCTATTGGGCGAGCACGGCGAGGTGATCGTCTATCCGCCGGGCTCCAAACAGCCGACGACCTACGTCAACTCGCACCAGTACTACTACGACTTCGGGGGTTACGATGGATCCGGCGATCTTCTCTTCGATGGGCGTAGCGAAGGCGGAGCGTTCATGCTCTCCGAGCTCCCGGCGGGTGCGAAGTCGGCGGAGACGATCAAAGTTAGCGGCGCTCGGATTTACTTTCCGGGTATGGTCCAAATGAGCACCGCTAGCAGCGACGTGCTCGTCGGCGATCAGGAATGTGGTAACGCCAGTGCCGCATGCATCTATCAGCTCACGGTCAGCGGCACGACGGCGAAGGTGACCGGTACGGCAAAGCTCGAGAGTGGCATGGGTGGCGCGGTCTGCGACCTCGTGCAGGGCGTCGAGGCAAACGGTGAGATCGCCGGCTCGGATTGGGAGTTTTGCGGATATACGCCGAGCACGACGGATCTCTGGGCCTATCCCAGCGGCGGCAAGCCGTCGGCGGAGAACGACAGCACCGACACGCAGCCGGTCGGGACGGCGCTGAGCGGGGAGGCGAAATGAGGAACGTATTGCGGTTTGCGGTTCTTCTCCCGATCGGTGCAATTGTTTCGGCTTGCAGCGCGCCTGCGCAGATCGGCGGCCTCGGCGCGGTACCACAAATGCAAGCGGGGCACGCGCGCGCGCTGCTGAGTAAGTCGTGGATGAAACCGGCGGCCAGCAGCGACGATCTCGTGTATGTTTCGAATGCCGACGGTGAGGTTACCGTGTACGATTACGCGACCCAGGCGCTCGTCGGCGTGCTTGCCGCCTTCGAGACCCCGCGCGGCGAGTGTGTGGATCGGAGCGGAAACATCTATATTGCCGACGCGGGCACCGACGAAATTTACGAGTACGCGCACGGCGGAACGAAGGCGATCAAGACACTCGACGATTCGCCCAACGAGCCCAATGAATGCAGCGTCGATCCAACCACCGGGAACCTCGCCGTAGCAAATTTGGAGGGCGGCTCCAGCAAACAGGGGAGCATCGCGCTCTACGCGCGCGCATCGGGCAAGCCGACGCTCTATATCGATGCGAGCATCGGGTCGTTCGCGGGATGTGCGTACGACGACAAAGGTTCGCTCTTGACCAGCGGGCACGAGGGAAGCAGCAACGCTTCGTTGTTCGCGTGGCTGCCGCCGCACGGGAGTGCGCTCGTCAATATCAACGTTCCCGGCCCGAAATCGGGATGGATGTGGTTTGGCATCAGCGGGATTCAGTGGGATGGCCAGTTCTTCGCGCTTGACGACGGCGGGGACGGCGTTTACCAGGTCGCGCTCATTCACGGCCAACCCTACTGGGTGAGCCAGACACAGTTCGACAACCGCTACGCCGGCAGCGCGGAATACGGCATTTACGATCCGAACCCAAAGCGGCAGGGAAAGGAGATTCTGGTCGGCTTCAACGACGAAAGCTATAGCAGCGGCGTTGATTACTACCCGTATCCGGCCGGAGGGGAATCGGGGCCGACGTTCACACACGGGATCGACGATCCGTTTGCGATCTCGATCAGCTTGGCGAAGTAAACCTGCGGCGGGGCAACGTCTCAACGTCAGGCCTTTCGCTCGCTGATGAAGCAGGCAACGACCGAATCATGACGCTCGACGAGGCACTGAAGCGTCACTTCGGGTATAAGACGTTTCGTCCGCTACAGCGCGAGATCGTAGAAGCGACGATGGCTGGAAACGACGTCGTGGCACTCCTGCCGACCGGCGGCGGGAAATCGCTCTGCTATCAATTGCCGGCGCTGCTCGAGCCAGGGCTCACGCTGGTTATCTCGCCACTGATCGCATTGATGAAGGATCAGGTCGACGCGCTGGAAGCCAATGGTATTCCGGCAACGTTCCTCAACAGTTCGCTCGATCCGGCGGCGACCGCGCATCGGCTGGCAGGGCTCGACCGTGGTGCGTACCGCCTGCTATATGTCGCTCCGGAGCGCATCGTGATGGCGGGGTTTCTCGCCGGCTTGGCGCGCTGGAGCTTGCGCCGCATAGCGGTCGACGAAGCGCACTGCGTCAGCGAATGGGGGCACGACTTTCGGCCCGAGTACCGACAGATCGCATCGCTGCGTTCGCGTTACCCCAACATTCCGATGTTGGCGCTCACCGCGACGGCGACCACGCGAGTGCGCGACGACATCGAGCGCTTTCTCGAATTGCGCAAGCCGCGCCGTTTCGTTGCAAGTTTCAACCGGCCGAATCTGCGTTATGCCGTCTTCGAAAAAACCGACGCGGTTAAACAACTGCTGTCTTGGTGTACGGCCCGTGCCGACGAGAGCGGTATCGTCTATGTGCAGAGCCGCAACTCGGCAGAAGAGCTGGCGACGAAGCTTTCCGCGGCGGGCATCTCGTCTCGCCCGTACCACGCCGGCCTCCTGCCGCAGCAGCGCGCTCGCCACCAAGAGCTATTCATTCGCGACGAGATCCGCGTCATGTGTGCGACGATCGCCTTCGGCATGGGCATCGACAAACCTAACGTGCGCTACGTCGTACACTACGATCTGCCCAAGAACGTCGAAGGCTATTATCAGGAGACCGGGCGGGCCGGCCGCGACGGCCTCGCCAGCGATTGTGCGCTCTTCTTCAGTGGAGGCGATGCGGCAAAGCAGCGCCATTTCATTCGTCAGATAGAGAATCCGCAGGAACGCGAAAAGGCCGAGCGCCTTCTGCGACAAATGCTCGATTTCGCAGCGACGACGCATTGCCGGCGGAGTCACCTGTTGCGCTATTTCGGCGAAGACGGAGTAGCCCACCAGTGCGGCAACTGCGATAACTGTCTGCAACCGCCGGAGCGAGTCGACGGCACGCAGATCGCTCGAAAGCTGCTCTCATGCATCTATCGCGTGCGCGAGCACAGCGGATTTTCGAGCGGTGCGCACCACATCGTCGACGTGCTGCTCGGAAAGCGTACTGAGAAGGTCATCGCATGGGGGCACGATCGCCTATCGACCTTCGGAATCGGTGCCGAGCACAGCAAAGCCGAATGGATGGCGGTGCTCTCGGAGCTCATGCGGACTGGCTGCATCGAACAGGGCTCCGAACATCGAACCTTGCTCGTAACCGACGAAGGATTGTGTGGGCTCAAAGAGCACCGTGCATTCGCTTTTGCCATGCCGCGCTTCGTCGCCAAGACCGAGAAGCGGCGCAGCCAGCGGCTTCGGGCGCTGCCTACCGTCCATGACGACGCGCTGTTCGAGAGACTGCGCAGGTTGCGCAAGCGTCTCGCGGACGATCAAGGCGTTCCGCCCTATGTCGTTTTTTCTGACGCGACCTTACGCGAGCTGTGCACGCACCAACCGGTCACGCTGCAGGCGTTCCGGCAGATCGGTGGTGTTGGTGACGTCAAGCTCGAGCGCTATGGCACCGCCTTCGTCGAAGCAATACGCTCGTTCGATACGGTCGACGCCACGGACTAGCGTACCGCCTGGGGGTAGGCTGGCGTTTCCGTCATGGCCGAGCGTAAGTCATTGTCCACACGGCTCTGTCCCCCGGGCGATACTCATTGCCGTCCCATGGCGAACCGCAGACATGCAGATGCGCATAGGGCGTGCCGGCAAACATCACCATCGTTCCCGCGTCCCGCATGACGGTTGGCAGCCCGGCGGCTTTCGCGTCGAAAGGCCAGAGAATCATCCAATGTGGGCCAATTGCTATCGCCGGACTCGCCCGATCGAACGGATCGGTATAGCTATGCTGAAGGGCTCCGTTGAGCATGTATATCAGCCCCGGCTCGGTGTTCGTTGGTTTTGGCTTCTTTGCAATTACGTCCATCATCCACTGCATGCCCGCGGGATCTGCGCACATATCTGCCTCCCCGATGATGTTTTCGTTGCCCGGGACGCATACCCACCGGTTCGTACCCGGGCGCAGGACGGTCAACTTGCCTTGAGCATCCATTTCCGCGACAGTCGCCTCTCTCGACACGCTGTCAGGACCGGACAGTAGTGCCCGTCGAATCTTGGCTTTCACTACCCCATCCGCAATGGCGCTTCTATCCACCGTCTTATCCTCCATAGTTATCGTTCAATGTCCCTCGAAATCACGGCCTTTACACTAGCTCTTATGGACAACCTCGAACGAATATCCGTCGGGGTCGAACACATCGGCGGCATAGTATCCCGGATAGTATTCCAGTCGTGCACGGGGAGAAATGTTTTCCCTGCCACCTGCGGACATTGCGGCCTCGTAGAATTCATCGACCTCATTTTCATTTTCTGCCACGAAACCCCAATGAATGGCGGTGGGATCAGGCTTCCCCTGCTTTAGCCAGAAGAACGTCCTTTTGCCGTCACCAAATCCCCACAGATCAGGATGACCGTCTTCGCCCTTGAATGGCATGAAGAATTCGATGTTAAGCGGCTTCAGGGCTGCCTCATAGAAGGCCAGCGAACGTGTGATATCGCTGACGGTCAGGATAATGTGGTCGAGCACCGTTCTCCCCCCAATCAGCGCTAGGGCTGCAACCTTAAATGCTATGGCCGCGCCGGCGGATAGACCGCAACGGCGATTGCCCATAAGTGGTCGGCGAGCTTGCTGACGTAGGCGCCTTTCGGATACGTGTACAGTGCAGCAAACAATTTATCCGCAGCAGCGTCGGCCGTTCGCACGTGTTTACCGTTCTCTTCGATCGCGAAGGTCACTGGATCCTCTGCGCCGGCGAGCGTCGTGACGACGGTTGGAGAACCGAGGGAACCGCCCGAAGGCGGTGCGTAGGTGTAGATTGCCTGCTTGTTCACATCGCCGATGAGAATGCTTCCGTCCGACACCTGGACACCGCCCGGCCACGAGATCGTGTTTCCGACGCTCAGTGTCGTAATCGAGGTTGCCTTGCAGCCGCCGGACACTTCGCCGACGAGCGTCGTGCCGCCGACAGTTTGCCCATCAATGAACAGATTCCCCGACGCGTCGAAGGCATCGTTGAAGAAATATATCCAGTTGGGATCTTTAACGGTGCTGCATGGCTGCGTCGAATTCTTCGCGAAGAAGCTCACGCTTCCGGGCGCAAGGGCGCTGGTCAAGTAATTCGTGACGCCCACGAGGCCCGTTTTGTCGACCGCGACGTCTTCCGTGCTCTCCCCCGCGTCGTTCAACGTCGATTTTATCGAGGTGTACGGCTTTGCATAGACGATGACGTTGCTGAAGTTTAGGTTCGCAACGTACAGGTTCTGCGCTGCATCCGTGGCCAGGCCCTGCGGATCTGCGCCTGTGCCGTCGAAAAGTATTGCATTGAGCTGGCCATTGGCGCCCCACACCGTAACCGTCCCAGTCGCGGCGTCTGTAACGAAGGTCTGGTTGCCATGCGGTGCCTTTATTCCGGCCACATTGACGAACGGCGTCGCGTGGCTCGGCGCGACGCGGGGCCGCGCGGTTTGGTTCAGCCCCGCGGCAGTAACTGCGGCCGCCGGCGGCGCCGATCCGCCTCCAGAACAGCCCGCGAGCAACGCAACGGCGGCAGTGCAAGATAATGTGCGCATGGGATGAGCGCTCCTAAATGTCTTTATCATGTTACGGGCTCGCAGCCGGATTGACCGCGATGCCGTATGCAGTTGCTAAATGAGGCTCGTTGAACGACTTGACGAACCGGCCGCCAGGATACGCGTACTCTATTCGTCCGTAAGCTACGTCGGAGTGTGCGATCCAGAGATCGCGATCGCCCCGGGTCATCGCGAAACTCTCCATTTCAATTCCGGCCGACAGCTTTGTCGTCGCAATCGGGGAGCCGAGCGAACCACCGGAAGGGGGCGCGTAGGTATAGATTTCCGGAGCGAAAGAGCCATAGTTTTGATTCAAGATCAGGATGTTACCGTGGACCACCTGCACCGCAGCGACGCCGGACATTGTGTTACCGACGCGCAGCGTCGTGACCGACGTGGCCGCGCAACCGCCGGAGACCTCGCCGACGAGCGGGTTCCCGTCGCGGTCGACGCCGTCAACGAAGAGATTCCCGGAAGCGTCGAATGCCCCGAAGGACATCTCGTTCCAGTTTGGATCGCTCACATTTGCGCACGCCGACGTGGAGCCTTTCTTGTAGAAGGTCACGTTGCCGGGGCCGGACGGTGCCGTCGGGTTCATGACGCCGACGAGCCCGGCCTTGCTCACCGCAACGTCCAATGGATACCGGCCTGGTTCTTTCAAGGTTAGGCTGACCGACTTGTACGGTTGCGAATAGACGAGCACGTTAGCATTCTGGGAGTTTGCGACGTACAGGTTCCCTGCCGAATCGGTAGTGATGCCGAAAGGGGCGTTGATGCCTTTCTTGAGGCGCGCTTGCAAGCGCCCTTTGGCATCGAAGACGCTGACGGTGTTGGCGAAGCTGTCGGAAACGATGACCTGATCGGCGCCCGGCGAGTTCGTGTTTGTCTCCTGGGGCACCACGCCGAGTTGAGTTAGCGCTGAACTCGGCGCATTCGCTGCCGGAGGCTGCCAACCGCCTCCGGAGCAGCCGGCGAGCAATGCGACCGCTGCCGCGCTACGAAGAAAGAAGCCAAGGTACGAAGATGTGCGCACGCCTAAAGGCCCTTTTGGCCAGGATCGAAAGCGAAGCTGTACGGTAACATGAAAGAGCCGGAATACGTCTGACGCATTGTGCCGCCAGGGAAGGCGTACGACTGACCATAGGACGTCTTGTACGCAACGTAGACCGGACACCCAACGACTTTGCTGTTCCTCATAACGCCAAAATTGATGCAGTCATACGCCGTGGCGATCGAGTTACCGGTCGGCGAGCCCGCTTCAGTGTACTCGGTGATCGTCTGGGCGCTCTGATCGTCGACCAGAAGGTTGCCCGCATTGTCCGGCTTGATGCCGCCCGGACCTCCAAGGCTGATCGGGAGCTGGCTGGCTCCGGGCTGCTTGCCGCGCGGGAACTCAACGACGCCGCCGTGGAAACTTATGACGATCGTCGCGAACACGTTGCCTTTCGCGTCGCAAGTCAGGGCGTCGGTCTGCTCTGCTCCCGCATAGGTCAGGGAGCGCGTCGGGTTGGTGCTACCTCGAGGATAGACCTCGATGGCGGTGGAGTTGGAGCCGGCGACATAGATAGCGCCGTTCGGGCACATCGTCACGTCGAGCGGTCCGGCGCCCGCGTCGTCGAGCGTATTGAACGGCGTGGTCGCACCACGCGCGAATTCGAGAACATTGTTTGCGCCGCCGTTCGCGACCCAGAGGTTGTGTTTCGAGTCGACGAAGAGACCTTCTGGATTGCTGAGGCCACCGATTTGACCTTGCATGGTTCCGTTGAGGTCAAACACGGTCACGTTGTTCGCAAGGACGTCAGAGATGTATGCGAGACGCGTTCGTGCGTCGGGCCGGCTCATCCAGCTCGTCGTCTGCCGGCTGTGGCGAAAAGCACTTTGCGGCACCTTAGCCGGCACGGGCGAGACGGGGCTCCCGACTTGCGAGCCTCCTGAACAGCCGGCAAGAAGCATTGCCGTTGCGATGGTGGTCGACGCGAGAGCGGCTAGATAGTCACGGCGCATTCGATGTTCTCCCTCAAAATAAAGAAACTGATGAGATTAGCTTTCCCGGTTCGGCTCGCGCCACATTGGCCAAACGTGTCAAAACCATGTCATTTGGTGTCCCGGAGACCGCGTCACCCGCAGAAGTCTAGGTAGTCCAGTTTTCTGGCGGGGAGCTGCTTCAAACGAGCTATATTCCGATAGGAGTTGTCGATGCGGTGCACGTCGAATTTCGAGCAGCAGCCGGCATTTGCGAGATCGACCGACTGCTTCATGACGGTAACGGCCTCGCGGCGCTCGCCCGCAGCCTCCAAACCCAAGGCGACAACCCTTCCGGCGGTGGCGACGAGTCTTTGGTTGCCCGACCTATTCGCCCTCTGTAGCACTTCGCGCGCTTCAACCGCTCCCTGCTTAGCGTGACCCTGCCTAATCAGGATTTCGGCGGTCGTTAGAGGGAGATGCTGCAGCACGGGATGCTCTTCACCCTTCGCGGACAGGCATCGGCTCCCGAACTCGGCGGCGGCACCTATGCAGCCCGATTCGAGCGCGGCAATTGCGAGGTTGTTATACGTCCGAGCGACGACGCATTTATCGTCCGTCAGCGCAACACCGCTCAGCGCCACGTCGCGGTAGCTTCGCGCCAACACGATATTGCCGCTGAGGTAGTACACCGACGCTAACAGCGACGCTCCTTCAGCGACGACGCCCGTCCAGCCATTTGAAAGCGCGAGATGCAGCAGTCTGAGCGTGTGCGCTTCCATGTCAACGGTGAACCCGTTCTGCTTCCACTCGCTAATCGCTTTCGCGGTGTGTAGCGCGAACGTTTCGTAGCAGTCCATATCATTGAAGTCTGGACAAATGTCGTCGATGGCAGAGGAAATCGCAAGCAGACTCCGCAAGTCGTCGGCGTACACGAATTTCTGAGCGAGCGCAAACAACAGACGCAGTATCGTCCGCGACATCCATGGGTCGGTTGGCGCCTCCAGCGTTGCGCGCCGCACGAGGTCACGGACCCGTATGTTCCAGATGTTCGTCGTGGCGGCTTGGCCAAGAAGTATCGCCAAGAGGTACAGCGCGAGATTCAGACGGGAGTGCGAGCGCGTGCACGTGGCTGACGCAATGCGAGCGTTTAACTCCTTGTAGCTTTCTTGGGCGTCGTGACCTCTTTTAAAGTCGTGTTGCATCAGCGCCAGGTTGCAGAGGCTGAACGCGGCCGCTTCGGGAGCCAACTTTGCGACGTGTGCCCGAATGAGCTCAACGGCATCGCGCGCTCGGCCGACGCGAAAAAGCGCAAGCGCTCGATTGTGCACGAGGTCGTGGAGAGACGCCGACGTCAAATGCGCCGTTTTCGTTAGGATGTGCGGTAGCGCGCGTATCCAGGCTTCATGTCGCTCTCGCGCCAGCTGCCGAGGCGATATCTCGAACTCGCCCGCGAGGCTAGCTACGCTTTGGGAGCCAAGGTCACATTGCATCAAGCAGGCCGATTGACGCTTCCCTCGTTCAGATCGACCTAGACGCGCGTCCTCGTCACGAATAATGGTCGCAGCGCGGGCTACCCCGGCGCGAAGCTCCTGCGGAGTGAATTTGCCGCCGAGCAGATCCGGGCCCACCAACGGGTTTCGAAGCAACTGGTGATCGTCACGCAGGTGGCGGAAAAGGTGCTTCACGGCAACCTCACGAACCGCCTCAGGATCTGTTCTAGGCACGTCGTTCACCCCCTGATCCGCCATTCGATGAGGGCCAATTTGGACCGGATCGGACTGCGCGGCTGGCCTCGTTAAGACGGCCAACTACTCATTTTAACGCATTCGAGAGCCGCGGCATATCGGTGAAATTAGGGATGCGCAGCGCAAGCTCTCATTTTCGAGCTACACCGTTGCCCACGCGTCGCCGGTATCGTCCGCAGATCGTATGCGGATTCAGGTGCCGTATCTAGGCGAAAGGCCGGAGACCGGCGCCTTTCGCTATTGCGATTGAAGCGTCAAGTTGTCGACATTGACTGCGTAGCTGCCCGCAGCGACTAGGTTGTTCGGATTCGCGCAAATGATGCCGAGGTTGGGCCCGTAGATCACGACCAGGCCTGGCGGTCCGCACGGAACCTGCTGCAGACCGTAGTTCGACAACAAGGTCGCGCCTGGGCTGCCTGCGCTGATCGAATACGACGTGTATCGCTGATTTGCATAGGAGACGTATCCCATAGCCGCGGCTGTCGCTGCCCCGATCGCGAAAGCCCCCCAAAATCCGCCGGCCCAATACGTTCCGTACGGCCTCCAAGCGAGGGTCCACGCCCAAGCTTTTGCTCCACGGATAACTAGAAAATCGCGGCGAACTTCTCCCCTCAGGAGGTCCGCCCGTGCGAAAATCCCGCTACTCGGACGAACAGATCGCCGCCGCCCTGCGA
>Ga0182024_10008932_pt1 | contig 20931 bp, 15 predicted proteins | sample P32metaG_FD_120480 | JGI IMG/M metagenome (GOLD analysis project Ga0182024, IMG submission 120480) | Permafrost microbial communities from Stordalen Mire, Sweden - P3-2 metaG (Illumina Assembly) | ecosystem: Environmental > Terrestrial > Soil > Wetlands > Permafrost | place: Sweden: Stordalen...
GGAGCCGGTTCCGACATCCGCCGCCCTGAATACGGCAAGTCCGTGGCAATAAAGACGAAAACAATCGACGCTTCGTTGTTTTTTAAAGATTTCAAGGGCTGGAAAGAGAAGCTCCGCCGGCGTTATTGGGGCTTCGGCTACGACAAATTGCCGCTGAACGCCCGCGTCTGGTACCCGCGGGGCGACGGGCCTTTTCCGCTGGTCCTGATCGTCCACGGCAATCACGACGCTGCCGATTTTTCCGATCCCGGCTACGAATACCTGGGCCAGTTGCTCGCCAGTCGAGGATTTATTCTCGCCTCCATCGACGAGAATTTCCTGAATTCTTGGATCGTCGGGCCGGAAAAAGAACAGGCCGCGCGCGGCTGGATGCTGCTGGAGCATGTGAAGCTGTGGCGCGAATGGAACGACGCGCCCGGCAACATCTTTTATCACAAAGTGGATGTGAAAAACGTGGCGTTGATGGGTCATTCGCGCGGCGGAGAAGCCGTGGCCACGGCCGCGCTGTTTAATACGCTTTCTTATTATCCGGAAGACGCCAACATTCGCTTCGACTATCACTACCCGATCAAGGCGCTGGTGGCGATCGCTCCGGCGGACGGCCAGTACAAGCCCGCGGGCGCGTACCGGTTCATCAAGGACGTCAGTTATTTCACCATTCAGGGCGCGAACGATTCCGACGTCTCGTCGTTCAACGGGAGCCGGCAGTGGGACCACGTCGAATACACCGGCGGCGGCGATTTTTTCAAAGCCGAGTTGTACATCTACGGCGCGAATCACGGCCAGTTCAACACGCGGTGGGGCCGATACGATGCAGGGCGTCTGCTGGGATGGTTCCTGAACACCAAGCCACTTTTAAATCCGGAAGACCAGCGGCGCATCGCGAAGACGTACATTGCGGGGTTCCTCGAAGCCACTTTGCACGGACGCGACGAGTACCGTCCCATGTTCCGCGACTATCGCACGGCGCGCGACTGGCTGCCCAAGACGTATTACATGTCGCGCTACCAGGACCCTTCGTTTCAAGTGGTGGCGAATTACGGCGAAGATCCCGACCTGACCATCACCACGATTCCGGGAGGCAGCATCCGCGCGGAAAATCTCTCCATCTGGAAGGAAGCGCGCATCCCCTACCGGCAGGGAGATCGCGGATATAACGGCGTTTTTCTGGGCTGGAATCGCGAAGCGAACGCGCCTGTGCCGGTTTATTCGCTGACCTTGCCGGACGGATTCCATCCGCCCCCGGTCCTGACGCTTTCGCTGGCTGTTACGGATCAAAAAGCTCCCTTGCCGGGCAAAAAAGACGATGACGACAAGGCGAAAAAGGACGACAAGAAAGATGCGGAGGTGACCGACTTCGGCATCGAATTGCAGTCCATCGACGGCACGGTGGAGCTTCCATTGAGCCAGTTCGGGGCCTTGCTCCCTCCCTTCAAAGTTCGCTTCACCAAGTTTCAATTCATGGACAATATCGCTTACCAGAAATCCTCGGAGCCGGTGTTTCAGACCTTCGAGCTGCCGCTTTCGGCGTTCCATGTCGAAGGTGCGAAACTGCGGACCATCCGATTTAAGTTTGATCGTACGCCAATGCGAGTTATCATCTTGAGTCAGGTAGGATTTGAGGACAGATGAATCCGGCAACCATCGGCGGCTACGAAATCCTGCGCGAGCTGGGCCGCGGCGCAATGGGCGTGGTTTATCACGCCCGCGATACGGCCATCGGCCGGCCGGTCGCGATTAAAGTGATCCGCCTGGACCCAGGCGCTACTTTGGAGGAAGGCTCGCTCCTGCGCCAGCGCCTGATTCGCGAAGCCAGCGCGGCGGGCAAGATGTATCATCCGGGCATCGTCACCGTGCACCAGCTGGGCGAGGACGGCCCGAACGTGTTCATCGTGATGGAGTACGTGGAAGGGTCCTCGCTGGAGCATCTGCTGGCCAGCAACCCCCATCGGGACTGCGCCTGGACGCTGGATATTCTCTCGCAGATCGCCGTCGCCCTCGATTACGCGCACAAGGACGGCGTGGTGCATCGCGACGTGAAACCGGCGAACATTCTGGTACGCGCCGACGGGCGCGTGAAAATCGCCGATTTCGGAATCGCGAAACTCACCGCCGGCGCCACGGGCATGACGGCCACGGGCACCAGCATCGGCTCGCCGGCGTACATGTCTCCGGAGCAGATCCAGGCCAGGGAAATCAACGGCCGCTCGGACCAGTTCGCGCTGGGCACCATCGCCTTTCAGATGCTGGCGGGCCGCCTGCCGTTCAAGGGCGATACGGCGCACGTGGTGATGTTTCAGATCATGACCGGGGATCCCTTTGAGCCGCAGCCCGGCGACGCTCCGCTTTCGCCGCCGGTCCAAGCGGTCCTCGCCCGCGCGCTGGCGAAAAATGCCGCCGATCGATTCCCCGACTGCGCGACTTTCCTTCACCAGTTGACCGACGCTCTGGGCGTCCCGCCTCCGGTCCTCCAAACCACCGCAAGTATCGAAACGCCTCCGCCGCCGCCGAAGCCCGGCAGACGGTGGATGATCCTCCCTTCCGTCGGCGGAATCCTGGTCCTGGCGCTGCTCGGCGGCGGAATTTACTGGTATCTGCATTGGCGATGCTGCGCACCGCCGCCGGTTCGTGCGCCGGTGTCGGCGCCAGTCGCAACGGAAACTCCGGCGCCAGTCGCAACGGAAACCCCGGCGCCAGTCGCAACGAAAACTCCGACGCCAGTCGCAACGGAAACCCCAGCGCCAGTGGCAACGAAAACTCCGACGCCTGCTCCGGTCAAGGCCCCGCCCGTCACCACGGCCAGTGACAATAGACCCGGCGGCGCGAAAAAACCCGCGCCGACGACCGCGCAGCCCGAGACTCTCATTTCCGCCGTCGCTTACGGAAAAACGGACGTCGTCAAAACCCTGCTGGCCAGGGGCGCCAGCATCAACGAACGGGACAGCAACGGCGCTACGGCGCTGATGATCGCCTCGGAAGGGACGGTTTACCTGCCCGACAATGTCGCCATGATCCAGCTTCTGATCGACGCCCGGGCCAGCCTGGAAGCGAAAGATTCGCGGGGCCGCACGGCGCTGCACCGCGCCGCGGCGGCGGGCAGGACCAATGTGGCGGGCCTGCTGCTCAACAGCGGGGCGCTGTCGAATCCCAAGACCAACGATGGCGCGACGCCTCTGCTCTATGCGGTCGAGTTCGGCAGGATGCCGGTCATGCAGTTGCTGATCGCGCACAACGCCCAGGTGGAGATGGCGGACGCCTTGGGCACCACGCCTTTGATGGCCGCCGCGGAGGTCGGCGGGAACAACGCCGCCAACACGGCGATGCTGGAAGCCCTGCTCACCGCTGGCGCGAAGGTCGATACCTTGGACGCGCGGGGACGCAGCGCGCTCTATCGCGCGTCCGCCGAGCCCAAACCGGACGCCGTGAAACTGCTGCTGGAACACAAAGCGAAACCCAACGCGCGGGCCAGCGACGGCACGACACCGCTGATTCAGGCCGTGACGTTTTCAAGACCCGCGGTTGCGCAAGCGCTGCTCAATCACGGCGCCGATGTGAACCTGGCCGACACCAACGGAAATACGCCGCTGATGCTCGCCGCCGATGCCGCGCCCGATGCGAAGGACACCACCCGTCTCATCGAGATGCTGCTGAAGCACGGGGCGAAGCGCGGGCTGAAAGACAATAAGGGCCGCACGGCGCTTCAGCATTCGTCGGAGAGTAAGAACACGGTAGCGGCGGAGTTGCTGAAGTAACTGGATCGGCGTCAGCCGGGTATGGAACTAGTGGCCTGTCGCAGCCACATCGTCAGTATGTCCCCTCCTTCACAGTCGGGGTTCCGTGTCAGAACCGGGATTAGTCTCAGCGTTTCCATCAGAACCCCGACAGTCATGGAGGGGATTCACAGTACGACAGGCCGCTAGTCAATTCTCCGTGGGCATCTTGGCGATGTGGTCGATCACCAGCACTTCGAGCGGCGCTTTGCGCGTCTCCAGTTTCAGGCCCAGGCGTTGCAACGCGTTCAGCAGCGAATCGCCGGAGGAGCCGGACAGCATCCGCAAAGCTTCCGGAGGCATGGTGACTCCGGCGGCGATCGCCGAACGGATCAGCATCGCCAGGTAGTCTTCCGCCGTAAATTCCAGGTCGAAATCGTAGCTGCCGTTCAGCTCCGTCATGTTCACCACGGGCCGGTCTTCGAACCGCGCCAACACTTCCGAGAAACTCGCCATCGGCAGTTTTCGCGCGATAAATTTATTGTCGGCCATGGTGAAAAAGGAGCCGTGGCCGTACTCGATATGCACGCCTCCGCGCCCTCCGGTGCCGGTGACGTTAGTGGCGGCTTTCGGTTTGTCCGATGAATCGTCCGGATCGGGAGTCGACTCCTTCATTTTGAGGCCGCCTTTGGCGACCACCAAACCGTACACCGGAAAGTCGCGAGTTTCGCGATGGAACTTCATCCCGAAGCGGTCCGCGAGCAGCGCCTTCAGCATGTCCGGCACCTGCTCCCCGGTTGCGCCCGCGGGGAGCGTGGCGGCGATATCGAACCGTTCTCCGCCGATCCAATCCGGACCCACCACCTGGTAAATCTTCACCTGGTACGCGGAGGTGATGTAATCCTTCAGCGAAAGAGACGTGCAACTGATGCGCGCGCCGTCGATGTGCACGCCGACGTTCATGCGGTCGGCGGCGGCGGACGGGGGCGCGGACGGGCGGATGGAGGCTACTTCGAATTGAGTCTGGCCGAAAGCCGCGAAGGTGACCAGCAGGAAAGCGAACTTCATAGACCGATCATACGCAGGCACCCGAACGATGCCTCGTTCAAATCGGCGAATTCAAGCTGCCAACCGGCGAGTGACGCGGCCCGCCGGTTTGGACCGCTCCTGCTGGTCGCGGCTCTGTTTCGAGCCTTGGGTATAACGGAGCCGCGACTAGCGGGAGCGGTCAGCGCCGGGGTTACTCCCACCTTAGCGCGCGAATTGGATCCACTCGCGTCGCCCTTCGCGCTGGAACGTATCCTGCCGCGAGCGCCACGCACGCGATTCCGATGGTGGCCAGCGCGATGGTCGTTAAGTCGTTCGGCTGGATTCCGTACAGCTGCTTCTGCACGTACCTGGTTAATCCCCACGACGCGCCCAGCCCCAGCACGATGCCGGCTCCGACAAGAATCAAGACTTCTTTCATGACCAGCCACACCACGCTGCCCGTCGCTGCGCCCAGCGCCATGCGGATGCCGATTTCCCTGGTCCGCCGCGCCACCGTGTACGCCATGACGCCGTACAACCCGATCGACGCGAGCAGCGTGGCGAGAAGTCCGAAGGCGCTCGACAGACTCGCCACCAGGCGCTCGGTGACCAGCGAATTGTCCACCTGTTTTTCGAGCGTCTTCATGTCCACCACCGGCAGAGTCGAGTCGATCTGCTGCACCGCGCGGCGGGCGGCTGAGAACATCTGCTCCGGATCGCGGGCGGTCCGGATATATACGTTCATGCCGAGCGTGAACCCCAACTGTTCATACGGCTGGACCATCTCAATCGGCACGTCGTGGCGCATATCTTCGTACAGCATGTCGCGAAACACGCCCACCACTTCGATGTCGGTTTTGGTGCCGGGATCGCTGCCCATGCCGATGCGATGGCCCACCGCCCGGCCTTCCGGGAAATATTTCTTCGCGAATTTCTCGTTGATCATGCATACTTTCGGCGCGTCCTTGCTTTGATCCGACGGGCGGAAATCGCGGCCTTGGAGAATCGGCACGTCCATCGATTTGAAATAGCCGGGCGAGAGGAAGTTCATGTGCGGATCGAGCCCTTCATTGGGTTTGGCCCGGAAGGAATCGACGGTGACGGAGCTGTCCCACTCGTTGTTCTCCATGACCGCCATGACGGCGAAACTGGCTGCTTCGACACCGGGAAGCGCGTTCAACGACTCGTAAATCTGGCGGTAAATTTCGCGGCTGCGCTCCGGCTTGTAGCCGTTGAGAGGCGCGTCGATGGAAAACGTCAGCAGGTTTCGCGTCTTGAAGCCGGGGTCCAGGTTCTTGAGATTTTCGAGGCTGCGGATGAAGAGTCCCGCACCGATGAGGAGCAGCAGGGAAAGTGTCACCTGCGCTACTACCAGCGTCTTTCTGAGTCCGATGGACGAGGTGCTGGTGATGGCGGCGACTTCGTCTTTTAACGTCGGCGCGAGGTCGGGGCGCGTAGCTTCGAACGCGGGGATCAGGCCGAAAATGATTCCGGTCGCGAGAGAGATTGCGATGGTGAAGCCTAAGACGCGCCAGTCGGGCGTCGCCGAAATGGTCAGTGTTCTGGTGCCTGCCGGCAGGAAGCTGACCAGCGTCTCGTCGATCCACACGGCCAGCAGCAATCCGGCCAGGCCTCCGGCGATCGAGAGCAACAGGCTCTCGACCAGGAGTTGCGAGACGATCTGCCCGCGGCTCGCGCCGAGTGCCAGCCTGACGGCGATCTCCTTCTGACGGGCGGTTGCGCGCGCGATCAGAAGATTCGCCACGTTGGCGCAGGCGATCAGCAGGACCAACCCGACGATCGCCATCAGCACCAGCAGGGAATTCGAAAACTGATCGCGCAGATTCGACCGGCCGTTCGCCGCCGGAATTAAATCGATCCACATGCGCAGAAAGGCCTGCTTGGTTTCGGGCGCGGCGTGCGCGAACTCTTTATCCTGCACCTCCATTTCCAGCATCTGGTGCATCAGCGGCTGCAAGCTGGCCTTGGCCTGCTCGATCGCGACGCCCGGCTTCATGCGTCCGTAGGCGTTCACCCAGCGGTTGCGGCGATTCTTCAGGTCGTAGAAGCCGAGCTGGTCCGTTTGCAGCTTCATCATGATGGGGATGCGCACCTGAGGTGAACGGATCGGATCTGTTCCGTCGAATCCGGCCTGGCTGACGCCCACCACCGTGAACGGATATCCGTTGAGCACCAGTTTTTTTCCGATGATGTTGCGGTCGCCCGCGAAGCGGCTGATCCAATAGCGGTAGCTCAGCACCGCGTAGGGCGCGCCTCCCTCGGTCCGGTCGTCGTTCTCGTTAAACACGCGCCCCAGCGCCGCGCCCACGCCCAGCACGGGAAAATAGCTGCCGGAAACGATCTCGCCCGCGATGCGCTCGGTCTTCCCCTCGAAATTGAGGCTGAAGCCGATGTCGTCGCGGCAGAACATCCCACTGAAGACCTGGTTTTTATCGCGGAAATCCGCATACATGGGATAAGAGACTTTATTCTGCCCGTTGTTGCTGCCGTAATGGTCGCCGCGGCCCCACAGCAGCACCAGTTGCCGAGGATCTTTCACCGGCAGCAGGCGCAGCAGCACCTTGTCGATGAGCGTGAAGATGGCGGTGTTCGCGCCGATGCCCAAGGCGAGCGAAAGCACGGCAACGGCGACAAAAACAGGCGATTTACGAAAAGTACGAAACGCGTAGCGAATATCGTTAAGAAAGTGGCCCACGAAGGGAATACCGTCCACTAAGAGAAACGTTACAGACGGCGCGCGGTTCGCAAAATATTTTCGTGTCGATACCCCGCGGACAGGCATCGACAGGAGTGTCGACGCGGCACGCCAGGGGCGTACGCCACATCAAACTGGCCCAAGTTTCCGTGGTCACCGCTCCATAAGAAACGCCGGCTGATGCCGGCGCTGCAACGCTATTCTTCTTCTTCCTCTTCGCCGGCGCGAGCTGCCTTGGCCGCCGCTATGATTTTTTCGGCCTGCAATCCGGGAACGAAATCGTAGTGATCGAACTCCATCGAAAAGGAGCCGCGGCCTTGCGTCATCGAGGTCAGGTCGTTCAGATAATTGAGCATCTCCGCCATCGGGACTTGCGCCTTAATGATCTGCGTGCCGCCCTTGGTGTCCATGCCTGCAATGCGTCCCCGGCGGCCGTTCATATCGCCCATCAGGTCGCCCGCGAACTCGACGGGAGCTTGCACTTCCACGTTCATGATGGGTTCCAGCAAGGACGGTTTCGCAGCCTCCATGCCGGCCCGGAACGCCTTGCGCGCCGCCAGTTTGAACGACATTTCCGAGGAATCGACGTCGTGATACGAGCCGTCGTAGACGATGACTTTGAAATCGACCACCGGAAATCCGGCTAGGAAGCCTCGCTCGGCCGTCTCGATAATTCCTTTTTCGATGGCGGGAATGAAGTTTTTCGGAATCGCGCCGCCGAAAACTTCGTTGGCGAATTCGAATTTTCCGCCGCGCGCGAGAGGCTCCATGCGAATCCAGCAATCGCCGAACTGGCCGTGGCCTCCGGTCTGTTTCTTATGGCGTCCCTGCACTTCGGCACGGCCGCGAATGGTTTCGCGATACGGAATTTTCGGCGCATGGAGCGCGACTTCGACGCCGTAGCGCTTCTTCAGGCGGCTGACGATGATCTCGATGTGCTGCTGGCCGCAGCCGGCGAGCAGAAATTCCTTGGTCTGCGCGTCGCGATAGAAACGCAGGGAACGGTCCTCTTCCAGAATTTTGTGAATCGCGTTGCCCATGCGATCTTCGTCGTTGCGCGTCTTGGCGGCGATGGCGTAGGCGATGGAGGGTTCCGGCAGATGCACTTCCGGATACTCGATCATGGAGGCTTTGTCGGCCAGCGTATCGCCGGTCAAGGTGTCGCGCAGTTTGGCGACGGCGCCGATGTCGCCGGCGTGAAGCTCCGTGAGCGGAGAAATGGTCTTCCCGAAAAGCGCGCCGATGTGCGCGAGACGCTCGTCGACGCCGGAGCGCGCGTTCACCAGGTGCGCGTCGTTTTTCAGCACGCCGGAAATCACTTTGAAGTAGGAAACACGGCCCGCGAACGCATCGGCCACGGTTTTGAACACGAACGCCGAGACGGGACCTTTGTCGCCGATCGAGCGCTCGACATCCTTGCCGTTCGACTTCCCTTTCCAGGAACCGCATTCGAGAGGGCTGGGGAAATGTTCATTCACAAAGGAGAGGATTTGATCGCTCCCGATACTTGCGGCAGCCGACGCGCACAGCACCGGCGCAATCCGACGCACGCGCACGGCTTCGCGCAGGCCGTCGAGAATATGATCCACCGGCAGCGTTCCTTCGGCGAAAAACTCTTCGAGCAGCGCGTCGTTGCCTTCGGCCACCATCTCGACCAGCGCTTCGTGCCCGGCTTTCGCGGCCTCGGCGAGATCGGCGGGAATTTCACTTTCCTTGCCGCCGACGTACGCTTTCATGCGCACCAGGTCGACAAGGCCTTTAAAATCCTTCTCCGCGCCGATGGGGAGCTGAATCGGGATCGCGGTGCGTCCGAACGCGGCTTGGACGCTCTCCAGAGTGCGATCGAAGCTGGAGCGTTCGCGGTCGAGCTTGTTGATGATAATCGCGCGCGGCAGCACGAATTCTTCGGTGAAGCTCCAGACCTTTTCGGTCTGCACTTCGACGCCGGCGATGCCATCGACCACCACGAGCGCCGCGTCGGCTGCAATGAACGTGCCCCGGGTGTCGTTGATGAAAATGTTGAAGCCGGGCGTGTCGATGAGGTTGATCTTTTTCCCTTTCCACTCGACGGCGGCGACGGCGGAGGAGATGGTGATCTTGCGGGCGATCTCCTCGTCGTCGAAATCCGTAATCGTGTTTCCTTCATCGGGGCGGGTGAGGCGGGGAGTAGCGCCGGCCGTGAATAAAAGAGCCCCAGTAAGGGCCGTCTTGCCGGAATTCCCGTGGCCAACAAGGGCGACGTTCCGGATATCAGTGGTTTCGTACACTTTCATCGGAGAAAGAATCCTTAAACGAAGTTGTAAAACGAGGATAGTATCACAAACAGGTGAATTCGTTCGGCGGGCGGTCTTTCCAGTTTAGAAACGCAGCTGATACGTTGCGCTAATGCGGCTAAGAACCGCGGCATAGTCTAACCGCGTCTCCGCGTAGTTGGCCCATTCGAAGGGAAAGGATCCCTCGTTTGTGGCCTTGAAACGCAGCACCAGGAACTCATCGAACTCGGCCGCGACGTCAGCGAGTAGACGGCGCTCTGCGTCAGGAGCCTCTTGGAACGGATGCTTGAAGCCGGACTTTCCAGTGGTGGGCGTCGGGCGGTCCTTCTCATAGCTCACCGTGTGAGGCGCTTGATTGATACCGATTACGGCGACACAGACGGGATTTCCATGGCGTTTGAACTCGGACACTTGATTACGAAGATCGGTCTTAACGCGGTCAATCTGCTTGATCATCGCTTTCGCGAGCACCTTGACCTCGACTCCGATCTCAACTGTCGCTATCGGCCCACGCGCTACAAGATACCCGGGGTCGGTGATGGGTGTTTCCCCGGGAATGATCTCGCCAAAGCTTCCGTCGCCTCGGCGCGCCGAGACGCCATGACGCTTGTTCTGAGTATTCAGAACTCGATCTTTGCGTTTAGTTGCGGCGTCTATTAACTTCGAGGAGCGGTTAATAGCGATGAGATCCTCAAAGAGATGCATCGCCACGAAATCACCCTGGTTGGACGAGCGGTGCTTGTAAGTCTTTCCTTCAAATACTCGCCGAAATTCCGTTAGGAGCCGGTACTCGGGTTGTGCGGGCTTCTCTGTCAAAGATAACCTCGGCCTCTGTCGCACCAACGGCGCGGTGCTGGCGGGCGACCTTCACAATCTTCTGCTTGGCGATCTCGATATATGCAGCTTCGATTTCGTTGGCTATCGAATTTCTGCCTGACATAATAGCAGCCTGCGAAGTCGTTCCAGTTCCAGCGAATGGATCCAAGACAGTGTCGCCCGCAAAGGAAAACATCTTGATGAGCCGCTCCGCGATTGCTACCGGGTACGGCGCGGGATGGCCGTCACGAGTGGATGCGCCTGGAAGATCGGCCCAGATCGAACGAAACCAAGTCTTCATTTCGTCCTTCGTGAGCATCGATAGTGCCTTCTGGAGCGTTGGGGTGGTCCGGTATTCTCCTCCCTTACGGAGGAACAGAATATATTCGATATCGTTTTTGACGATTCCTCCGGGCTGGTATGGCTTTCCGTAGAACCCCGCACCATTTCCTTCGGCCTCCGTGGCGCCATTGGCGATCTTGTTCCAAAGGATGGGCTGGAGGCAATCGAGGCCGACCTTGCGCGAGCGGACCTGGATATCAGAGTGGAGCGGGACGAGGTAATGACGGCCGCCGCGTTTTCGAGGAATGCAGACATCGCCGACGACACAGCAAATTCGTCCGCCGCCTACAAGGACCCGCCTGCACTCTCTCCAAACGCGATCCAGTTCCGAAAGGAAATGTTCGTAATCCTGGAAATGCCCCATCTGTTCCTCGTTGCCCTGCGCGTATTGCTTTAGCGTCCAGTAAGGCGGTGAGGTCACAACCAAGTGAACCGAGGCGTCCGGTATCCAAGACAGATCGCGGGCATCGCCGAGGTGCAGCCGGTGGGTTGTGCGGTCGTACGGTTCTGGCCACGCCTCGTCGCGGTAATGTCTATTTGCTTCGAGAAGTGCCTTCAGGCCCTCGGGTGTGTTGTCTTCCAGCGGGAGCGGCGGTGAGCGGCGCCTCGGTTTCTTCACAAGACCGTTTGTAAAGAGGTGCTCCTGGGACGGATGCCCGTTCGTCTTCGCTTTTCTCAATGTCTCGTGCCCCGCCTAAATAGAATTGTACCGTCCAACGTGGTCGCGCGGATCTCAGAATTTCACGCAGCATCGTCCAGCGCGACCACGATTCGTTTTCCTAGGACGGACAGGGCTGCTTGCAGCTTTTCCGATTTTGTTGCGTGACCCGGATCGAGCATGCGGCGCACGACCGTTTCCCGGACTCCGAGGCGGCGGGCTAGGTCGCTATTCGTGACTGTTTGCTCGCGCATCGTCAGGTAGAGAGCCAGTTTTCCGGCGACCCATAGAGGGACGGGCACGAGTTTCCAGCCTCGCTTGAGAGGGGAGGGTTCGGGGATATCCAACTTCTCCGCGATATGGGCGGCGATTACGCTGCCCAGGCAGTCGGTGGCTTCTTCAAACGCTTCCTGCATGTTCTTGCCGTCGGTGTGGGCGCGGGGGAAGTCGGGGAAACTGACGACCGGGCGGCCGTTTTCGTCGGGGCGGAAGGTTGCTGGATAGGCGATTGAAAACATCGTTGGCTCCTTCACAGATCTTGAGGGTCAATACCGAGATCCTTGCACATTGCTCTGAGCAGGCCGATTCCGAGCTCCTTCTTCTGGTCCTTCAGCACTGTTGACGACGCACCGAAATAGACAGTGCCGTGACTGCCTTTTCCCTTCGCCGCGACGAAGCGGAGTGGCACCCCTTTCCGTCGGGCGAGAGCGTGCAGCTTGCGAAGAAACTCGCTGCCTCTCACCTAGGAAGTTTCGCACATTTGTGTGCGATCTGCAACGAAAAACAACATTATTGGCCGCCGATGAACACGGATGAACGCTGATGAAACAAGCCCTTTTTCGCTATCGGCGTTTATCTGCGTTCATCGGCGGCCAAATTTTGCTTCGGGCAGTTTATCCGGGTTGCTGACTAAGTAGATCCTGTCTACCAGGCCGGATTCGGTTAGCTGGATCGACACGACTGTCGCTGGGCGGTCGCCTTGCATGAGCAAGACGCCGGGGTTGCCGTTGACGTCGACCCATTTTGCGGTGATGCCGATTCCGGCGCCCTTCTTGGCGATGCCGGCGAAGAAACGTTGCACTTTGTCCGCTCCGAAGATGGGGTTGATGGTCGCGGCGACCTTGCCTCCGCCGTCGCTGTGCAGGACTACTTCGGGACTTAGTAAAGGGAGCAGTTTTGAGGGGTCGCCGGTCTGGCAGGCGTCCAGGAATTGTTTCAGCACGCTCTGCTGCCGGGCGCGGTCGACTCGGAAGCGGGGGCGGCGGGCGCGGATGTGTTTGCGGGCTCTTGCTACCAACTGGCGGCAGTTGGATTGCGAGGTTTCTAGCGTGGCCGCGATCTCGGCGTACTCCGCGTCGAAGACTTCGCGCAGAAGGAAAGCTACGCGTTCGTCGGGAGTCAACGTTTCCAGGATGTGGAGGAAGGCCAGGGAGAGAGATTCGGCCATCTCGACCGAGCTTCCAGGAGGGTCGATCAGGGGTTCGGGGAGCCACTCGCCTACGTAGGTTTCGCGCTTGCGGCGGGCGGATTTGAGCGAGTCTAACGAGAGGCGCGCGACCACCGTGGTCAAATACGACTTGGGTGCGCGCACCTCTTCGCGCGATGCAGCGCGCCAGCGGAGGTATGCGTCCTGCACGATGTCCTCGGCATCGGAACGAGTGCCCAGCATGCGGTAGGCGAGAGAGAAGAGCAGAGGGCGAAATTCCTCGAATTGAGTTTCAGGCGGCATTTCTGGCGGACTTGCCTTTTTGTACCATGGCGACGGCGCGGAGAGCGCTGGAGACGGCGGCATCGGTCAACATGTTTTCCTGGCCGACCCAATCGCCGCAGAGGAAGACGCCATGCGGCGCGAGAGCGTCGACCGCGGGGCGGCCTTCGGGCGTGACCATGGCGTAGGAGACGGTCATGTTGGGAAGGAAACGGGTGATTGTTACGCGATCGCGCCAGCCGGGAGCGAGAACGTCGCCGAATTGTTCGAGCTCGGCTCGATCGGCGGGTGCGGAATCGGCGGTCAGATATTTTGCCAGTTGAATGAGGGCGGAGCCTTCGGGCGCCAGCTTCGCCGACGCAGAGTGGACGGAGAAGTAGAGCGGCTGATCGACTCCGAGGCCGAAGTTGGCCGCGTTTTCCGGGAGCGAACTGAGGCCGAGATCGAGACAGGCCACGCGGATGGGACGCAGGTTCGGGAAGCGCGCGCCGGTGAGGGTTTCGACCGCCGCGGGAGGGACCGCCAGGATCACGCCGTCGCATTCGGGGAGCGCGTTTACGGGCGTGCCGCATCGGATCTCAACGCCGAGGGAGCGCGCGCGGGCGGCGAGTCCATCGATAAGCGTCTGCCAGCCGTGGTCGAGATAGGCGACGTTGGTGGCGACGGCCATCGCGATTTGCGGGAGCGCAGCGGCGGCGGAAAGATGGTCGAGGTCGGCGCTGAAGGTCGTCAGGCGCGTGATGGCCGAGGCGAGGGCGCGCACTTTGGGCGATTTGGCGTGATCGCAAATCCATTCGCGCATGGTCTGACGCGGGGCGTAGCCCTTGGAGAAGAGCCGCAGCAGATTCCCGGCTTCGAGCTTCTCGGCGAATCCGAAGAGAGGGGATTTCAGCAAGGTCGCGGTGTTGGTGATGAGCGGATATTTCTCACCTTCATACACGAGATGGCCGCGGGACTGCGCGGGCGGATGGCCTTCAAAACGGATCTTCCATTCGTTGAACGTGCGCGTGGCAGGGCCTCCGCAATAGAGCGCGTGAGGGCCCAGGTTGAGCTGGAATCCGGCCTCCTGCCGGGTGATGGCGCGTCCGCCCAAGTGTTGGGATTGTTCGAGCAGGGTGACTTTTTGGCCCGATTGGGCGAGAGCGTTGGCGGCGGTGAGTCCGGCGAGGCCTCCGCCGATGACGGTGTAGGATTGCATGGCGTTGTTTCCTGCAGGTAGGACGAGATGGCGGCCGGGTTTGTGACATGGTAGGCGCGGCAGGACTCGAACCTGCGACCCTCAGCTTAGAAGGCTGATGCTCTATCCACCTGAGCTACGCGCCCGCTATTCGATGGTAACAACGCGGGGCGGTATACTCAAAGCAGCGAATGGACAAAACCGCAATCATCGTCGCCGAACTTGCCAACGTGCCGACGGTCGTTACCGTGCTGATCGGAATATTGCTCAATAACTCCCGTCTGGGCGACATGAACTCCAGGATGGGCTCTTTGGAGAGCCGTATGGGTCTGATGGAAAGTCGCTTGGCGAATCTCGACCATAAGCTCGACACTCGTTTCGATCTGCTGCTGGGCAAAGTCTTCGAGATCGACAACCGTTTGACACGCATCGAAGCGCAGCGGCACTAACGCGCGGAGGGCCCGGCGTGCTAGCCTATCCCTCTTATGAGATTGTTGCCGGCCCTCTTACTCTCTGTTTTCGCGTTCGCTCAGGTCCCGACGCCGGAATCGGTGCTGGGGCACAAGCCTGGGGACGATTTTTTTCTGGCTACTTACGATGAGTCGCTGGGGTACTTCCAGAAGCTCGCGGCGTCCACCGACAAGCTGAAGCTGGTGCGCGTGGGCAAGACTACGCGTGGCCTCGACTGGTATATCGCCTACATTTCTTCTGCTAAAAATTTAGCGGAACTCGATAAGTATAAAGATACGGCGAAGAAGCTGGCGCTGGTGAAGGGACTGAGCGATGCGGACGCGCGGGCGCTGGCGCGGACGGGCAAGGCGATCGTGCATATCGACGGCGGACTGCACGCCACGGAGGTCGCGGGGGCGCAGCACACCATACAACTCGCCTACAACCTGGTGACGAAGAACGACGCGGAAACCAACGCGATTCTGGACAACGTGATTCTGGTGCTGTGGTTCTCCATCAACCCGGACGGGCAGAACCAGGTGGCGAACTGGTATCGCAGCAACCTGGGGACGTCTTATGAAGTGAGCCCGGTGCCGGGGCTGTGGCAGGAATATATCGGGCACGACAACAATCGCGACGGGTACATGAATAACATGGTCGAGTCGCAGACCATTACCAAGCAGGTGCTGGACTATTATCCGCAGGTGTTTTACAACCATCACCAGACGGCTCCGTTTCCGGCGCGGATCTGGATTCCTCCGTTCGCCGAGCCGATTTCGGCCAATCCGCATCCGTTGATGTGGCGGTGGGTGAATAAATTCGGGACGTCGATGGCGGCGTATCTGGACGAGCACGACATGCCGGGCGCGATGCATCGCGGTCGGTTCGACGACTGGTATCCGGGCTTCGTCGATCACGTGAACAGTTTTCGGAACACGGTTTCGTTCCTGACGGAGACGGCTTTGTATCGGTATGCGACGCCGCACTTTTACACCATCGACGAGTTTCCGCGCGACAAGCAGGATCTGAAGGCCGAAGTGTTTTATTCGAGTCCCTGGAAGGGCGGCTGGTGGCGATTGCGCGACGCGACGAATTACATGATCGGGGCGTCGATGGCGGTGCTGGACACGGCGGCCAAGAGTCGCGAGGAACTACTGTACAACCGTTATCAGGCGGGGCGCGACGTGATCAAGAAGTTTGAGACCGATCCGCCGTACGCGTACGTGATTCCGCAGCAGCAGCACGATCTGCCGACGGCGGCGGTGCTGGTGGAGAAGCTGTTGATCAATGGCATCGAGGTGCAGCAGGCGACGCGCGATTTCAAGGCCAATGGAGAAGTTTATAAGGCCGGCGACTGGGTGGTGCTGATGGATCAGCCTTTCGCGTCGCTGGTGAAGGAGTTGTTCGAGCCGCAGCATTATCCGGATTTGCGTCCGGCCGGAGGGGCTGCCGGTGGTCGCGGAGGCGCGGGTGCGGCGGCGGCGGGCGGCGGTCGGGGTGGTGGACGAGGGGGAGCGGCGGCGACTCCTGCGCCGGCGACAACTCCAGCGGCGCCGGCGGCAACGGCAACTGCGACACCTGGAACGGGGGCGGCGGCGCCTGCTCAAACCGCGGTTGCGGCACCGGCGACACCTGGAACGGGGGCGGCGGGCGCGGGCGGGCGTGGAGGCGGACGAGGCGGGGCGGCGGCGACGACGGCCACCGCGAATCCGAGCGGCAGTTCGTTCGAAACTCCCTACGACGTGACCGGGTGGACGCTGCCGATGCAGATGGGCGTCACGGTCGTGATGGTGGTGGAGCCGGTATCGAGCGAGGCGCGCGCGGCGCTTAAGAAGATCGACCGGGTTGCGACGATCGTGGGCAAGGTGGAAGGCGCGGGGCCGGTATTCGCGTTCTCACACAATTCGAATGCGTCGATGAAATCGGTGAACGAGATTCTGAACGCGGGCGGCACGGTGAGCTTCGGGAAATCCGATGCGATGATTTACGCCGGCGGCAACGCGGCGTCGATTCTGAAGAATAACGGCGTGGATGCGCGATCGATGAACGAAACGCCGGCGGGGTTCGCGGCGAAGAAGATTCGCGTGGGATTGTATGAGCCCTGGGCGGGCAACATCGATGAGGGCTGGACCAAGTGGATCCTGGAACAGTTCCATTTCCCGTTCACGGTGATGCACAACGAAGACGTGCAGGGCGGCCATTTACGCTCGAAGTTCGATTCGATTGTTCTTGCCGAGATGTCGGCGCGGCAGATTGTCGACGGGATGCAGCCGGGGACTGTCCCGGGGCGCTACGCGGGAGGCATCGGCGATGAGGGCGTGGAGGCGCTGCGCGAGTTTGTCGAGCAGGGAGGCACGCTGGTCGCACTGGGCAACGCGTCGCAATTCGCCATCGACCGGTTCAGCCTGCCGGTGACCAACGTGGTGGCGGGGTTGCGGTCGGACGAATTTTTCTGCTCCGGCGCGCTGCTTCGGGCCGACGTGAAGGAGCATCCGGTGACCGCCGGCATGCCTCCGCAAGCCGACCTGCTGTTCGAGCGCAACGAAGTTTTCGACACCAAGCCGGGGTTTCGCGGCACGGTGCTGGCCAGCTATATCTCCAATCACAATCCGCTGAGGAGCGGATATTTGATCGGGCCGGAGAAGATTGAGGGGAAGGCCGCCGCGCTGGACGCGGTGATGGGGCAGGGGCACGTGATTCTGATCGGCTTCCGCACGCAGTGGCGAGGGCAATCGCACGGGACTTACAAGCTGATGTTCAACGCGCTGTACTACAACAATTCGATGGCTCCGGCGGTGACTGCTACGCCTGCGGAAACGCCGCGCGAAGGCGGAGGACGGGGCGGCGGGCGAGGGCGCGGAGGGAATGCGCCTCCGGCTGTTCCCGAAAATAATTTTCATGCGGCCACGCTGCCGGATCACGACGGCAGGGTCCCGGCCCTTACGGGACGGGGTTATAACCCCTGGCGTGAGCCGGGGGATTCGACCGACAAGAAGGTGGCCCGATGAAGTCCTTATCCTTAATAACACTCAGTGCGATGCTGGGCGTCGCGCAAATCCCTACGCCGGAATCGGTGCTGGGGCACAAGCCGGGTGACGATTTTTATCTCGCCACGTATGAAGACTCGCTGGGTTATTTCAAGAAGCTGGCCGCGTCCTCGAAGCGCATCAAGCTGGTGCAGGTGGGCAAGACGACGCAAGGGCGCGACTGGTACATGGCGTTCATTTCGACGCCCGAAAACCTGGCGCAACTGGACCACTATAAAGAGGTCTCGCGACGACTGGCGCTCTCGCGCGGCGTCAACGATGCCGAAGCGCGCAAGCTGGCGCACGATCAGAAAGCGATCATTCACATCGACGGAGGGCTGCACGCCACCGAGGTCGCCAACGCGCAGTTTACGATCCAGCTTGGCTACGACCTGGTGGCGAGCGAAGAGCCGGAGTACAAGCGTATCCGCGAAGACGTGATTACGGAGCTGTGGTTTTCGATCAACCCCGACGGGCAGAGCATGGTCGCAAACTGGTACCGGCAAAACGTCGGCACGCCGTACGAGGTGGCGCCGCTTCCGTACTTGTGGCAGGAGTATGTGGGTCACGACAACAATCGCGACGGCTACATGCTGAACATGATCGAGAGCCAGGTGGTGACCAAGGCGACGCTCGAAACGCAGCCGCTGGTGTTTTACACGACTCACCAGACAGCTCCATTCCCAGGCCGCATTTATCTGCCTCCGTTCGCCGACCCGATTTCGAGCAACATGCATCCGCTGATGCTGCGCTGGTTGAGCCTGACGGGCATGACCATCGCGTCGTATCTGGACGAGCACGGCATGCCCGGCTCCATGCATCAGGAAAGTTTCGACGTGTGGTATCCCGGGTATTTGGATAACGTGGGCAATTTCCGCCACACGCTGTCGTTCTTCACGGAAACGGCGCTTTATCGCTACGCCACGCCGCACTTTTACACCGTCGACGATTTTCCCGCGCAGAGACAATCGCTGCGGGCGGAGATGCTCTATTCGAGCCCCTGGAAGGGCGGCTGGTGGCGGCTGGCGGACGCGTGCCGGTATATGTACGGCTCGTCGATGGCGGTGCTCAACATGGCTTCCGAGTATCGCGAGCAGATGGTTTACAACAAGTACAAGGCCGCGCGCGACACCATCGAGCAGTTCGAAAAAGATCCTCCTTACGCGTATGTGATTCCGCGCGAGCAGCATGATTCGCCCACGGCGGCGCTGCTGCTGGAAAAACTGATGCTGCAAGGGATTGAAGTGAAGCAGTCGGCCGATCCCGACGGGTGGGTCATCATGATGAATCAGCCGTTTTCGGGCCTGGTGAAGGAGTTGTTCGAGCCGCAGAAGTATCCGCAGTTGTCGCAGCGTCCGTATGACGTGACGGGCTGGACGCTTCCTTATCAGATGGGCGTGGAGGTGCATGCGATGACGACGCCTCCGTCGGGAAAATTCAAAGATTCGCTGAAACCGGTGCCGATGAAGGGCGGGTCGATTGTGGGCTACAGCGCGCCGTTCTCGCACGCGGAAAACGCGAGCCTGCATGCGGTGAATGAGATTCTGGCGGCGAAGGGTTCGGTCACTTTCGCGGGCGACGAAATTTCGGCAACGGGAATCGACAAGGGGAAGCTCGATTCGATTCTGGCGGCGAATCACTTGAAGGCGATGCCGGCGAAGGGCGACGGGAAGCCGGTGAAGGCGGCGCGCATCGGCCTCTATCGTTCGTGGTCCGCCAATATGGACGAGGGGTGGACGCGCTGGATTCTGGAGCAGTACCAGTTTCCCTTTGTGACCTTATATAACGCCGATGTCATGGCCGGCCATTTGCATGACAAGTACGACGTGATCGTGATCCCCGATTCGCAAGGGCGGCAGATTATCGATGGTACGCGGGCGGGATCGACGCCGCCTCGCTATGCGGGAGGCATCGGCGAAGAAGGGGTGGATGCGCTGAAGGATTTTGTGACCGACGGAGGCACGCTGGTCGCGTTCAACAATGCATCGATGTTCGCGATTGAGCAGTTCAACCTGCCGGTGACGAACGCGCTGGCGGGCGTGAGCGGGACGGACTTTTTCTGTTCGGGCTGCCTGTTGTCGATTCACGTGGAGGATTCGAAAAACGCGCTCAATGCCGGACTGCTGCCGGACCCGATCGTGATGTTCGAGCGGAGCCCGGCGTTCGATACGAAGCCTGAATTTAAGGGGTCGGTGCTGGCGCGGTATCCGAAGGATCGGAATCCGCTGGCGAGCGGGTATTTGATCGGGCCGGGGAAAATCGAAGGCAAAGCCGCGGCCTTGAACGTCGATTATGGGAAGGGGCACGTGGTGCTGCTGGGGTTCCGTCCGCAGTGGAGGGGGCAGTCGCAGGGGACGTATAAGTTTTTTATGAACGCGTTTTATTTGCAATAATTCGAAGTAAGAAGCAGCGTATGATTATCGTAATTTCGCACGAAATCGAAGCCCGTCTGATGCAAGAGGCGCAGAAGCTGGGCATTTCAGTCGAAGCGCTGTTGGAGCGGCTCATGAGCGACCGCGGAGCAGCGGCTCATCGCGGCAGCGGCCCAGCCCCGAAGGTCCCTATCCTGCACCTCGGTGCGATGGGACCTCTCCACCGACGCGATATTTACGAAGATGTCCGTTGAGCCCGGCATTCTTGACGCGAACATTCTGGCATATGCGGTAAATGCGGACGCGCCGCAGCATGCGGCCTCGCGCGCCCTCCTTGAAGCTGCGGACCCTCTACGTCACTTCGCAGATACTCTGCGAGTTTTATTCGCTCATTACCAACCCGCGACGGGTGGCCGTGGTTTCTTCTCCCGCAGACGCCCTGACCATAATTGCAGCGATACTGGCTCTCCCCGGGATTCAAGTGTTGCCGACTCCGGCCGGCGCGGTTGCGGGATGGATGCGACTGCTAGAGCCGTGACCGGATGATTTGTTGGCACTCAGCCCCATGCGTCAGCTTGGGGCTTGCACTGGGAACCGTAATAGCCCCAAGCTGACGCATGGGGCTCCACGGCGCCTCGTCGTCCGGATAAAAAC
>Ga0182024_10008933_pt1 | contig 20930 bp, 14 predicted proteins | sample P32metaG_FD_120480 | JGI IMG/M metagenome (GOLD analysis project Ga0182024, IMG submission 120480) | Permafrost microbial communities from Stordalen Mire, Sweden - P3-2 metaG (Illumina Assembly) | ecosystem: Environmental > Terrestrial > Soil > Wetlands > Permafrost | place: Sweden: Stordalen...
ACGGGCAAGCTCCACACGATGTGCCGTACTTGCGGCGGCGAAGGCCGCGTGCCCAAGGTCGAGACGCTCGATGTGCGCATCCCTCCGGGCGCGCAGACCGGCTCGCGCGTGCGCGTGGCCGGGAGGGGCAATTCGGGTTTGCATGGCGGCCCTCCGGGCGACCTCTACATCATTATCCAGGTGCAACCACATCCGTTCTTTGAACGCCGTGGCGATGACCTGTACACAGTCATTCCGGTAACGGTTCCCGAGGCCTCGCTGGGCGCCAAAGTTGAGGTACCGACGATCGACGGCCGCGCGCAGGTGCGCATTCCTCCTGGCACCAACAGCGGGAAGAAACTCCGCCTGCGGGAAAAAGGTGCTCCCTCGATCCGTCACGCGGGAAAGCGCGGCGACCAGATTGTGGAAGTGCAAATCGTAGTGCCGAAACCGGAAGACGAGCGCATTCGCATTTTGCTGAAGGAACTCAGCAAGCTCGATCCGGAAGATCCGCGCCGCGAAGTTTTCGCCCGCGCGACACTTTAGGCGAGACGAAGGCCAGCCTCTGCGGTGGTTCGTGAGTCGCCGATTTTTTTGAAACATAATATTAACTGTGGCGCAACCGCCCGAAGAGGAAGCGAGAGCTTTGAGCTATCGGGGAGTTAGGAGACGCCGATGACACCACGGCCCAGAAAAAAAGCAAAAGCGGGCTACATGATCAGCGCCGTCGCCGAGCTGTATCAATTGCACCCGCAAACGCTCCGGCTCTATGAGCGCGTCGGATTGCTCAAGCCTTCCCGCTCGCAGGGAAATACCCGCCTTTACACGGATTCGGATCTCGAGCGCCTCGAAGTCATCCTGAACCTCACGCGCGAGCTCGGCGTGAATCTCGCCGGCATCGAAATCATTCTGAATATGCGCGATAAAATGGCCGAGATGCAATCGCAGATGGAAGCTTTCATAAAATTCGTGCGCACTGAAGTCGCTCGTAATTTTAATGCCCCGGACCAGCGTGCGGCACGTAATGCAATCGTACGGACGATGCCTCGTCATCCGGTCCGCGTGGAGAAGGTGACGACCCGATAAGGGTCGCCATCTCGAGCGGAGCAACGCGAGCGAGCGAGGGACTTGCTTGTTCTTTTCTCCTCTGCTTCTCCACTTAATCCTTCTTCATTGCGCTATCAAGCACCCTACCCCCGTTTCCTTTCCACAGTCCCTCAACTTTGCACACCCAATGTGGCCTTGCGCGGAATCCAACCCCCGCTTATCCTTGCCGCATGGCGCGACAGGATTGCCCCATCTGTGAAGGCAGCGGCTGGAAAGTAGTAGAAAGAACAACCGCGGGTGCCCAAGCCCTCGCCACTGCTGAGGGCGCTCGTCCCGGCTCCTCGGTCAGCGAACCCAAAATGGTTTGGGCCGCCCCCTGCGACTGCACCACGGGTGATCGCACCGAGCGCTCCGTCGCGCAAGCGCGCATCCCCGAGCGTTATCGTCACTGCGACTTCGACAATTTCGAAACTGACAACGATATCGAGCAAGTTTCGCGCGACCAACTCGACAGTTGGAACCGCAGCCTGACCAAGGCCAAGCTCACCGTACAGCGCTTCGCCCAGGAGTTCCCGGTCGGCTCCGAGCATGGCTTGCTGCTGATGGGTCCTTGCGGAGCGGGAAAAACACATCTCGCCGTTTCCGCCCTCAAAGAAATCGTTCTGCGGGGTCACAGCGGCCTTTTTTACGACTACCGTGAGTTGCTGAAGGAAATTCAAGATAGCTACAACGCCGTAAGCCAGTCGACTGAAATGAGCGTTCTCGAACCCGTACTCACGACGGACCTTCTCGTACTCGACGATGTCGGGTCGAGCAAGCCATCGCCATGGGCGCTCGAGACCGTCGGCCACGTGCTCAACACCCGCTACAACGAAAAGCGCGTCACGATTCTTACGACGAATTTCCTGGATACCGATGTGGCTACAAGTTCTAGCCCCAGCGCGCCTACGCGGGTAGCCGGGATGCGCACGCCTATGACCGAAGACACTCTCACCGAACGCGTCGGCAAACGCATCCGCTCGCGTCTTTATGAAATGTGCCGCACTGTGGAAATTTCCGCCCCCGACTACCGCAAGGAGATCCGCAATATCAGCCGATCCGCGCATGGTCCCGCTCGTTGGCCCTAATGTAAGCTTGGCGTTGCTATACCCTTTTCTCGGGCGTAGACTCAAGCTGAGTTCTCCGACCTCGTTGGCCTAAGAGAGAGAAACCTTAGGGCGTTTGAGGCGAAGCCCCAAAAGACCGGGGCTGAGGGTTCAGGCGGAAACGCCTGCTCCTCCCGTTTGGAAAGGGGAATGCCTGGCCGACCGGTTCAGCGGTACGCCCAAGTCCAAACGTGGATTTGGGCGTTTTTGCTTTTGGCCGAGGTGATGGTTGGCGATTCTTTGACTCTCTCGGTCGTTGCGTTGACATCGAAAGGTTGCGGGGACGTCTAAAGGCTCATATGCCTCTTGCTGACAAATTCGGCCGCCAAATAACCGACCTCCGGATATCGGTGACAGACCGGTGCAATTTCCGCTGCGTCTACTGCCGATCCGCCGATCCTGAAAAGCACATGCCCGCCCACAACCTGCTCGAGTGGGATGAGTACGAACATCTCGCCCGAATCCTCGTCGGCATGGGAATCACGAAAGTTCGCGTCACAGGTGGTGAACCTCTGGTTCGTCCCGGCGTCGAAGATTTCATCGCGCGCTTGAAAGCCATTGGCGTGCAAGATCTTTCGATGACGACCAACGGCTATATGCTCGCCGAGCGCTGCGATCGCCTGATTGCCGCAGGCCTTGGTCGGATCAACATCAGCCTCGACTCCCTCGAGCGAGGCCGCTTCGAGCGCATCACGCGCACCAAAACATTCGACGAAGTCATCGCGGGCATCGACGCCGCGCAGGCATCGACGCTACGCCCGGTAAAAGTGAACGCCGTGCTGGTGCGCGGCATCAACGACGATGAAGTGGAAGCGTTTGCGGAGTTTGCCCGCGATCGCGACCTGATCATGCGCTTCATCGAGTTCATGCCGCTCGATGCGGATCACACCTGGAGACGCGACATGGTCGTCACGGCGGCGGAAACGTACAGCCGCATCCACGCACGTTGGCCCCTCATTCCCATCATGCACGAGCGGAGCGAAACGGCGCGCAAATACCGCTTCGCCGACGGTCGCGGCCAGATCGGCCTGATCGCTCCGGTAACCCAGCCGTTCTGTGGGCACTGCTCGCGGCTACGCCTCACAGCCGACGGCAAATTACGCACCTGCCTTTTCAGCAAGACCGACCACGATTTGAAGTTCCTCCTGCGCGGCGGCGCCACCGACCGCGAGATCGGTGACGAGATCCTCGCCATCGTGGCCCAAAAGGAGAAAGGCCACCGCATCAATGAGCCGGACTTTATCCCTCCCTCCCGCACCATGGTTTATATCGGTGGATAGACCTATATCGTCAAAAGAGAATCCGGTTTACTATCTGAGCTTAAGGACGCCAGTAATTCACCTGACGCTCGACGCCGTGACGCTCACCCGGAGCAATCGAAATGGCGGATGAGGAATCCAAACTCTTTTCATTGACCGAAGCCGAACGCCTGCGCTCGCAGATTGAACCCATGCTGATCGAAGCGATGGACACTCGCCGGAAATTGGGCGAGCTCGATGAGGAACTCGGTTCGCTCGCCGAGCGAATCCAGCGCTCGGGCGGCCTCCTTGTCTCGTATGAAAAGACAGCCCGGGTGCGGCTCGAGCGAAATCGCCTGGAAGAATCGTTGCGATCCTCGATCGAGCGAATTCACGCGACCGGGTGCATCGTAAAAGATCTCAACATCGGCTTGCTGGATTTTCCGTCGCGCCTCAATAACGAAGACGTCTATCTGTGCTGGCGGCTGGGAGAGGATCGCATCCGCTTCTATCATCGCCAGGACGAGGGATTCGCGGGTCGCAAGCCCATCGACCCGCGCGATGCCGATTATCAGAACCCAATTCAGTAGCTCACGCCTGCATCGTCTCAGGTGTCTGTAGGGGCGGCTCGCGAGCCACCGTTTTTGATTCACAACCAACCAATTCCCGAGGACGGCCCGTGACCCAATCCACCACCAATCGCCTGAAAGATTCCGCAAGCCCGTATCTGCGTTCCGCCGCGCACCAGCCCATCGACTGGTACGAATGGGGCGAAGAAGCTTTCGACAAAGCGCGCGCCCAAGGCAAGCCCGTGCTGCTCGATATCGGCGCGGTATGGTGCCACTGGTGCCACGTGATCGACCGCGAGAGCTACGAAAATCCCGAAATCGCCGCGATCATCAACGAACTCTTCGTCCCTGTAAAAGTGGATCGCGACGAGCGCCCCGACGTCGACGCACGCTATCAATCCGCGATCAGCGCGATTTCAGGCCAAGGCGGCTGGCCGCTCACCGGATTCCTAACGCCCGATGGCAAGCCCTTCTACGGCGGTACCTATTTTCCTCCCGACGATGCAATGGGACGCCCCGGCTTCAAACGCATCCTGCTCTCCATCTCCGAAGCATTCAAGACCCGCCGGCCCGACGTGGACAGCTCGGCCAGAGCGCTAGAAGAAGCCGTTGCGAAAGCGGAGGTTTTTCATGGGGCTCGCGGAGATTTCGATGCGGGTGTAGTCGACACCGTCGTCGAGTCGGCGCTCAAGCAATTCGACGAAACCCACGGCGGCTTTGGCCACGCGCCCAAGTTTCCTCATTCATCGGTCATCGACCTGCTTCTCGAACGCCAAAAATGGCCCGATGGCGCGCAGTTGCAGCCCGTCATCGAGAAAACGCTGAACGGAATGGCCGCCGGCGGCTTCCACGATCAAATCGGCGGTGGCTTCCATCGTTACTCCGTCGACGAGCGCTGGTGCGTCCCGCACTTCGAGAAAATGTCGTACGACAACTCCGAACTGCTGAAGAATTACCTCCACGGCTACCAGTCCCTCCGCCTCCCGCATTACAAGCAAGTCGCCGAAGGCCTCCTAGCGTGGGTCGGCGAGGTTCTTTCCGACCAGGCGCGTGGCGGCTTTTATTCCAGCCAGGACGCGGATCAAACGCTCCACGACGACGGCGATTACTTTACGTGGACACAAGCCGAACTGCGCGCCGTGCTCACGCAGCAAGAAGCGCAAATCGCCGAGCTTTACTACGACGTCGCCTTGCGCGGCGAAATGCACCACAACCCTGAGAAAAATGTCCTCTGGATCGCGGAGTCCACCGAAGGTATCTGCCACAAACTAAAACTGAGCGAAACCGAAGCCCCGCTGCTGCTAGCCCGCGCCCAAGGCAAACTCCTCGCCGCGCGCCGCCTGCGCCGTCCGATTCCCACAATCGACGAAACGCTCTATGTCGGCTGGAACGCGATGTTCATTTCCGCGTATCTCGATGCCGCACGCATCCTCGGCCGCGAGGATTGCCGCGAATTTGCTCTTAAAACCCTCGGCCGCCTCCTCGGCGAAGCCTGGGATCCCGCGAAAGGTTTTCTGCACCGCATCGGCGGCCCACGTCTCGAAGGCTCGCTCGACGATCAGGTTTTCGCGATCGCCGCGCTCCTCGATGCCTGGGAAATCACGCTCGATCCGCGCTATTTCGAGATCGCCGAACGCGCCATGCGCCTGGCCGTCGAACGCTTTGGCGATGAGGATGGCGGCGGCTTCTTCGACCGCGCGAAAGACGCCGCGCCCATGGGCGGCCTCGAAGTTCGCCGTAAGCCCCTGCAGGACTCGCCCACGCCCGCCGGAAATTCCGTAGCCGCAATCATCCTCGACCGCCTCTACGCCCTCACCGGTGAAAAGCTCTACCGTGATTGGGCGCAAAAAACGCTCGAAGCCTTCGCGGTACTCGCGCCTAAATACGGACTTTTCGCCGCCACCTACGGCCTGGCCGCACTGCTTCACGCGCGCCATCCCTTGCAAGTAGTGATCACAGGCGCCGTCAACGATCCAAAAGCCGCCTCGCTCGAAAAAGCCGCCAACACAATTTACCGTTTCGGCAAAACAATCCTGCGCATCACTCCCGAGGGACTCACCGCCGGCGACCTCCCCGCCGCGCTCCGTGAAACGCTCCCCCACCTCAAGGCCGCAACTCCCCAAGCGCTCGTTTGTGTCGAAACTACCTGTTACCCACCCACTACTGAGCCAGCGCAGCTCACGGCACTCCTCACCCAGGTAGCCGCCGATCGTACCTAGAAGAGTCGTGTCCCCGAGCAACTTCGCTCTCCTGATTGGCGCGAATAGAGAGAGCCGTGACGTAATCTGGACCAAAGATTTGCTCAGTTCTTCGGACTGGATGACAGCCTCCTCGATGAGCCTCCTGAACGTTTGCACTCCCGAAGGGTCGCACATTGCTACCCGCAGACAACTCGTAGACCTTTTAAACGATTACAGTATTGCCTTTCTTTTTTGGCGTGCCTACGCTGGTCGTTGTTTGTTGGAGGGAAAATCACGAGGAGTAGACTCATGGGGAACATACGCAAGGCTTTGGCTTTGGCTTCTGCATGTGCGTTTCTTTTTCTTACGTCGCTTTCGGATGGGGAGAAGTGACTGGCGCGGTCGTTGTACAGGGTACAGAAAACTTCCTGTTGCTCCACCACCGTTCGTCGTCCTGGCAGCACCGTCAGCGTCGGATTCCTCTTCCACCAGCTGGGCGTAATCGCTCTGGCTGGTCGCATCATTCAGCTGTAGCTCAACCGAATCTGATGTTGTTCTTCAAGCTTCTCGTGAAAATGCCTCTCAGATCGCAGCACTTCTCCCGGTATAGGCAGAACACCTGCTCGACCAACGCCAGAGGGCACTCGTTTGGGACCGGGCTTTCCCAGTCGCCGATCAAGTAGGCCGTCAAGCCGAACTCTTTATAGCGCCCATGCCAGCACCGCATGTGCCGGTCGGTGATTCCGAGGATCTCGGCAGCCTGCCACCCAGTAATGCCCTTAGCCATCGCTCGCAAAATGACTTCTTGAATCTTCATCATCCGCTCCAGGGTGGCCATCGGGTAGCAGTTCATGGCTGTCTCCAGGTATGCATCTTGTTCCCCGGCCGCTTCTAAAAAGAGGACATTTCATGTGCTAACGACACAACACACGCAATCCATTGACACGGTAAACCTCCGTATGGTACGACCAAGCATCTCTTACGCCCTAGATGAGCTGATGTCGAGGTGAAAATCATGCCCACCAAGAACCGCAGCCGCCGCTCTCCTGCACTCCTAATGGCAATCCTCATCGCGACGATCTTGAGCATCGCCGGCATCGTTTCGCGGCTGGACATTGCTAGCGCTGCGGCCAAACCCGCAAAGGCGGCCGCCGGCAAGGATGTCTCCACCATCGACGATCTGCAACGCTCGCTCCGTCTCGACACCTATCGCATCATTGCCGATAGCGGCCCCGCCCGGGGCGAGAATATTTATTTTTATAAGTGTTGGATGTGCCACAACCGCTACGCAAAAACCGGCCCCTACCTGAAAGCCCTCTATGAGCGCGAGAATTTGTCTTCCGGCGACGCGGTTACCGACGACAACGTCACCGCCAAAATCAAAGAAGGCGGCCCAGGCATGCCCGCTTTCCGCACCAGTCTTTCCGATGCGGATATTGCCGACCTGCGCGCCTATTTCCATTCCGGAAAGTGCTGCGTCGAAGGCGAGAATCCTCCCGCAAATCCCTGGTACCAGGCGGAAACACATAAGTGGTCAGTCCCAACAGGCCTCAATGGCGGCCCAACAGGAACCATAAAAATCGCCAGTGGCGATTCACCCGAGGGCGTAGGCGTGCAGCTCGTGGCTCCCAACGGCGTGCGGACCACTGTCTACACCAATGCCGCCGGCAAATTCGAATTTCCCAAGATGCAGCCCGGCAATTACACGCTGCGCATTCCCACGCCCGTCCCATTCAAGCCCTATCAACGAGAATCCGTCGCCGTCAATGGTGCGACGAAGCTCGACGAAATCGTCCTCGAGCGCGTAGCTGACTCCGACAATCTGCCCCCCTCGCCCGCGCTTGAATCGCAATTGAGCAGCGCCGAACTTTTGTGGAACGTCCCCGGCACCGCCGAAGAAAAAGCCACACTGCAGAAAAATTGCTCCGGCTGCCATTCCTGGCAGCAGATTTTCCGCAACCATTACGACGAGCACGGCTGGGGCCTGATCGTCGACCGCATGATGCACTTCGCCGGCACCGCGATCGCCGTTCGCACCAAGCCCATGCACGCGCCCGACCCCGAATACGACATCATGGTCAGGTTCCTCACAAGAGTCCGCGGTCCCGATTCAAAGGATGCGCCGCTCCGGGTATTCCCGCGCCCGCGCGGGGAATCCACCCGCGTAGTCGTCACCGAATACGAGCTCCCGCAACAATTGCTGGCCCTTCACGACGCCACCGGCGACTCGCAAGGCCACATTTGGTTCACCAGCCATAAGACACGCTACGTCGGCGAGCTCAACCCCCAGACGGGCATCGTCAAGGAATACACCCTTCCTCTCACGCCCGACGCCATGCCCGGTTCGCATCATGCCATCGTCGACAAGAACGGCATCGCCTGGATCTCCGAAAATTGGGCGCATCAACTCAACCGCCTCGATCCCAAAACCAGCCAAGTCATCCAATTTCGCATCGACAGCGGAATCCCCCTCAACGCCCCCAGCTTCGGAAATTTCGCGATGACTTCCGATGGTTTCGCGTGGGATAGCCGCGGCGGAAAAGTTCGCAAGATCGATACGGAAACCGGCAAGATCGTGCAGGAATTCCCGCTGCAAGCCGACTCGAGCTACGACAGCATGATTTCCTACGACGGAAAATACTGGGGCGGCAGCGGCCCCGCCAACTGGGGCAACACTTTCGAAATTCTGAATATCCAGACCGGCCAGTGGCTCAACCTGAACACCGGCTCCCACATGGCCACCGGCAAACGCGGCGGCTTCGATCCATACGGCAATACCTGGTTCGGCGGCGCCGATGGCGCGCTCATCGAACTCAATTTCAAAGAGCAGCGCGTCGAAGAATTTGTTCCCCCCACAGCTCCGCATCCCTTTACAGACTTCTACGAAGCCATGCCCGACAAAAACGGCGAGATCTGGGCCGGCGTGCTTCACGGCCGTCAGATGGTCCGGCTCGATCCCAAGACCAGCCGCTGGACCGTATACCAAATGCCAGAGCCCTTCTCCTACGACCGCCGCACCTACATCGACGCATCAACGCATCCGGTCACAGTCTGGTACGTCGACTACAACGGCTACTTGGTCCGCGTTCAGCCGCTCGACTAGTTGAGAGATCGGCTGCTCCTGAAACCTTCTTTCGCGACGTCGCCGACGTCCAATTCACACTGACGACCGCCGCGGGCTGAGCGTTGTTCTCGATAACGATCTCCGCACCCGCGCGCCGAAAGCGGCTTTCATTTTGGCCTGGGAGCACCCGCCGTTTGCACTCGAACATCTGACGAGGCAGTGTGAAGCCATCAACATCCTCGTACGCCATTGTCGCTGAATGTCGCACCACGCCACCTCATGGCGGTTCGGATCACTCCCTTACAGCCCGCATCTGTCCACGACAACTACCCCTTGCAACAACCCTTCGATTCGCGCTAGCGTGCCTCCAGACATGCTTCGAAAAAGTTACAATTCGAAGGCCAGCACGATCCGCGGGAATCCAATCCCGCGCCATCCAATTCCGCGCAAATGACTCGACACTGCAAGGCGATCGGAAGACCATCCAAGTGATTGAAAATAATCATCGGTGGTACACGCCACTCGACGCTCCAAGAGCGCCTATCGCTCCCACGGGTCGAGTCAACTCAAGGCCTCGCCACCCTCACCTCGGCGACCTAGGGGTTGCCCGGATGCGCCACCAGGGCCGATTTGCCCTTTCCTGCTTTTTAGCCGCTTGCCTGGGGATGTTGGGGACCGCATCCGCTTGGTCCCAGGCCCCCCCCCGCACAAGCCTGACGGTTCAAAGAATCTACACGTCGCCCTCTTTGAGTGGCAGTCAGACGCCCGGTATCGAGTGGTCGCCAGACAGCACGCAGATCTCCTACCTCGAGCGCAACCCGCCAGGTCAGGCAGGTTCGAGCGAGCTTTGGACGATGGATGCCGCGACCAGCACCCGCAAAGTTCTCGTAAAAGCCGAGACCCTGTCAGCGGCCATGCAGCCGGAAAAAACCAAGGCGGTCCAGTCGACCGGCCTCGGCCGCATCGAACCCGAAAACTACATCTGGTCTCCCCACGGCGACTCGCTCCTGTTCATTGGCAGCAGCAATCTCGTGCTGCTCGACCTGAAAACGATGACGCCCAAAACGCTGGTCACCGGGGGAGCGGACCTCGAAGACGCGAAATTCTCGCCCGACGGCAAATGGGTGAGCTTCGTGCGCGATTTCAATCTCTGGATTGTCAGCGCGGCCGGCGGAGATGCTAGGGCCCTTACCACAGGCGGCAGCGAAGAACTTCTCAAGGGCAAGCTCGACTGGGTCTATCCCGAGGAACTCAATACCGGCACCGCGTACTGGTGGTCGCCCGATTCATCGAAGGTCGCTTATTACCAAATGGACGAGCGCCCCGTGACGCGCTACCCCATCGTGGACATGAGCTCGCCCGCCGGGGCCATCGAGTACACGCGCTTCCCCCAAGCGGGCGAACCCAATCCGATCGTCCACGTGGGCGTTGTTCCTATCACGGGCGGCGCCACGGAATGGTTGGACACAGGCGCCAACACCGATGTTTATCTCGCGCGCGTTGACTGGCTGCGAGACAGCCGCCGCGTAGCCATCCAGCGCTTGAATCGCGCCCAGAACAAGCTCGATTTGCTCTTTTGCGATGCTTCCACGGGCGAGTCGCGCACAACGCTTACCGAAACCGATAAATACTGGATCAACATCAGCGACGACCTTTATTTCTTCTCCGACGGCAAGCGCTTTCTCTGGTCAAGCGAGCGCACCGGCTTTCGCCACTATTACATCTACGACCTCGCGGGCAAGGAACTCTCGCAGCTAACCAGTGGCGATTGGGGAATCACCGGCACGAGCGGTTTTGGTCCTGGTGCAGCGAGCCATCCGGCGGTCGATGAAACGCACGGCTTCGTTTACTTTCTCTCGAATAAGGATGATGTCGTCCAAACGCAGCTATACCGCGTCTCCATGGCTGACAAAAGCATCGCGCGCATCACGCGTCAGCCCGGCACCCACGAGGTAATCGTCGCGCCCGACGATTCGGGTTTCGTGGACAAGTATTCGACTGTGATGACGCCGCCCCGCGAGGATCTCGACAAGGCTGATGGAACGCGCATAGCGATAGTCAACGAAAACAAAGTAAGCGAGCTGGGCACCTACGATCTCTCTCCTCCCGAATTCGTGAATGTCGCCGCCGCCGACGGCACGAAGCTTTACGGGATGATGATTAAGCCCTCGAATTTCGACGCCTCGCGCAAATATCCCGTGCTGATCGATGTGTACGGTGGTCCCCAAGTGCAGAACGTGAGGGACGACTGGGGCGGAACGGGCTTTCTGTGGCTCGAGATGATGGCCGAGAAAGGTTACCTTATTTTTTCCCTCGACAATCGCGGCTCCTATAATCGCGGCCATGCCTTCGAAACGCCCGTCTACCACCACTTCGGAAAGATCGAACTCGAAGACCAGCTCGCGGGTGTGAAGTATCTGCAATCGCTCCCGTTTGTGGATGGCTCCCGCATCGGAATCTGGGGATGGAGTTACGGCGGCTACATGACTCTCGACGCCCTGTTCAACGCGCCTGGCGTTTTCAAGGCGGGCGTCTCAGTTGCCCCGGTGAGCGATTGGCACCTCTACGACACGATTTATACCGAGCGCTACATGGGCCGCCCGCAAGACAACCCCGAAGTCTACAAGGAGTCGTCGTTCGCAAATCACGCCGCCGCGCTCACGGGGAAGTTGATGCTCGCCCATGGCACGGGTGACGACAACGTCCATTTCGCGAACACCTCCGAGGTGATCAATCTGATGATTCAGAATGGCAAATATCCAACCGATCTGGCGATTTTCCCCGGGCGGGGGCACTCCATCGGAGACCGGGCCGCCCGAATCCAGCTCTTCAACCGCATTACCCGATTTTTGATGGATTCCTTATAGGAACACTGTATGAGTGCAACCACTCGGGCTAGGTTATGATGTAAGTAGGAGCGTATTTGGCCCTGAGTCGAGAGAATGAAACGAGCGAAACTATTAACAGTTTTAGGATTAGTCGCGCTGATCGCCCCGCTTTGCAGCTCCGTTCGAGCTGCGGAACCCGTCGATCCTGTCCCGCCAACCATTCTTGAGACCGGCTTCAGCGAACTTTATAGCCTCGACTTTCAGGGTGCGCGTGAAAAATTTCTCTCCTACCAACAATTGGAACCGACCGATCCGCTCGGCAAAGCCGCCGAGGCCGCAAGCTATCTCTATCAGGAATTTAGCGAGAAGGGCGTTTTCACCTCGGCGTTCTTTCTCAACGATGACTTGTTTTTAGGTGGAGTTGCGGGAAAACCTTCCGAAAACCGCAACGATGCCTTCCTTCAGGTGAATGTCCAAGCCCGCCAGATGGCCGAGGGCCTCCTGAAATCGAATCCACGCGACCCTCACGGCCTGCTCGTGCTCACCATGACCGACGGCATGGAATCCGACTATGATGCGTTGATCGAAAAGAAGCAGTTGGCGGGGCTGAGCATGATGCGCCGCGCCGAAAGCGAAGCCAAAACGCTCTTAGCGATCGACTCCACGGCCCAGGATGCCTATCTCGCGCTCGGTGCCAGCAATTACGTGATTGGCTCGCTTCCCGCGTATAAGCGTTTCTTTTTAAAGATGGGGGGCGTGCACGGAGACAAGGAACGCGGCATACAGCAGATGCAGCAGGCAGCTGATCACGGCCATTATTTGAAACCGTTTGCAAAAATTTTACTCGCTCTAGGATACGAGCGAGAGCATCAGGTCGACCGCGCTAGGGTTCTGCTCGCGGAACTAACCGCCCAATTCCCTGAAAACCCGCTGTTCGCGCACGAGTTGGCGCTCATCGAAGACCCGCCCAACAAACAGTAAGATCGCCTGGCTGCTTTCCCCATTCGCGAGAATTTATCTTATTGAAAGCGCAGGAATTCGGTCTGTCCCCATGTAGGTATGCAGCGCTTCGGGAATCACGATCGATCCATCTCCTTGCTGATAATTCTCGACAATCGCGATCCAGGTTCGCCCGACAGCCAATCCAGAGCCGTTGAGGGTATGAACGTAGTCGCTCTTCCCTCCCTTGGGTTTGTAGCGAATCCCCGAACGCCGTGCCTGGAACGCTTCCGTATTCGAGCAGGAGGAAATCTCCATGAACTCGTTCGAGGAAGGCAACCAGACTTCCACATCGTAGGTCTTCGCCGACGCAAATCCCATATCGCCGGTGCACAGCTGCACAACGCGGTAGTGCAGCTCAAGTCGCTGCAGCACCGCCTCAACGTTTCGCACCAGCGACTCAAGTTCTTCGTAACTTTGCTCCGGCCGGGTAAACTTGAACAGCTCAACCTTCTGAAACTGGTGTTGCCGCTTAATGCCCCGCGTGTCCTTCCCCGCTGCCCCCGCTTCCGAGCGAAAGCACGCCGTCCACGCACACACCTTCTCAGGAAGCGCGTGGGCATCAAACGTATCGTCGCGATGCAGGCTGGTCAGTTCCACTTCGGCCGTCGGCGTAAGCCAAAGATCGGTACCCTCCAGATGGAACATGTCGGCGGCGAACTTTGGCAACTGCCCCACACCCGTGAGCGACGCCGTGTTGACGATAAACGGCGGAAGTATCTCGGTGTAACCATGCTCGCGCGTGTGCATGTCGAGAAAGAAGTTCGCGATCGCGCGCTCGAGCCTCGCCCCTAAACCCTTGTACACCGCAAAGCGTGCACCTGCAATCTTGACCGCCGACGGCAGGTCGAGAATTCCCACGCCTTCCCCGATTTCCCAGTGAGGCTTGGGAGAAAAATCAAACTTCGGGGGCGTACCGGAGCGGCGAACTTCCACATTGTCCGCCGATCCCTTTCCGACTGGCACGCTTGAATGCGGAATATTGGGCACCATAAGCAGGAATTGCCTCAGATCGTCGTCGAGTTGCGCGATGCGCCCATCGTCACACTTCACCTGATCGGATACTTCCTTCATTCGCGCGAGAATCGCGCTGGCATCCTGGCCGGATTTCTTCAGCCGGACGATTTCACCGCTCGCCTTATTGCGCTCGGCCTTAAGACGTTCGGTCTGGGTGATGAGTTGGCGGCGCTCTCTATCGAGCTCGCGGAAAGGTTCAAGATCAAGCCTGATACCACGGTCGCGTGCCATTTTCTCGATGACATCGAGATGGTCCCGCACATATCCAAGATCTAGCATAGATTCAGAAGGATACCGGAAGGGGCGCGTACTGAGAAGACGGAAAGAGCACGGATGTCTTAGTTCCATGATCCCTTAACGGCAACCTGAAAATGTCACCCCATGAGACAGGAGTCACGTTGAGTCAGAAGGAATTGCAACAAGTGGACGTAATTCCCCGATGTGTACAAGGAAACTTGCATTTTTACGTCGCTACAACAGAGGGAAAGCCCACCGAGGCTCGGATTTCAAACGACCATGAAAATCCATACAGGCTTGCCGGATTAGATGCATCGGGCGCGATCAGCGTTGTCATAAAGAAAAGAAACGGTATAAGCTCAAGCATCTGGAGAAATCATGCTAAATGACACTCGCCCGTTTGAAGTTCTGGACACGCTTAGCTACGTCGCACCGAAGCTCGAGGACTTCGAGTTCGTCAAGTTTCGAAGTGAAGGTGAAGTCGCCTATCTCACCCTGGACCGCCCCGAACACAACCTGTTGAACGAGCGAATGCTAGCCGAGCTTGCCACAGGGATCAGTTCGCTTGGAGAGCCAAACGAAATCAAATTGATCGTTCTTGATTCGGCAGCAAAAGCATTCTGCGGCGGCATCGAGTTGGGCGAATACACGCAGCGGCGCGTCTTTCAGCTACTCGATGCATTTCAGAGCGCGTTTTCCGCAATGCTCGATACGTCCAAACCTGTCCTGGTCATTGTAAACGGCCCGGCGTTCGGCGGAGGAGCGGAGCTTGCCGCGCTGGGTGATCTGGTGATTGCGACGCCCAAGGCGCGATTCGCACAACCAGAAATCAAGCTCGGGGTTTTTCCTCCACTAGCGGCGGCGATCCTTCCCGCCATCGTTGGACCGAAACTTGCTCTCGAACTAGTGCTTACCGGTGAAACAATGACGGCGGAGCGCGCGCGAGACCTCGGCCTTGTCAACTGGGTCGTACCGCAGGACGAATTGCAGAAAAAGGTCAGCGACGTCATTGCGAAAGTGACCGCGCAGTCAGGGCCTGTGCTTACCATGGCGAAGAAGGCCATTCTCGGCAGCCTAGGGCTCTCCCTGCGCGATGGTGTTCGCAACTCAATGAAAGTTTTTCTCAACGAACTGGCCGACCTCGAAGATTCGCAGGAAGGTCTGCGTGCCCTCGTCGAAAAGCGTGCGCCCAAGTGGAAGAATCGATAGGACGATTTTCGCGTCGATTTGACACCGCTTAGAGCGCAGCTTACACTCTGCGTGAAAACAAATTCAGCTGGCTCGGAGAGATTGGAAGGCCGTGAAAATCGGCCACGGTCCCGCCACTGTAATCGGCCGGCGCTGACAGCATTTTCCACTTGCCCTGCGATTCAGCAGGACAGGGAAGGACGCCCGGATAAAGCCGCGGCGACAGCGTCCAAGGTTCTCGTCCACGATGTCCTGGGCGAAGAAGGTCGAGAGTCAGGAAACGTCCCGAGCCGGTCGAAGCTGGCACTCTTCGCGAGAAAGGGTGCGGCGTAAGCCTCGTTCTATTCGCGAGGCTTTTTTATTTGGTATTCAGTTCGGAGAGACGCCCTACGTGTGCTGCCGACGAAATGTTAAAATGGGAGTTCTGGGCGCGCTAACACTCCGCTTATTGCTGAGCGTTGCGGAACCAATATGGGCAGCTACGCAACCGCTACCGCCCTTTGATCCACAGATTTCTTCAGGCACCTCTGTAGGCACTACCGTAGTCGATGGGGTCGGGCGACGCGTCGAGATTCCTGCACAAGTCAAACGTGTGGTAACTCTGTCACCGGATCTGACGGAAACGATCTACGCTCTGGGACTCGAAGAGAGGCTCGCAGGAGATACAAATTATTGCGACACTCCGCCCGCCGCGAAATCGAAGCCTCACGTGGGCACGATGCAAAATCCAAGTCTGGAAGCAATCGTAGCTCTGCGGCCGGACGTGGTCTTCGCTTCCACATCCATTAATCGCCGCGAAACCGTTGATGCACTAGCAAGACTCGGGCTTGCCGTGTACGCCACGAACCCTCATACGGTTCGCGGCGTGCTTGACTCCATTGCCAGTGTGGCGAACGTGATGGGAGCCGTAGCACAGGGCCAAACGCTGGTTGCCCAACTGCAGGAAAGGCTCGATGCTTTGCAAATGCGTCTCGCGGATTTGCCCCTGGCTCATGTGCTCTTCGTCGTTTGGCAAGATCCTCTGATCACGATCGGCCAGAACACCTTCATCGCCGATGCGTTGCGATGGGCGGGAGCGGAGTCGGTGATATTGGCCGAGCAGAACTGGCCACAAATAAGCTTTGAGGAAGTCGTGCGGCTGCAGCCGGATTACATTGTATTCACTAGCAACCACTCGGGTGGGTCGACCGCGCTGCTGGCGGACTTGCGGTCGCGGCAGGCTTGGAAGGGGTTGCGCGCCGTCGAAATGGGCCACGTCCTTGAAATCAGCGACGAGATTGCCCGGCCCTCGCCGGGATTAGTCGACGCCATCGAGCAACTCGCGCGCCACGTGCATTCGGAAGCGTTTCGAGGTCCCGGCGCGCATGACACGCCCGTGCCCGAAAATCGGGAACACATTTCGCGGATGCTTCCCTCCGCACAGGAGTGTACTGCTTGCATCCGCTAACGCCACGCCGCGTATTCGGTATTTGTTTGCTGCTCTGTGCGGTCTTGTTTGCAGCGGTGGTGATATCCCTCAGGATGGGAGCCTATCCTATTTCCGTGCGCGACATTGTGACGACGCTTGTCAACGGCGCTCTTGGCCGCAGAGACCAGATCCCGTCCGAATTCTGGCTGGTTGTGTTCGGTCTGCGGTTGCCGCGCATCGCTCTGGGAATTCTTGTCGGTGCGTCACTTTCCACTGCGGGGGCCGGCTTTCAGGCGTTGTTACGCAACCCGCTGGCAGACCCGTACGTGCTGGGAGTGTCGAGCGGAGCGGCACTCGGAGCCATACTCAGCTTGATCGTCGCACCTCTCGCGCCCGGGTTGATTCAGATTGCGGCGTTCGCGGGAGCGGCGGCGACCATTGCAGGTGTCTATTTTCTTGGCCGCCGGGGAGGACATCTCGATAGCGGCACACTTTTGCTGGCCGGAATCATTTCGGCGTCTTTTCTTTCCGCCGTCATTATGTTTCTGATGACATCGCTGAGCGGTCGCGATCTTCGCGGAATGGCATTCTGGCTGATGGGGGATCTCTCTTCGGCGCCCGCCCTCGATCTGCGATGGTTGTATCTGCTCCTGATTATCGGTGTTGGCTCGATCTATACGACTGCATCTGACCTCAATTTGATTCTGACGGGTGAACAGGAAGCACGTCATCTGGGTGTGAACGTGAGCCGGGTAAAAATCGTAGTGTATGTAGCGGCGTCGCTGTTGACCGGGCTCGCCGTGTCGTTGAGCGGAGCGATCGGCTACGTAGGGCTGCTGACGCCGCACGTCATGCGCATGCTTTTCGGGAACGACTACCGCGTGCTCATCCCGACGTCGGCACTCGGTGGCGCGATCATTATCGTTCTCGCCGACTTACTCGCTCGCACGGTTGTCGCACCTACGGAATTGCCCGTGGGCGCCATGACAGCCATCGCGGGCGCGCCCGTTTTTATCTACTTGATGCGCAGGAGAGTGCGTTGAGTGCCACCGCTGGATACCAGGCGGCATTTGCCCGAGAGAATGCCGCGACTGGCAGGACGCCCCGGCTAAGGCTGAGAGTCGAGCAAGCGAGTTTTGCCTATTCCGCAACCGATCGCTCCGCACCTACGTTTACACTTGGACCGGTGAGCTTTGAAGCACAACCGCATGAGTTGGTCGCCATTCTCGGCCCAAATGCGAGCGGGAAATCCACTTTGCTCAGGCTGCTCGCGGGATTGACCAAGCCGCTCGCGGGACGTATCGAGGTCGACGGCGTGGAAGTGAGCTCACTCGATCTGCGAACGCGTGCCCAAAAGATCGCACTCGTGCAACAGGAAAGCGAACTTCTTTTTCCGCTGCGCGTTTGGGAATATGTGTTGCAGGGCCGGTACCCTCACGGCCGACGGCTTCGATTTGAGTCAGAGGCAGACTGTTTGCTCGCGGGAAATGCGCTCGCGCAGGTTGGCGCGGAACCGTTGCGTGACCGCTGGATGGATCAGCTCTCGGGCGGAGAGAAGCAGCGCGTGATCTTGGCGCGTGCACTGTCACAGCAGCCTTCCTTACTGCTCCTGGATGAGCCCACGCAGCACCTCGATATCGGAGGCAAGGTGGAATTGCTGCGGCGCCTGCGGCGGTTGGCCGACGAAAATCGACATACGGTGCTGGTCGTGACTCACGAACTCGATCTTGCCGCGGAATTTTCCGATCGTATCGTGCTAATGCACGAAGGAAAGTGCCTGAGAGTGGGGACTCCCGAGCAGGTTTACGAGCGCGAGTTGCTCGAAGGAGTCTTTGACGCGCCGCTCGAGATTGAAATGAAGCCGGGCGGGCGCCCCCATGTGATTCTGCGTGGGGTGCGCTAGAGGATTTGATTTTCTTTTCCGCAGGGGCAAACAAGCCTTTGCAAGCGGTGCTCGGGGGAATCGACCGGCTCCGTAAACAATTCACCTGAGACTCCGCGTATGGGAAGACGGTGAAAAGCCGTCGCCGCCGCGCGACTGTAAAGCGAAGATGTTTCGGCGCATGCCACTGGCCCGAGCCGAGAATCCCTGAGATTCGAAGCTGTGGTTGGGAAGGCTGCGTTGTTGCCCCGATATCGGGCGTTCGCCAAGCCAGGAGACCGGCGGAGTTTCAATCTAGATTCACATGCAGCGCATGTGATTCCGGACAACCTTCAACTCCCGCGCGAGAGGGAGAGGAGGAAGACGATGAGACGACATTTTGTTTTAGGTATTGCATTCGTTCTGCTTGGAAGTTTTGCCCGTTCCGCAAACGCCCAGAAACAACCCACAGGCACGATCAAGGGAAGTGTTAGCGATCCCAGCGGCGCTGCTGTGGCAGGTGCCGCCCTTGCGGCTCAACCAGCCGATTCAGCGTCGCAATCGACCCAGGCCCGAAGCGGTCCGGACGGCAAGTTTTCCCTTTCACTGCCACCGGGACGATATCGGATTACCGTTCAATATCGCTCTTTCGGGCGCGTTGAGCAGGAGTTCAGCCTGACCTCGGGTGAAGAACGCGACTGGGACGTTCGCTTGGAACTCGAACGAACTTCCTCGAACGTAATCGTGAGCGCGTCGGCCGAACCCGCACTCGCCGAGACGACGCCTGATCTCGTTGACGTAATTACGAAAGAGCAGATCAATCAACGGCAGGAGATCTGGTTCACAGATATCCTCGCCTCGCAACAGGGCGTGGCGTTTTCGCGGCTGGGACCCTACGGCGGAATCACCTCGTTCTTTCTCGATGGCGGAGATTCGGATCACACAAAAGTCCTTGTAGACGGCACGCCCGTAAACGAACCTGGGGGTGCGATCGATTTGTCGAACTTCACGCTCGACAATGTCGACAAAATCGAAATCGTCCACGGGGCCTCTAGCGCTCTTTATGGCTCCGATGCAATGGCAGGCGTAATTCAGATTTTCACGCATCGCGGCACGACCGACACTCCGCAGGTCACCCTCGAAGGAGATGGCGGGACCTTCGGCACCGGCCATGGTGAGGGGCAAGTCAGCGGCCTCCTTGGAAATTTCGACTACTCCGCTGCAGCAGGATATTTTTCCACAGATGGCCAGGGGGCAGGCGATTACTTCAGGGATGCGACAACTTCCGGAAATTTCGGATGGAAATTCTCCGACACGGACTCGCTTCGCCTCTCGCTTCGCAATAATTCCAGCGATGCCGGTCAACCAGGGCAGACTCTGCTGCCGGGCGGAGCGACTCCCGGGCAAAGCAGCGATATTCATGATTTCACCACGAACCTCGCCTGGAATTTCTCGACCGGGCAGCGTTGGCAACACGAGGTGTCTGCATTCGAGTCGCGCTACCAACTGGTGGAAGTGTCGCCTCCGTTCGGAACATTCGAATCGAAATACAATCGCGCCGGTGGAATCGAGCAGTCCACCTATTCTTTTAAGAATGGAAGCTTCACTGCGGGTTATGAAAATGAGGTTGAGACCGGACCATCGGCCAGCCGGCACAATCAGGCCGGCTATGTCGAAGTGCGTTATCAATTTGGAACTCGTCTCACGACAATTCTAGGTGGGAGAGTCGAAGCGAATGGATTTTTCGGTACACGCACCGTGCCGCGCGCTGGTGCTTCCTACGCCCTACGGGCTGGCCGCGGTTTTTGGGGAGCTACACGGCTCCGAGCGTCGTACGGCGAGGGGATCAAGGAACCCGATATTCTACCTCCTGATTGCAGCCCCCAATTAAAGCCCGAGCAGAGTGTTACGGTCGACGCCGGGATCGATCAGTTCTTCGCCTCCGATCGCATCCGGTTCTCGGCAACGTATTTCCACAACGAGTTCCGCGACATCGTGAGTTTTGCATCCGGCGGTTCGTCGCCGAATTGCCCCGCTTTCGGCGGGAACTACTTCAATACGGACAAGGCACGCGCCGCGGGCGTTCATTCCTCGTTCGAAGCGAAGGCTACACGATGGCTGAACATCATCGGAAATTACAGCTACGATGATTCGAAAGTCCTCGCAGCTC